>Ga0335080_10005554_pt1 | contig 12981 bp, 12 predicted proteins | sample Lox_Sample_34_FD_206720 | JGI IMG/M metagenome (GOLD analysis project Ga0335080, IMG submission 206720) | Soil microbial communities from Loxahatchee National Wildlife Refuge, Florida, United States - Lox_Sample_3.4 | ecosystem: Environmental > Terrestrial > Soil > Wetlands | place: USA... | reverse complement strand
ATTCTGCAGCAAATAGTAAATTGCAAACAGCGAATTCAATTGCTTCACTGGATGCTTCGCAAATCAGGTTTCCGATTCTATTACGCAAATGGAAAGCTGGTGATTATTTCTATCCCATGGGTCTTTGCAAGAAAAAAAAATTATCCCGGTTTTTTATTGACTATAAATTATCCCGGGTTGATAAGGAGAAAGTCTGGGTGCTTGAAATGAATAAAAAAATTATCTGGGTGATTGGTATGAGGATCGATGACAGATTTAAAATCACTCCTAAAACCAGGCAGGTTTTAAAAATCGAAATGCGGGTGCGATAATTCAGAAAGAAAAATATTAACCACACCTGGCCTTGCGGCAATCGTGAATGCAATTCCAAATAAAGCGCCCCAAAAATGCGCATCATGATTGATATAATCTCCTCCTTTCTTTGACATATACATAGAATAACCCAAAAACAGCAATGCATATACGATCGCAGGAAAAGGAATAAAAAAAACAAGAATCTTTTCCCATGGTCTTAACAATATATACGAAAATAATACTGCACACACAGCACCGGAAGCGCCAAGGCTTTTATAATTATAATCATTGCGATGTTTAAAATAAGTAGGCAGTAAGGATGCAATTAATGAGCCGACATATAAAAGCAAAAAACTATAAGGAGGCAAACCTAGTTCACTGGTATAGCTGGCTTCCATTGCTCTTCCGAAAAAAAACAGGGTGATCATGTTAAAAGCAAGATGCATATAATCCGCATGTATCAACCCGCTGGTGACAAAGCGATAATACTGGCGGCGGCGGCTAATTGCAGGAGGCCAGAAAATAAGTTCGTCAATAAGTTTTGAATTGCTGAATCCGGTTATGGAAATAAGGCAGGTGAGAACAATAATGCTAATCGTTAGCGTCGACATTCATTTTTCTTTTAAAGATAGGTTTTAATTACATATTGTAAATAAATCATGAATTGGAAGATAGATAAGGATAGACAGAATTAATGGTGATACTTTTCATTTCTTAAAATCGTACAGGCTCTGTACAATTGTTCGGTGAGGATTAACCGAACCAACTGATGGGGAAAAGTAAGTTTTGATAAGGACCACCGATGATCGGCTTTTTGCAAAATACTTTCATCTAACCCATATGCACCCCCGATCAGAAAGATCAGTTTTTTTGCTCCATCGTCAGCCCTTTCGCTGATAAAGTGAGCCAGTCCGGGAGAAGAAAACTCTTTTCCTCTTTCATCCAGTGCAACTAAGTAATCTCCCTTATGCAGCCATTCCAATACAATTTCTCCTTCTTTTTTTCGGAGGTCCATTTCCGAGAGCATCCCTGCATTTTTCGGAACGGGGATAATATTCCATTCAACGGGAAAATATCTTGAAATGCGTTTGGTGAAATCCTCCACGCCCGCTTTAATATATGGCTCATGATTCCTGCCAATGGACCATAATTGAATTTTCATATGCGAGATATCTTATTTAATTTGGTTTGGAGACAAGGAAAAATTCTCCGTGTTTCCGTAGATGTTAGTTTAATTCAAAGAATCAAATAAAATCATCACAATCCCTGTAAGCCTTGATCAATGCCAATTCTCCTTCTTTGCCGGGTTTTGATTTGCCATGCTCCATACCCAATACTCCTTTATAGCCTTTGTGGTAAATATGTTTGAAAATATTTTTATAATTCATTTCACCGGTGGTTGGTTCGTTCCTGCCCGGATTATCCCCGATCTGAAAATATGCAATTTCTTCCCAGGCTCTGTCGATGTTGGGAATCAGGTCTCCTTCGTTTCGCTGCATATGATACATGTCGAATAAAATTTTACATGAAGGACTATTCACCGCTTTGCAAATAGCAAAAGTCTGATCAGGATGGCGAAGAAAAAGGTCCGGAGTATCGCTCAGAGGCTCTAATACCATTACCAGTCCATGCGGTTCGAATATTTCAGCGGCTCTTCGCAAAGATTCAATTACATTGGCCGTCTGATATCCCATCGGCAATGTGCGGTCATAATTGCCAGGAACCACGGTTATCAGTTTGCCATTGCATCTTTTTGCAACATCAATTGCCTGTTTCGAATATTGAAGGAATTTATCTCTCCATTCTTTATTCCCCGAACAAAGTGAAGTGCTGACTGGCCAATGGTCAAATCCGTGTACGAATACGCCCATACTCATATTATATTTGGTCAGTGCATTCCCGATTTTTTCCTGCTGTTCTGCAGGCCGGTCCATCATGCCATTGTCTTCCATCGCACGAAATCCCATATCATGGGCAAATTTGATCTGGTCAATAAAATCATTGCCTGCGCTGTTTTTAAACATGCCATCATGAATACCATAGTTCAGGTTGAAAGTTTTGTCGTCAAATTCTTTTTTTAAATCGCTCAATGAAATTTCTTTGCCGGCAGAAGATGTTGACCCAATTGCTGAAGAAGTTAATAATGCAGCGCTTCCTGCTGTAAGACCATGTTGAAGAAATTTTCTTCTTTGCATAAAACTAATATTTGAATGAATGGATTGATAAAGGCACAATAAAGTTATTGTATCGATTTGAGTTTTTGTATTTTTATCCCGAAGAGTATTAAACTAACTGCTAAGTGAAATTCTGTTTATTGTCTATCGTGTTGTTACAGCTTTCTCTTTTTGTCATTGCCCAAAAAAAGAATCATTCTTATCGATTACATATCCACGAGACCGCATCTCCGGTAAAAATTGATGGCATTCCAGATGATCCAGCCTGGCAGGAAGCAGAACTTGCAGGAAATTTTTATATGGTACTTCCCATGGATACCAGTCATGCGAAAATAAAAACGGAAGTGAAAATGAGCTATGACAAATGCAATATTTATTTGCTGGCGATATGTTATAATGGAATGGCCGGGCCCTATATGGTCGAATCTTTAAAACGGGATTTTTCTTTTGTAAAAAATGATAATTTTTTATTGTTCATTGATCCTTTTGATGACCAGACAAATGGTTTTTCTTTCGGCGCTAATGCTGCCGGAGCTCAGTGGGACGGAACCATGTATGAAGGAGGGAAAGTCGATCTGAGCTGGGACAACAGGTGGATTTCTGCAGTAAAAAATTACGAAAACAAATGGATATTTGAAGCTGCCATCCCTTTCAAAACAATCCGGTATAAAAAAGGAATCCGGGAGTGGGGAGTTAATTTCAGCAGGAATGATTTGAAATCAAAAGAAAAATCAAGCTGGGCGCCGGTTCCACGTCAGTTTCCAACGGCTTCGCTTGCCTATACCGGCGTACTTGTCTGGGATGAACCACCACCGGATCCCGGTGCAAATATTTCTATTATTCCTTATGTTCTGGGAGGTGTTTCGAAAGATTATGAGAATAAAACTCCGACTTCATACCGAACTGAAATTGGCGGGGATGCCAAAATAGGAATTAATTCTTCTTTGAACCTGGATCTTACAATTAATCCGGATTTTTCGCAGGTGGATGTAGACCAGCAGGTAATTAATCTGAGCCGGTATGAACTTTTTTTTCCGGAAAAAAGACAGTTCTTTCTTGAAAATGGAGATCAGTTTACCAATTTCGGTTATCCGACGATCAGACCTTTTTTCTCCCGTCGCATCGGATTAAATGCACCCATAGAGGCAGGAGCGAGATTGAGCGGAAAGATTGATAAGAATTGGCGTATAGGCGTAATGGATATGCAGACAGGTTCTGTGGATTCTTCTGCACTTCCGGGACAAAATTTTGCAGTGGTTGCGCTGCAGCGGAAAATATTTTCCCGATCCAATTTCGGGTTTATATTTATAAATAAACAATCCGTGGATTATCATCCACCAGATACAGCCCAGACAATTTATTCAAAGTACAACCGGAATATAGGATTTGAATATAACCTGGCTTCCTCTAATAATTTGGTGACAGGAAAAATGCTTCTGCTAAAATCATTCAGTCCGGGTGTGAAAGGACAGGATTGGACGCAGGCAGGAAATATACTTTATGCAAGCCGAAAATGGAACCTGCTTTTTCAATATGAATATGTGGGCGCTAATTACAATGCGGAAGTGGGATATGTTCCGAGAACAGATTATTTTAAAGTGAATCCCCAGGTTATCCGTTATTTTTTTCCGAAGGGCGGGATGGTACTGAGTCATGGACCTCAACTCAGCTCTACTTACTATTTCAACACTTCATTCCATCATACCGATGATGAAAGTATTCTTGCCTACCTGGTTACATTTCGCGACAGGAGTACGATCACTGCTTCTTTCATTCATGATTATGTAGAATTATTACAACCTTTCGATCCAACTAATTCAGGAAAGGATTCCCTGCCTGTTGGCAGCCAGCACTGGTGGAACACAATGGGAATCGATGTTCTCTCAAAACCACAAAGCCTTTTCACTTATAGTTTCTCCTTTCGTTACGGCGGTTATTATGCCAATGGAAGGAAATTAACAATTGCCGGGAACCTGGGTTATCGTATTCAACCCTATGCGAGTATTATGGTTGGTTTGAGTTATAATGATTTGGATTTATCTCAGCCCTGGGACAGAACAAAGTTTTGGCTGATCAGCCCCAGGATCGATCTAACGTTGACGAATAAACTCTTTTTTACGACTTATATCCAGTATAACCAACAGGAAAATAATATGAATATCAATGCAAGGTTGCAGTGGAGATATAAACCTGCTTCTGATTTATTTCTTGTTTACACTGATAATTATCTGCCGGGGGCATTGTCCATCCGCAATCGGGGGGTTGTTCTCAAATTTAATTATTGGTGGAATTTGTAGGTTTTCGCGCAGAACCAAAGGAGATAAGAGATTCTTCTTTTCTCTGTTCCTCTGCGCGAAAAACTTATCTGTACCCCCTCAAAAAATCATTAATCATCATTTTCTTCTTCCCCTCAAGTTGCATTTCTTCGATATGAATATACCCGTTGTTGGCAGTAACTTTTAAAAAATTCTTTTTATCTGTTTGAAAATTTCCAGGAGCTTCTGAAGTTATGGAGAATTCTTTTTTTGATCTGAAAATCTTCATCTGTTTCCCTTCAAAATAAGTGAAGGCGCCCGGAAATGGAGACAGGCCCCTGATCAGATTATGAATCTCATCTACTGATTTATTCCAATCAATTCTGCAGGTATCAGTAAAAATTTTGGGGGCATGCTTTAATACAGTCCCGTTGTCCAAAGTCGTTTGAGCTTTCTCTTTTAAAGAACCATCAATCAATCCCTTTACAGTTTTTACCAGAAGTTGCGCACCTATTATCTTCATTCTGTCATGTACTTCACCTGCAGTTTCATTTTCTCCAATAGGAAAACTTTCCTGCAGAAGAATATTACCGGTATCAATTTCCTGTTGCAATTTAAAAGTAGTGACTCCGGTTTCCTTCTCTCCATTTATAATTGCCCAATTGATTGGTGCGGCTCCCCGATATTGAGGAAGAAGAGAGCCGTGGAGGTTGATTGTGCCAAGCCTGGGCATACTCCAAACGATTTCAGGAAGCATTCGAAAAGCAACGACCACCTGGAGGTCTGCTTTTAGCAATTTAAGTTGTCCAACAAAATCAGGGTTTTTTAATTTTTCCGGCTGTAAAATTTTCAACCCTTTTTCCAGAGAATATTTTTTTATTGCACTTTCGTTTATTTTCATACCCCGCCCCGCAGGCTTGTCCGGAGCTGTCACAACTGCGACAATATTGTATTCGGCCTGAAGCAGTGCCTCCAGTGAAGGAACAGCAAACTCTGGTGTACCCATGAAAATGATACTTGTTCCTCTGGCATTTCCCGGATTTAAACCTGGATCAAACTGAATACGTAGATGAAACATCAATATCGTTTTATAAAATTTTTTATTTAAAATCCGGATATATCAGATATTTCTTTCTGATCTTTTTGAATTGGCTGAGGGCAGGCTCCCAACTCTTCCTGATTTCGTTTTCTTTTTTTCCGGCTTTAATTTCCTGCATTAGCAGATCACTACCAGCCAACTTATTGAAATAATTCGATGGCAGAAAAAAATATTTTTTTTCAGGATAAAGTGAATACGCTTTGATCAGCCATTTCAATTGCAGATGATGATTGATCTCTTTTCCGATATCAATTTTGCTAAGATCAAATCCATAACAAACCTGGTTCAATAGCGGCGGAGTTTTGGCCCCCTCAGTGCTTTGAGGAATAAAATGATACAGAAAGGATGGAAAAAAAGGACTTCCAAATTGCTGAAAGGGCTTGTCCGTTCCTCTTCCAAGACTAATTGCAGTTCCTTCAAAAAGGCATATAGAAGGATATAGGTATACAGATTGCATATTCGGCAGGTTGGGAGAGGGTTTCACAGGTAATATATATTTGCTTTTATGTGTATAATTTTTACACGGAACTACAAATAACTGAAAACCTGAAACAGTGAAATCGACAATCTCATTTGTTAATTTGTGCAACAGGGAGTCAATTTTTTTTTCTCCATCATCAATGGCATGGATGGTATTCAGATCGCCGCTGATGCGTGGTTCGAGCCATTTTTCTCCTATGAGCATTTTCGCATACTCACCGATCGTCATTCCATATACCACCGGTACAGGCTGCATTCCAACAAAAGATTTAAACTTCGGATCGAGAACCGGGCCGTCTACATAAAATCCATTGGGATTCGGGCGATCCAAAATGATTAGCGGGCGATTATTTTCGACAGCAGCTTCGAGATATTTTTGCAGAGAAGAAATATAAGTATAAAATCTTACGCCCACATCCTGTATATCAAAAACGAGGATATCAATATCTTTCAAATCATCCTCAGAAGGTTTCAGTTTATCGCCATATAAAGAAATAATCGGAATACCTGTTTTGGGATCCCTGGTGCTGTTAATATCTTCTCCTGCATCTCCAATGCCGCGAAATCCATGTTCAGGAGCGAAAATTTTTTTGATAAGAATATTTTTTTTCAGCAATGTATCTACAAGATGAGATTTACCGACAACAGAAGTTTGATTGGCAAAAATGCCTACCGATTTCCCTTTCAGTAATGGAAGATATACGTCCATTCTTTCGGCAGCCGGAATAATTTTAAGGGCTGCCTGTGAAGAAATGCTTTGAGCAGCGATTTCTTCCTGATTAATACCGATACAGATCAAAAACAAAAATGCAAAAAGGGGTTTCATCATTCAAAATATTTAAATTGCCAGGCAGGTCAATCAGTTCTTCATACTTCAAATTTCAATAAAAACTTTTATTGGCTAAAGAGAATTAATCCTGTTACTTTGTGCATTACTTTAAATTTTTTTTATGCAAACTGTGAAAGCGGGTGATAAAGTAAAAGTGCACTATCATGGGCGTCTGACAAATGGAACCAGTTTTGATTCTTCAGAAGGCAGGCAGCCGCTGGAATTCACTGTAGGAAGCGGCATGGTGATTCTCGGTTTTGATAATGGTGTAAAGGGAATGAAAGTAGGTGACAAAAAAACCATTGAGATCCCCGTGAATGAAGCCTATGGGCCAAAAGACCCGAAAATGGTATTGGATTTTCCCAAAAACCGCTTTCCGGAAGACTTAAATCCCGAAGTTGGTTTACAATTATATATGAATGATAGCTCGGGTCAGCAATTCCCCGTCGTGATAGTGGAAATCAAAGGAGATACGGTGATTCTTGATGCCAATCATCCTCTTGCCGGAGAAGATTTGATTTTCGACCTGGAACTTGTTGAAATTGTAGGAGGATCGCTTATCATTACATAACGCTTCGCGTGATTAAAAACCTGAAGGAATATTCAATATTCAATAATCAATATTCAATAAATGCATTCGGATGGTGCTCTCCTCCATTGAACATTGTTTATTGATATTTGATTATTGAATGTTCAAATCAAATATCCAACAACACAACACTTTATTGAATATTGAATTTAGCAGACTGTTCCCTTTTTTCGTATGTCCAGTACAGTAATAAAATTGCGATCAGGATCAGGGCAAGACAAAAAATAGATCCTTCAAAACCAAAATCGCCACCAGTCAGCAAGAGGTCTCCTTTTAATTCGGTTTGTAATAATGTCTGTGAATGAAGGCCGCTTATTTTATATCCCAGCACAGGTCCTTCAAAAAAATTCCACCCGAAGTGAAACAAAAAAGCAAACCACAGGTTTCTTGTATAAATATAGTTCACCCCCAACAGAACACCGGCTAAAAAAATATTGATGATAGCGATAATATTGATCGAAGGATTGTCTAAATGAAAAAGAACAAATAAGGCGGCAGAAATGATCAGGGCTAACCATTTGCTGAAAGATTCCATCAGGTTATTCAATATATATCCCCGGAATACCAATTCTTCATAAAATGCGACGATCGCCATCATCCCCAGTTGAATAAAAAGATCTTTTCCGTCAAAACTAATATCGTCCCATCTCAGGTGCCCTGAAAAATAAAGTATAACCGTACCTACCCCTAAAATTGCCAGGGCAAGAAAAAAACCGGATAATGCATCCGATTGATGACCTGAAAAATCAAAACCAAGGCTTGCAAGACTTTTCCTATCAACAAATTTCCTGAAAAGAAAAACTGCGATTATTGACAAAACAGCCGCAATGACTAAACTCAGCCAGAGCCATTTTCCATTGAGGAGTTCACTTAAACGCGATAAATCAACATTGCCCTCACCCGACCGGATCAAAAAAATAGCGATGGGCAGGCTTACAATAGCGACCAGTATAAAATAAAATATAAAAAAAAGCAATACTCTTAACCATCCTTGTTTAATCAGCGGTCTCTTTATATTTTCAGCATCCATATAATATCCAGATTATAGTTTTTGGAAACCTCACAAAGTTTCTGAAAGTTTGTGTTCGAAATTATCAGAATCATTTTAAAAGCGTAAAGAAATCGCGATCACCATGTTTCAAAATTATCATTTTACCGTAGCCGACAGGTTTTTCCGGTATGTTCAAATCGATACGCAAAGTGACCCTCAGTCCAAATCTAACCCTTCTTCAGAAAAACAAAAAGACCTTGGTCATTTATTGGTAAAAGAATTGGAGGAAATGGGAATAACGGACGCCTTTCTCGACGAATTTGGATATGTATATGCTACGATTCCTTCCAACAGCACAAAATCAGTTCCTGTGATTTGCTATTGCGCTCATATGGACACCGCTCCGGATTGTTCAGGAAAAAATGTGAAACCGGTCATTCATAAGAACTATGATGGCAGCGATATCATTCTGCCTGATGATCCATCGCAGATTATTTCTCCGATTGACCATCCCTATTTAAATGAAAAAAAAGGAGAGGATATTATCACAGCTTCGGGAAATACATTGCTTGGAGCAGATGATAAAGCAGGAATAGCAATTATTATGGACATGGCTCACTATCTCCTGAATCATCCGGAAATTAAACATGGACATATCAAAATATTATTCACGCCCGATGAAGAAATTGGCCAGGGCGTAGATCATGTAAACCTGAAAAGACTGGGAGCAGATTTCGGTTATACATTGGATGCAGGTGAACTGGGAACTTATGAAGATGAAACTTTTTCAGCAGATGTGGTAAATATTAGTTTTTATGGAGTAAGCGCCCATCCCGGATATGCAAAGGACAAACTCGTGAATGCAATTAAAGTTGCTTCTTATTTTATAGACTCACTTCCCAAAGATGAACTTTCCCCCGAATCTACAGAAGGAAGATATGGATTTGTTCATCCCACACGAATGGAAGGAATACCCGAAAAAATGACGGTGCAATTGATCATCCGTGATTTTATTACTCCAAAATTATATGCTTATGAAGATTTTTTGCGGAGAAAGGCAGAAGAAACAATCGGGAAATTCCCGGGAGCCAGGGCTGAATTTGTTGTGAAAGAACAATACCGGAACATGAAAGAAATTTTGGATAAATATCCATTCATTTCTGCATATGCAATTGCAGCAATTGAAAAGGCAGGACTCAAAGTTCACAAATCAAGTGCAAGAGGGGGGACAGACGGATCACGGCTTTCATTTATGGGATTACCCTGCCCGAATTTATTTACGGGTGAAATGGCATTTCATGGAAAACATGAATATGTGAGCATTCAGGACATGCAAAAAAGTGTAGAGACAATTGTATACCTTTCGCAAATTTGGGAAGAAAGAGCAAAAGATACAAGCTTAGGGACTGGGGTAGTCTAGAGTCAGTTTCATTATTTAATGACTTTCTTCTAACGACTCACCACTTTCGACTCCTGTTCCGACTCCGTTTTTATTTTAGTGATAATTTTACTGGCATGCTCTCTGGAGTTTTCAATAAACCACACATGTGTATCCATTCCTCCGCATATGACACCCGCGAGATAAATATTTTTCATATTGCTCTCCATTGTGTCGGGATTATAACTGGGAGAAAGTTTTTCATCATTCGATAAGCGGATGCCCAGTCTTTTCAGGAATTCAAAATTTGGCTGATAACCTGTCATCGCGAGTACATAATCATTTGGGATGGTGATTAATCCTTCGGGAGTCCGGATATCAGCTTCTTTTTCCCTGACAGCTTTCAATGATGAACGAAAATATGCTTTGATACTTCCTTCCTTAATGCGATTCTCAATATCAGGCCTCACCCAGTATTTCACTCTTTTGCCAATCTGGTCTCCCCTGATCACCATTGTTACTTCTGCTCCCTTGCGCCAGGTTTCCAGGGCCGCATCCACAGCCGAATTATTTGCTCCCACTACAATTACTTTCTGCATTGCATAGAAATGAGGCTCTTTATAATAATGAGTCACTTTAGAAAGATTTTCTCCCGGAATATTCATCAAATTAGGAATATCATAAAAGCCGGTTGCGACGATAATATTGCTGGTAATATACTGACCTAATGAAGTGATGACTTCATATTTTCCATTGATTGCATGCACCTGCTTTACTTCTTCCTGTAAATGAATATCCAGATGATTAGACACAGCAATTCGACGATAATATTCCAGCGCTTCAGGCCTTGTGGGCTTTGCATTATTACTCACAAAAGGAACTTCTCCGATTTCTATCCGCTCGGAAGTAGAAAAAAAAGTCATGTTAGACGGATAATTGTAGAGTGAATTCACCAGAACTCCTTTTTCAATAATCAGATATTTCAGTCCCGCTTTTTTTGCCTCAAGTCCGCATGCCAAACCGATGGGCCCGCCACCGATGATAATAATATCGTACAGCTTGTTCATTTTTCAAAGTTACCACTTAAAAATTCTTCAGACAGATTGATCAAATTAAATGATCATGAAGCAAAAGACCTGAAAGAATACCGCAAATTGCTGGTGATACCAAGCTGCTTATAATTTATTCACATATTTAGCATTTTGTTAATAAATACAATTTACATAGACACGTTATAGGGTGAAATCTTTATTTTTACCGCATTAAACAAAGTACTGGAATGAATTTATTTTTCCTTCAGGTTATTATTGACTCGGCTAAGATCAAAGACAGCCTTGCACATGCCGCTCAGTTGTTAGCACCACAGAAAGAAAATTTATGGGATATTTTGCAGAGGGGTGGTCCTTTGATGATACCCCTGGCCGTTCTGTTGCTGATCGCAATTTTTTTCTTTATTGAGCGTCAGATAGCGATCAACAAGGCCGCCAAAGTAGATGAAAATTTCATGAATATTATCCGTGATCATATAGTAAATGGCAATGTCACGGCAGCCCGCAGTCTCGCAAAAAATACAAACAATTCAGTGGCCCGGATCATCGACAAAGGAATTCAGCGCATTGGCAAGCCCATCGATGCTATTGAACGCAGCATGGAAAATGTTGGAAAGCTCGAATTGTATAAAATGGAAAAAAATGTTTCTATTTTGTCTGTTATCGGGTATATAGCTCCGTTATTCGGTTTTTTAGGAACCATTATCGGGATGTTCCAGTTATTCTATAGCATCGCTTCCACCGGTGAATACAGTATTTCAAATATAGCAGGAGGTATTTATGTGAAAATGATTTCTTCCGCATCCGGACTGATCATCGGCATCATTGCTTATGTCGGATATCGTTACCTGAATTCCCAGATCGATAAAACCACCAACAAGATGGAAGCAGCCAGCGCGGAGTTTGTAGATATTTTACAGGAGCCTACCAGATGATAAACTAAAAAAGATTCAATGAATTTAAGAAAGCGACATAGGGAAGAAGCAGAAGTTCATACAGGACCTTTGAATGATATCCTTTTCATACTGCTCCTTTTTTTTCTGATTGTTTCTACTTTGGCCAATCCAAATGTCATCCGTCTTTCGCAACCTAAATCAAAAAGCGATACCAAGGCCAAGCAGACAGTAGTTGTTTCCATTGATGCGAACAAACAGTTTTATGTGGGCACTACAAAAGTCTCTCTAAGTGAACTGCGAGCCAAATTGCAGCCCTTTCTTGCCAAGGAAACTGATCAGCCTTCAATTGTAATTAATGCCGATAAATCGGTTCCGGTTGAGGATATTGTAGCAGTTATGCGCGTGGCTCGTGACCTGGGAGCCAGGACAGTCTTGGCTGTTGATAAAAATGGGGTACCAAATAATTAAGAGCCTATCATCCATTAGCATCACCATTCAAAGTGTAACCTCGCAGCGAAAATATGCACCGGACCACGGTCATGATTATACGCAGGATGAGCCACAAACTGATAATCGACAGTTGCCCAGAGATTATTGAAAATTTTTGAGAGATAAAACAGTTCTGCAATATTTTCCCTTGCATAATTTGGCAGTTTTCCATCCCCGATCATAAAACCATAGCCTCCTGCATTTAAAAAATTCCGATGACCGGAAGAAATTCCGTTGGAAAGCAAAGCGATACCAATATTATCTGCCGGACGTTTCCATCCCTTACCTGATATTTTTATTCCTGCACTTATCGTGTTATCAATTTCGGCAAAGGCCCAGGTAGCTGTTTTTCCATCATTCCATCCGAAACGCAAAAAACCATTGATGGAATTGCCAATTTCTTGTTCGGCGTTTATACCGAATCCAAATTTCTTTCCCCCGTATTCTTTTCCGTAAAT
>Ga0335080_10005552_pt1 | contig 12983 bp, 9 predicted proteins | sample Lox_Sample_34_FD_206720 | JGI IMG/M metagenome (GOLD analysis project Ga0335080, IMG submission 206720) | Soil microbial communities from Loxahatchee National Wildlife Refuge, Florida, United States - Lox_Sample_3.4 | ecosystem: Environmental > Terrestrial > Soil > Wetlands | place: USA: Florida... | reverse complement strand
GCGTGCTGGTTCGGTCAAGCGCCACTAGCATTAGTGCCAGTCCGATGAACGCGTTTATCGACTTACCCAACTGGCTTGTGACCAGTTGGTAGAAATCGAGTCTGATGGTCAAACGGCTGCCACAAGACGATCGTGGTAATCGACCACAAGTGTTACCCTCTCTCTTCGGATGCGAGCTCCCGCAACAGGGCCGCATCGCGAGAAAAGAACGCACCGATGAAAAGTGTTCACTGGTCTTTGCAGCGAGGAACTGTGGCGTGTGCTCTCCTGTTCACAGCTCTCAACCCGACCACTACGTTTGCGCAGCACGACATAGCTCCCGGGAATCAAAGCCTGACCACCAGCGGAACAGCCGGTCCTGCGCACACGAAGCCGATTCCACACGTCTCCTTCGACGGTGCAGCTTTGGAATTCGATTTTCCGGAGGTGCGCATTGGCGTGGCCGAATATGAAGAAGGTCCAACCGGAACGACCGTGCTGTACTTTCCACAGCGTGTCAAAGCAGCGGTTGACGTGCGTGGCGGCGGTCCTGGCACAGTCGACACCGACGTTCTAAGACTTGCATATGACGAATCGTTCGTAAATGCGATTGTGCTGTCGGGCGGATCCTCTTACGGATTGTCTGCGGTCACTGGCGTCGCCAACGCAATCAGAGATGCCATGACGGACCCGGGAAGCCCGCAAAATGTAGCTGTTGTACCCGGCGCGATTGTTTTTGATCTCGGCGATCGACGCTTCAACACCATCACTCCCGATGATGAACTGGGGCGTGCGGCCTTCAAGTCGCTGCGGACCGGTTGGTGTCCGCTGGGAGCGCGCGGCGCCGGACGTTTTGTTGAGACCGGAGCCTTCTTCGGCCCTCAACAGCATTCCGGCCAAGGTGCTGCATTTCGCCAATCCGGTGAGACGAAGGTATTGGTCGTCACGGTGATTAATGCCGATGGCCTAATCGTAGATCGGGCCGGTCAAGTTGTGCGATGTGCGGATTCCGTCAACGGAAAATGTAGCTCCATCGCAGATATGTTTTCCGCACATCTGAGAAGCTTGGCCAACAAAAAGCAAGCCGATGCCCACACTCCGGCGCATCAAGGACTGACCTCCAATACGACGATCACAGCGGTCGTCACCAACCGCGCCCTGCCTTTCTGGGCGCTGCAACGCCTCGCGGTGGAGGTGCACACGTCGATGGCGCGTGGTATTCAGCCTTACAGCATGTCGGACGATGGAGATGTATTGTTCGCGGCCACAACAGCACAAGCAAAACCATCGGACATCAGCGATGAGGAACTCAGCGAACTTGGCGTTCTCGCGTCGGAAACCGCGTGGGACGCTATCCTCGCCAGTGTGCCTGGTTTGCCGCCTGAGACACCCCGGACCAATGTCACACTCTCCTCGGCCGCTCTCGACAGAATCGTTGGCCACTATGCGTTTGCGCCCGACGCGATGGCAGAGTTGCGGCGCAGTGGAGCTGTACTCGAAATCGAGTTGACAGGGCGCACAACTGACTATCTGGCCGCCGGCCACCCGGTGATGCTAAGCCCCGTCACTACTGACGAGTTCGAACTCGCCGGACCGCGACGCGACCGGCTGCGCATCGATCGTGACATCCGCGGCATGGTGGTCGGCATCACGCTGAATCCGGGACCATGGGCAGTTCAGGCTGTGCGGAAGTGAATCTGGAGTCCTGAGACATCATCGACTTTTCTGTATTGATGTCCGTCTCACGATCCTGCTCACCGAAAGCGCAAAATACCCCGCCCTACGACGGAAGCGCCAATTTCGTCAGGAGTTCCTGGAACGGGGCGAGGCTTCTCAAGCGATCGAAACGGGGCTCGCAGGCCAGGACGAGAAGACCCCAATCTCCTTGTTCGTAGCTCTGCTTCAGATATTTCAAAGAAGCATCGTCTTCCCCTAGCGCGAGATGGATGACGGCCAGATTGTAAGCGGGGACGAATTCCGACTGGGCGCGATGCTGCAGGTCCGCCAGGATCTTGCAAGCCTCTGCCCGGTGACCTCCGGCGGCGAGGCAATAGGCCATTTCCGTAAGAGCGAGGTTGCTGTTCGGCAGCGCGCGTTGCGCGATCTCCGCTTCAGCAATCGCCTCAGTATGCATGTTCTTTTGCACATACACGCGAGCTGTCCAGAAGTGGGTGCGATAGTAGCCGGGATCGAGTTGCAGCGCCTTTTCCGCCTGCATCAGTGCGCCGTCGTAATCGCGGGCGTAGTAGAGAGTGCGAACCACTTCTGCATTGTTGGGCAACGAAAGTGGATCGGTGCGCATGGCCTCGCAGATCTGCTCCCAGGCTTCACGATGGCGCAATTCAGCGGCAAGCAGCGCGGCGTAGTTGCGGTGCGTGTCGGAGTAGCTGGGATTGAGCGCGATCGCACGCTTGTGTTCCTTCTCTGCTTCCCGCCACCGATACCCGTGCTTCATGGCTCCGGCCAGAGCGCTGTGCGATTCGGCCAAACTGTCGCCAAGCATCACGGCACGGCGGGCGGCGTCGATAATTTTCGGAGAACCCTCGGCCGCCGAGATGGTATCGGTGATTACCAGATAGCGATGGCAGTCAGCAAGCCCAGCGTAGGCTTCGGCAAAGTTAGGGTCGTCGTCGATGGCCGACTGAAAATAGTTGATGGCTTTGCGATAGCCCTCCGCCGTGAATTGATTGAAGAAGAAGCGTCCCCGCAAATAGGCCTCGTTCGCCCTGGGATCACGGCGTGTTCGGACGGGACGCGTGGCAAAATCCCTGCCCAGCTTCACCTCGACCTGGCCGGCGATTGCACGGGCGACCTCCTCCTGCAGCGCGATCGATCCGCTGATGTCACGGTCGTAGTTTTGCGCCCAGACGTGAACCTGATCGCTCGTTCGAATGAGCTGCACAGTGATGCGGAGAAGATCGCCGTCGCGCCGAACGCTGTTCTCCAACAAATAGTCCGCCCCAAGTTCCTGGCCAATCTGCTGCACGCTTTTGACCGTGCGTTTGTAGGCCATCGAGGTGGTGCGCGCGATTACGCCAAGCTCCTCTGGGCTTAAGGATCCCACCTGCGTGATCAGTTCTTCCGTTAAGCCGTCTGTAAAGTACTCCTCGATGGAATCCCCACTCAGATTTTCGAAGGGGAGGACCAGCAGCATGATCTGAGCTGGCTTTTGTCCCACAAACCGGTAGCCCTTGCCGGTGACGGTCAGAATAAAGCGCGGATGGTCGGGATCGTCCCGAAGCGTCTGGCGAATCTTGCGGATGGCAGTGTTGATACCGTGTTCGGTATCAACAAAAACGTCCTTCCCCCAGAGACGGTCAACGATTTCCTGTCGGGTGGCAACGCTGCCGTGCTTCTCGAGCAGGAAAAGTAGCAGTTCCATTGGAATGCGCTCCAGCTTCTGGACACGGTCCTTTCGCCGCAATTCATAGCGGGACACATCAAGCTCGAAATCGCCGAAACGGTAGGTAGGACGCTGCAAGTGGCCCTTCCATCGAACGAGCGCAAACTATAGCATCCGCGCCTAAAGTTGTGTGTAACTTCTTGTCCTTGCAGTCGTTTACGAATTTACCTCCTCTTCAGCTGAACTTGATACCGCCTCCATTGTTCGAAATAGCCTTTCACTGCAAGATGCCTCGCAAGTTTCAAGACTGAAACCTAGGAGGAAAGATTAATGATGAAATCGATTTCGGTTCAAACCTTGACCAGGTTCGCGGTTTGCGCGGCGCTGGCAATCGGGCTCAGCGCCAGTGCCTTGGCTTCTTGTGGGGACAGCCTGTCTGCCATGGCGAGTGCCAAGGCGATCGTGAGTCCCTCTCTCGGCAAGCAACTCGCCGCCGCCTCGCCCGCCTATCGGACTCCCAACTCTTCCATCGTCGGTCTGTGGTATGTGCAATTTGTCGTGGGCGGCGAGACGATTCAAGAAGCCTTCCAGAACTGGAATCGTGGCGGCACAGAGGTGCACAATCCCAACGTCGACCCGAGGTCGGGCAACGTTTGTCTGGGCACTTGGGTGCGGAATCCTGGCGGCGCTTTCAAGCTCGCTCACCGCGTATGGAACTACGACATCAGCGGAGACTTTATGGGGACCATTCAGCTCAGTGAGACCATCCATCTCAGTCACAACGGCGACGTGCAAACTGGCTCGTTCAAGCTGGATTTCTACGACCCCTCCGGGAACTTCGTAACTGAAGTCGCAGGAAATGTCACGGGGCAAAGAATCCAGGTCGAGTGATAGGGCGAGACATCCTGACGAGCTGAGCCGTGCGCAAGCCGCGCGGCTCACCCGCCTCTGCACGGGATACTCCCAGCAAGTTACCGTCGTGTAGCGCACCAATCGCCAAATACAAATTTGGACGTTTCTCGGTGCTGCCGCTCAGTTGAACTGAGAGATCCTCTCACCCAAAGCCCGTCGCGTCGGATTCGGTCAAATCGCACGCGTCGTCCTTCTCGTCGCATACACAATGATCAAACTGTAGATGGAAGATTGGGGCAGCCTGAGCTCATCCGCAACCGTTGCCTGGCTGCCCGCTCAGAGTTCTTCTGACTTATTGTTTTTTGCCATCCAGAGCAATAACAGTCGGAAGCGACGTTCCGTTCGGTTCTACCACCGAGGTGAAAATCGCTCGAATGTGCTTCATATCCCCATCAAACGAGCTGTTGAGGGTTATTACGAACAGCTCAACACCCCCGGAAGAGATAGTGACATTGATCGTGCCGGTGCAGTCTGCGTTGACCGTGTACGTTCCAGAAAACGTCTCCTGAGCAACGGCGCCATTCAAGCTGGATGTTGCCAAGCCGTTCGAAACATTTCCAGCCGAGTCCAAGGTCAAAATTCCGACAGCAACTCTTGGGCCGACACCGACCACCGTTCCATTGTCGGTAAAAGACCACTTGCCGGCCGCTCGCTTTAGCGAGCAGTGGTCATTATCGGCGCGAAGGGGCACTGCCATGCTTGCAACTAGCGCAATCGTGAATAACCACACAAATACTGTACGTGCAATTGTGTATTTCATCTGCGTCTCCTTCTCTTGCTGATTTCTTCGAACTGTGGCCCTTGCATCCTGCTCTGATGTCTCCGCCGGTGCCGTTTCCCCTAACATCTCGTAAGCAATCGCCCTTTATCCGGCCTCGGAGAGAGAATGGACTTCTCCGGGACTTTATAGGCCCAACCTGAGCGGTAGCCTGGATTTCCTGTTCTTGATTGAAGGTCGTGACCGATCGCGCCTTGTCGCAGGCCACGAACGGAATGGCAGGAAGTTCAACGCTAAGGGCGGACTCGACATAACGGTCCTCCGTACGATGAGACCGATATGAACCTAAATCTAATGGGAGCCCTAATGCGAGGGAAGACAGGTTATATGGAACTTGCGATGCGTGTACGTTACTCCGCAATATCAAGAAATGTCCAGAAATTTCTATAATTGCGGGTGCGTGACCTCCAGCCCGTCGCAAAGAAGTGAGTAAAGCTATCTTGGAGATTGCTGTAGGGTATTAGCTCGCTATCGTCAAATCCTTTTCAGTGTGAAGGTGTAAAGATAACTGACGACGCCGTTTCGCTAAGCGTGGATTGTATGTTGCTATTGCAGCGTTAGCGCCCAAACCGGGTCAGGTCGATAAGTGCTACCAGGATTTATCGCCAACTGATTCGCCCCAGTGATTGTCCAGATTGCTCATCGCCTTCGTCGGCGTGCGGTTTCGATGATCTGTACGGGTTCAGTCCATCCATGGCTTTTCTTGAAGACAGACCTCTCCCTCAGCAGCCCGATTCACATATCAACGACACACGTAGGACAGTGGTAAGGACTTACATCTTGTTGTAGACGAAAGTCTGGGTGTTCGCCTGGCCGGTTCCGTGAACCGTGAGCGTCAACGTCTTGCCATCAGGCGAGACTTCAAATTTCGTGTGGTCCATTACCTGTCCCTTGACCTTGTCGGTGACTTCGAGCGTGTGTGCGTTTACACGCTTGCCTGACGACATTGAGCCGGGTGCGACATCCGGACCGGTCTCTTCATAATCCTTTCCGTCGAATTTCATGCTGAGGGTATCTTTGTAAGCGGCCGTATTGAAACTCAGGCCGTCGCCTTCGTAGGCCTGAATCTCCCATTCATCGGGAGAAGTAAATTTCACGTCGGTATCCTCCCACGTTCCTCCCCAACCCGAGCCGCCGCTTACTTTTTTCATCACAACCGTGAAATCGTCCGTCGTGCCGTCAGGCTTATTGCCCGTTCCCTTAATCGTCTGCGTCTTCCCGTCTGCCGAAAGCGTGTGAGTCATCGAACTGAGAACCCTGCCATCTTTCTTGATCACCATCTTCCAGTTGTTGGCATCCAGGGGAGTGATCGCTACCGTGCTTCCGAACTGAGTCGGCTGATCCGTGCCGTCGGCCGTATATGTGTTGGTCACGTTGCCGGATGTCCATTTGTATTTGTTGCCGCCCAGGTCCTCGATTTTGGTTTGCTCGCCTGTGAACTTGCTTTTCTCCATGTTCAGCTTCCATTTCCCGACAAAAGGATCGTCCGCGGCCCAGAGTGTGCCCACGAGCAAGCACGCCAGCGCTAGTGAAGAATAGAAGTGTTTCATGGTTCCCTCCGGCGGCGGAATATAGACCCTTAGCGCGGTAAACGCAAGCGCGAAGATACCAGGAACGTCAGATTTATCGCGAAATTCGTTGGATGGAAGAGTTGGACGCCTGGACACAGTTTGGATGACTATGACCTTCCACCATAAGGCTCGATTCTGCCCACTATCGGCCGTGGTGAAATCTTACGAAGAGGATGGTCAGCACCCAGATAGCACTTACGAACCATTTACACAGAATAATTTCACGTTTTATCATCCGCCATCACTTCAAATTCAATTCACTGGATAGTCTGCTGGATGAATTTTCAGCGGAATACCCACAGGAATGCGCGCAAGCGCTGGAGGAAAAATCAAAGCATGATCCGTTCGAAAATCTGGTTTGTTCTTGCTGTTGTCGCGTTAATGGCTTTCGTATCGAACGCATCTGCGACGACCTGCTCCAATGCTTCCGTAAAGGGACTCTATGGTTTGTTGATCACTGGCTATGACTCCAGCGGACTCTATCAATCGGGAGTCGGACAGATTAAGGCGAACGGGACCGGCAGCTTCACCGGCATTGAAAGCGTCAGCGACGACGGTGTCATTTATAACAACCAGTCGTTGACTGGGACCTACTCAATCAGCGCGGATTGCACCGGCAGCGGAACCATCAAGAACGTAAAAAATGGCCTCCTTTCTCATTACAACTTCGTTGTTGATCCGGTGGGAAACCAGATCGAGGCAGCCGGCACGGATTCTGGACACGGCACCGCATCCGGCTATGCCCTTGCTCAGGGGACGGCTGCGTGCTCCACCGCGGCCGCGGAAGGAACATATGGATTTCACGGAGGTGGCTATCTCGTTGGGAAGGGTGTCTTGCAGTTCAACGGACAATATGTGCTGAATGGCGCCGGAAAGATTAGCGGAATCGAGACCAGAATTGTCGATGGCACAGTTATCTCGGCGTCCGCCATCAGCGGTACATATACGATGGCATCCACCTGCCGCGGCACGATCAGCTACACATTCGATGGCTCCCCGGTAAAGCTGAACATCATTATGGTAAGCGGGGGAACATCATTCTTCGCTATCGAAACCGACGTCGATACGGTCTCGACCTCGGTGGCGCATCAGTAAATTCGCGTTAAGACCAGTAGCTCACGACCACAACAGTTCAACCGTCAACAAGATAATTAACTTTTCGCACAGTTTTTCCGTAGACCGATTGGCTGGTGTCACGCCTTTTTGCATCAAAACGATTGCTTTTGAGGAGACACTCCAATGGTCAACGAGGACATCGCGCACGAAATCCTGAATCAATTATTTTCCTCTCTGGAGTCTTTGGAAACCCAGTCCGCCGCTATCTTGCAATTCTTGAAAGATAAAGGAATAGCCAGCGATGAAGAACTGGCTGGCCCTCTCGAACAGGCGGGAAACGCAAGCAACATTCGATGGCGTGCCGCCCGCGTGCGCATCGATCACCTGCTTTCTTCTGCGATTAAGCCTGCACAGGAAAGTCTGAAGCCTGAGCAGCTCAGCTCTTCAGAAAACAAGCAAGAGCCCGCAAAAACTACGCGGGGAGCAAGTCAGGAAGAAGATATCAAGGCGCCTTCGACAAAGCCGCCCGAAAAGGACACTCAAACAGCGGAAAAAGCTGTTGCGAGCGGCGAAGGCGAAACCAGCGGCGAATCCGAAACCAAAGATAAACAACGGTCGAACGCTGCCGTCGAGAGTAACCGCAACCAGGAAAATACCAGAACCGGTAAGGGCCCGGAGCACGCAGAGAATCAAGAAAGCAGCGAGCAGGGTCCGCGCACAAAGACCGCCTAGACCCTTGTCGCTGGACAAATCAACCAGGATTTCCACATCGCGGGATCTGCGGACGCTACTCCACTCATTCACGGCGCTCAAGGTACACCCTGGTTGCTGTGCTTATTTCCTTGTACTTACGAACGATCTCCCATGATCGCCCCAGCCTCTTGATTGCCTCCACTGCGGACGCTCCGCTAGAAAATTCTCACAACTTTAACAATGCAGTGATCCACGAGTAACAAGCAGTCCCGATAGTGTTACCAAACTTCTGCAGTCCAATCGCAGGTAGTTGTTCGCAAGTTCGGCCACGCACGCACATCTCAACAATTCTCTGACCCCGGGAAGCTCTCTTACTCCGGCGCGCTGCACTCTGCCGGCTTGGGTCTGATTCCCCAGGTATAACGTTGCACATTTTTCTTTTCCAACGAAGGAGGATTTCGAATGACACGCTCCAACTCTCTGCTCGTGCTGGCGATCGTTGCCGCGATCGCAGTGGTTCCGTCCGGCGCCCAGACCTTTCACTTCACCGGCGCGGGTTCATCCGCGCAGTTCACGATGGCCGCCATCGCTGCTGACCAAGCCGCCCTCACCCTCAACGGCGGAAAGTCGGGTGTTCATCACTGGTCTGCCAAAACTGCTGCACAGGTCACTGATACCCGCGATGCCCGCATTCTGCCCGAGCCTGGCAATATCTGGATCGTTTGGGTGGAAACCGGCCGCGTCGGCGGTGGCGGTACGGTAACCCATGTTTGGTCCGATATCAGTGTCGACTCCACCGTGGGCGTACGCACCGTTCTGGCTCAGTTGACCAGCGGTTCTGGCGCACTCTCACAACTCACAGTTGCTGCAGGTACTGCCGCCGCCAACCTCATTCAGGCTTGTAGCAGCAACACTGCCAACTTGTGGCCCGACAAGGCCTGCGACGTCGCTACCCTGCCGGCCGAATTGCTGGCCGCCTTCGGAGGTCAGTGCAGTGCCGGTACTCAGTGCACATTCGGTCAGCACCTGAATGTCGGCTTGACCGATATCCGCCCGGAAGACGCTCTTTTCGCCACCACTCGGGCATACAGCGCCATCAACACCGCCACCTATAAGGGCCTCGGCTACGTCGGTCCGACCAAGTCCATCGGCGCACCAATCTACAGCCAGGTTAGCGCGTCGGCTACCCACGCGACTCCAATTGGATTTGCCCTTCCCGGTGGCTCCGATCCAATCAGCCACAAGCCAGTTTCTGCCAACTTCGTCACAATCCCAGTGGGCGCCGCCCCGATCGTTTTCGTCTACAACAATGCTGGCGCCGCGAGCTATCCCGGGGATCTCAAAAGCGGCGTAAAGCCTGGACAGGCCGGGGGAACCTACGAGGCAGCTCATTTATTCGACGGCACTACGGCTTGCACGAACCTGAATCCAGCTTTCGATTCTTTCATCGGAGGCACCCCAGCCAGCACCAATATCACAGTCTTCCTGCGCGAGCCGCTCTCAGGAACGATGAACACCACCGAGTTCAGTCTTTTCCGCACATTCGGTAATACGAATGATTCGCAGGAGAAAGGCGTGATCACCCCAACGCGCGCTCCCTACAATCCGCTCAACCTCGCTTGCCACAGCGGTGGAAGCCGCTTGCGTGGGATCGGCACCGGCGAAGTTCTTACAGGCGTTTCAGGCACGGCAAACTCCATCGGTTATGTTTTCTGGTCATTCTCTAACGCCGCGAAACTTCAGGGCACAAACTACAACTACCTGACTCTGGACGGCGTTGACCCAATTGGACTGCCCGAGTCACTGACCGGCAATGGCGCCCAGAATCTGCCGAACTGTAACGGCACTCAGTGCCCGTCGAGTCTCTGGACTGGAAGCAGCTCGTTCCCGAGCCTCCGCAATGGCACTTACAAGGCTTGGTCGATTTATCGCTGGGTTACAGAGCCGAACTCCGATCCCTCAGGTCCACAGGCCGTCGCGCAATATGCCCAGGATTACGTTGATCGCGAGGTAGCCGACTTCGTTCCTTTTGTCGCCTGCCCTCTCAGCGACTTCGACTGCTCCAGTTCCATACCGACCGACGGCTTGTCGGTTTATCACTCCCACTTTACTCAGTCGGCAAAGATCGCCAAGAACGGCGCCGCAACGCCATCGAACTCGTTCAACCACGGCAACACCTTGGGCACTTGGGATGGAGTCACCGAGTCCGGTGGCGATATGGGCGGCCTGATCGAGGGGCCGTTTTACAATCCCGATGCACTCGCCGGCACTGTCAACACCACCAGCGTCCTGACCAGCGGCAAGGGCTACAAGGTTACATGGGTTTCTGGTAACCAGTTCCCCGTCAACGCTGCCATCGAGGGTGGAACCATCACAATCCACGGTATCGGTTACACCATCGCCAACGTGCTGCCCACAGCGACGACTCTGTACGTGTCAAAGAATCCCAAGACACAAACCAACGTCGCCTACAGTGCTCATGTGGACAACAAAGTTTCGGCTCCGGGAGTCCTGAACAAAAAGCAGTAACAAACATCGCTTCGCCGAACTGCTCGAAGAAGCACCGCAGCTGTTGGGGCAGACTGACGAAGTTCGCCAGTCTGCCCCACCGCTGTTCGCATGCACAAATTGCATCATGCAGTGACGCTGCAAATGTTTCGCTTGAAAATCGAATCGCCAGGTTGGCGACATGATCGGCTTCGAGCGGCCGCCTCATCCTGAGGCTTGGCTGCCGCTAACCAACATTCAGTCGTGATTCCACTCAAAATTTGGACACTTGGTTGGCTGGGCCCTGAGTGACCCAGATGCTCCCCCGATTGGATGCAATCAAGCTTGGACTTGAAAGGCCTATGACTGTTTCAACAAGTGCACCGTCGCTACCAACAATTTAGTGAGTGAATTTTCGTAAAGATTAGAGACCCAGATGTATTTACTGTCAAAGGCTACTCCCTGCGGATGGGCGCCGACGGAGTATGTTCCCACTACACATGGCGGATTCGGGCAAGATCCTGTCTTAGTTGCGCTAATCTTCGTCACTGAATTGCCAGTCACGTTGACGACCCAGATGTTGGAACCGTCAAAAGCAAAATTGTATGGATGAGGACCCACATTAACCGTTTGCAGGTAAGCGCCATTGAGATCCAGCATCTCCACCGTCGCATCATTCCCGCAATTGACCCAAATATGCGATCCGTCGAATCCTAACGCGTCGGGCATGCGGCAGTCAGCAAGGCTGATATCGTTCGTCACCTGTCCTGTCCCCGCCTCGATCTTGCTGAGATTGTTGTTCGCGTAGTTAGCTACCCAGACAGAAGTCCCATCAAAGACCATTCCGTATGGACCTGATCCCACCGCGTAAGTTTTCACGATCGCGCCGTCGTTGGACCGAACTTTGGTGAGCATGCCGCGGCTGATGCTGCCGTTGGACACCCAGATGTTCGTACCATCAAAGACCAGGTGCTCAGGCGTCTCAAGGTCGACGCTATCTGTAATTGTTCGTAACGGTAGACCATCATCCGCATTAAATTCCTGTATTGAATTCGCATCGCGGCAGGCGACCCAAATATGTGGGCCATCGGAAGCGACACCTTGGGGATTCGCACACGTAGCGAAGCTCACGTTCTTGTGTGTCGAAAACCAGCGCAGCATTGCGACCTGAATTGGTATAAAAGAGCCGTGCATCCAGATCATCGCGCCGAGCACAAATACCGCGAGTGCTATGGCAGCATCCTCGAATGAGGGTTTCGGAACAGAAATCTTCATAGAGACGACTTAGGATGACTCATCAATACAGGACAGAAAAGTTGGTCCGCGCAGGGTAGGTTGAGTATGGCCGCATCAGTTTGTCGCGTCAAGCAGAATTGGCTTCGGCGATGCTGCCGATTCTCTTCCGGTCAATATAGAGCACATGACAACGGTCGCAGCGCCTCGACGTGGTCTTGGAAAGAGTAACGAGGTGGCGAAAGGCGCACAATCCAAGAATCTTCTACCGTGTGTCGAGAGTTATTTTCTTTCCCAGATTTCTTCCTGATCCGAGAAGGTCCAAACGCGGGCATAACGATCGTGAAGGTAGTCGCGGAAAGGCTGCAGATGGTCTTGCATGTTGTCAGATTCCTGAACTTCAAGACGCGGCGACCAGAGCACGAACCGGACTTGTTTGGTTTCAAGTTGATGGATCGTACGATCAACAAACTCCGGGCGTGTCTGGTCATCCTCACCCAATCCCTCGACGAATACAGCACTCCGCAGGCTAAGCGGCAAATAGACGCTTGGCGAGACTGCTTGGAAGAAGAAATCGCCTGGGTGCGTGTGTTGACTGATCCAGGTCCATCTCTCGTATGCCGCCGGGTTGAGTGCAGTGGTACCAGCGGGCAGGTCGGCAATCATCAATCGTCCATGATGGTTCGACCAAACCTGAAGAATTGCTAGACAAACAACTCCACTCCAAAGCAAGCGGGTGAGGTAATGCCCAAATCGGCCGGATTCCTCGACTAGATCAATGAAAAGAATTACAGCTGGCATGGACACGGCAAAAATCCGCAGCCAGTTCAGACTAAACGCAACTTCAAGGCAGAGTGCGGATCCCAAGAGAGCAAGAATTGCTACCTTATTCCAGTCGCAGAATGTCGGGTCGTGGCGTCGACGCCAGCAT
>Ga0335080_10005550_pt1 | contig 12983 bp, 14 predicted proteins | sample Lox_Sample_34_FD_206720 | JGI IMG/M metagenome (GOLD analysis project Ga0335080, IMG submission 206720) | Soil microbial communities from Loxahatchee National Wildlife Refuge, Florida, United States - Lox_Sample_3.4 | ecosystem: Environmental > Terrestrial > Soil > Wetlands | place: USA... | reverse complement strand
GGATCTGGCCGGTGGTCACCTCGTCGCCCTGGCCGACGATGCGCGCGACCTGCGCGCGCACCTCCTCGACGGTGATGTCGAGCGACTCGAGCACCCGCGCGGCCAGGCCCTCCTCCTCGCGGAGCAGCCCGAGCAGCAGGTGCTCGGTACCGATGTAGTTGTGCTTCAGGGCCCTCGCTTCGTCCTGTGCGAGAACGACGACCTGCCGTGCCCGTTCCGTGAATCGCTCGAACAAGACCCCGCCACCCCTTTCCCTGGAATCCCGGGAACGACAGCCGCCCCCGGGCCGAGGTACCTCCAATAGTAGCCCAGGGACCCGACCCTGGGTTAAGCCGCGTCCGGCTCCCGGTCGAGACGGCGCAAGCTTTCACAGAAGCTTTACTGCCGTGCGGGTAGGCTCCGCCCTCGTGAAGGCGCTGATCACGGGCGGGGCCGGGTTCATCGGGTCGCACCTCGCCGAGGTGCTGCTCGCCGACGGCCAGGAGGTCTTCGTCCTCGACGACCTCTCCACGGGCTCGCGGCGGAATGTCGAGCACCTGATGGAGAACCGCGCCTTCCACCTCACCGTGGACTCGGTGCTCTCGCGCGCCGTCGTGAACGAGCTCGTCCACAAGTGCGACGTCGTCTACCACCTCGCCGCGGCGGTCGGAGTGCGCCTGATCGTCGAGGAGCCCGTCCGCACGCTCGTCACGAACGTGCAGGGAACCGAGAACGTCCTCGACGAGTGCAACCGCTTCGGCAAGCGGGTCCTGGTCGCCTCGACCTCCGAGGTCTACGGCGACCACCAGGACGAGGCGCCCCTCGACGAGGGCGCCCGCCGCATCTACGGGCCGACGACGCAGCGGCGCTGGGCCTACGCCGACTCGAAGGCGATGGACGAGTTCCTCGCCCTCGCCTACCACCAGGAGCGCGGGCTCGACTGCGTGATCGTCCGGCTCTTCAACACGGTGGGCCCGCGCCAGAGCGGCCGCTACGGGATGGTGATCCCGCGCTTCGTGGGCGCCGCGCTCGGCGGCCGGCGGCTCGAGATCTTCGGCGACGGCAGGCAGACGCGCTGCTTCTGCCACGTCAACGACACGGTCCGCGCGCTCGCCGGGCTGATGGGGGCGACGGAGCTCTCCGGGGAGATCTACAACGTCGGCTCCCAGGAGAGCATCTCGATCCTCGGGCTCGCCGAGCGCGTGCTCGCGGCGACCGGCTCGCGCTCGGAGCTGGCCCACGTCCCGCTCGAGGAGGCCTACGGGCAGGGGATCGAAGACATGCTCCACCGCAAGCCGGGGCTCGACAAGATCAACGCCGCGATCGGCTGGGGGACGACGATCGACCTCGACGGTATCCTCGCCGACGTGATCGCGTACGAGCGCTCGAAGCCCGTGCTCGTGGAAAGCTAGAGCAGCTCGGCGAAGACGTCCTCGACCAGATAGTCGAACGTCTCCGGGAGGGCGCCGTCGACGTCCGAGTAGTCGCGGAGGAAGAAGAGGTAGGACGTCCACTCGACCGCCCGCTCCGGGAACTCCCGGCTGCGGACGCCGACGAGGTGCTCGAGCTCGACCAGGTTGAAGCGGGCGCCGACCCGCAGGCGGACCACCTCGGCTTCGGCCGCCGCGGCGGGCGGCAGCTCGGGCTGCGGCAGCGGCGCGGGCGACGGGCCGGGGCCGGGCCGGGGCAGCGGTGCCGGCGCCGGGACCGGGGCAGGCTGAGGCGGCGGGACCGGAAACGGCACGGGCTCGGGCACGGATGCGAGCGCCTGCCGGGGCGGCGCGGCGAACTCGCGCTCGCGCTGGTCGAGGTCGGCCTCCCGCGCGTCGAGCTCGCCCGCCAGCGCGTCGAGCTCGGCCGCCTGGGCCTCCAGCTCGGCGCCCGTCCGGTCGAGCTCGCCGGCGGTGTGCTCGAGCTCGCGCTCGCGCGCCCCGAGCTCGCCGGCGCGCTTCCCGAGCACCAGCTCCCGCGCCGTCACTGCCGAGACGCGGCGCTCCAGCTCACGTGCCCGCCCGCCGAGCTGCCGGTCGCGCGCCTCGAGGTCGCCCAGCGCCTCGCGCGCCTGCACCAGCCGCTCCTGCTCTGCGAGCAGCTCTCCCATCCGGCTGTCGATGCTGGCCGCGAGCCGGCTCGCCTCGGCGGAGCGCCTCTTCGCGCGGCGGCGGCCGAGCAGGGCTACGGCCAGCACGAGCAGGGCCAGGAGCATCGAGGCCCCGAAGGCGGCGGGGATCCACGCGAGCGACCGCTCCCGTTCGGGCGCCGTGGGGCTCGTCGCCGCGCTGCCGACCTGGAGCGTCGGGTCGGAGGTGCCCACGAGCCCGTTCAGCGTCGCGAGCCGGTCCTGGAGCGCGCGCGAGGCGGGAAGCACCCGCTGCACGGGCGGGATCGCCGCCAGACGCGCCCTGGTGCGGGCGATCGCCGTCTGCAGCTCGCTCTGGAAGTGCGCCGTGCGGATCGCGATCGCCTGCGCGGCGAACGCGTTCGCGAGGTCGGCCGCGCGCTGCGGGCCCGCGGCGGACGCGGCGACGGTGACGAGGTTCTTGCCGGAGTTCGCCGTCACCTTCACGGCCTGCAGCAGCGAGGCTGCGCTCTGGTCGAGCCCGAGCTGGACGCGCACGCCCTCCGCGACCTGGGGCGTCGCGAACAGCAGGGCCGCGGTGCGCGTGGCCCGGCCGGGGTCGGCCGACTCGCGCAGGACGCTGAAGCCGTCGAAGGTGTGGTCGCCGGCGGCGATCGGCGTCAGCAGCACCTGCGTCCGCGCGACGTACCGCGTCGGCGCGGTCAGCACCCACGCCGCGACCGCGCCCGTGACGATCGCCACGAACAGGACCGCAGCGAGCGCGTAGCGAAGGCCACGCTTCTTCACCGCCGGGCTCTCATTTCGATCCGAAGAACGATGCCAGGCGGGGCCGACGGCGCAGGCGGGGAAGCGCAGGGATCGCGGTGCCGGCGACGATCGCGGCCGGCACCTCCTGGACGAGGTGCCCCGCCAGGGCCGGGTCGCCGATCGCGGCCGCGGCGGCGGCGAGTCCGGCCTCCCGCACCGCCGGGCTGTGGGCGTCGCTCGCGAGCACGTGGACGAAGCCGAGCTCGAGCAGCCGTCGTGCCGCGGCCCCCGCGGCCGGGCCGCCTCGCCCGTCCACCGAGGACGCGGTGACCTGGACGAGCGCCCCGGCCCCGATCGCGCGCTCGAGCCGTTCCGGCCGCTCCTGGACGGTGCGGTTCCGCTCGGGGTGCGCGATCAGAGCGGTCAGCCCGGCCGCGCCGAGCGCGTGGATCGCGCTCTCCAGCCCGAGCGGCCAACCGGCGTACGGGAACTCGACCAGCACGTACCGCTCCGAGCCGGCGAGCGAGAAGCGCCTGAGCTCGTCGGCGTCGAGCGCAGCGAGCCGGTCGAGCGAGAGCTCGCCGCCCGTGAGCACCTCGAGCTCGATCCCCTGCTCGCCGAAGTCCTGCCGCAGCGCCGCCACGCCGTCCTCCATCCGGGCGGCCGAGGTCGGGTAGTCGTCGCGCACGTGCGGCGTCGCCGCGATCGCGGTCGCCCCGTCGGCGAGCACCGAGCGGGCGAGCGCTCTGGCCTCCTCGACCGTCGCGACCCCGTCGTCGACACCCGGCAGGATGTGCGAGTGGAGATCGATCATTCGCGGTCGCGGAGCGCCGGGAACAGGATCACGTCGCGGATCGAGTCGCTCCCGGTCAGGACCATCGCGAGCCGGTCGATTCCCAGCCCGAGGCCGCCCGTTGGCGGCATCCCGTACGAGAGAGCCTCGACGTAGTCAGGATCGCCCTCCTCCGCTTCCACGTCACCCGCCGCCCGCTCGGCCTGCTGTAGCGCGAACCTCTCTGCCTGTTCCTCCGCGTCGTTGATCTCCGTGAACGCGTTCCCGAGCTCGATGCCCCCGATGTAGTACTCGAACCGCTCGACGATCGCCGGGTCCGCGTCGGTGGCGCGCGCGAACGGCGACAGCTCGATCGGGTAGTCGTAGACGATCGTCGGCTGGATCAGATTCGGCTCCACGAAGCGCGTGAGGGCGTGGTCGACGAGCTTCGCCCAGGTCGGATCATTCGACGTGTCGACGTCGCGGGCCTGCAAGAGCGCGCGCAGCTCGCCGGCGTCGCGCGACCAGACGCCCTGCTCCTCGAGCGCCTCGACGAAGCGGACGCGGCGCCACGGCGCCTTCACGTCGACCTCGTGGCCGCGGAACGAGACGACGGTGCCGCCGGTCACCTCGCGGGTGACGCGCTCGACGAGATCCTCGATCCGCAGCATCGTGTCCCTGTAATCGGCAAATGCCTCGTACCACTCCAGCATCGTGAACTCGGGGTTGTGCTTGAACGAGATGCCCTCGTTGCGGAAGTCCTTGCCGATCTCGTAGACGCGCTCCAGCCCTCCGACGATCAGCCGCTTGAGGTAGAGCTCGGACGCGATCCGCAGGTACATGTCCCGGTCGAGCTCGTTGCTGTGGGTCACGAACGGGAGCGCGAAGGCACCGCCGTAGCGCGGCTGGAGGATCGGCGTCTCCACCTCGACGAAGCCGTCCTCGTCCAGGGCGCGCCTGACCGCGGTCACGATGGCCGTCCGGGTGAGAAAGAGGGTGCGCGTCTCCTCGTTCATCAGCAGGTCGAGGTAGCGCTTGCGATGGCGCTGCTCGACGTCGGTGAGGCCGTGGAAGGTGTCGGGGAGCGGGGCGCGGATCTTCGCGAGCACCTCGAGCGCGTCGACGGCGAGCGAGGGCTCGCCGCGCCGCGACTGGGCCGGGAAGCCTGTCGCGCCGACGATGTCGCCGAGGTGCACGTCGACCTCGCCCGTCCGCTCGCGCGAGCAGAGGAGCTGGATCCGGCCGCCGCGGTCGACGAGATCGAGGAACACGAGCCTGCCCATCTCGCGGCGACCCAGCACGCGGCCGGCGATCCGGCGCTTCGACCCGGCCTCCTCGCCCGGGCCGAGCTGCTCGGCCTCGGCGCGGACGGCCGCGATCTCGTCCCGGTCGGGGAAGCGCTTCGGCAGCATCAGACCCTGGAGCCTACTTGGCGCTTCATCGACCAGATCCGGGGCCCGTCGGGGACGCGGCCCTCCGCGATCACCGTGTAGCCGAGCCGCTCGTACCAGGCGACGTTGCGCTCGCTCGCCGTCTCGAGGCAGAGAGGGTCGCCGGCCCGGGCGCCGAGCTCCTCCATCAGCGCGGTGCCGATCCCCTCGCCCTGCCGCCCGGGATCGACGCCGATCCCGCCGACGTACCAGAACGTGCCCTGAACCGCCGCGGCGCGAAGGTCGCGCGAGGCGGTCGCGAACGTCGTGAGGCGGCCGAGCGCGGACGGCCCGAGCCGGAGCGGCGCCGCGATCAGGCCGCTCCGCAGCATCCGCCCGAGCGACGCCACGTGGCCGCCGGGCGGGATCAGGATCGCGACGCCGCCGTCGGCCGCGAGCAGCGTCCCGACGGAGGCAGAGTACCGCAGCACGGCGGAGAAGAACCACGGGCTGCGCCGCCGCCGCTCGTCCTCGTCGGGGAGCACGTAGACGAACTGCGGGTCGTGCTGGTAGGCGCGCGCCAGCATCCTCCCGGCCGCGGCGAAGTCGCGCGGCGGAAGGACGCCTACGCCGCTTTGATGTCCAGGATCTTGAACTTGAGGGAACCGCGCGGGGCCGTCACCTCGACGGTCTCGCCCTTCTTCTTGCCCAGGATCGCCCTGCCGACCGGAGACTCGTTCGAGAGCTTCTGCTCGGCCGGGTTCGCCTCGGCGGAGCCGACGATGTGGTACTCGATCGTCTCGTTCGCGTCCATGTCCTTGAGACGCACGGTCGAGCCGATCGAGACGACGTCCTTCGCGATGTCCTTCTTCTGGATCACCCGGGCGCTCACGAGCCGCTCCTCGAGCATGGCGATGCGGGCCTCGACGTAGGCCTGCTCGTTCTTCGCGTCGTCGTACTCCGCGTTCTCCGCGATGTCGCCGAACTCGCGTGCGACCTTGATCCGTTCGGCGACCTCGCGGCGCTTCTCGGTCGAGAGGTACTCGATCTCCTTGGTGAGCTTCTTGTACCCCTCGGGAGTCAGGATCACTTCCTTCAACGGGCCTCCCTGAAAGTCGTTCGCCCAGCGTTCCTGAGCGGCCAAGCGGCCGGGTAGGGTACATGCGCCCCTGGACTGCCGTCAAGCCCCTACGGCTACCATCCGCGAGATGGAGATCGACCTCAGGGAGCCGTGGGCGATCGGGCCGGTCGAGATCCCGACGCGCGTCGTGCTCGCGCCGATGGCCGGAGTGAGCGTGCAGGCGTTCCGACGGCAGGGCCGGCGCTTCGGCGCGGGCCTCGTCTGCTCGGAGATGGTGAGCTGTGCGGGGATCGAGCACCGCAACGAGCGGACGCTCGGCTACCTGCGCGTCGCCTCCGACGAGCATCCGCTCGCGATCCAGATCTTCGGCTCCGAGCCGCGCGCGATGGCCGAGGCGGCGCGGATGGTCGAGGCGGCCGGCGCGGACATCGTGGACATCAACTACGGCTGCCCGGTGCGCAAGGTGACGAAGACGGGCGCGGGCGCCACGCTGCTCGACGATCCGGCGCGGGCCTGCGCGATCGTCGAGGCGGTCGCGGGCGCCGTCTCCGTCCCGGTCTCGGTGAAGATGAGGCGCGGGCTCGAGGACGGCTCCCGTGCGTGCCTCGAGGTCGGGCCGGCGCTCGTCGAGGCCGGCGCCGCGAGCCTGACGCTCCATCCGCGCTCGGCGCGGCAGATGTACACCGGGTGGGCCGACCACTCGCTCACCGCCGAGCTCGTCTCGCTCGTGGACGTGCCGGTGGTCGCCTCGGGCGACATCACCTCGCGCGCCCGGGCCCAGGCCGTCCTGGCCACGACCGGCGCGGCGGCCGTGATGGTCGGACGGGCCGCCCAGGGCAACCCGTGGGCGCTGTCGGAGCTGATCGGCGAGGACGACGGCGAGCCGAGCCGCGAGGAGGTCGCCGCCGAGCTGATCCTGTTCATCCGCGAGACCGTCCGCGAGCTCGGCGAGCGACGCGCCTCTCGGTTCCTGAAGAAGTTCTACGGCTGGTACCTGGGCCACGGCCGCTTTCCGCGGCAGTTCAAGAGCGAGCTGACCCAGATCGACTCGACCGGGGAGGTCGAGCGCCGGCTGCTCGCCGCCGCGCCCGGAGCCGCAGTCGTGCTGGAGCGGCTGGAGGAGACCCTGCCGAGCGGGGACGACGTCCTGCTCGACCTGCCGATCTCGCTGTACGGCGGCGGCTAGGAATCCTTGTGCTCATGAGCATTAGGCGTTCCTGGCCCACACGAGGCGCAGGCCTTCGAGCGTGAGCCACGGGTCGACCTTCTCGACCGTGCGCGCGTGCGGGGCGATCAGTTCCGCCAGGCCCCCCGTCGCGATGCAGCGGGCCTCCGCGCCGAGCTCGCCGCGGATCTGCTCGACGATCCGGTCGACCTGGCCCGCGAAGCCGTAGACGAGCCCCGACTGGAGCGCGGCGGCGGTCGTCTTGCCGATCACCGCAGGCGGCTCGACGAAGTCCACCTTCACGAGCCGCGCGGCACGGGCGAAGAGCGCGTCCATCGAGATCTCGATCCCCGGTGCGAGCACGCCGCCCACGTACTCGCCCGCCGGCGAGACGACGTCGAAGTTCGTCGAGGTGCCGAAGTCGACGACGATGCACGGCGCCCCGTAGCGCTCCAGCGCGGCGACCGCGTTCGCGATCCGGTCCGGGCCGACCTCGCGCGGGTCGTCGTAGCGGATCGGGATCCCGGTCTTGGTGCCGGGGCCGAGCACGAGCAGCGTCGCGCCGGTCCAGCGCTCGGCCCACTCCTCGTAGGCGCGGACCAGCGCCGGTACCGTCGAGGAGAGGCAGATCCCGGTGACGGTGGCGACGTCCAGAAGTCGCCCGAGCAGGATCCCGAGCTCGTCGCCGGTGCGGTGCTCCTCGGTCGTCACGCGCCAGTGCTCGACGAGCGTGGCGCCGTCGTAGAGCCCGAACACGGTCTGGGTGTTGCCGACGTCCGCGGCGAGGAGCATGCGGCGTATCCTGCCAACGTTGTCGAGCGAAGGAGGACGAGATGGCCGATTCGGTTCTGTTCGTCGGTTGGAGCCAGCCCGTGCGGGGACGCGAGAGCAAGGCAGTGGACGTCTTCGGCGAGGCGGTCGCCTACTACACGGGCCTGCAGGGGCAGGGCGAGATCGAGAGCTTCGACGCCGTGTTCCTGGAGCCCCACGGCGGCGATCTCGGCGGCTTCTTCCTCCTGCGCGGCGACGCGGCGAAGCTCGGCGCGGTGCGGACGAGCGACGCGTTCAACCGCCTCAACACGCGTGCATCGCTCACGGTCGACGGCTTCGGGGTCGTCGGCGGCTTCGTCGGCGACGCGATCGCCTCGCAGATGGGCGTCTACCAGGAGGCCGTCGGCGACCTGGCCTAGACCGAGTCGTCGTCGGTGCCGAGCGACTCGCCGATCCGCTCGGCGAGCGCCTCGGCCGTCAGCTTGGGCTCGTCGCCCTCGCCCCGGAGCTCCTCGACGGTGACGTCGCTGGAGCTGTACACCTCAGCGCGGGGAATCATCCGCGTCGGCCGGTTCTTGTCCCAGACCCACACGTCCTCCATCTTGAGCTGGAAGAACGGGTAGCTCGGCTGCGGGACGTACTTGAGGTCGAGCTTGTTGCAGAGGTAGGTCGCGTCCTGCGTGAGCACGCAGTAGCGGAAGAGGCCGAAGACCGCGGTGTACTCCTTCTTCAGCCTGAGCTCGAGCTCGGCCTCGAACTCGTCGAGTTCGTCGATGTGCGACATGCGCTCATAGTAGCCACGCGAGGAGGTCCGTCACCCTGCCGAGGCCGGGAACGACGAGGTCCGGGTCGAGCTCGGCGAGCGGCTCGAGCACGAAGCGGCGCTCGGCCAGCCGCGGATGGGGGACGACGAGGCCGGGCTCGTCGATCACGAGGTCGCCGTAGAGGAGGAGGTCGAGGTCGATCGTGCGCGGGCCGTAGCGCGGGCCGTCCCTCGTGCGGCCGAGCTCGCGCTCGACCTCGAGCAGCCGTGCGAGCAGCTCGCGCGGCGGGAGCTCCGTGTCGAGCGCGGCCGCGGCGTTGAGGAACCGCGGCTGGTCGAGGTAGCCGACGGGGTCGGTCTCGCGAAAGGAGGAGACGGCGACGACCTCGGTGCCCAGGAGCTCCAGCGCGCCCCGCAGCGCCGCGTCCCGGTCGCCGAGATTCGAGCCGAGGCCGATATGGGCACGTGCCACCGGTCCAGGAGGCTACCCTGCAACGATGCGCACGCTCGCCGCTCTCGCGGCCCTGCTCGCGCTCGGGGCCGCTCCCGCACACGCCGCACGCGGCCTCGCTCCCCCTCCACTGCCCGGCCCGCGCGCGCTGCAGGCGATCGCGGCGCATGGCCCCGTGCTCGTCCAGCTGAAGGCCGGAAGCGGCGCGTTCGCGCTCCAGGCGGCCGGCGGCACGGTCGTGTCGCCGGCGCTGCGGCTCTGGAAGGTGCCCGGCGCGGCGGCCGCCGCCCTGGTGCCCCGCCTGGCCGCGGCGGCAGCCGTGAGCGCCGTCGAGCCGGACCGGCGCATGCTGAGCCCCTTCGCCGTGCGTGACGACGTGCCCGATCCGCTCGTCTCGACGGAGTGGTGGATCCCGAGGATCGGCGCCGACACGGTCGTGGCTCCGGGGCCCGGCGTCCCCGTGACCGTGATCGACGCCGGCCTCGACATGACGCATCCCGAGTTCGTGAGCCGTCCGAACACCTCGGTGCTCAACGCGCAGACGGTGCTCGGCCAGGACGACGCGCACGGAACCGCGGTGAGCTCGGTCGTCGCGGCGCCCGCGAACGGCGTCGGGGTCGTCGGCGTCTACCCGCAGGCCGTCCTGCGCGCGTTCGACTCGAGCCCGTCGGACGCGATCGACGAGGCCGCAGTGATCCAGGGGATCACCGAGGCGTCGCTCGCCGGGCGCGGGGTGATCAACCTCAGCCTCGGCGGCCCCGACCAGAGCTTCTTCATGGAGCAGGCGATCGTGCTCGCGTTCGGTCGCGGCACGATCACGGTCGCCGCCGCGGGCAACGAGTTCCAGAACGGCAACCCGCTCTCGTTCCCCGCCGACGACCCGCACGTGCTCACCGTCGCCGCAACCACGCAGGACGACAAGCCGGCCGCGTTCTCGAGCGCCTCGTCCGCTGTCGACCTCGCCGCACCGGGCGTGGACATCCCGATCGCGGTGCCGCTCGTCGACGACCCCACGGGCTACTCGACGGGCGCCGGCACGAGCTTCTCGTCGCCGCTCGTGGCCGGGGCGACCGCGTGGGTCTGGACGGTGCGCCCGACCCTCCAGACGACCCAGGTCTACGACCTGATGCGCTGGTCGGCGAAGGACATCTGGGACACCGGCTGGGACAAGGACACCGGCTTCGGCCTCCTGAACATCCCGGGCGCGCTCACGGCGAGCCCGCCGCCGATCGACCCGCAGGAGCCGAACGACGACCTGGACCAGGTCAGGGCCCACGGCCTCTTCCCCGTCGCGAAGCCGCTCGTGAAGGGCACGTTCAAGGCCCGGGTCGACTACACCGACGACCCCGAGGACGTCTACCGCGTCAACGTGCCCGCCCACAGCACGGTGACCGTGACGATGAAGCCCGACGCGAACGTGACGCTGGAGCTGTGGGGGCCGCGCACGCAGACCGTCGACGAGAACGGCAGCGATCGCAGGCGCGACCTGCTCGGGATCGACGCGAAGCCCGGCACACAGGCCGAGACGATCCGCTGGACGAACGGGGGCAAGAAGGCGATCGTCGTCTACCCCGATGTCTACTTCCCGGTGGGCAGCGCCGCGCTCGAGGCCGGCTACGCACTGACGGTCAAGACCGCGCGCGCTCGGCCGTAGCGGCCGCGTGCTCCACGGGCGCGCCGAGCTGCACGTCCGGCTTGCGGACGCGGACCGTGACGCGCTCGACCGCGAACCTCGCGAGCACGGCGTCGGCGACCGCGGCCGACAGGGCCTCGAGCAGCCGGAAGGAGCGCGAGCCGGAGACCTCGCGCACGCACGCGACCACGTCGCGGTAGTCGACGGCGTCCTCGATCCGGTCGCTCTGCGCCGCCGCGTCCGGGACCTCGAGCCAGAGGTCGAACAGGAAGCGCTGCCCGCCGCGGCGCTCGTCCTCGTTCACGCCGTGGAAGCCGTGGAGCTCGAGGCCGACGACCTCGACCGTGATCATCCCGCCACCGCCGACGCGATCGTGAGCGCCTCGACGTGCTCGCGCACGTCGTGGACGCGGAAGATCGTCGCGCCGTGGTCGAACGCGCTCACCGCGGCGCCGAGGCTGGCGGCGAGGGTGCCGCGCGTCGCGTGCGGGTCGCCGAGGAGCCGGCCGAGCGAGCTCTTGCGCGAGACGCCGACGAGGATGGGCCGGCCGAGCTGCGCGACCACGTCCAGCCGGCGCAGCAGCTCCAGGTTGTGCTCGACCGTCTTGCCGAAGCCGATCCCCGGGTCGAGGCAGATCCGCTCCTCGGCCACGCCCGCCTCCACGGCGGCCGCCAGGCGCTCCTCGAGGAAGGCCGTGACCTCCGCGGCGACGTCTCCGTAGACGGGGTTCCGCTGCATCGTGCGCGGCTCTCCGAGCATGTGCATCAGGCAGAGGTAGGCGCCGGAGTCGGCGACGACGCCCGCGAGCTCGGGGTCGCCGCGCAGCGCGGTGACGTCGTTGACGAGCTCCGCCCCCAACGCGAGCGCCCGTCGGGCGACCTCGGCCTTCGCAGTGTCGATCGAGACCGGCACGCCCTCGAGCCGCTCGAGCACCGGCACCACCCGGCGGAGCTCCTCGTCGAGCGGGACGCCGTCGGCGCCGGGCCGGGTCGACTCGCCGCCGAGGTCGACGATCGCGGCACCCGCCTCGACCATCGCCCGCGCCGAGGCCGCCGCCGCGCCGGGGTCGCGGAAGTGGACGCCGCCGTCCGAGAACGAGTCGGGCGTCACGTTGAGGATCCCCATCACCGACGGGCGGGGGAACCGCAGCTCGATCGGCACCCGGGTCACGCCTGCAACCCTAGCCGCCGACCTCCTTGTGCTCATGAGCACAAGGGTTTGGAGCGTCAGGCGGAGGGCTCGGGGTCCGGGCCCTGCATCGTCGCGCCGGGGAGCGGGAACGGACGCGTCTTCGGCGTGCTCGGCGTGCGCTTCTTCTCCTCGGCGGGCGCCTCCGGCGGCGGCTCCTCCGTCTCGTCCGGGAAGACCGCCTGCTCGGACTCGCCCGCGAGCAGCCGCTCGAACTGGTCGGCGTCGATCGTCTCGTGCTCGATCAGCACCGCCGAGATCCGGTGCAGGTGGTCGATGTGCTCGGTCAGGACCCGGTGGGCGGCCTCGTGCGCCTCCTCGATCACGCGGCGGATCTCGTCGTCGATCTCGCGGGCGATCTCGTCGGAGTAGTCGGGCTCGTTGCCCATGTCGCGGCCGAGGAACGGCATGTCGTGGTTCCGGCCGAGCACGCGCGGGCCGAGCTTCTCGCTCATCCCGTAGCGCATGATCATCGCCTTCGCGGTCGCCGTGACCTTCTCGAGGTCGTTCGCGGCGCCCGTCGTGATCTCGTGGAAGACGATCTCCTCCGCCGCGCGACCGCCCATCGTCATCGCCATCTCGTCCATCAGCGCCGACTTCGTGGTGAGGTACTTGTCCTCGATCGGCAGCGAGATCGTGAGGCCGAGCGCCTGGCCGCGGCTGACGATCGTGATCTTGTGGACGGGGTTCGTCCCCTCGAGGTAGTGGCCGACGATCGCGTGGCCCATCTCGTGGTAGGCGGTGATCTTGCGCTCCTTCTCGGAGAGCAGCCGGGCCTTCTTCTCGGGGCCCGCGATCACGCGCATGATCCCCTCCTCGAGCTCCGACTGCTCGATCACCTTCTTGCCGAAGCGCGCGGCGAGCAGCGCGGCCTCGTTGACGAGGTTCGCGAGGTCGGCGCCGGTGAAGCCGGGCGTGCCGGCGGCGAGCGCGTCGAGGTCGATCTCCGGTGCCAGCGGCTTGCCGCGCGAGTGCACCTCGAG
>Ga0335080_10005549_pt1 | contig 12985 bp, 12 predicted proteins | sample Lox_Sample_34_FD_206720 | JGI IMG/M metagenome (GOLD analysis project Ga0335080, IMG submission 206720) | Soil microbial communities from Loxahatchee National Wildlife Refuge, Florida, United States - Lox_Sample_3.4 | ecosystem: Environmental > Terrestrial > Soil > Wetlands | place: USA... | reverse complement strand
TCTCCGCTTCTACATTGGAAAGTGTACGCAAACCACGGACACCATAGATTACGGCATCGCCTTTGGTTCCCGCCTCTTGAGCCGCAAAAAAAGCAGCCACAAGGATACTTTCACTCCAGTCCAGAAGACGAGTTGACATGCCATGATGCTGCGCAATGGCCAACCACTCGAGGTCGGACACTGGTGTGTGATTGAGATGAGGACGCGCTTGTCTCTTGAAAGATTCGAGGGCTTGCTTTTCATCAGCGAGCTTGTACGGTTTCTTTCTCGCGGCACCGCGGTACCGGCCTTCACGGCCGGCCTTTGCGATTAGCGGATAGCCAGCGGTTCCTTCACCGCGAAAGATCCACGTACCGTCGGCGCATAGTTCAGCAAGCTGCGCCAACACAGCCCAAGAGTCGATCTTTCTCCGAATCACCATTGCGGCATCTGTGACGCCCAACGCCGCCCATCAGCGGCCGGGCAACAGCGGCGCGAAGCGGCACTGTTGAACGGTCCGCTGGATGGGCTAGTTGGGCCGCGATCCGTTACACGCGCCGAGCTTTGAACCACGAGTCGTCGCCGCAATGAATGTAGAGCCGGCCATACAGTTGTCCGTCCCGGAGTTCTGCCCATCCTCGACCCGATCCAGGGTCGTTGTCATTCACGCCCTCCCAGGAGAACTCCACTCGTTCACATTCGGCTCCGGTCTCAAGGCGACAGTCGAGACCGCCTTGCACAGTCCCAAACTGGAACGATCCGAGATTGTCCTTCTCAAACTCAATGTACCCAGGGACAACGAGATCAATGTAGTCGCGGTCCCATTGCTCCATTTCGATGATGCGCCATCGCCCCAGGAATGGATTCTTCGGTCTTCTGGCCACCTTTGTCTCGCCGAGTTCGAGTCTCTACAGCGCAACCGCGATCTCTGAATTGGCGGCCCAACGTTTCGCGTGACCGGCCGCCGGCGCCCAGTTGCGCGACGGGTACCGAACAGCAACGCTGTTCGGCGGTCCGGTCGACGCGATGGTTGGGCGTCACTCCGTGCTTCCGAGGCGCTTGGACACGACGAACACTTCGACGCTGCTCATTGAGCATTCTTCACTCGACACGTCGTTCACGACGATCGCCTCGATGATCTTTCCAGATCGCTCGGTGTAGATGACCCGGTGCACTTGACGATAGAGGTCCTGCCCAATGCGTTCGGAAGCGAGCCGTGCCGTCTTTGTCTTCGCGAAGTCGACCTTGTCCACAATTCCCGCATTCGCAATCCTCACGAGCGCGCTCCTCGTCGGCCAGCGATCGATTCCGGAACAGTCGGGATCCTCCGCGAGCGCCATCGCCGCAAACGAAGTCAGTAGGATTGCAACGAACAGTCGCATCACTTCGTCCCTCCGTGACGCCCAACGTGGTGTTAACCGGCGCGCCGGCACGAACGCCAGCAAAGAAAACCGCTGCTTCCGGCGCGTCCGGTTGAACACAGGGTTGGGCTCGTGATGCAAGGTAGAACGATGGCTCACGCGCCCCACAACACCAAACGCCTGCATTAACCAAACGCACATAGCATACCGATGACCCGGCGCCGAACGAAGCGGCGCGCAGCGCGGGGCAGCGTAATCGAAGGCAACTTCATGGACGGCAGAGGCAGCGCGGTTCATCGATGCCTCAACCGTTGCTGACCGAAAGCGCACCGTCTGATGCAACGAGGGCGAGGAGCTTCCACTTCGGGCCCCGTGCTGTGCCGTTGAAGAACCGGCTGCGTGACGAGACCAGTGATCTTCCGAGCAGCACCACCGTTCTCTGCGTTGAACTCTTCATCGGAGACGCGGAACGCCCAACTAGAAGTAGACCTCCTAATGAGGCAGAAAAACCCGTCAAATTGACTAATAAAACGGTAGTGGCCTCAATTAGGCGTAGATAAACAAGTTGGTGTACATAAACAGCAACTATAAACACCTCCTAAAATGCCACAGAATTACCTCAACGAGGTACGCTGAAACCCAGATTTGCCAGGGAGTGGCTCCCCGCTGATGAGCATACTCAACCCTGCGCGCAACAGGGGAGATCGTCGCGGAAGCGGAAGATTTCACTCCGCCAGGACCGCCTCCGCCCACTTGCCAACGGCTATCACCGTCGCATCGGCGCCGGGACGGCCGACGAGCTGAAGCGACACCGGCAGCCCTTTGCTGTCCGTCCCGCACGGGATGCTGAGCGCGGGCATGCCGGATGAATTGAATGGACCCGTGAGGCGTGTGACCGCTCCCGGGACCGGCATCTTTCGGCCCCCGAACTCGATGGTAGTCACTCCCTGCTTCGGAATTGACAGCGGGAGCGTAGGTAGCACGAACACGTCGGCATCTTTCAATGCGGCAATCATGCCGTCGCGAATCTGGCGCCGCAGTCGCTGCGCCTTCACGTAGTCGATGGCGGCGATGAATTGCCCGACCTCCAGACGCACGCGGACGTCCGGGCCAATCCCATCGCCCTTTCCTGTCAGCAACGCCCAGTTGGATTGGCAGCCATCGGTCGCGATGGTGACGAATTGCACGGTTGGCGCGTACTGAACGGCGTCGATGCGCCGCTCCTCCATCGTCGCGCCTGCCCCAGTAAGTTTGCGTAGAACGGCATCGATACGCTCCCGAATCGGCCCGTCGAGTTGATCGAAGAAATACGGCATCGGTTTGATCAAGCGCGGACGCTCGATGCTCTTCGCGCCGATGCAGCCGGCGGGCAGGCCCGCCATCACTTCGAAGGCGAGCGCGGCATCGGCGACGCTGCGAGTCAGCGGTCCGATATGGTCCAGCGTATCGGAGAGCGGCCATACGCCGACGCGACCGACGGCCTCGTGCGTTCCCTTGAAACCGACGATTCCGCAGCAAGCCGCCGGGATTCGGATCGAACCGCCGGTGTCGGTGCCGACGGCGATCGCAGAAAGACCCGCGGCCACCGCTGCTCCGGACCCGCCGCTGGAGCCGCCGGGAATGTGGCCTGGCGCAGCAGGATTGGCTACGTGACCGAAGTGCGCGTTCGCGCTCGTCACCCCGTAGGCAAGCTCATGAAGGTTGGTGGTGCCGACGATCAACGCACCCGCCGCGCGCAGCTTCGCCACAACCTGCGCATCGCTGGTCGATTCGTCGCCCGGCAGAGCTTTGGTGCCGCACGTGAAGGGATAGCCTTTCACATGCATCAGATCCTTGACCGCCACCGGCACGCCCGCCAGCGCCCCGAGATTCTCGCCGGACTGCACGCGATCTTCGAGTTGACGTGCTTCGCGCAGCACAGCTTCCGGACGCAAGGTGATGAAGGCGTTCAGCGAGCGATGCGAGTCGGCTCGCTCGACGATGGCCCGTGCCACCTCGAAAGGAGAAAGCTCGCGCTGGCGCACGCGAGACGCAATTTCGGACGCCGAAGCAAACCCGAGATCGGTCGAACGGCTCGAGGCCGGTGCTGCGGGAGCGGAAGATGGCGGCAGCACCTCCAGCTTTGCCTTCGGTGGCATGAGCAACGTATCGCCGGCAACCGGCGCCTCGAGCAGGGTCTGCAGATCCTTGACGTGCAGCGCAAGGCGTTCTTCCCAGTAGTCGGCCCGTTCGAGGAAAGGGTAGCTGCGCGATGCGGCGGAGGCTCGCAGCAGCTCGGCGAATGTGTTCTTGATGACCGATCTGTCATTCATCTTCGTTGGTCTCTGCGTAAATGGCTGACCCGCCTTCTGTATACCTCTGGAATGACGGCGCCGATATGGCGACGCTACGGCAGCTTGATGCTCGTCAACGCCTCGGAGCGGAACTCGCGCCAGTAGAGCACAAATACCACCCAGGCTGTGCTGCCCATGAACAGCCAGCCGTTGAGAAGCCAGGCTATTGCTGCCATCGCGAAGTAATAGGCACGCAGCCCGTAGTTGAAATGCTCCGCGCCGTAGTGGCTCACGCGCCACGCCTTGTCGATGAATTCCGCCTCGTCCTCTGCCCGCGCCGGGACAGGCGGCGCAGCTCCGATCAGGACGGCGGCTATGTTGAATTGACGCAGCGACCACGTGAACTTGAAAAACGCATAGACGAAGATCGCAACCAGCAGCAGGATCTTCAGTTCCCAGACTGTGTCCGGCGTCTGGCGATTGAAGGGCAGCCCGCCCACCACTGCGGATATTCTTTCCGTCGTACCCAGCAGCGCGAACAAGCCGCCGAGTATCAGCAGCGTCGTGGAAGCGAAGAACGTGGAGCTGTTCGCAAGATTGGTGACGATCGATGTGTCGATCATGCGCAGCTCGCGCTCCATCATGCGCACCCACCAGTCGCGCCGATACTTGGCCATGGCGGACAGCAGGCTGGGGTAACGTTTTCCGTGCTGGATGGAAAAGGCCGAATAGCCGACCCACCAGGCAAAGAACCACACCAGCGCAACCACATCGAGCCAGGTGAACCCGAGGTTGCGCATGACCAACGTCACACGAACAGCGTCAGGACTCCGGTGTAGCCATACAGCCGATTATGCGAGATCTCGCCGTTGCAGAAGAAGCCCACGATCGGGATATCGCCCAGGCGGTCGCGGATGATGCGCAGCTCCTCGGAGTTGTCGCCGAACAGGCTGGCGCCGCGGCCCACGCACGAGAAGTAAACCCCGCCCTTCGGCTCGCGAAACAGTCCGCTGCGAATGCTGGTCAGCATGCGGTCGAGATCGTCGCTGGCGGTGCCGCGGTCGCGCCGACAGAACATGACGCTGCGCCCGGGACGCACCGGCTCACCCACGGCAACCAGCTTGTGGCCGGTATCGAGCCCCACGAGGTTGCGCACGACATAGTCGCCGGTATCGCTCCCTTCGATCGGGAGCGCGGCGAAGATCTTCCCAGCAACCAGCGTAAGATTGCCGGCAAGCTCCCTCCCCACGTCCTCGCGAAACACGTCCAGCGCCGGCCGACCATCCAGGCTGACGATGATGTTCTGGCGCGCATCCGTCACCACATGCTTGGGACCCACTGGCGCGCAGCCCTGCGTCAGTCGCGTAGCAACCACGACGTCATCGGAGAATGCCACCCCGGACAGCCCTCCTTCCGCGACCCCATCGGCATACTGCACGGCGCGTCCGCGCGAGCTGGTCAATCCTCCGACGATGAAGCCGCTCTCGATGCGGGAGGCCAGCTCACGCACCAGTGACGTCAGGGATTGGGTAGCCGGGTCGGCGTGAACAACTGCGAACGCGGCCGTCCCTCCGGCCCACTGCGTTTTCACCTTACTGACGTCGCGGGGAACGTTGAGGCCGGAGAAAATGCGGAAGGCGTCCGCGGGAAAGCTGCAGCACAGCAAGGCGATGGCCGGCTCATCCAGGTACTCGCGCCCGCTGGCGCAAATCCCCAGGCCGACCGTACCCACCCAGTGCGCTATTCCGGTTCGGCGCCGCAGGAACTCGACGATGTCGGCGTATTCCTCGGCGAACGCGTCCGTCGCGTAGACGAAGCCCAAGGTTGCACCGCGCACTCCAGAGCCGCACTGAGCCAGCGCGGCCTCGGCTGCCGCGCGCCAGTTGGAGCTCGCCGCGTGGCCACAGGCAAAGTAGTCGGTCAACGTACTCGTTGTCATTTGATCACCGCGTGAACCCGGTCTCCTCCGGCAACATTCTAGACGCGAATCTGCGGGCGCTCCAGAACTGGATGACATGAAATCGCAGGTTGATCGGAAGTTGACATTGCTAGACGCATTGCGAGGCATGTCGCGCGATTTCCGCCGGGACGGGCGCCCGGGACCGATCGGCGCCTTGGACCTATAATGGCCGCATCGGAATGGAAGGAGAGCCTCGCCATGACCACCACAGTCGCCGCCCCCGTCGAGGAAAAGCTCCTGCTGCGGCAGGACGCCGGGGGCATCGCCACGCTCACCCTGAATCGGCCGAAACATTACAACGCGCTCTCGGAGCAGCTGCTCGCGGAACTACAATCCGCCCTCGACGCAATCGGCAAAGACCAATCGGTGCGTGTGGTCGTGATCGCCGGCAGCGGACCGGCCTTCTGTGCCGGGCATGACCTCAAGCAAATGCGCGCCAACCCGCGCAAAGCCTACTACCAGAAGCTGTTCGCCCAATGCAGCAGCGTGATGTTGAGCATCACGCGTATCCCGCAGCCCGTCATCGCACGCGTGCACGGCATCGCCACGGCCGCCGGGTGTCAGCTGGTCGCCCAGTGCGACCTGGCGGTTGCCTCGGACAACGCGACGTTTGCCGTGTCGGGAATCAATGTCGGGCTGTTCTGCTCGACCCCCAGCGTGCCGCTGGGCCGCAATTTACTGCGCAAGCAAGCCATGGAGATGCTGTTGACCGGCGATTTCATCGACGCCCACACTGCAGCGCAACGCGGGCTCATCAACCGGGCCGTGCCGGCCGCACAGCTCGACGCTACCGTAGCCGAGCTGGCGCAGAAGATCGTCAACAAGTCTGCCGTTGCCGTGACCATCGGCAAGCGGATGTTCTACAAGCATCTCGAGATGGGGATGGAAGGAGCCTACCAGTATGCCGCCGAGGAGATGGCCTGCAACATGATGGCCGAGGACGCGGGTGAAGGCATCGACGCCTTCATCGGGAAGCGTCCGCCGGAGTGGAAAAATCGCTGACCGACCCCTCAGCTACCGCGGTAGGTCGAATAGCTCCAAGGGCTGCACAACAGGGGCACGTGATAGTGACCCAGCGGGTCGGCAATTCCGAAGCGCAACGGGACGATATCGAGGAACGGGGGATCGGGGAGGCGTGCGCCCTGCGCGCGGAAATATTCCGCGACGTGGAACAGGAGCCTGAACTCACCCGCGCGCATCTCTGCGCCCGTGGCAAGCGGTTGGTCGGTGCGCCCATCGGCGTTCGTGCGAACTGTCTTTAGATCGATCCACTCACCATTCTCGAGGACCGCGAATTCGATCCTCATTCCTGCGGCCGGACGACCAGTTGCGGTATCGAGTACGTGGGTGGTAAGTCTGCCGCTGGCGGTGGTCATGTTGCGCTCCCATGTTTTGCAACGACCAGAGTTTCGAGCCGGAAGCGTGTGATCAGAAACACCTGCTCGAGGCAGGCGTCCAGTTCCGTATCGACCTCCCTACCCAGCCTCCGTTCAAATTCGCTGAAGATCGACGCCTTGGTGTGCATGCGCACCGCGATGATGAACGGAAAGCCGAACCTCTCCCGATACTCCCGGTTCCGGCGCGAGAGCATCTGCATATCGTCACGGCTCAGGGCGTTCAATCCTACGCTTGCCTGCTCGGCGGATGAGCTGCTGGTCAGCGCACCGGCTTGAGCTTCCTTTCCTGCCAGCTCGGGATGTGCATTGAGCAGCGCGAGTTGACGCTCGCGCGGAGCTCGTTTCACTGCGTCGACCATGGCCTCGTGCAGCGCGGCGACGCTCGCGAACGGTCGCGCGGCAAATGCGCTCTCCGCAATCCACGGCGAATGCTCGAAGACGCCGCCAAGCGCCACGAGGAATGCTTGCGGCGTCATCGCGTTGATGCCTTCGAGGGTCAGGGTCGACATCAACGGCGTACTCGCAGATTACCCCGCGTCGGCGTGATGTGCGCCGGCAGCGGCGCCACGGATTGCCTTGTCGCGTGGCGTCGCGCCGTTGAAGTACAGATTCAGGATAACAGCGGTAATCGACGCCAGCAGAATGCCCGAATGCAGCAGCGGCGACAGTGCCTTGGGCATGAATTGGAAGAACTTGTCCGCTACCAATGGAATCATCCCGAGACCGATGCTGATCGCAATGATGTAAGGATTGGCTTTCTGCTCTACGTAGTTGACGTTCGACAGGATCTTGATCCCCGTCGCGGCGACCATGCCGAACATCACGACGCCAGCGCCTCCGAGCACAAACTGCGGTACGGAGGCGACCACGTGTCCCATCTTCGGAAAGATGCCGAACAAGACCAGAATGCCGCCGCCCACCGCCGTGACCCATCGGCTGCGCACGCCGGTCACCCCGATCAGCCCGACATTCTGGGAGAACGACGTGTACGGAAACGTGTTGAAGACGCCGCCGATGAGGGTACCCAGTCCGTCGGTGCGCAATCCGCGCGCAAGGAGGTCCTGCGTCACCGTCTTGCCCGTGAGCTCGCCCAGCGCGAGAAACATGCCGGTGGATTCGATCATGACGACGATCATCACCAGCGTCATCGTCAAGATCGCCACGACGTCGAACTTGGGCATGCCGAACTGGAACGGGTAGATGAGGTCGACCCATTTCGCCTGCTCGAGTCCGGCGAAGCTGACTTTTCCGAACGCCAGCGCGATGGCGAAGCCGATGATGATGCCGAGAAGGACGGCGATGTTTCCGAAGAAGCCCTTCACGTATTTCGTGATGATGAGGATGGCGATCAGGACGACGAGAGCAACCAGCAAGTTGAACGGATCGCCGTAGTTGGGCGCAGCGGGTTGACCGCCGGCGGCCCAGTTGATTCCGACGCGCATCAGCGAGATCCCGATCACGGCGATGATCGTGCCGGTAACTACGGGCGGGAACAGTGGCAGCATTCGGCTTACCAGCGGTGCAATCAGAATCCCGATCACACCCGCGGCGATCACCGCACCGTAGATTCCGAGCAGCCCCAGCTCTGGGTCCGCTGCCATCGCCAGCATCGGTCCGACCGAGGCAAAGGTGACGCCCATCATCACCGGCATGCGGATACCGAACTTCCAGATACCGATCGACTGGATCAAGGTTGCGATGCCACACGCGAACAGGTCGGCGTTGATCAGCAAAGCGACTTGCTCCTTGGGAAGCTTGAGCGCCGAGCCCAGAATCAGAGGCACCGCAACGGCGCCCGCATACATCACCAGCACGTGCTGAAGCCCCAGGATCAGGAGTTGCCCGCGCGGCAGAACCTCGTCGACTGGCTGGACTTGCTGCTTCGTTGACCCGTTCGCGCTCGCCATGTTCCTCCCTGCCATCGAAAATCGCGGCGCAATGGTGGGCGCCGCTAGACCACGTTCAGTCGATCGGAGCGCCGCGCGCCAGCCAGCGCGCTACCCGTGTGCGCTCGTCATCGGTCATATGAGTGAGGTTGCCGAGCGGCATTGCCTGCGTGCTGACGGCCTGTTGCTGAATGCGAGGCGCAGCCGCGTGGATCCGTTCCGGAGTATCGAGCATCACGCCTGCGGGTGGTTGCTGAAAGCCTGCAAAGCTGGGGTGCTCCGCATGACATACGGCGCAACGCTCGGCGAAAATCGGACGTACGTCGGCAAAGGTTACTTCGCTCGCCGCGGCGCCGGCGGTGCCTCGCGCAGGTGCCATCCAGATCGCCAGCGCGAGCAGCAGCAGCGCTGCAACCGTCGGGAGGGCCACGGCGTTCCTTCCGCTGTGCCGCAGAACGAAGTACTGGCGGATCAGCGCCCCCGCAAGCATGATCACCGCCAGGACCGCCCACGCGTGCCGGTGACCGAACGTCATCGGGAAGTGATTGCTGATCATGATGAAGAGCACTGGAAGCGTGAAGTAGGTGTTGTGCACGCTTCGCTGCTTTCCGATGGCGCCATAGCGCGGGTCCGGATTGCGGCCAGCGCGGATCGCCTCGACCATCTTGCGCTGCCCCGGGATGATGTGGAAGAACACGTTCCACACCATGATCGTTCCGATCAGTGCGCCGACGTGCAGGTAGGCTGCGCGGGCACCGAAGAGGTGGCCATAGCCCCACGCCGCCCCGACGGTCAGCACATACAAGATCACCCCGAGCGCGAGTTCATTCCGTATCAGGCGACACAGGGCGTCGTACACCAGCCAGCCCAGAACCAGCGAGCCTGCTGAGATCGCAATGGCAGCGGCGACCGACAGGTCCAGGACTGCGCGATCGATGAGATATGCGCTCGCGCCCCACCAATAAATGATTGCGAGCAGCGCCATGCCCGACAGCCAGGTGACATACGCCTCCCATTTGAACCAGTGCAGGTGCTCGGCGAGCGGTTCGCCCTTCGGGCCAAGCAGATATTTCTGGGCCCGGTAAAAGCCGCCACCGTGGACCGACCACACTTCACCGTAGACGCCTCGGCCCTGGTCGAGCGGGTCGCGAGGTGTAACAAGATGATTGTCGAGCCAGACGAAGTACAAGGACGCGCCGATCCAGGCGATGCCGGCGATGAAGTGCAGCCAGCGCACGCCAAGGTTGAGCCAGTCGACGATGTAGCTTTCCATGAGGCGTCCGGCGGTTCGATGGCGAGATTGAAACATCTCGCGCCAGTTCGTACAACCCGAACCGCCAAGGCACGGGACAAACGCGATGACGAAGGACAACGCGGCGCAGGCAATCCGGCATCGCCCGGCGCAAACCGGAGATGGGTGAACGACCATCCAGCGAAGCGCTGAAGCCCGGGATTCCGGCCGACGCCGGAATCAAGCGGTCGTCTTCCTAGGCCGCTAGCGCCGCGATCGCGCGCTTCGAGTCGGACACCCAGCCGAAGATCCCGCCCTGGGCCTTGATCATGGCCAGGGCGGCTTTTTGGAACTCCGGGAAGTAGGAGCCTACGCAGTCCGACAGCACCACGCATTCGTAACCCCGGTCGTTGGCTTCGCGTACGGTGGTATTCACGCACACCTCCGTGGTAACGCCGCAGACGATCAGGGTCTTGATCCCGCGATCGCGCAGGATCAACTCCAGGTCGGTGGCAAAGAAGGCACCCTTGCCCGGCTTGTCGATGATGACCTCTCCGGCCTTGGGATACAGCTCCGGCACGATATCGTGGCCGATTTCACCGCGCACAAGGATGCGCCCCATCGGGCCGGGATCGCCGATGCGCGTCTTGCCTTTGCCGCGCACCAGCTTGCTGGGGGGACAGTCGCTCAGGTCCGCCCGATGCCCCTCCCGAGTGTGAATCACCAGCATGCCCATCTTGCGTGCCGCTTCGAGCACCGCCCTGGTCGGGGCGATGGTCACCTGCAGCTGGGAAACATCGTTCCCCAACGCTTCGCCGAACCCGCCCGGCATCACGAAATCGCGCTGCATGTCTATGATGAGCAGCGCAGTGCTGGCAGGATCGAGCTCCAGCTCGTAGGGTTCGGCAGCCATCGACTTACGTGCCATGTCGTATCCCTCAGGTGGCCGAGCCGGACGCTGCGTGCAGCGGCTCATGCCCCGCCATCTCTACCGGTTTCGGCGTCACGACGGCGTACTTGGCGCAACCGAACAGGATCACGGCCACCCCCAGGTAGCTGATCGCGACAAGAGGCGTCTGGCCAATGCCGATCGCTTCGCCGTGAATGAAACCGAAGAATGTCAGCCCGGCTCCAACCAGAGAAAACACCGCGGCCTTCGTGAACTCACGTTCGATCACGAACACGGCAATCGCGCACAGCATCAATCCGCCGAGGATCGCGCCGCCGCCCATCACTGCGAGGCCCTTATACAAGATACCGACCTGTCCGAGCTTGTCGAACCCGACTGCCGCCGCCGAGGTTCCGGCAGCGCCGAGCGCGTTGTCGATCTGCAGCTTGCCCCACGCGGCAACGTGCGGGACCAGACCGAGAATGATCGCAGGCGCATGGCTCTTCGGCGTCTCCTGGAATGCCTGTGAGCCGATCAGCATGCCGATGTAAAGAAGGATCGGCGAGATGGCGACAACCGGAATCAGCGCCATCATCACGGAGACGATACCCAGCACGCAAAGCAGGATCACGACGATGCCGGTGGCCGCCGAGTAGCCGATGCGGCCTCCCATTGCCTTCCAACCCGGATGGCCGATGTACACCGCATTGATGAACGGATTGCCCATCAAGCATCCGATCAGACTGATCACGCCGTCGGCGGTCAGCACGCGCGTAGTCGGAAAGCTGTCCCCGGCAACCGATGCGCTCTCGACGTTGTCCAACGCCTCGACCAGGTCGTAAATGCCGAACGGGATTGCGGTTACGAGGATGACGCCAAGGAACTGGAAGCCGGAGAAGACGTGATCGAAGGCCGGCAATGGAAGCGAGAAACCAAAACCCGAGAACGAGTTCGCGAGATTCTCGAGGCTCATGCCGCCATAGTTAAGGCCCAGAGCCGTGGAGCCCCACGCGATAATGCAGCCGACTGCGATTGCGACGAGGCCCGCCGGAACACCGCGGAAGTAGCGGACGCCGCCGAACCAGCTCACCAGGATGATCGCGAAGCAGACGATGCCGATCACTGGAGTCATGAACATTTCCAGCGCCGGGCGCATCGAAATGAATGCGATCGACACGCCGGCCAGGGTGCCGAGCAGCGCGGCGCGCGGGGTAACTTTCCGAATGTAGGGTCCGAGGTAGCCGCCGATCATGAGCACGAAGCTCTGGATGAACACCCACGTCAAGCCTGCTTCCCAGCCCTTGATCGGATCGCCGGTCTTGATCGTGATCGGCAGCATGATCACGAAGGTGACAACGAACATGTGCGGTACGCTCACTCCAGAGGGCAGCGCGCACACGTCGGTCCTTCCAGTACTCTTGGCAAGGCGGTAAGCGAGCCATGCGTAGTACATCGTGCTCAGGCACAGCATGAGCCCGGTGGCCGGAAGGATGCGCCCGAAGACCAGATCGTCCGGCATATGCAGCACGAAGCGCATCAGGCCGGTCAACACCAGAAGGTTGACCAGAATGTTGGTGCCAAAGCCGAAGAACGCATTCCAATCGCCGGGCACCCACAAACGGGGCGCGGCGGAGCTTGCCGTAGCCATGGTCTCTCCCCAACGATGCGTGGCATGACGGACTCATGGCCGGTCCGCACCGTCCTCGTTCTGCGCCGTTTGCAAGAAGCGTACGCGCCACAAATCGGGGGATACTGAGTGACTTATCTCTTTGAAACACTGTGCATGCAAGCTTGTATTCAAGGTTTCCCCTTGGTGGAGGGATGCACCATGACCGTGCTTTTTCGTTCGGCGTGCACCGTTGCCGCGCTTTCTGGGTTGGCCGCCGCGTGGGCCGGCGGTTCCAACTACACCATCACACCGGGCTCCAACCCGAAATTCTCGGGTACGGTGCAGGAGTGGAAGGTGCCCACACCTCAGTTCGCGCGCGATCCCGCTCCTGCACCCGACG
>Ga0335080_10005548_pt1 | contig 12985 bp, 12 predicted proteins | sample Lox_Sample_34_FD_206720 | JGI IMG/M metagenome (GOLD analysis project Ga0335080, IMG submission 206720) | Soil microbial communities from Loxahatchee National Wildlife Refuge, Florida, United States - Lox_Sample_3.4 | ecosystem: Environmental > Terrestrial > Soil > Wetlands | place: USA... | reverse complement strand
CAGATCGTTGGAAACATGGTCTCCGCCAATCGCCAGCACGCCCGTGTGCCGAATCACCCCATTGGTGTAAACGACGTAGTCGGTCGTTCCCCCGCCAATGTCAATGACCAGCGCACCCAGTTCTTTCTGTTCGTTGGACAACAACGCCAGCGATGATGCCAGGCCGGTGAAAACAATTTCATCCACCTCCAGCTGCAAACCTTTGACGAGACGAATGGCGTTCTGGAGGCGGTTCGTGATGCCGTGAACGACGTGGACGTCCACTTCAAGCCGCGAACCAAGCATGCCGACAGGATTCGTGACGCCCGACTGACCGTCCACAAAAAAATGCTGGCGGATGGCGTGGACTACGTTGTTTTCGGTCGGCAAATTGATGGCCTTCGCGTTTTTGACCACGTCTTGGACATCATCTTCGGAAATTTCGCGGTCGGCGGATACCACCGGGTGCACGCCGTGATTGTTAAACCCGCGGATGTGCGCGCCGGTAACGCCGAGATAAACATTCCGTATTTCCACGTCGGCCATCTGCTCGGCCTCGACGATGGCGTTGCGCACGTCCTCCTCGGCCTGCGTAGGATCCACAATTTCACCCTTGCGCACGCCGCGCGAGCGCGCCTGACCGAGGCCAATGATGTTCAATCCCGCTCCTGCGGGATCGGCGTTTCGTTCGCCGACGACGGCGCAGACCTTGGATGTGCCGATTTCCAAACCGACGATGATGGATGAGTCATCAAACATTTTACCTCCGGGTAGTTGCTGGGTTGATTGTTCGCGGCGTTGCGGACGGCATGGCAACGGCTTCCATCCAACGGACGGGAACGTTGTTGGAAACCGCCAGATTGAGCGATATTACCGTTTTGTTCATGTGTTGTCCCAAATCGTAAATCTCGCGCCAACGCCGCAATTGTTGCTCCAAATTGTCCAGACCGAAAGTGATTTCACCGCCCTGACCGGTCGTCGCCACTACGACCCCCGGCAAGGACACATCAATGCGCCGCAAATCCACCAGGCCAGCCATCGGGGAATGGCCGAAGGCGCCGATCAATTCCAGCGCCGCCTGCACTTGCGGCGATTCGAGGCGATGGCCCGACTGCAATTGATACACATTCAGCCCGGAAATCACCGGCAGCTGGCTGTTCACCTGCGCCAGCGGAATCACACACAACCGCGGGTCCAGCGGCTGCATAACGTAGCCGTCGGCGTCGAGCTGGAACACTTCCACGGCGATGCTGCCCGCAGCGCCGGCGCGCGGGATGTTCACCTGGGCCACCGGGTCGCGCTCCGTGACACTGATTTTTAACGTGCGCGGCAGGATGCGCTCAATGGAAACGGAACCGATCGTTGAAACCAGTTCCAGATTCCGTTTTACCGCCGTCAAATCGGTGGCGATCAAATTATCGCCCAGCTTGACTTTCGACCACCGGCGCAATTGATCCGGCGCAATCACTCCGTCGGTTTTCACCTCGATACGCTGGATGGCGAACTCGGAATTTTCGTAAACGAACTTGTCCAGCGCCCATTCACTGGTGCGCCAGAGCAGATAAAGACCGAACACGGTGCCGAACAGGATGCCCGCCGCCAGGGCTGTCAGCCGCGTGCGCGTCGCGCGCACCTGGTCGGAGCGGAGCTTTACGTTGAGCACGTGTCCGCGGTGCAATCGCCGGTTCTTTCGTTCGCGTTTAAACCACATAATCCAGTGCGGAATGCAGAACGCAGAATGCGGAATCAAGAACTGGCTTCGGGCAACGGACCCGAACCATTTCAGTTTTGCCTTCTGCTGTCTTCATTCTTCATTTCCTGTTCAGCGCCAAATCCACCATCCGCTGGCAAAGTTGCGCGTAATTCAGCCCCGCCGCCGCCGCCGCCTTCGGCAGTAAACTCGTCTCCGTCATGCCCGGCAGCGTATTCACTTCCAGCACTACCGGCCCGCCGCCGGCCCGCACCATCACATCCACCCGCGCGTAATCGCGCCCGCCCACAGCCCGGAACGCACCCAGCCCCGCGGCCTGAATCCGCCGGGTCGCCGCCGCGTCAATGACCGCCGGGCAAAAATATTCCGTGCGGCCGGCGGTGTATTTGTTTTGGTAATCGTAGCTGCCGGTTTTGGGCCGGACTTCCACCAGCGGCAACGCCTCGCCGCCCAAAATACCCACGGTTGTCTCGCGTCCGGCAATTTTTTCCTCAATCAAAACTTCGGAATCATATTTCAGGGCTGCGGCCAGCGCCGGCTGCCAGTCCCCGGCTTGTTCGACAAATTGCAAGCCGACGCTTGACCCCTGTCGTACCGGCTTTATCACCAATGGCGGTCGCCAGCCTTTCGGTAACGGAGTTTTTTCCGAAGTCACCACCAGAAATTCCGCAGTGGGAACTCCGGCTTCGACGCACCGTTTTTTGGTCAGCACCTTGTCGAAGGCGATGCGGCTCGATTCAGCATCGCAGCCGGTGTAAACCGCGCCGAGTTCGTCCAGCCGCTGTTGCACCGTGCCGTCCTCGCCATAAGTCCCGTGCAACGCGAGAAATACCACGTCGGTTTTCGGCGGCAAAACCCAAGACTCATTGTGCGGGTCCAGTTCACGGACTTCGTGTCCCAGCGACCGCAGCGCCTTGGCCACCGCCGCGCCGGAGCGCAGCGACACTTCGCGCTCGGCGCTCGGGCCGCCCAGCATCACGGTAATGTTCAGTTTCCGCTTCACTTTCTCTTCCTCGCAAATTTTTCCAACGATACGGCGGTTTTCGGAAACGCGCGCAAAATCTCTTGGTCCGCCGTCACCAGCGGCACATCCAAATCCCGCGCCAGCGCCACATATTCACAATCGTAAGCGGTGCATTTTGACTGTGCCGCCAGCTCCAAAACCGCCCTCGAATCCAGCGCGTATTCACGCCCGGTAATAATTTCCTCCGCCGAATGGAACGCCAGCAGCGCCACTTCCAGACTCATGCCGGCGTGTTGCATATACTTCACCAGCGCGTTCCGCATTTCCGAGCGCCACAGCAATGGCGCGACCCAGACCGCGTCGGCCGCGCAAACCGCATCCGCCAGTTCCGAGTGTTCATCCCGGACAGCGAAACAGGCAATCAGGCTGGCATCAGCGACGATCACGGCCCTCGCGAATGATTTTAGTGATGTCCAACGCCCGGGTTTTGAACTTCATCGTGTCCCGCACCGCCCGCGCCCGGGCAATCAAGGCATTCGCATCCACCGGCTGGCTGCGGACGCTCGATTCCAGCACCGCGATGGCCTCCGTATTCAGGCTGCGCCCGTGGATCACCGCGCGCCGCTTCAACTCGCGGTGCGCCTCCTTCGAAAGGCCCTTGATCGTGATCGTGATCATGGTGCAACCATAACGCAACCATTTTGGTTGTCAATAATAATCCGGCTCAGTCCTCACCGACAATCTCCACTTCCGTCTGCAACTCGATGCCGCGTTCGGCTTTCGCCCGTTGCTGCAAGAACGCGATCAATTCCAGAACGTCGCGCGCCGTCGCCTGCCCGTCGTTCACCACAAAATTGCCGTGTTCGGCCGACACCACCGCCCCGCCGGCGCGCCTGCCTTTCAAACCCAGTTCGTCAATCAATTTGCCCGCCGGAATGGCCGCCGGATTTTTGAACAGGCAGCCGGCGCTGGGCGCGGCGGGTTGCGACACCCATCGTTTTTCGCTGAACTCCTGCATGCGCTTCTCGATTTCTTCACGCGGCGCCGGATGGCATTTGAAGACCGCTCCCAGCGCAATGTGGTGCTTGAACAGCGGGCAGCAGCGATATTCCACCGGCACCCCGGAGCGGTCGCGTTCATGAACTTCTCCGGCGTCATCCATGAAGCGCACCGATTCGACGGCATCAAACGTCGCGGCGCCCATGGCGCCCGCGTTCATGCGGAGCGCGCCGCCCACGCTGCCGGGGATGCCTTCGAGAAACTCGACGCCGCTTAAACCGTTTCGCTTGGCCTCGACGGCCAGATTTTTCAATTTCACCCCTGCGCCGCAACGCAACCGGTCGCCGGCCACGGCCAAGCGGCTGAAATTCGGCTGCGCCAGACAAATTACCACGCCGCGGATTCCGCCATCGCGCACGAGCAGGTTCGAGCCGCGGCCTGCCACGAAAAGCGGCAGATGGCGTTCCCGGCAGAATCTCACCACCGCGGCCAGGTCCGTCTCCGATGCCGGCTCAACATACACGTCGGCCGGTCCGCCAATGCGCAGGGTGGTGTGCTTGGCCATGGGTTCGTCCCGGCAGATGTCCGTCGCCAGCGAAACGCGTCCGGCCAGTTCACCGGCAATTTGCGCCCCGGTTTTCATCGGTTGTTTTGAGATGGCGCTCATGCGGCAGAAAAAATCTGTCGTTCAACCGCATCGGAGCACGGGCCGCTTTGCCCGCCGGTTCCGCGCAGCGATGCATCCGTGCGGGCATGGCTGTCCACCCCCCGAAAAACGGCTTCCAGCATGATGTCCGCGATTTGCTCCGCCGCTTTGGGCGCGTGCCACTGCGCCAACGCGGCTTGCATTTTCTCGCGTGCTGCCCCGTTCTCGATCAATTCCAAAATCAGTCCTGCCAGCATTTTCAAAATCAAGCCCTCGTTTTTTTCCAGCGGCACTCTTTTTTGCCCATACGAGTGAGCCGCCCCGGTTTCTTCAAACGCGCGCGCATTGAAAAACTGGTGATTGTCTGCTGCCGCGGGAAAAGGGATCAGCACGGAAGGCACGCGCATCGCCGCAATCTCAGCAAGCGATGATGCCCCTGCGCGACTAACGGCCACGGTGGCTGCGCCGAGGGCGAGTTCCATTCCGATGAAGAATGAATGCACGACCGCCCTCACATTATGAGCAGCAGCGGCTTGCCGGATTTTATCGGCATCGTTCGGCCCGGCGAGATGTAACAACTGTAGTTGCGGCACACGTTCAGCCAGCAATGGCAGCAGCTTCACAACGAGTTCGTTAATGCCGCTCGCCCCCTGACTGCCGCCCATGACGAGCAACGTGGGACGGTGAGGATCAAGGCCAAGCGCAATCCGGCAATCGGCCGGATCGCGCAATTGAAATTGCGGACGGACCGGCGTGCCGGTGGTAGTCACCTTACGGGCGCGAAGGCGCGCCGCTGCCGACGGAAACCCGACGAACGCCCCGTCCACAAACCGCGCGAGAAAACGGTTGGCCCGGCCGGGGATGGTGTTGGATTCGTGCAGGAAAGTTTTGGCGCCGAATTCCTTTCCCACCCAGATCGGCGGTGCGCTCGTGAACCCGCCCATGGCGAGAACGGCGCGGGGAGGACGGGTTCTGAAAATTTTCCGCGTTGCGAACAGTGATTTCACAAAACTGCCGGCGAAAGAAAAATAATTCCGATTTTGCAGTCCAACCGCCGGCAGCGTAAATATTTCCATGCCGCGGGCGGTTTTCGCGGCTTCCTGGTCCACGTCCTTGGGTGAAACCAGCAGAGCCACAGCGCAGCCGCGTTTCTGAAGTTGTTCCGCCACCGCCAGACCTGGAAACAGATGCCCGCCCGTGCCGCCGCAAGCGATGGCGACGAAGGGCGTATTGGCTCCGGGCGAAATCATGTGGCGGCCTTGGCGGCAAAAGGATTCTCATCAATCACCGCCGCCGCCCGTACCTTCTCCCGCGCGGGTGCCCGGCGGGCGATGCTGAACAACAGCCCGACACACGTGAGCATGGCCAGCAGGTTCGAACCGCCATAGCTGATGAATGGCAGGGGCAGGCCCTTGTTCGGCAGCGCGCTGGTCACTACGCCGATATTGATTGCGGCCTGCAGGCTGATTAAAAACGTGACCCCGGCGGCCAGCAGGCTGCCAAACGGGTCGCGTGCCCGGAGCGCAATGTAAATCCCGCAAATGGCGATGACGACAAACGCCAGCACAACGAGCAGCGTCGCGATCAAACCGAGTTCTTCGCCGATGATGGAAAAAATGAAATCCGTGTGGTCTTCCGGAACAAACCCGAGTTTTTGCCGTCCGTTGCCCAGCCCCAGCCCCGCCCAGCCCCCCGAGCCGAGCGCAATCATGGCCTGATACGCCTGATACCCGACACCGTCCTTGTGTTGTTCCATGTCCCACCAGCCGAAAATGCGTCGCAGGCGCATCGGGTCGTGCAGGATGGACGCGGCCAGTCCGGCGGCGCCGAGCAGAACGGGCAGAACAATGCATCGCCAACGGACGCCGGCGATAAGCAGCATCGCGCCGCTGACGGCAGCGAGCAGGATAGTGGTGCCCCGATCCGGTTCAACGAAAACCAGGCCGAGGAGCAGCGCCACGAGCGCGCCCGGAAAAACGACGCCGCGTTTCCAGGTCCGCATCTGCCGCTGGTAACGGTCGCCATACCACGCCAGCAGGATAATCAGCGCGATTTTTCCGAGTTCGGACGGTTGAAAGCGCACGCCGTGGAAATCGAACCAACGACGGGCGCCATTGATTTTCCTGCCGATATGCGGAACGAGCACCAACACGAGCAGGAACAGCGTCAGGATGAAAATCGGCCAGGCCAATTTTTTGAGCCATAGATAGTCGAGGGTGGTCGCCGCCACACAGAGGGCAAAGCCGAAGGCGCACCAGATGAGTTGCATCATCAGATAATGCGCCCCCACTTGCGTCACACTCGAGCTGTAGAGCATCACCAGCCCCAGCGCCAGCAGGGCGGCAACGCAAAACGCCAAAGTTGTGACGGCGACTTTCATATCAACGTCTCAAAATCCCGCAAAACGCGGGACCAGCCGCTATCATGACAACAATTATTGACCGGTCGGTGTTCCCGCCGGCACGGGCGTCGGAGACGGAGGCGTCGCGGACGCAGGCGGAAGGGGAGCCGGCGCCGCGCTTTCCGCCTTGGCCGGAATCTTCAGTTTCTGGCCGACGTGAATTTTTGTCGTGGACAAATTGTTTTCGGCTTCAACCGCCTTCACGGTTGTGCCGTACGTTTTCGCAATCTTCGTCAGCGTGTCGCCGGATTTCACCGTGTAAGTTTCTCCCCCCATGCCCGAACCGGTCGCGGCCGAACTTGCGGTGGCCGCCGGAGCTGTGCCACCACCGGGGATGGTCAGTTTCTGCCCGACTTTGAGTTTGGTCGGTTCAACTCCCGGATTGGCCGCTTTGAGGGCGCTGAGTGTCACGCCATTTTTCTTGGCAATTTTACCGAGCGTGTCGCCCTTGACCACGACGTATTCCGTCCCGGTGACTTCCGGCACGGGCGGCGGGGCCGGTGCCACGACCGGCGGATTGGACGCTTGAAGCGGTGGAGCATTGGTATCCACGACCATGGTGTTGGTTTCAACCGGCGGCTGGTTCTGGCTTTCTTCGGTGACCTGTTCGCGTTTGCAGCCCTGGATGAGCATGGCGATCAGACCGGCAGTTCCGAACACAGACACGCAAAGCACGCCGAGTTTCATGTGCGAACGGCGTTTGCTTTGCTGCTCCAACAGGGAGCCCTTGGGTACGAACGGATTCGGGTTATTCATTGATTTGGCGCTGATGGCGTCCTTTCTTCGAGGTGGGTTGACTTTTTTGCAGCGAAATTTTCCCTCGGCAAATTCCGCGGCGTCTTAAATTCATTTTGTTCATTGGCGTCAGACAAAAATCATCGCAATTATTCAAACCGGGCGGTGAAACGAACCTGCCACCGGCGACCTCTGCGTGTCCGGCCTTCTCCGGCAAAGTTATTAACAGCCGGAAGCCCTTTGTGCAAGGGGCAAAGCGCAAATGATTCAATGCCGGCGCAGCTTTCATCTCAGTTTCAAGGTGGCCAGCGCGACGACCGCGAACAGCACGCACAGGATGTAAAATCGCATCACCACCTGCGATTCGTACCAGCCTTTTTTCTCGAAATGATGATGCAGCGGCGCCATCAGAAAAATCCGCCGGCCGGTGCCGTAAAACCTGCGCGTGAAGCGAAACCACCCCGTCTGCAGAATCACCGAAGCGGCTTCCATCACGAACACGCCGCCCGCAATCACCAGCACGAATGGCTGATGAATCAGCACCGCGATGATGCCGAACGCGCCGCCGAGCGCGAGCGATCCGGTGTCTCCCATGAACACCTGCGCCGGATGGCAGTTGAACCACAAAAAACCCAGGCCCGCGCCGATCATCGCCGCGCAGAACACTGTCAACTCGCCCGCGCCGGGCACATAGGGAATTTGCAAATAGAGCGCCGTCCGGGCGTTGCCCGTCACGTAGGTGAACACGAGAAACACAAACGCCACAATCAGCGTGCAGCCGATCGCCAGCCCATCGAGGCCGTCCGTCAAATTCACCGCGTTCGAGCTGCCGACGATTGCCAGTACCACAATCAGCAAACCGACAAAGCCGGCGCCCGTTGCCACCGGATGTTTGCAAAATGGAACCATGATCTCCGAAACCAGTTTGGACGTTGAAGGGGTCGTCAACAAATAGCCGGCAATAAAACTGGCCAGCGCGAATTGCGCCACCAGCTTGACGCGCGGCGGGGTGCCGCCGCCGGTTTGCTGGATGATCTTCGCGTAATCGTCGTAAAAGCCCAGCCCCGACAGCACCAGCACCGAGAGCAGCGTCAGCAGCACCAGTTTGTTGTCCAATTGCGTCCACAGCACGGTGGAAAAAAATAAAACCGCCACAATCAAAATGCCGCCCATCGTCGGCGTCCCCTTTTTGCTCAAGACCCGTGCGGCCAGACCGCCGGCTTCCTCGGCCCGGTCGGCGTAGTCCTGGCCGAATTTCAACTGTTTCAGCCAGTGAATGATTCTCGGGCCGAGCCACCAGCTCAGCAGCAACGCCGTGATGGCCGCACCCGAGCTCCGCACCGTGATGTAGCGAAACAGCCGCAACGCCGAGAGGTGGCCCGCCCAGGGCGTTCCCTTCGACCACTCGAGCAACTGCTGGCTCAAATAATATAACATGTTTCCGCTTCACGACTTTTCCGACTTCAACGTCGCGGCGATGCGCTCCAAACGCACCGCCCGCGACGCCTTCAACAACACCACATCGCCTGCCTTCAAAAAATCCTTCACCGCCTTCACCGCCGCTTCCACGTCTGCCAACTCGATCACCCGTGTTAACCCGGCGTCCCGCGCCGCGCGCGCCGTGACCGGCGCCATTTGGCCGATGACAAACATCTGTCCGATGCCGAGTTCCGCCGCGCGGCGGCCGACCTCAGCGTGCGCTGCCTCGCTGTGCGCGCCCAGCTCGTTCATGTCGCCGAGCACCGCCACGCGCCGGCCCTGCAATGGCAGGGCGCACAGCGTTTCCAGCGCCGCGAGCGTTGAATCCGCGTTCGCGTTGTAAGCGTCGTCGAGCACCCGCACCCCGCCGGCTTCCCAGAATTGCAGCCGCATCTTTGGCGGCGGGCACTCGGCCAGGCCGTCCCGCACCGCGGGACGGCCCAGACCCAGTTCCTCACTGACCGCAACCGCAAACAAAGCATTCGTCACCTGATGCCGCCCCAACAAATTAATCCGATATTCGCCGCTGAATTCCGCCTTCGGGGCGTCCACGCGAAAGGTCGCGCCGTTCTTGTCCAGGCGGATCGAACGCGCCCGCCAGTCATCCTTGTCACCGAGCCCGACGCGCACGACCGTCGCGCGCGTGCGCCGGACGACTGCTTCCGTCATTTCACTGTCGCCGTTGACAAAGAGCTTCCCGTCTGCCGGCAGCAATTCCGCGAGCCAGCCTTCCTCCTGCGCCACGCCCGCCAGATCGCCGAAAAATTCCAGATGTTCCCGGCCGATGTTCGTCAGCACGCCGTATTTCGGCCGGATCATCTTCAACAGTGGCGCGAGTTCGCCCGGATGATTCGTCCCCGCTTCGAGCACGGCAGCCTGGTGCGAACTTTCCAGGCGCAGCAACGTCAGCGGCACACCGATGTCGTTGTTGAAACTCGCCTCGCTCCACACCGTGGCCAGCTTTTGCCGCAACGCCGCCGCGATCAATTCCTTTGTCGTCGTCTTGCCGTTGGAACCGCCGACGGCAATCACCGGCAAATCAAATTCCTGCCGGTACGCCGCGGCAAATTTTCCGAGCGCCGCGCGCGTGTCGTCCACGGCGAGCACCGCGCAATCCGGCAATGGCGCGGGGACCTTTTCTCGTTCCACGACCAGGGCGGCGGCGCCTTTGGCGGCGACTTCCTTCAAAAAGTCGTGGCCATCGAAGCGTTCGCCCTTAATGGCGAAAAACAGGTCGCCCGGCTTTACCTGCCGCGAATCAATGCCGACACGGCGGACGGGAGTTTCCCCCGACCCTCGCCTGAGTTCGGCGGCGCAGGCATCGGCGATAAATTTCAAAGAACGCGTTTCCACTGCCAATGGCCCCCTGTCGGTTCACGGACCCCGCGCACCCGCCGGTGTTCCCGGGGTGCCGGCCGCCATAAGTGGCGCCGTTGCTCCCGGCGGCAAATTTTTGTCCGGCGGAATGTTCAAATAACTGGCACAACGCTCGGCAATCTCCTTGAACACCGGCCCGCAAACCTGGCCGCCGTAATGACCTTCCTTCGGCTCGTCCATCACCACCGAAATGCACAGCTCCGGGTTATCGGCCGGGAAAAACCCGACGAACGAAGCGTAGAATTTATGTTCCGCGTAGGTGCCGTTCTCGACCTTTTGCGCCGTGCCCGTCTTGCCCGCATCGGTGTAATCTTTCATGGCCGCGCCGGGCGCCGTGCCGTCCGGCGTCACGACCGTTTTGAGGGCTTCAACAATCAATTTGTCCGTGGAATCGCCCACGACCTGCCGGACGCGCTGCGGCGCGTATTGCTGCACCACGTTCCCGTTGCGGTCTTCGAGACGCTCCACCAGCATCGGGCGCATGAGCCAGCCGTCGTTCGCCAGCGCACTCATGGCCATGGCCATTTGCAGCCGCGTCACCGCGATTCCCTGGCCCATCGGGATCTGCGCGATGGAAACCTTGCTCCAGTCTTTCACCGGATACAAAATCCCTCTGGCTTCCCCCGGCAGGGAAATGCCCGTGTGCTGGCCAAAACCAAAATCACGCACGTAATCGTAAAGCCGGCCCTCTCCCAGCCGGATGCCGATTTTCGCCGCCCCGATGTTCGATGATTTGGTGATGATGCCCTCGGCGGTCAACACGCCATAAGGTTCATGGTCGTGCAAAACCCGGCCCGCAAAGGCAAAATGCCCTTGCTCGCAATCGAATGTGTCCGTCAGGCGCACCACGCCTTCATTCAACGCGCCGGAAACGACGACAATTTTAAACGTCGAGCCGGGTTCCATCAAATCGCTGATGACGCGATTGCGGCGCGCCTCTTCCGGCGACGCTCCGGGATTGTTCGGATCAAAATTCGGGAGCGTGGCCATGGCCAGAATCTCGCCCGTGCGCGGACGCGTGACGACCGCGGTGACGCTGAGGGGCGTGTGTTTTTGCAGCGCGTCGGTCAGCGTGGTTTCCACGATGTGCTGGATCGCTGCGTCAATCGTGAGCACCACGTTCAGACCGTCGCGAGCCTGCACGTCTTCATCGCGCAACGCGACAAGCTCGCGCTTCTGGCGGTCCGTTCGGGTCACTCGCCACCCCGCCACTCCGCTCAGCGCCGAATTCAACACCAGTTCCACGCCGTCGCGCCCGACCGTCTGCGAAACCCGGTTGCTGCCAATCTCCGTGCCCACGAAGCCGAGCACATGCGCCGCCAGCGGGCCATTCGGATACAGGCGTAATTGGTCGTCCACCGGTTCGGTGAAAATCGCGTGTTGGCGCAAATCGCGGAAAAAGGCGCGCTGGCTCTTCGGCAGTTTGCTTTCATCCGCCACGAACGGCATCTTGCTCATGGTCAGTTGGATTTTCTGCCAGGTTTCGTCGGGGACCTTGTGCTGCAACACGACATACCGGTTCGTGACTGTTTCTCCCTTTTGATTTTTCATCAGGCGGGGGAGGAGGCGTTGATACAACTCGGTTTCGCTCATTTGCAGGAGCGGGGCGAGCTGGCGGGCAACCGCAGCCTGCTGGGCGCCAATCAGGACCGGATCAGCGCAGACCGTCTTCACAAAAACGCTGGTGGCGAGCAGATTGCCGTGCGCGTCGAGAATGTCGCCGCGGCGCGGTGCGCGCCAGAACTCGCGCTGGGTGTTTTGCTGCGCCTTGGCGGCCAGTTCGTCATGGCGCCATACCTGCAATTCCACAAGCCGGGCGCCCAGGCCGGCGAAGGCCAGGCAGAGCAGCCCCAACAGCGTCAGCACCCGTTTCCATTGCAGCCGTTTGGTCATCGCAAAAAACGGCCAGCCGCCCGTGGCGATCGGTTCCTCACCCGACGGCGTCACGAGCGGCGGCCAAAATTTTCATGTTATTGAGTCGTTGCGCCGGCGCGTGTCGCCGCGAACTGGCGCGTCAAAATTTTATTTTCCGCCGGCGCGGGCACCGGTTCCGCCAGCCGCAATATCTGCATCGGTTGCGCCGGCAGGAGGCCGAGATTCAGCTCGCGGACGCGCCGATCCAACATGGTCGGCGACCGCAAGATGGACAGCTGGTCGCTGAGCTTCCGGTCGTCGTTTTGCAATCGCGCGAGGCGAATCTCGCGCTGGCGGATTTGCTGGCCGAGCTGGTAAATCTGACTTTTTTGCCAGACATAACCCACCGCCGAACCGGCCACCAGCAGGCACAGAAACAATGCTTTCAGCGCCGGCCCGAACCGGATTGCTGCCGACTGATTTTTTCGATTTTTTGCCATTTAAATTTTTCCCAGCACCCGCAATTGTGCGCTGCGGCTGCGCGGATTGTCATCCAACTCTTCCGCCCCGGGCCGGATGGCCTTGCAGGTCACCCACTTCAGGGTCGGGGCGCGCGGACGTCGCAATTCCGGCACATCCACCCCGCCGCTGAACGTGTAGGCGCGTGCCTCTTCCCGGCCGAATTCTTTTACCACCCGGTCTTCCAGTGAATGGAATGTAATGACCGCCAGCCGGCCGCCCGGTTTCAAAACCTGTACTGCCGCTTCCAACCCGCGTTTCAAAGAACCCATTTCGTCGTTCACCGCAATCCGCAGCGCCTGAAAAATCTTTGTCGCCGGA
>Ga0335080_10005546_pt1 | contig 12988 bp, 12 predicted proteins | sample Lox_Sample_34_FD_206720 | JGI IMG/M metagenome (GOLD analysis project Ga0335080, IMG submission 206720) | Soil microbial communities from Loxahatchee National Wildlife Refuge, Florida, United States - Lox_Sample_3.4 | ecosystem: Environmental > Terrestrial > Soil > Wetlands | place: USA... | reverse complement strand
AAAGACGCGGAGGCTATCGCTCTTCCGGCGGGATGCCCTTGATAGGGGCCGAGAACCTGGCGTGTGCTTCGGGATCGACGGACTTGTGCTTGACCTTGACGCTGGCCGGATCCTTGCCGAGGAAGTTGTCGCCCTTCCAATTCTTGGACGGGCGAATCGGTCTTGCGACAAACCCGCCGCCACAGTTCGGGCAAACGTTGCCGAGGACGCTGTCAACACAGCTCGCGCAGAACGTGCATTCGTAGGTGCAAATGCGAGCTTCGAGTGAGTGCGGCGGGAGCGCCTTGTTGCAGTTTTCGCACGTTGGACGGAGCTCGAGCATCGTGGTGAGAGTCTGACGCAACCCGGTCATTCGGGAACGGCGACGCCCGAGCCCCCCATTTCCTTTGGCACGTCCTTGAGCTTGGGCGCGCCGTCCTTGATCGGCAATACAGTCTCCTGATAGTTCACGTGCAGGCCGGCCGTGAACTGCAGCCGCGGAATGACAGGCGCGTACACGTCGATAAGGCCCCATCCAGGGTGTTCTGTGAAGATGTGCCCGCCGCAGGACTTGCACCATTTGCGATAGCTGCGCGCGGTCTTGTTATAGGTGCTGATGTTCTCGGCACCGCGAGTGATTCGCACCGCATCGGGTTTCCAGAGCGTGAACGCATTCACCGGCCCAGCCGACCAGTGTCGGCAGGAATCGCAATGGCAATAACCCATTGCGACCGGCTCGCCGCTTACGATGAACTGGACCGCTCCGCAAAAACAGGTGCCGTCATAGCTGCTTCCTTCTTCCATTTCACGTCTCCTTGACTAGCGTAGAGCCCGCGCTTGCGCGGGCGATGATCAACATTAAGCTGAGATAAGCTCAGTATTCGTGCGAGGCTTTGTCGGCAGCACTGTTGATGCTCGTTCCACCGGCCTGTGCGACCGAGCGCGGTGCCGCCGAACCGCGTCTTGCTCGATACCCTTGAAGACCTCGAGCTGCACGCGGCTTCCGCCCGCCTCGCCGAGCAACGGTTGCAATCCCGCGAGAAGCCCAGCGGCCTCGCCGTAACAGCCATCGGCCCAGGCCGCCAGCGCGTGCAAACCCGGACGGGTGATGTGCCGGGCGCGCAAGGCTGCGTAGTCGCCGCCCTGGGCGCATCGCTCGATCGCCTTCGCGAGGCGCCGCGCCCGCGCCCGCTTTCCAGCCGCCCAATGCGCGAGAGCCGCATGCAGATCGACATAGGGCCAGAATCCCGGCGTCAATTTTCGTTCGAAGGCGTCGGACACCCTGCACCAGCGGCCGTCGTCAACGACGCCCTCGGCGGCAAGGCGCCATAGCAGCGCAGCAGCGTCGCTCGCATCGAGTGGCGATCGCGCGCTCGCGGGGAGCAACCACGCGTCGAGGATGCCGAGCGCGGAGTCGACGTTTCCGTCTTCCACATCGAACATCGCGAGATGCCATGCGTTATGCGTGCGCATCCGGCTCTCCCCGGCCCACTGCGCTCGTTGATCGCGCATCCATTGCGCGCCGTTGGCAGGTCGGCCGGATTCGGCGATCGCATGCGCTACCGCGTGCACGCCGAGCGGGCACCCAGGGTCGCGCTCCAGTGCTTGCCGCCCGAGCGCCTCGGCGTAGGTGGCATCACCGTTTTCGGCGTGCGCGAACGACGCCATCGCGAGCAGGAATGAGAAGCCATGCCGATCGCGCGTCCACGCGGGGACAATTGCATCGATGATCGCGCACAGCCGGTCATGCCAACCCAAGAAGAAATAGCACGACTGCGCGAGGCGCAGCGCCAGCAGGTCGAACGGCCACTTGCTGAGGATGCGCGCATAGATCTCCGCGGTCAGCAGCGGGTTCCCCGTCAGCCACGCCTCGGCGGCGGCGAAGTGGGCGCGGATCTCGGGAGATAAAGCCAACCGATCGGTTGTCCGAATCGCCCGCTCGACTTCAGGCAGCTTGTCCGGTGTTTTTGCCAGGATGCCGGCGGCGGCACGGATGATCTGCGCCCGCTGGAACTCAGGATGGCCGGGCCCGATATCGACAAGCTCGGCAATGGGATCGCCGACGGCGCACAGCAGGTGGTCGAGGGCTAGAGAGGTCGCTTGCATGGTGGCGAATTCTGCAGGCACGCCACGATGCGGACTTGATGCAGACGCCGGCGTTCTTTGCAGAGACGCCGAGCGCGCTTGCGCGCGAAGCTGGTGTCAGCAGTCGATGCCGGTTAGAGCGCCGGCCGACACGCTGGCGATTGGCGAAACAGCCGTTCGGTGTGCTGGCAGCTTCTCATCGGCGACGGCCCGGCGCGACCTACGCGGAATAGATTTCAACCACGCCCATTCCACTGGCAAGTGTATTCGAAAACGCGACCGCGAGAAGGCGTCGTCGGCTACCGTGGGTGCCTCGCCTTCGTAAAAATACCAGAAGCGTCAGCGGTACTTCTCGGCGCAGCGCATAACGGCAGCGTTGTCTGTAGCGTCGAGGCAGGCGCGTGCATCCGCATTAGTCTTCGGACGCCTGGGAGCGGCGGCGGTGGCGACGGGAGGCGGGCTTTCCTTTGCCGCTTCGGGCGTGTCCGCGGTGGCCGATTGAAGAACGAATTTCTCGCTGGCGCTGGCGGTGCGGCCGCCGTAGCTTACCGTAGCCCTGACTTCGTAAGTGCCCAACGGATCTCCATCCTCGGAAGTCAGATCCAGCACCGGATTCAGCACGACCAAGCCGGGCGTGCGCGGATCGCCGCGAATGGCGTTGCAGCACTTCCTGCCGTTGAATATCACCTTGCCGCCGGGCGCGACAAACTGCATGTCCGCCACGATGCCCGCTTGGCCGAATTCCGTCGTGTTGAGGCCGGTAACGACGATCGGCACGAGGAGCTTCTGCCCTACCGTGGCTTTTCGAATGCGGCCCCCATCGCCGCCTTTGGGATCCTTCACCCAATTGGCCACTGCGTCGAGCGAATCGACAATCAGTATGCTTGCCTCCATCTTCCGGTCGCCGGTATCGGGTGCCACCTGCTCGTTGGCGGTCACCACAGCCAAACTCGTAATCAGGTACCCGAGCGCTGCCAACCAGACAACTGACCTTTTCTTCATCATGCTCTCCTCTCGTGCAATCCCGCGTGTCCGAGCGCTGAAAGGTGCTGGCGGCCAGGAGGTACAGGGTAGCGCCCGGCCGCGGCATCCCCGACTAGCGTTACGGCTCATTGGGCGCAGGCTTGAATGCTTAAGATGTCTCCAGACAGCGCCCGTCAAATGAGGGTGCCGGCGGGGCGGCTCTTCTCATGCTGTGAAATCGCATGCAGACGGTTCGAAGAGCGATCGGGCGCTCGTCGGCAATGAGGAGAAAGAGCTTCCCTAGAGCGGCGCGGTTTTCGCGCCGCATCGAACGCGCCAAGCTGCCATAATCGCGCCTGGCTCCGACATCATCTCCAGCCCAGAACTCGGTGCCGACCGGTCTGACGTTCGTAATGAGGTCGTCTGGCGGCATATCGGTCTGCTCATGATGAATCCAAACGAAGCATGTTGACGGTTGACGACGTCCGCTCGATCCCGTTGTTTTCGACGCTGGCGGTGAGCGATCTCGAGCGTCTCGCGCAAACCTCCGCCGACCTGCACCTTGGCGCAGGAGAGTGGGCGGTTCACGAAGGGGGAGAGCGGGCGCTGTTCGCGGTGCTGGCGGGCAAGATCGAGGTCGTGAAGGTAATCGAAGGGATCGACCGCAGGCTGGGCTGGCGCCTCCCAGGGACCATCTTCGGCGAGGTGCCGATCGCACTGGGCACGCCGTTTCCCGGTGGTTATCGCGCGGTGGAACCTTCACGCGTCATGCGTGTCGAGGCTCGGCAGTACTATGCCATCGCGGCCGCGTCGCCCGAAATTTCAGTGAAGATCGGTGCGCTTGCCCGCGAGCGCATCGGAGGACTGCAGGGACTCGCTGCCGAGCCGCCCAGGGCGCGCGTAACGCTATTCGGTCCGCGCTGGGACACCGCTTGCAGCGACTTGCGCCGGTTCCTCGCACGCAATCAGATCAGCCATGACTGGGTAACGCCCGATTCGCCCGACCTGCCGACGCTTTGGTCGGGTGACCGCCCGGCGGACGCCGATTGCCCGGTGTTGCGACTGGCTGATGGAACAGTGGTCAGCCGACCGAAGGCACGCGAGCTTGCCCGGCTCCTCGGCCTTCAGACGAACACAAGCTTTCCGGAATACGACACCGTGATCATCGGGGGTGGTCCGGCTGGCCTCGCCGCGGCGGTGTACGGCGCGTCCGAGGGGCTGCGCACGCTGGTTGTCGAGCGTGAGGCGCCGGGCGGTCAGGCGGGGACGTCTTCGCGGATCGAAAATTATCTCGGGTTCCCCAACGGAGTCTCGGGCGACGAACTGGCGAACCGGGCGCTTCAGCAGGCGAGGCGCCTTGGGGCGGAGATTCTGGTCACGCGCGCGGTCGCACGCATCGATCCGACCACGCGTGAGGTTTTCCTGGATGGCGAGGATGCCGTGCGGGCGCGGACCGTTATTGTCGCCACGGGCGTCACATGGCGTCGCCTCGCGATCGATGGCTTCGATCGACTCATCGGCAAGGGTATCTACTACGGTGCCGCACGCAGCGAAGCCAGCGCCACCCATGGGCTGGATGTGCATCTGATCGGTGCGGGAAACTCCGCTGGTCAGGCGGCTTTGCACTTTGCCAATCATGCACGCAAGGTGACGCTCGTTGTACGCGGAGAATCCTTGGAGAAGAGCATGTCTCACTACTTGATCGAGCAGCTCCGGGGAAAATCGAACATAGCGGTCCAGCTGCGCTCGGAAGTACATGCGGTGTACGGCGATACGCATCTGACGGCGATCGAGATTCGCAATGGCGCGAGCAAGGCGGCGCAGCGGTACGAGTGCGGTGGACTTTTCGTCTTTATTGGAGCCGACGCCGATACCGGATGGCTGCCCGCGGAGATCGCACGCGATGCGCGCGGATACGTCCTGACCGGAGACGATGTCGTGAAGGCGGGACGCTGGTCGCATCACCGAGATCCCTACCTACTCGAGGCGAGCGTTCCCGGTGTTTTCGCGTGCGGGGATGTGCGGTTGAGCCCGGTCAAGCGTGTCGCATCGGCCGTAGGGGAGGGCAGTATGGCGATTGCCCTTGTGCATCAATATTTGCGGCAGGCAGCGTAGGCGGGTAGCAGTGGGAGCTAGCCCGGGTGTTTGGCCGGATCTGGTATCGGAGCTGATAGATCCGGCGAACATGTCGCGCCTGTGAACGCGGGCGAGAGGCCGTCTCGGGGGCGGACCAAGTCATCCCCCCAGGATCAGACGAAAGAGGGGTCGCAGCAAGACTTCGATTGGTTCAAGTATGAATTCTGGCGCTTCGTGTTCGTGCAGCAGGTAATGGCGAAGGAAATCCAGACCTTCCTCGATTACCCGCCGATGCAGCGGGGTGCGAGCTTCAATCTCGACGCACTGAAGGCGGAGATGGCCAAACGAATGGCCGAGGCAGAGGCGGCAGCCAAAGCCCCCAGCCACTAGCAGATGTGAGCTTCACGGCGGGCGGTTCAACCTGTGCCGCTCGCCCTTTCGACATCCACGCACTCGCGTTCGGTCATCAATCAGAGGTAACGAGTCGAGTCGCGTGCCCTGTTACTGAGATGCGACCGGAACTGGTCTGCCTAAAGGCGAAACCAAGGCATCGTGAGGTAGACACACGCACTCATCGCAACCGCGGGTACCACCCACAGCCAACCCGGCCAGAACCGTCGCATCCATCGCTGAGGCAACAATGCGGCAACAAGGCCGACCACGAGCGCGCCGAGCGCCGCCGTGGCGGTCCAGCCGTACCAGTACATTGCGGGAACAACGAACCCCAGCGCAGGATCGACGACATCCTTTGAATGGTGCGTGCCAAGGACGACGAGGCCGAACGAGGGATACACCGTGAATAGCGCGAGATCCAGCTTCAGGGCCACCACGTACAGGACCGCGAAGGCTATGCCGTAGGCAAACGCGAACCTGCGGAAGGATTGCGAGGACGTCACGACCCGAAGCCCCTGATGTTGTTCAGGACGTGACCGACTAGAAAGCCCCACCAGACGATGAAAGCGAGGATCGAGGTCAGGGCGGCGCGCATTCGGCCTGGATCATCGCTACGCGGTCGTCGCCAGCATACCCAGTAAGCCGGCAGCAGCGCCGCCCCGATAGAGATGAAATGCTCCTTGATGTCGAAGAAGCCCAGGGCTGGCCAGTGTCCGGCTTGCTCCAACCCCGGTCTGACGTCCACGCGGAAGTACAAGTACACGATCGCGCCCAAGATGGCAGCGAGCGCATACAGAACGACGATGGCGTTGGCGAACGAAGCGGAGGGCACGGTACGAAAGCGGCCGAAAAAAGAACCGGGTCGCGGGTGCACCGACGCCCACGTCCCCAATGTCTGGTGGGTGATCGCCCCGAGCAGCGCGACCGCCACCAGACCATGAATAATCAGCAGTGCGGTCGTCAGGAGCGCCGGCCCTCCACTGTATCCAGCCTCTTCATTTGAACAGCTCGAGGGTTGCGAACGGCTCGGCCGACCACGGCCGGAAGCGTTTGAGGGTGAACTTCGTCTTCTGACCGGGTTTGACATCCACCAGGACGTAGTTGTAGTCCTCCTTGGGCGGCTGACCGTGCCAATAGAGATCCGGCGGATAGTCCGCAGGCACGTTGATGCTGGTCCGGCCTGGGAGAATCGGGTCCTGTTCTGCGCCGCCACCACCCAACAGCAGGTATTTCACGCCGTCCACGTCGAACAGCTCGGTGGTGTGGATGTGCGCGTTGAACACCACCACCTCCATGTCCTTGGCGTAGGACGCAATCAGCTTGTGCGGATTCTCGGGGGCAGGGATGGCGCCAAAGCCAGCTCGGGCGAACACCGGGTAATGGAAGGTGATGAAGGCCTTCTTGATGCCCTTGGCCTTGGCCTCGTCCATCCACTGCTGCAGCAGCCTCATCTGCTCCTCATACTTCGGCCGAGTGGCATCCCACAGCGAGGGAGACCGATAGTCGTACTTGCCGCTCCACAGAAAGATGAAGCGAGCGCCTTTGAAGTCGAATTTGTAGATGAGATTGTCTGGTGTCACGCCGAGCTTTTTCAGATAGGGTACGGCGTTGAGCACGCCTTCGATCTTGGGATCGCCCCACACTTCGTGATTGCCCACGCCGATGAACCAGCGACCGTCCAGACCTGCCGCCCGCATCTCGCTATCCGGGGCCGGCAGTAGTTTCAGCATGGTGTCGTTCAGGAGCTTCCAATACGGGCTGTCGTTGATCGTGCGGCCTTGATTCCCCCACCACACGACGTCGCCGGCGTCGATCACGAATCTGGCGCGCCCGGACTGGACGTCCTTCACGGTCTCGCGCGCCACCCACTCGCCCCCAATGAGCCGAAACATCGTCCGGCGCACGCCGGGAAGCAGTTTCACGTCCTCGACCGAGGCCTCGGTGACCCAGCCTTGGTCCACTCTCATCGTCATAACTTCGGTCTTCGTAATGAACGGCATGACGATCTGGATGAGCTCCCCGGTGTCCGGATCGTAGATCAGCTTCACATCCCGCTTCACCACATCTTCCGCGACCTTCTCCGGCAGGACCAAGCCGAACATCTCGACGAACAGCTTGGTCAGTTCCGGTTTGCCGTCTTTCATCGGCAAATACATCATCGGTCGCGAGTCGCCGTAGGCCGCAAACGAGAAGCCGTCGTCCGCCACGGCGTTCTGCACGCCTCCAGCAGACAGAAACACGGCGAGCGCCCCGACGAGCACGCCGCACGTTGATGTCGGTCTTATTCCCTTTGTCATGGCTCTTTCCTCCAGAACATTCGTCAAGTGCGATCTCCGCAAAGGACAACCTAGCTATTTGCCGCCACCGCTGCTTCCTGCTTCCAGCATCTTGAGCCCTCGCTCCCGGCGCGAGCGGGACCTTGCGACGTTGGACTAATACACCGCGCGCGGGCGCAGTGTTGCCCCATCACCTTACGTGCGTCTGACTAGTTCCGCCGACGGCCAACGGACCCTCCGCGGACTGCTAAAAGAACGCCCCTGCCGTACACACTGCCTTTGCGCGCGCTGACCCTGGCCGCAGTGCCTTTCCAGCTCAAGATTCCTCAACCCGGCAGTCCGTCGCGCTATTTTTCCTGTGAGATCGTATCCCGAGCCCGTGCATCCAGAGCGAAGTTTTTGGGGCGGCCCGCGGTCTCGGATGGCAAGGCGACCGCAGTTCCACTTGCTTCGATAATATCCATGATCCGGAGCAGAAGTTCTTCCTGAATGTCCAGGAATTCCTCCCCATCAGCAGTCAATACATAAGCAGAGGCTTCCAGCTCGAGGGAGGCGTCGCCAAACCGGATCAACCGGGTCCTGATGGTCGCTGATTCCAGCTTCGCTTGTTCGGACATCATTTTTCTGATCTCCGCGAGGACATGGCGAAGCTGGTCAGCCGTGGTTTCATAGCGCAACCGGATGTTGTGACGGAAAAGAAATTTGTCGCGCCGGGCAAAATTTCCAATGCTCATCGCGGCGAGTTGCCCATTCGGGACGCTGACCAACGCCCGATCGAGGGTGCGAATCCGTGTGGAGCGCAGACCGATGCTTTCGACGCGACCCTCGATAGTCCCGGCCTGGCAGTAATCACCGACTTGGATGACCTCATCGGTGACGACCATGACGGTACCGAAGAGGTTCTCGATCGTCTTCTGGGCGGCAAAAGCAATTGCGATTCCGCCGATGCCCAGTCCGGCAATGACGGCGGTAAGCTCAATCCCCAAACTGCGCAGGATCAGGAACAAACCGGCAATGAACCAGAGACACACGAACAGCCAGCCGAATAGTTCGACCGCAGCGATTTTGCCGGGCAACCTGATCTGTCGCAGCTGACGAGTTTTCAGTCGAGTCACAAGCTGCGTCAACCGGACCAATAACCAGCTACCAGCCACGATCATGAGCAAGCTCGCAACGGAGGCGAGAAAAATGCGGCCCCCCGCTGTGGCCGCTTGAGTGGCAGCGATGCGTCCCACGAGGGAAAAGATCAAAACGAACAGCAGCCATTTGATGTGAGGCAGCACACTTTCTCCGTGCTTCGTGCCCTGGCGCTGGTCCCAAGGGCGAAGAAGCCTGAGAAGCGCGAGGGTGATAAGCCAGGCAATCCCCAACAGGAGCGGAATGCCCACGAGCAGGTTGACCCACATGAAAAGCGGGTAGGACAGGAAGCGAACTTCTCGGAACGACTCCGGCCAGATCGCTTCGGCCCAGGCGAGATCGAGTTGCTCAGCCGCAGCGGTTACGCCAAGCAGGGTTTCAGAGGAGAACAGCCAGATCTGCGGTGTGTCCGGCTTTGTCGTGCGGCGAAGCACGATGTCCAGGCTTTCGCTCCCAAAGGTTGCCGTGCCCACCTTTTCCAGATTCGCGGACAGACCGTCGTCCAGGTGTCCCGCGGGCGCTTTACTCAAGTGGTCCAGGCCGATCTTCAAACCCCGGTTCAACACCACCTGGAGATTGCGCGCGAGTTCTGCTTTTCTTTTGGCAGACTGCGTGCCCTCCAGATAGTTGGAGGCGGCCTCGTAGTCACCCTTGTCCACCGCCAGAAGGAACCCAACCACCGTGCCGTAAGGCGCGCTCCGGCCCAGCGGATCCTCCAGCGCCGGTTGGGGTTCGGCGGGTTTGGCGGCCGGCGCGGATGCGGGAACCTTAGCGCTAGCCGCAAATGATGCCAGGGCGCAGCAAAGGAGCAGAAGGATGATTGAACAACGACGTCCAGCGATCTTCATAGCGAGGATACTCCGGCAGCGGGGTAGTTGAATCTCCGGCAAACCGAGATGCACTGCTGTTCCGTCAAGTAAGCTCCACACTTCTTCACCCGCTGTAACCGTCCGCTTCCGATCGCCGTCGACTCTTAGGTTGATGCTGCAAAATCTCCACCCCACCTATGCGAGAAAGAGACCGGCCCGAACTGAGACTATCAAATCGTGACATGCGAATGTGCGTGCTCGGGGCAGTTGTTCTTTGCAAATATCGAGAGACCGCCGAAAGACAGTTTCGCAGGAAGTCGTTTGCGCTCGCGCTACGCGCTCGACCGCAGTTGAGGGAACACGACATCGCGGAAGGCGGCGATCTCTGGCTGCGGCGGCGCGAAGGTCTCCAACGGCATCAGGTAAAGATTTTGTACGCCGAGCTTCGCCATCTCGCGGATTCGGGTAGCGCAGTCGTCCGGCGTTCCGATGAGCCCGATCGCGTCGCATAGTTGGGCGACAATCTCATCGGAGACGAACGCCGTCGCTGCGATCGCGGCTTCCCAGTCGTGGGCGTGGGAGAGATCGGGATAGATCCGGTGTACGTCATCCGGCACCTCGATCTCCGGAAGCTCGAGTCCCGCCGGCTGCAGCCAGTAGCCACCCCAGCGGAGCACTCCCCAATGCACCGCGGTCGGCCGCGCGTAACGCCGGGCCGCCTCGGTAGTGGCTGCTGTTCCGATCCGCACCGCCCAGATGATTTCGAGGTCATCGAGCGGCCGGCCCGCGCGCTTGGCACCGCGCTCGAGATGGTCGAGGGCGCGCTCGATGATTCCGCGATTGAAACCGACCAGCAACAGCACGCCGTCGGCTATCTCCCCCGCGAGCTCGATCGCCTTCGGCCCTGAGGCGGCCATGATCACCGGGATGCGCTGGCTCCCGGCATATGCGAGCCGCCCGGGTGTACCGTCGAAATCCACAGTCTGGCCGGCGAGCAGTCCCTTCACGGTCAAGATGCATTCGCGGATCTCGGCGAGCGTCGCCGGCTTGCGGCCGATGGTGCTCGCCGAGGTGTAGCCGGTGCCGATCACGAACTTCACCCGGCCCGGTGCTATCTCCTCAACTGTCTGAATGGCGCTGGCAAGGACGGAGGCATCGCGCGTGAACGGGTTGGTGACAGCCGGGAACAGAGTCAGCCGGGACGTGTGACTGGCGGCCTGTCCCAGCACGACGAACGCGTCGCGCGAGAGCAGCTGGCTGTCGAGAATCCCGGCGCCGTCGAAGCCGGCGGCCTCGACGTCTTGTATGAGCCGCACCAGCTGGGACATCGGGGCTGTGCCGGGAATGCGCAAGTGAACGCGGATGGATTGGCTCATAGCACTGCGATGGTCAATTTTGCCGGCGGCGATGTCAAGCCGGGCATAATGCCGCACCCACCCCTCTTGACGGCACCGACTCGGTCGCAGAAAGTAGCCATTCCAACCCACATCGAGCCGATTCGCGACGCGCGTGGCGGCGATTCCGCCGAACACTCACAAGGAGCAAGCCCATGGCAGCGAAACAATTCGAGCCGAAGTTCATGAAGATCAGCGTCCTCACCGCGGCGCTACAGGAGTTGACGCCACGCGAGATTCGCGACAAAGATCCCGACCGCGCGATCGAAGAGTGGCTGCAGTTCGCGCGCGACGTCGGTTCCGACAACATCGAGCTCTCGGCCGCCCTGCATCCGAGCGAGAGCGACATCCCGGCCGACGCGATGCTCGATCCGGTCGCCAACACCCTGGACCTGCGCCAGCCGTTCGACAAGAAGCGCGCGCAGCGCGTGTTCGCGGCAATGAAGCAAACCGGTGTCGGCCTCTCCGATCTGGGGTACTTCGACAACATGCTCCACGATGACCCGGCGGTGCGCAAGAAGAAGTTCGACTTCATGCTGCGCGTGTTCGAGGCTGCGGTCCTGCTCGAGAAGCCCGCCGTCGTGGGTTTTGTCGGCCGCAACCAGAAGCTGCAGATGGACCAGAACCTGCAGATGTTCGAGGAAGTGTTCATCCCTCTGCTCAAGGAAGCGAAGGCGCGCGGCATCGAATACCGTGTCGAGCAGTGTCCGATGCCTGGCTGGACCACACTGGACAACTTTCACAACAACATCGCTTATGCACCTGGCCCATGGATCGCGCTGGCTCGAATCTGCGAGAAGCACGGCGTCGGCGACAATTTCCGCATCCACTACGATCCTTCGCACGCCATCCTGATGGGCCAGGATACGCGCTCGATCTTTCAATACCTGAAGGACGAGGGTTACGACCATCTGATCGGCGGCTTTCACGTAAAGGGCCAGGTCATCGACGCGAAGGGCATCGCCGGCTGGGGCTACGGCGGCCAGACCATGGAGCGCGGCGACTGGATCAACGGCAAACCCTCGCCCAAGCCCGCCGACCATCTCAACGCTTGGAAGAAACAGGTGGTGCTGTGCGAGCACGAGTTGCCCGGCACGGCACGCCACGATCCGCTGGGCTACCTGCAGAACCGCACCGTTGACTGGCTAGACCATCAGCTCGCCGCGCGCGAGCTGCTGAAGCTCGATGTCGCCAATACCTACCTGGTGATCGAGCACGAGTATCCGAAGGCGCGTATCCAGGACAAGGAAAAGCTGAAGCCCATCCTGGCCGGCTCGATCGCCTTCACGCGCAAGATCGACGAGGCCGCAGCTTGCATGTACGCGCTCCAGCACGAGGTGCTGAAGTCTCAAGGCATACCCATCCAGGGGCGGGGCCGCGAGGCCTATTCGACCTAACGACACACCAGAGGCACAACATGGCCAAGAAGAAATTGAATGTCGCAATGATCGGGTACGACTTCATGGGTCGCGCCCATTCCAATGCCTGGCGCCAGGTGGCGCGCTTCATGCCGGATCTTCCCTACGAGCCCGTGATGAAGGTCGTGGCCGGGCGTACCGAGGCAAAGGTCAAGGAGGCTGCGGAGCGTCTGGGCTGGGACGAGTACGCGACCAGCTGGGAGGACGTCATCGCGCGCAAGGACATCGACATCATCGACATCTGTACGCCAGGCGATTCGCACATGCCCATCGCCATCGCGGCGGCGGAGGCGAAGAAGAACATCCTGTGCGAGAAACCGCTTGCCAACACTCTGGTCGATGCCGAGAAGATGTGGAACGCCGCAACCAAGGCTGGCGTAATCCATATGCTCTGCCACAACTATCGCCGCTGCCCCGCGGTTGCACTGGCCAAGCAGCTCATCGACGCCGGGAAGATC
>Ga0335080_10005545_pt1 | contig 12988 bp, 9 predicted proteins | sample Lox_Sample_34_FD_206720 | JGI IMG/M metagenome (GOLD analysis project Ga0335080, IMG submission 206720) | Soil microbial communities from Loxahatchee National Wildlife Refuge, Florida, United States - Lox_Sample_3.4 | ecosystem: Environmental > Terrestrial > Soil > Wetlands | place: USA: Florida... | reverse complement strand
CGGCCGCGTCGGAGTTGCGTGGCGCTTCGGTGTTGCCAACCTGAGCCGGCGGCGCGCGGAAAGCGTCGTGCAACTGGTCGCCTTCGGTAGCGGCCTCATGGTGCTGCTGCTGCTTGGCATCCTGCGCGGCGATCTGAACGGGGACTGGCGGCGTACCCTGCCGCCGAATCTGCCGAATTACTTCTTTGTCAACATACCGCCCGCCGAGCGGGAGGCGTTCGTGAAGTTTCTCGAGGCACGCGGTGCCCGCACCACCAGGGTGCTGCCGATCATTCGCGGCCGGCTCGTCTCGGTCAACGCCCAGCCGGTGGAGGGCGCGAAATCCTCACGCGGCGGTGAGGACAGTTTCGCGACCCGCGAGCAGAACCTCACGTGGTCGGACGAGCTCGGGGAGGACAACCGCGTCATTGCCGGTCACTGGTGGACGCGCGCGGACATTGGTAAGCCGCTCGTGTCGCTCGCGAGCGAATTCCAGGAATCCCTCGGTGTGAAGGTCGGTGACCGTCTCACGTTCGACATCGCCGGCGAAACCCTCGAAGTCACGGTGGCCAGCATTCGCAAGGTGAAGTGGGACACTTTCCAGCCGAACTTCTTCATTGTCTTCGTGCCCGGGGTTCTCGAGCGCGTCGCCGGCACGTACATGACGAGCGCCTACTTCACGCCGGCCTCCGGCGGTGCACTCGCGCAGCTGGCGCACCGCTTCCCGAGCGTCTCGATCTTCGACATCGAGGAGCTGCTCACGCAAGTGCGCCGGGTGCTCGACCGCGCCGCCCTTGCCGTGCAGAGCGTCTTTGTCTTTACCTTGTTCGCGGGCCTGACGGTGCTCCTGGCGGCCGTGCAGTCGAGCCTGGACGAGCGCCGCTACGAGAGCGCCATGCTGCGCACCCTGGGAGCGAGCCGCGCAACGGTACTGCAGGGCGTGCTGGCGGAGTTCTCGACCCTGGGTGCGCTCTCGGGCCTGCTGGCGGCGGTGGGGGCTTCGGTGGCCGCCTACTTTCTCACCACGCAATGGCTCGACCTGCGCTATCGCTTCGAGCTCTCGCCGTGGGTCGTGGGGGTATTGGGCGGGACGCTGCTGGTGGCGACCAGCGGCTGGCTGGCGACGCGTCGCGTCATCGATCAGCCGCCACTGCTCACGCTGCGGGCCTAGCCCGCGGCGCTCCTCAGCGCGCGATGCCGATCGTGACCCAGGAGTCCGGCTCCGGGTCGCCGCGCCAGTTCAGGCCCTCTATCGTCAGCTGGTAGTTGCCCGGCCCGAGTGCCGTGCTGTTGAGGGCGATGCGCAGGTGCCCGTTGGAATCCTTCACCAGGTTGGTGATGACCCCGACGCGGCCCTGGTCGATGCGATCGATGGTCACGCGGAAGATGTGATACGGCGAGCGGGACTCATCGAGCTTGAAGTCCGCCAGCTGCGCGCCGCCACCGCCGATGGTGATGGCCGGTGTATTCGAGGCCCCCGAGCGATTCGGCATCAGACGGATCTCGCGCGTGCTGGTCGCCGGATCCAGGGGCTGCTCCATGACCTGCTTTTGCAGCTCGGCAATCTTGTGGTTCTTGGAGGCGCTGGCTCCGGTGAGCACCATGGCGAGCACCGCGAGCACCCCGGTCGCGGCCGCCAGTGCGAGGGTGACCTGGGGCTTCTGCCACGCCGGCCGCGGCGCTTCCTGCCAGGGCTCGGGCTTGCCGCTGGCCTCCAGCAGGCGCAGTCCGGCGTTCACGCGCTCGGGCAGTCCGATCTCATCGAGCAGCTCCGGATGCTTGCCGACAAACTGCTCGAACTCGGTGGCGCCTTTGAGCGGCAGCCGTCCGGAGAGGTAACGTTCCACGACCTGGTTGCGGGCGATGTAGTCGCGGTCCATGGGCGCAGCCGGTGCGCTCACGGCAGCTGTGCTCACGGCCGGTGCGCCAGGCGCTACAGGGGCCGCCGCAGGCGGCGCCGCGGGTTTGGGTGCGGCGGTCTTAGGCGGAGGCGGCGGGGCGGGTGCGCCCGCGGCCGGGGCGGCCACGGGCTTTGGTTTGGGCGCAGCAGCGGCGCTGGCGCGGGCGTTCGTCCAGCCTGCGAGTCCGTCGTTCGAGCCTTGCGCGGGCTTTGGGGCGGCGGGCTTTGCGGCCGTTGGCACCGATGCCGGCTGTGCGACCGGGAGCGTCGGCACCGGCGGTTTCGGCGCGGCCACATCGGTGGTGCGTCGGCTCGCTGCGGCGAGTTTCGTGGCGGCGGCCTTGGTGGCGGCGGCGGAAAGGCTGGCGGTCCTGATGAGCGGCACGCGCGTTTCGCGAACGGGCTCCGCGGAACTCGGCGCCGCGGTGGCGGCCGGCGCAGGAGGTCCAGGTGACGTCGGTGCCGCGGCGACCGGCTTGGCCGGAGGGGGCGGCGGTGACGTCAGCAGCTCATCGACCGTCGGATCTTCGAGCACGAATTCAGGTTCAGGCGCCGCCGGGGCGACTGGCGCGGGTGCCACTGGTGCGGGCTCGGGTTCGGCACCCTCGAGCACCAGCGCCGCAGGATCGAGCAGGGTGATTCCGGTCTGGGACGGATCCTTCGCGGGGCTCGACGCGGGGGGCACCGGCGGCGGCGTGGCTACGGCGGAAGTGCCGTTCGCGGCGCCGGGGGCCTCCTCGACGGGCAGATCGGGCAGCAGTTCCAGAGGGGGTCGCGACGCAGCTTCCATAGGTGGACATATCTAAGCAATGTGTCGCCCCTTGCCGCGCCGCGATGGCTCACACATCCGCGGCGCTTCTGTAGGTTCGTGACACAGGTCACATTTGGCCACGGTCGGCGTCGTGCGGCAAGGAACAAGACACAGGGCGCCGCGCGGTAGCCCTCGTTCCCGAGTCACCCGGCGTGCGTTGACGGAAGGGCTAAGACCCCTCAGCGCGGGTGATGCGGGCGGCATAGCAACCAGGCTTCGCATAGTGGGCCTGGATATAGGCGACGTCGGCATCTGCAAGCAGACGCTGGATTACCGACTCGAGATCCTGTCCGGCACCTAGCTCGGCCTCAATCATCAGGTCCTCGGCGTTGAAGGCACGCAGTGACATCGTACGTTCGCGCATTACCAGTGGGATTTCGTCGACGCGGTCGTAGGACGTCTCCGCTCCCTCACGCACGAAGATCGCGTGGCTAGCATGATAGGCGTTGCCTGCCGGCTGATGGGTGTAGTTGAGCAACAGCAGACTCCGCCCTGGCTCTGCGTCACACAGTTCAATGCGGTCCGGAAAGCCCGGCTTCTGATCGGCGATCACGCGCGTCACCCCACGCGCTGCGAGTGCCGCGTCGGAGAGTCCATACAACGAAACAAAAGGCTCTGCTGGCAAACCCGTGATGCGATACGACACTGAAAGGTGACTCCCATGGGTTGGTTTACGGCGTGCAGTTTCCGGTGCCCGAGCGAGGGCGCACACCCGCTTCTTGCTGATCTTGGACGATGAGCCTGCCGCGTATCACTTAGAGCGAGCGGCCGTCAGCGCATGTGGCGGACTAATGATGGCCCTTAGCCGGTCGAGCCACTCAGGAAGTATTCGACCTTGTCGCGGTACGTGCGCGAGAGCTTGAGCTCGTGGCCGCCCTCGAGTGTCAGGAAGTACTCGCCGTTCATGTGCGCGCGCAGGCTGCGCACCAGGCGCAGATTCACGATGGTCGAGCGGTGCACGCGCTGGAACAGCTTCGGATCCAGGAGGTCCTCGAGCTCCTTCATCGTGCCGCGCAGGATGTGGGTATCGCCGCCGGCGTGGATGCACATGTAATCGCCGGCGGCATCGATCCAGCGGATGGACGCCACCGGTACGCGCACCGTCTCGCGCCCCTGGCGGATCGGCAGTATCTCGGGATGGCGGTTCTCGAGCGCCTTGCGCCCGTGTTCGAGCAGTTCATCGAGCGCGAGCTCACCGCAGCCGGTGATCTCGGCGATGATCTGCATGAGTCGATCACGCTGATCGGCGGCCGTGCGCGCCCGCATGTGCTCGCGCACGCGCGTCAGGGTGGCCGCAAAGCGCGCCTCGTCGATGGGCTTTAGCAGGTAGTCCGCGGCACGCGCCTCGAAGGCCTGGATGGCGTACTGATCGTAGGCGGTGATGAACACCACGACCGGCAGCGCCTCCTGTGGCAGCTGCGCGAGCACTTCCAGGCCCGACATGCCGGGCATCTGGATGTCCAGAAACAGCAGGTCCGGCTTGTACTGCTGGATGGCGGCGAGCGCCTCACGGCCGTTGGCGCACTGCGCCACGATCTCGAACTCCGGCGCTTCACGCAGACGCAACTCGATGCCGCGGCGCGAGAGCGCCTCGTCATCGACGATAATGGTGCGGATCTTCATGCGTGTGCGCCCCGTGCCAGTTGCTGTACGAAGTCGGCGCGCTTGCCGAGGGTCTCGTGGCCGGGCTCGGCGATTTCCAGCGGGAGCGCCATGTCCACGCGCAGACCCGGGTTGGCGTTGCCGACACTGAAGCGGTGGTTGTCACCGTAAAGCACCGCCAGGCGCTCGCTGGTGTTGTGCAGCCCGACGCCACGGCGCTCGCTCACGGGCGTGCCTTCGCGCAACCCCGGGCCGTCATCGATCACGGACAGCTCCAGCCAGCCCTCGCGCGCGCGGCCTTCGATGCGCACCATGCCGCCCTGCTCACGAGCCGAGACCGCATACTTGAGGGAGTTCTCCAGCAGCGGCTGCAGCAAAAGACTCGGGACCAGTGCATTCATGGCGGCATCCTCGATCGCGTACTGCAGGCGCAGCCGCTCCCCGAAGCGCAGGCGTTCGGTTCCCAGATACAGGTCGAGCGCATCGAGCTCCTGGCGCAACGTGACCTTCTTCATCGGGTCCTGATCGAGCGTGTAGCGCAGGAACTCAGACAGCCGTGTGACGGCCTGGTTCGCCTTCTTGTTCTGGTTGTCGAGGATCAAGGTCGAGATCGCATTCAGGGTGTTGAACAGGAAGTGCGGGTTCAGCTGGTAGCGCAGCATCTTCAGCTGCGCTTCCTGGGCGAGCGCCACGGCCTTGAGCATGGCCTGTTCCTGTTTGCGCTGTGACTCGTAGAACTTGATGCCGAAGTACAACACGCTCCAGCACAGAAGCAGGTACGTCGTGGAGAGGGCGCCGCCGAAGAGCTCGAACAGCGTGCGCGCCTGCCAGTCCGGCTCGACGAAGGCCTTGTAGGAGAGGTTAATCACCGAGCGCAGCGCCAGCGCCGTGACGTAGCAGGTGGCGAGCACGCCCAAGATCATGACGCGCGGCGCCCGGCCCCACAGCCGCTGGTAGATGTAGCGCATCGGCATGGAGAGCACGAACCCGGCAAGCGCCGAGACCGCGATCACGCGCGCGTAGCTTGCGGGCTTCTCGTACAGCAGCGCACCAAAGTACTGCGTGACGCCATAGGCCGCCCAGCCGGCCGCGTGCAGACTCCAGAAGAGCACGTTGCGGTTGGTGCGGAACTGTTCGAGCGTCGGCATTTTCATGGCAGCGGCAGGAAGCTTAGGCCATCCCGGGTGCCGGGCGCCGCCCCGCTTGGACGCGTGGCGCAGTCGGTTCGTCGCAGCGCGGGTCACGGCGGCTCACGGGCGCCGCGGTCGCAGGCAGTCGCCTGATATTTAAGGGGTTTGAGCGGCCTTAGCTCGGCATCGCCATGGCCGAGATGCCGGTAGGATCCGGGGAGCTCGCGAGGGCATCCAGAGGCTGGGCCTGGGCGAGCGCCTGTCCCTGGGCGAAGTCACAGCCGATCGCGGTCAGCCACTGCAGCGCCGCCTGCGAATCGACCTTCTTCGCGGCGCAATGAATGCCGAGCACCTTGGAGGCCTGCACGGTGGCCACGACCAGCGCCTGGCACAGCTTGTCCTTGAGGGCGTTGGAGCTGAGCTTGGAGTCGATCTTCACCAGGCGCAGCGCCTTTGACTTCAATAGCGGCAGCACCTGCGAGTCGAACGAGAAGTCATCGATCACCACCCAGGAGCCGATCTTGTCGCACTGTGTGATGAAGCGCTCCACCTGGGCGCGCCGCTGGGTGCACACCGCCTCGGGGATCTCATAGCCGATCGACTCGGGGGAGATGCCGTGGGTGTTGAGCGTGGCGGCCATCTTCTGCGCGAAGCGCTCATCCTCGATGCTGGCGATCGAAAGACCGATCGTGAAGCTCGTAGGCTGGGAGTTCCAGGCGGCGCGATGCGCCGCGAGCCAGCCGAGCAGGCGCTGCAGCACCAGCGCATCGAGGGCGGCCGGGTCACGCTGCTGGCCACTGCCGCGCGCGATCACCTGGAGGCGACGCGTCTGGCCTCCGGCGCGCAGCTTGGCAAAAGGCAGCAGCTCCAGCAGCAGATTCGGATCGTTGACGAGCGCGGCGCTCGCGGCCGATGCGCCGACCGCCACGACCGGGGGAGCCGCTGCGACCATGGCGGGCGCGGGGGGCGCAGCCGCTGGCGCGGGGGGACTCGGTGGTGCGGCGGGTACGGAGGCGGGCGCGACCGATACCGCAGGGGCGGGCGGCGCGACGACGGGTGCGGGCGCGGGCACCGGCGGCGGCGCGGGACGCGCGGTGACCGGGCGCGACGGCGCGCTCGGGCGCGCTGCCGCGGGGGTGGGCTTCGCACGCTCGGGCGCGGCAGCGCTGGCAGCAGCAGGACTTGCGGCGGCGCGCTCGGGGGTCGCCGCGGCCGGTTTTGGCGCACGCGCCATGGGGCCCTTGGGTGCGGGGGCTTCGAAATCCAGCTCCACCATGTCCATGATGCCGATGCTGCCCGAGACTTCCTCCTCGGGTTTCCCGGGGGCGCTGTGCCGGTCCGCAGAGCCCTGCGGCTCGAGATCAAACTCCAGGATGTCGTCGATTTCCGCCGCGGAGATGGGTGTGTCTACCGCTGCGCCGTCCGGCGCGGCTGCTACGGTGGGGATACGTTCCTCCACGGCCATCAGTGCGGCGGTGATAGCGGGATCGTCGTCGAGCTCGAGCACCGGCACGCGCGCGGTTCCCGAGGAGGGGCGGTCCCCGGGACGCAGCAGCATGGCCAGGCGCTGCATGATGGCGCGCACCGGCGCGGCCGTCATGCGCTCGAGCGTGTCGTCGCCGACGGACTTGCGGTCGGCCAGGAGCATGGCGACCCCGACGACGTTGCCGTTGGGGGAGCGTACGGGCAGGCACAGCGCCAGGCGCCCATCCTCGAGTCCCATTTCATGGCACGGAAGGGAGCTATCCTCGCCGAGTGCGGCGAGTGCCTCGGTCACGAGGCTGTGCTCATCCGGACCTAAGGCTCCCTCGGACAGCCAGACGACGTTGGCTTCGTGATCGCACAGGGAAATCGACTGCAGGCGGCGCGTGGGAAGCACTTCGCGCAGCTGCTGACACAGCGACTCTATGGTGTGCGGTGCCGCGGGCGCGGCCGGCGCCGACGCGGCGGCTGCAGGTGCAGGTGTTGGGGAGCGCTTGGCAGCCGATTTGAAGAACAAGTGAGTATTCCCCGCCCTGATGAAGATGCGCGGGCGCACTCGCACCCGCCTGGCATGACCAAGAGTGGCAGCGCGCCGGCCCGGGCGCCGTGAATTCCCTCGCGTTCTGTTCGCAAATAGACGACAGCCGACCGGTCGTCATTTGTCATATTCGGCTACAGGTCGCGGCCGCCGCCGATGTAGTCGGCCTTGCCCAGATCCACGCCGTTGTGACGCAGGATGTTGTAGGCCGTGGTGACGTGGAAGAACACGTGGGGGATCGTCCAGCGCTGCAGGAAATCCAGTCCCTTGAATTCGAATGTGCGCTCGCCCGCGGGCACCTTGATGTCGCGCGTCTCGGAACCCTCGAAGGCGCTCGCCGGGATGCTCTTCAGGTAATCGATCGTGCGAGCCAGACGTGCGCGCAGCTGCTCGATGCTGGTTTCGTTGTCCTCAAAGCGCGGGGGCTCCTGGCCGGCCAGGCGCGCCACCGAGTTCTTGGCGATATCGCCGGCGATCTGGATCTGTCGCGTCAGCGGCAGCATGTCCGGGGCGAGCCTTGCGCCCAGGAACACCGCAGGATCGATCTTGCGCGCGGCGGCGCTCTTGGCTCCCTTCTCCAGAAGCCACGAGAGGTTGCCGAGGATGTTCGTGAGCAGGTCGACCGAGAACGCGTGCATCGAGCCCTTCATGGCGGATCCTTTGCAGTGGATGCAGATAGTGGGGGGCGAATTCTAGTCTCCCGGATCTGGCGTGTCTGCCTCCCGGGTGAAACAATATGCTCCCGCCAAATGGGGATTGAGGCCGCCATGAACCTGATTTGGACCCCCTCGCAGCTGGCGATGTTGGCCAAAGTGGTCGATCTCAATGGTTTCTCGGCCGCGGCACGGGCGCTGGGGGTGCCCAAGGCGGCGGTGAGCCGGGCGGTCGCGGACCTGGAGAAGAGCCTGGGCGTGCGGGTGCTCGAGCGCACCACGCGTCGAGTCGCGCTCACCGCTGCCGGGCGGCTCGTGTACCCGCACGCCCGCCGCCTCGGCGAGGAGGCGGATGCGGCGCGTACGGCGATCGCCAAACTGCAGACCCCTGAGGCGCGCCCGCTGCGCGTGGCGGCGGACCCGACCTACGGGCGGGTGCTGCTTGCGCCCCTCGTGCCGCGCTTCCTCGAGGCATTCGGCACCGTGCCGCTCGAGGTGGCATTGGACGCGCAGCAGCTCGCGCTTGGTGCGTGGGATGTCGCCGTGCGCACGCGTCCGCCGGCGGATTCCGGCTTCCTGCAGCGCCTGCTCGGTGCTCCGCCGGCACTGCTGTGCGCCACGCCGGCCTATCTGCAGCAGCGCGGCACTCCGGAGCGACCGGATGACCTGCGCGCGCATGAACTGCTCACCCCCGATGCGGCCGAGCTGCCGGAGTTTCGGCTGCAGCTGTCCCGTGGGTCACAGCGTGCCGAGGTGCCCCTCACCCCGAAGCTGGCCGTCGACGATCCGGCGGTGTTGCACGCCGCCACCGCCGCGGGCCTCGGCATCGGCCTGCTGCCGGAGTTCCTGTGCCGCCACGGGCTCGCGACCGGGCGCCTGAAGGCGGTGCTGCCGGAGTGGAACGTGCCGCCCGCCGCGGCGCTCTATGCGCTCTATCCGAGGGCGCTGGAGTCGGATGCCCGCGTGCAGCAGTTCGTCGACTTCCTGGCCGCGAACATCGTGCCGGCGCTCGCCCTGCCGGCGGCGCGTTCCGCGGCCCGCTGACGCCAAGTACCGGTAATTTCCGCACGGAATGCCTACCGGCGGGTAGGTTTGCGCCGATCCGGTACACTAGCGACCGGCTCCGGAAGCGGTGCGTCAGCGCAGCCGTCCCCGGGGCGGCGAGGAGGATTGGACCATGTACCGTGCGCCCCTGCGGGAGATGCGATTCGTGCTCGAGGAGCTGCTGGGGAGCGCCCGCTTGGCAGGCTCGCCGCATCTGGCCGACTACTCCGACGAGCTCGCCCGCTCGGTGCTCGAAGAGGCAGCACGCTTCGCCGAAAACGTCCTCGAGCCGCTCAATCGTCCCGGCGATCTGGCGGGCGCGCGCTGGACACCGCAGGGGGTCGTGGCCGCACCCGGATTTGCCGACGCCTACCGCCAGTTCGCAGCCGCGGGCTGGCCGGCGCTCGGCGGTCCGCCCGAGTTCGGCGGCCAGGCGGTGCCGCGCGTGCTGGTGACGGCGGTGGGCGAGTTCTGGGGATCGGCCAACCTCGCGTTCAAGCTCGGGCCGATGCTCACGCAGGGGGCCGTGCACGCGCTCGAGCTGTGCGGGTCGGCGGCGCAGAAAGCGCTGTTCCTGCCCAGGCTCGTGAGCGGGGAGTGGACCGGGACCATGGTGCTCACCGAGCCGCAGGCCGGGTCGGATCTGGGCCAGGTGCGCACGCGAGCCGCACCCGCGGGGGACCACTATCGGCTGTCAGGCCAGAAGATCTTCATCACCTGGGGTGACCATGACCTCACCTCCAACACCCTTCACATGCTGCTCGGACGGATCGACGGCGCCCCCGCCGGCGTCAAGGGCATCTCGCTGTTCATCGTGCCCAAGTACCTGGTCAACGCCGACGGCTCGCTCGGGGCGCGCAACGAGGTGCGCTGCCTCTCGATCGAGCACAAGCTCGGGATCCACGCGAGCCCGACGTGCGTGCTCGCCTTCGGCGAGCACGACGGTGCCGTCGCGCACCTGATCGGCGAGCCGGGGCGCGGACTGGAATACATGTTCGTGATGATGAACAGCGCGCGCCTCTCGGTGGCGAGCGAGGGTTACGCGGTGGGCGAGCGCGCGTTCCAGCGCGCCGCCGAATGGGCACGCACGCGCATCCAGGGCAAGCCCCCCGTACCGGCCCCGAGCGGACCGCTGCCGATCATCCACCATCCGGACGTGAAGCGGATGCTGCTGCTCATGAAATCCCAGACCGAGGCCTCGCGGGCGCTCACGCTCTACACCGCCTTCCAGTTCGACCTGGCCGAGCAGGGCAGCGATGCCCGGGAGCGCGCGGCGGCGTACGCGCGCGGGGAGCTGCTCACGCCAATCGTCAAGGGCTGGTGCACGGAGCTCGGCAACGAGGTCGCCGCCCTCGGCGTGCAGGTGCATGGCGGGATGGGATTCGTCGAGGAAACCGGTGCCGCCCAGTACGTGCGCGACGTGCGCATCACGACCATCTACGAGGGCACCACCGGCATCCAGTCCAACGATCTCATCGGACGCAAGCTCGGTCGCGACCGCGGAGCGGCGATGGCAGCGCTCATCGCCGACATGCAGCGCGAGCTGCAGGCGCCGGTCGATGAGGAGGTCGAGCCCATTCGCCAGGCCGCCCTGGAGGCGGTCGATGCGCTCGCGCTCGCCACGCAGGCGCTGCTGCAGGCGCTCGCTACCCGGCCCGATGTGGGCATGGCGGTGTCGGTGCCGTACCTGAAGCTGTGCGGCTACGTCGGTGGCGGCTGGCTGCTCGCGCGCGCCGCGGCGCTCGCGGCCGCGCAGAGCTCGGGTCCGCAGGGCGAGTTCTATCGCAGCAAGATCCGCACCGCCGCCTTCTACGCCGCGCAGGTGCTGCCCCTGGCCGCCGCCCTTGCACGCATCGTGCGCACCGGCGGCACCAGCGTCGTCGCCACCGATGCGGCGCTGCTCTGAGTCAGGCGACGCGCGGGCGCTGCGCGTGCGCACATCCGCCCCTTTCCCTGGCATTCCAGGGGCGAGCCGGTGAACCGGCGTGAGCTGCTCGTTGCAGGAGTGAACCTCGTGGCCGCCACCCGCATCGCGCGCGCCGCCGGGGAGGCCGGCACCACCGGCGCGCTCATCCAACGCAAGATCCCCTCCAGTGGCGAGGAGCTGCCCGTCATCGGGCTCGGTACCTCGGGTCCCTTCGAGGTCGACAGCTCGGAAGCCCGGCGCGCCCCGCTGCGGCAAGTGCTGACGGCCTTCTTCGCTTCCGGCGCGCGCCTCATCGACACCTCGCCGATGTATTCGACCGCGGAGGCCGTGCTCGGAGAGCTGCTCACGCCGCAGATGCACCAGCGCGCGTTTCTCGCCACCAAGGTATGGACCCGGGGCGAGGCTGCCGGCATCGAGCAGATGCAGCGCTCGGCGCAGCTGCTGCGCACGCAGCGTCTCGATCTCATCCAGGTCCACAACCTGCTCGATCTCGATACCCACCTGAAGACGCTGCGTGCTTGGAAGGCCGCCGGCCGCGTGCGCTACCTCGGCGTGACTCACTACACCGTCAGCGCGCACCCGCAGCTCGAGCGGATACTGGCGCGCGAGCAGCTCGACTTCGTGCAGTTCAACTACTCGCCCGTCACACGCGCCGCCGAGCAGCGCCTGCTGCCGCTCGCGGCCGAGCGCGGCGTGGCGGTGCTGATCAACCGGCCCTTCGAGGACGGCGCTCTGTTCCAGCGGGTGCACGCCAAAGTACTGCCCCCCTGGGCCGCGGAGCTTGGCGTGACGAGCTGGGGGCAGCTGGCGCTGAAGTTCATCGCCGCCCACCCGGCCGTCACCTGCATCATCCCCGCCACCGACAAAGTCGGGCATCTTGAGGACAATCTGCTCGCCGGTCGCGGGGCATTGCCGGACGCGCGCCAGCGCGAGGCCATCGCGCAGGCCTTCCTCTGAAGGTGCGTGCCGGCGGTTAGCGGCGGCGCCGGCGCGTGCGCGGTACGCGCAGCTTCAGGTGCGGGGGCTCGTTGAGATTCTGCAGGAAGAGCCGCCGCGCTTCGGGCGTGAGCGCCGCCCAGTCCACCTTCTCGACATGCGTGCGCTGCAGCTCGCGGTCGCCGATGCGCACGCAGGCGCGGCTGGCGCTGCGCAGGCGCGGCGGCAAGCGCGTGGTGCGCCCCCGACTCAGCAGCTCGAGCACCGCGGTCGCGACCTGCGGATCGCGGGTGAGATCGCTGTGCGCGACGCGGGCATAGAGCGCGGCGGCGCCCGCAAGCGTTGCGCTGACGGTCGGGACCGTGCCGTCACCGTGCCGGGTGAGCGTGTAGATGAACTGATCGCGCCCTCGCGCGACGGCGGTGACGGTCTCCTGGCCAGTGCCGGCGATCACCGTGAAGCGCTCATCCGCGGGTGCCAGCTGCGCGCGTGTTGCGCGCGCGGCCTCGAGCAGCTCGGCGCGCGGGCGCGGTCCCGCCGGCGGCCAGTGCTGCGGATCGAAGAGATCGAGGCGCGTGCCGCCCCCGGGCAGCAGGTCGTAGAGACTCGGAAAGGAGCTGAACACCTGCGTCGTCAGCGATTCGGCCGAGGCGTTGCGGACCAGGCGTGCGATCTTGCGCACCACCGCGTACGTGCCGCGCAGTGCCTGCACGGCGGCGAAGGAGCCGCAGTTGGGCGTGCCAAGGAGCACGACGCGCTCGACGTGCGGGATCGCAGGCTGTGCGAGGGCGACGCGCGCCAGCAGCCCGCCCATGCTGTGGGCCACGAGGGCCAGGCGCGAGGCGTCCGTGGCGCGCAGGCGCGCGGCCAGCTCGCGTCCGAGCTGCGCCACCGGGCGCCGCCAGTCGTAGTCGTGGCATTCGACCGTGAGGCCGTGGGCGCGCAGCCGCAGCTTCAGACGCAGGTACGAGAACAGCACCACCCCG
>Ga0335080_10005543_pt1 | contig 12989 bp, 14 predicted proteins | sample Lox_Sample_34_FD_206720 | JGI IMG/M metagenome (GOLD analysis project Ga0335080, IMG submission 206720) | Soil microbial communities from Loxahatchee National Wildlife Refuge, Florida, United States - Lox_Sample_3.4 | ecosystem: Environmental > Terrestrial > Soil > Wetlands | place: USA... | reverse complement strand
GTCGCCTCGACCTCCGGCCACTCCTCCCCGAGGCCGACCATGATCCCGCTCTTCGTCAGCAGCGCGCAGTCCTTCGACCGCTTCAGCAGCTCGAGGGAGCGGGGGAAGCTCGCCCCCGGCCGCGCCCGCCGATAGAGGCGGGGGACGGTCTCGACGTTGTGGTTGAGGACGTCGGGGCGCGCGTCGAGCACGACTTGGAGGGCGTCCCACCGCCCCTTGAAATCCGGGATCAGGACCTCGACCGCGCAGGCCGGGATCCGGGCCCGGATCTCGGCGATCGTACGGGCGAAGATCGAGGCTCCCCCGTCCGGCCGGTCGTCGCGGTTCACGGAGGTGACGACGGCGTGGCGGAGCTCCATCCGCGCCACGGCTTCGGCGACCCGCCGCGGCTCGCCATCGTCAGGCGGCCCTCCCGGCATCCCCGTCCGCACCGCGCAGAAGCCGCAAGCCCTCGTGCAGACGTCGCCGAGGATCATGAAGGTGGCGGTGCCGTGGTTCCAGCACTCGCCGAGGTTGGGGCACTGCGCCTCCTCGCACACCGTGTGGAGCTCCAGGCCGCGCATCAGCCCCTGCAGGCGCTCGAAGGCCGGCCCGTGAGGCGCCCGGGCCCGGATCCACGAGGGGCGGAGGAGCGGAGCGAGGGGGACGCTGTCGCTCACTCTTCCTCTTCTCCCTCGTCCTCGACGTCCTCGTCGTCGAAGTCCTCGCCGCCTTCTTCCTCGTCGTCGTCCCACTCGTCGTCTTCGTCGAGGCTGTCGTCCTCGTCGTCGTCTTCCTCGTCGTCGTCTTCCTCCTCCCCTTCGTCGTCCTCGAAGTCCTCGTCGTCCTCCTCCTCCTCCTCCTCGTCGTCGTCTTCCTCGTCGTCGTCTTCCTCGTCGTCGTCCTCTTGGTCGAGGTCGTCGTCCTCGACGTCCTCGTCGTCGCCGAACCAGAGGATCTCGCTCCGCTCCACGTCGCCTCCTCGGAATCGAGTTTCATTCTACCCCGGCTGCCGCGACCGCCTGATTCGTATTATCCTCTCCCCCAGCCGAGGGGAGCCGGACGTCCCGAGGCCCGGCGCCAGCCGGTGGGCGGAGGAGAGTCGCGATGATCGTCGTCTGTCCCAGCTGCCAGTCGAGGTACAAGTTCGACGAGTCGAAGCTGGGCGACCGGCCCAAGGTGAAGACGCGCTGCTCGAAGTGCGGGGGGACGATCGAGATCGAGAACCCGCTGCTCGGGTCCTCGACGATCGCCCCCGACGAGCCCGTGCCGCCGCCCCCCGCACCGGCGCCCCCCGAGCCCGCCGAGCACCAGACGACGCAGAGGACGCCCGTCCAGGCCCCCGAGTCCGGCTCGGCGACGATCACCGGCGGCGACGCGCAGCGCCTGGGCCTCCTCCAGCTTCCGAAGGACAAGCGCTTCTCGCTGGCCGTGATCCAGGGGGCGGCCACGGGACAGATCTTCCCGATCTCGAAGACGAGGACGCTCATCGGCCGCTCGGGGGCCGACATCAACCTCGACGACCCGGAGGCGTCCCGCCAGCACGCCGCCCTCGAGATCGTCGGCGACGTGGCCGTCCTGCGCGACCTGAGCTCGACGAACGGCACCTGGATCGAGCTCGATCGGATCGAGCAGCACCAGCTCGCGAACCAGCAGGAGTTCCGGATCGGGAGCCACGTCCTGATGTTCATCGTGACCGAAGTGGAGTGACTCCCGCCGGCTTGTCGCGAGTTTTTCGCGGCGGGCCGCCCGCCCCGAAAAAATAGCCTCGAACTCCAGCGCCACGTCGACTCCTTCGGCCGCTTTGGCCGTTCGGATGCGTGGCGTTCCATTTGCACGCCTCCTTCTCGGCAACAGGAGGGGCACTGATGAAACCCGGCGACACCCTGGTCGTCGAGGCCCGCGATCTCGACGCCCTCCTCGACGCCCTGCGCGAGCGCGGGCACACGCTTCTCGGCCCGACCCGTCGCGACGGGGCCATCGTCCTCGGCGAGATCGGCGGCGCGTCCGACCTGCCGGCGGGCTGGGGCGACGAGCAGGATGCCGGCCGCTACCGGCTCCGGCGGCGGACCGATGGGGCGCTCTTCGGCTACGCCGTCGGCCCGCACGCCTGGAAGCGGTACCTCCATCCGCCGGCGGTCGTGCGCTGGAGGGCCCGCCGCGACGACGGCGGCTTCGTGGCCGAGCCGGACACCGTCCCGCCCCCCCGGTACGCCTTCGTGGGGGTCAGGCCCTGCGAGCTCGCCGCGATCCTGGTCCAGGACCGCGTCTTCCTCGGCGGCCCGTTCGTGGATCCGGCCTACCGCTCGCGCCGCGAGTCCGCGTTCGTCGTCGCGGTGAGCTGCGGCTCCCCCGGCGGGACCTGCTTCTGCGCCTCCATGGGGACGGGGCCGAAGGCGGGGCCGGGCTTCGACCTCTCCATGACCGAGGTGATCGACGGGCGCCACGACTTCGTGGTCGAGGTGGGGACCGAGCGCGGGGCCGAGGTGGCGGCGGGCGTGCCCCACCGCCCGGCCGAGGCGGCCGATCTCTACGCGGCCCGCGCGGCGCTCGCGGCGGCGGAGGGGAGCATGGGCCGCTCGCTCGACACCGCGGGGCTCAAGGAAGCCCTCTATCGCCGGTACGAGGACCCCCGTTGGGACGAGGTCGCGAAGCGCTGTCTCGCCTGCTCGAACTGCACGATGGTCTGCCCGACCTGCTTCTGCGCGACGGTCGAGGACGAGACCGACCTCGTCGGCGCGGCCACCGAGAGGAGGCGCATCTGGGACTCCTGCTTCTCGCAGGAGTTCTCCTACATCCACGGCGGCAGCGTGCGCACCTCGGGGGGCGCGCGCTACAGGCAGTGGATCACGCACAAGCTGGCGACCTGGCACGACCAGTTCGGCGTCTCCGGCTGCGTCGGGTGCGGCCGCTGCATCACGTGGTGCCCGGTGGGCATCGACATCACCGCGGAGGCCCGGGCGGTGACACCGGGCGAAGGGCAAGGGGGTCGACCTTGACGATCCACACCTTCGAGAAGGCTCTCGCAGAGCACCCGTTCTTCAAGGACCTTCCCGAGCCGCACCTCGACACGGTCGTGGGGTGCGTCGCGAACGTCGTGTTCCAGCCCGGGGAGTTCATCTTCCGCGAAGGCCAGGCCGCCGACCACTTCTTCGTCGTGCGGGAGGGCAAGGTGGCGGTCGAGGTCTTCGTCCCCAACAAGGGGCCGGTGACCATCGAGACGATCGAGGGCGGCGAGGTGCTGGGGTGGTCCTGGCTCTTCGCCCCCTACAAGGCCCGCTTCGACGCGCGGGCCCTCAACGCCGTGCGGGCCCTCTCCCTCGACGGTGCGTGCCTGCGCACGAAGTGCGAGAAGGACCCGAACCTCGGCTACGAACTGCTGAAGCGGTTCACCGAGGTCGTGGTCTCGCGCCTCGAGGCGACCCGCATGCAGCTCCTGGATCTCTATGGCAACGACTGACGCGACGCCCGTCGTGGTCTCGGCCTCCGACCCCATGCGGCCGGAGCCGTTCGAGGTGCGGCACGTCACGAAGGAGACCGGGGACACGTTCACCCTCACCCTCGCCCCGGTCGCGGGGGCGCGGTTCCGGCCCTTCGCGCCCGGCCAGTTCAACATGCTCTACGTCTTCGGGGTGGGCGAGGTGCCGATCTCGATCAGCGGCGACCCCGCGCGGCCCGAGATCCTCGTCCACACGATCCGGGCCGTGGGGGCGACCACCCGCGCCATGCAGAAGCTCCAGAAGGGCGACTGGGTGGGCGTGCGGGGGCCGTTCGGCACGCCGTGGCCGGTCGACCAGGCCCACGGCCACGACGTCGTCTTCATCGCGGGCGGGATCGGCCTCGCCCCCATCCGCCCCGCCCTCTACCACGTGCTCCTCCACCGGGCCCTCTACGGCCGGGTGGTGATCCTCTACGGCGCCCGCACCCCTCGCGACATGCTGTACCCGAAGGAGCTGCGCGAGTGGCGGAGCCGCTTCGACGTGGTGGTCGACGTCACCGTCGACCGCGCCACCATGGAGTGGCAGGGCTCGGTCGGCGTCGTGACCAAGATGGTCCAGCGGTCGCCCTTCGATCCCCAGAGCGCGATGGCGTTCATCTGCGGGCCCGAGGTCATGATCCGCTACGCCGCCCAGGCCCTCCAGCAGCGCGGCACGACCGACTCGAGCATCTTCGTCTCGATGGAGCGGAACATGAAGTGCGCGGTCGGCGTGTGCGGCCACTGCCAGTTCGGGCCGTGGTTCGTGTGCAAGGACGGGCCGGTCTTCCGCTACGACCGGATCCAGCGCTTCTTCGGCATGCGGGAGGTGTGAGGTGGCCCCTTCGAAGCCGAAGCTGGCCGTCTTCAAGTTCGCCTCCTGCGACGGCTGCCAGCTGTCCCTCCTCGACTGCGAGGAGGAGCTGCTGGCGGTGGTGGGCGAGGTCCAGGTCGCGAACTTCCTCGAGGCCTCGCGCGAGGTCGTGAAGGGGCCCTACGACCTCACCCTCGTCGAGGGCTCGATCACCACCTCCCACGACGCGGAGCGCATCCAGCAGGTGCGCAAGCAGTCCCGCTTCCTGGTGACGATCGGGGCCTGCGCGACCGCGGGCGGCATCCAGTCCCTCCGGAACTTCAAGGACGTGCGCGAGTTCACGAGCGCCGTCTACGCCACCCCCGAGTACATCAGCACCCTCGAGGCCTCGACGCCCATCTCCCAGCACGTGCGGGTGGACTTCGAGCTGCGCGGCTGCCCGATCAGCAAGGCCCAGCTCGTCGAGGTGCTGGGCGCCTTCCTGCGCGGCCGGCGCCCGAACATCCCGACCTACTCCGTCTGCCTCGAGTGCAAGCGACGGGGCACCGTGTGCGTCATGGCCGCCCACGGCACGCCCTGCCTGGGCCCCGTCACCCAGGCCGGCTGCGGCGCCCTCTGCCCGTCCTACATGCGCGGCTGCTACGGCTGCTTCGGCCCCGCCGAGTCGCCCAACACCGCGTCCCTGGGCCGGTGGTGGCAGGACGAGCTCGGCGCGACCCGCCCCGACCTCGTCCGGGCCTTCCGCACCTACAACGCCTACGCCGCCCCCTTCCGAATGGCGAGTGACGCCTATGAGCACGAGCGTACGTAGCGGGCCGGCCTCCCGGCCGAAGACGATCGTCGTCGAGGCCCTCGCCCGCGTGGAGGGCGAGGGCGGCCTCGCCGTGCAGCTTCGCGGGGGCAAGGTCGCCGACGTGAAGCTCCGCATCTACGAGCCGCCCCGCTTCTTCGAGGCCTTCCTGCGCGGGCGGGACTTCCGGGAGGTCCCGGACGTCACCGCCCGCATCTGCGGGATCTGCCCGGTCGCCTACCAGATGAGCTCGATCCACGCGATGGAGGCCGCGTGCGGGGTCAGGGTCGAGGGCCCCCTGCGCGAGCTGAGGCGGCTGCTCTACTGCGGGGAGTGGATCGAGAGCCACGCCCTCCACGTGTACATGCTCCACGCCCCCGACTTCCTCGGGTACGAGAGCGCCATCCACATGGCGAGGGACCACGCCGAGGTGGTGAAGAAGGCGCTCGAGCTCAAGAAGATCGGCAACGATCTCGTGACCCTCGTCGGCGGGCGCGAGATCCATCCGATCAACGTCCGGGTGGGCGGCTTCTATCGTGTCCCGACCCGGAAGGAGCTCGAGCCCGTCGCGGAGCGGCTGAAGCGGGCCCTCGACCTGTCGCTCGAGGCGGTGCGCTTCGCCGCCTCCCTGGAGTTCCCCGACTTCGAGCAGGACTACGAGTTCGTGTCGCTGCGCCATCCCGACGAGTACCCGTTCAACGAAGGCCGGATCGTCTCCAGCAAGGGGCTCGACATCGCGGTCTCGGATTTCGAGGAGCACTTCATCGAGGAGCACGTCGCCCACGCGAACGCGCTCCACTGCGTCCACAAGGGGCACGGGGCCTACCACGTGGGCCCGCTCGCGCGCTACAGCCTCAACTTCGACCGCCTGCCCGCCGTCGCCCAGGAGGCGGCGCGGGCGGCCGGGCTCGGGACCGCCTGCCGCAACCCTTTCAAGAGCATCGTCGTCCGGGCAGTGGAGCTCGTCTTCGCCTGCCACGAGGCGCTGCGGATCGTCGGCGGCTGGGAGCCGCCCGAGTGCCCGGCGGTCGACGTCGCGCCGCGCGAGGGCGTGGGCCACGGCGCGTCGGAGGCGCCGCGGGGGATGCTCTACCACCGCTACCGGATCGACGGGGCCGGGCTCGTCCAGTCGGCGAGGATCGTGCCCCCCACCGCCCAGAACCAGAAGACGATCGAGAACGACCTCTGGCACTTCGTCCCCACGGTCCTCGATCTGCCCAAGGACGAGCTCACCTGGAAGTGCGAGCAGGCCATCCGCAACTACGATCCCTGCATCTCGTGCGCGACCCACTTCCTGAGGCTGGACCTGAGACGGGAGTGAGCGTGGGGCGTCGCCTCGTCATCGGAGTCGGCAACGCCGAGCGGGGCGACGACGGTGCCGGCAGCGCGGTCGCACGGGCTCTCGCCTCCCGCAACGATTGCGGCATCGAGGTGCGCTTCTGCCGGGGCGAAGCGACGTCGCTCATGAACGCGTGGACTGGGTTCGATGACGTCGTGCTGGTGGATGCGTGCCGCGGCGCCGGTCCGCCGGGCAGCGTCCACCGCGTCCTCCCCGACGAGGTCGAGCGCGTGGCGAGACTGAACGACGCGTCGACTCACTCACTTGGCGTCGCCGCCGCCCTCGGCCTCGCCCGCGCGCTCGGGACCCTTCCATCGCGCCTCGTCATCTACGCGATAGAGGGACGGCATCCGTTCGCGGGCGAGGGCCTCTCCCCGGAGGTGGCCCGCGCGGTCGACGAGGTCGTGGCATTGGTCATGCAAGCTTCTCACGGCTGAGCAGTCGGTCATGAGCAGGAACACCGAATGAACCTCACTCCGCAGACCCCCCCCCACCCGAGCGGCGACAAGCGATTCAAGCTCCTCGACGTCGCGATCAAGCGCCATCAGTTCCGACAGGACGCCCTCATCGAGCTGCTGCACACGGCACAGGAGCTCTTCGGCTACCTCGACCAGGACGTCCTCATCTACGTCGGCCGCGCGGTCCGGGCCCCGCTGTCGCGCGTCTACGGGGTCGCCACCTTCTACAACTTCTTCTCGATGAAGCCGCCCGGCGAGCACACGTGCGTCGTGTGCATGGGCACCGCCTGCTACGTGAAGGGCGCGGGCCAGATCCTCCAGGCCCTCGAGCAGGAGCACGGAATCAAGGCCGGGGAGACGACCGAGGACGGGACGCTCTCGCTCGTCACCGCGCGCTGCCTCGGCGCGTGCGGCCTCGCCCCCGCCGTCGTCTTCGACGGGGAGGTGGCGGGCAAGATCGGCGTCGGCGCGACGCTCGAGCGCGTCCGCCCGTGGACCGCCGCCAGCGCGCGTCCCGCAGAGGTGCGGCCGTGAGCACCGAGGCCCGCCGCGAGATGCAGGAGGCGGAACGCGCGCGGCTCGAAGGGAAGCGCTGCCGGGTCGCCGTGTGCGCGGCCGCCGGCTGCCTCTCGAACGGCGGCCAGGCGGTGCGGGAGGCCATCGCGCGGACGGTGGCGGAGAAGAAGGCCGACGACGCGGTCGAGCTCTTCGGCACCGGCTGCCTGGGCCTCTGCGACGCCGGCCCCCTCGTCCAGGTCCAGGCGGACGGCGAGACGCGCCTCTACGAGAAGGTCGACCCCTCGACCGCGGCCCGCATCGCCGCGGAGGACGCGGTCGGCGGAGAGCCGGCGGAGGACCTCCTCGACGCGGCGAACGCCGCGTTCTTCGCCAAGCAGCGCAAGATCGTCCTCGAGAGCTCGGGCCGCGTCGACCCCGAGCGGATCGAGTCCTGCGTGGCCGAGGGCGCCTACGAGGCGCTCCAGAAGGCCGTCACCGAGATGACGCCCCAGGACGTGCTCCACGAGATCACCGCCTCCGGCCTGCGCGGGCGCGGCGGGGGCGGCTATCCCACCGGCCTCAAGTGGAGCACCGTCTACAAGGCCAAGGGCACGCGCAAGTTCGTCATCTGCAACGCCGACGAGGGCGACCCCGGGGCCTTCATGGACCGGAGCGTCCTCGAGGGCGACCCGCACCGGGTCCTCGAGGGCATGGCGATCGCCGCCTTCGCGGTGGGCGCCGACCAGGGCTACGTCTACGTGCGCGGCGAGTACCCGCTCGCCGTCCAGCGGCTCAAGACGGCGATCAAGCAGGCGGAGCGGGCCCAGTTCCTGGGCGGCCGCGTCCTCGACACCGGCTTCAGCTTCCGCGTCGACATAAGAATCGGGGCCGGAGCCTTCGTGTGCGGCGAGGAGACGGCCCTCATCGCCTCGATCGAGGGCAACCGCGGGACTCCGCGGCCCCGCCCGCCCTACCCCGCGATGAGCGGCCTCTGGGGCCACCCGACCCTCATCAACAACGTCGAGACCTTCGCGAGCGTGGCCCCGATCATCCGGAACGGTGGGGCCTGGTACTCCTCGATCGGGACGGAGAAGAGCAAGGGCACGAAGGTGTTCGCCCTCGCGGGCAAGATCGCACGCACCGGGCTCGTCGAGGTCCCGATGGGCCTCACCCTCCGCGAGATCATCTTCGACGTCGGGGGCGGCATCCCCGGCGGCCGCGCCTTCAAGGCCGCGCAGACGGGAGGCCCCTCGGGCGGCTGCATCCCCGCCCCCCACCTCGACCTGCCCGTCGACTACGAGTCCCTCGCCAGCGTGGGCTCGATCATGGGCTCGGGCGGCCTCATCGTGATGGACGAGACGTCCTGCATGGTCGACGTCGCGAAGTACTTCATGGAGTTCTGCCGCGACGAGTCGTGCGGCAAGTGCGTCCCCTGCCGGGCCGGAACCGTGCAGATGTGGGGGCTCCTCGACAAGATCACCCGCGGCGAGGCGGCTCGCGGCGACCTCGAGCGGCTCGAGCAGCTCTGCGACCTCCTGAAGAGCACGAGCCTCTGCGGCCTCGGGCAGACGGCGCCGAACCCGGTCGTCTCGACCCTCCGCCACTTCCGCGACGAGTACCTCGCCCACATCGACGAGAGGCGCTGCCCGGCCGGGGTCTGCGAGATCGCCCCGCCCGCGGCCGGGGAGGTGCAGCCGTGAGCGTCCGGACCTTCACCCTGAACGGCGAGCTCGTGAGCGCGGGCGAGGACCAGACGATCCTCGACGTGTGCGACGAGCAGAAGGTCCCCGTCCCCCGCCTCTGCCACCTCGAGGGGCTGGGCGAGATCGGGGCCTGCCGGCTGTGCATGGTCGAGATCCAGGGGTGGACGAAGCTCGCCCCCGCCTGCATGACGAGGGTCGACGAGGGCATGGTCGTGACCACGAACTCCGAGCGTCTGCAGCGCTACCGCCGGGAGATCGTCGAGCTCCTCTTCGCGGAGAGGAACCACGTGTGCGCGATCTGTGTGGTCAACGGCTACTGCGAGCTGCAGAGCCTCGGCTACGCGGTGGGCATGGACCACGTGCGATTCGCCTACCAGACCCCGACTCTCCAGATCGACGCCTCGCACCGGCGCTTCGCCCTCGACAACAACCGCTGCGTGCTCTGCCAGCGCTGCGTGCGGGTCTGCGACGAGGTGGAGGGGGCCCACACCTGGGACGTCAAGGGCCGCGGCGCCTCGGCCCAGGTCATCACCGACCTCGACGCCCCGTGGGGAGACTCTCAGAGCTGCACGAGCTGCGGCAAGTGCGTGCAGGTTTGCCCCACCGGGGCCCTCTTCGAGAAGATCCGGCCCCGGGCCGAGATGATCAAGAACCGCGACTTCCTCGTCTACCTCAAGACCGCGCGGGAGAAGAAGCTATGGATCCGGTGAAGGCGGGCCCCGCCCCCGCTCCGCCGACCGGGAGCGCCGCTCCGCGCAGGCCAAGGATCGCCACCGCCTGGCTCGGAGGCTGCTCCGGCTGCCACATGTCGTTCGTCGACATGGACGAGCGGCTCGTCGAGCTCGCCCCCCTCGTGGACCTCGTCTTCAGCCCCCTCATGGACGTCAAGGAGTTCCCGCGCGACGTGGACGCCACGCTCGTCGAGGGCGCGGTGGCGAACGAGGAGAACCTGCACCAGATCCTCAAGGTCCGCGAGCGGACGAAGGTCCTCGTCTCCTTCGGCGACTGCGCGGTCACCGGCAACGTCACCGCCATGCGCAACCCGCTGCGGCGCGCGGAGCCCGTCCTGAAGCGCGCCTACATCGAGAACGTGGACGTGAACCCGCGGCGGCCGGCCGACCCCGGCGTCGTCCCCGTCCTCCTCGACCGCGTGCGGCCCGTGCACGAGGTCGTGCCGGTGGACGTCTACCTGCCCGGGTGCCCGCCTTCGGCGGACCTCATCCACTTCGTCCTCGCCGAGCTCGTGGCCGGGCGCACGCCGGACCTCAAGGACCGGCTCAAGTACGGCTAGAGGGAACGCCACTCCATGGGCCAGCGCATCGTCATCGACCCCGTCACCCGCATCGAGGGCCACGCGAAGATCACCCTCCTCCTGGACGACCAGGGCGAGGTGTCCGACGCCCGCTTCCACGTGGTCGAGTTCCGGGGCTTCGAGAAGTTCTGCGAGGGGCGGTCCTTCCGGGAGATGCCCGGCATCACGTCCCGCATCTGCGGCATCTGCCCGGTCAGCCACCTGCTGACGTCGGCCAAGGCCGGGGACGAGCTCCTCGCGGTCGAGATCCCGGAGGGAGCGACGCGGCTCCGGCGCCTCCTCCACTACGGCCAGCTCGTCCAGTCCCACGCCCTCTCGTTCTTCCACCTCTCCTCGCCCGACTTCCTCCTCGGCCACGACAGCGACCCCGCGAAACGGAACGTCATGGGCCTCATCGCGGCGAACCCCGACGTCGCGCGCCGCGGCATCCGCCTGCGCCAGTTCGGCCAGGAGATCATCGAGACCCTGTCCGGCAAGAGGATCCACTCGACGTGGGTCGTCCCGGGCGGCGTCGACGAGCCGCTCACCGCGGCCGGCCGGGAGAGGATCGCGGCCTGGCTGCCGGAGGCCAAGGAGACGATCCAGCGGACGCTCACCTTCTGGAAGCGCGAGATGGACCGCCACCAGGACGAGGCGCGCGTCTTCGGGAACTTCCCCTCGCTCTTCATGGGCCTCGTCACCCCCGACGGCGGCCTCGAGCACTACGACGGGAAGCTCCGCTTCGTGGACGCGACGGGGCAGATCGTCGCCGACCAGCTCCCGACCCAGAGGTTCCACGAGGTGATCGGCGAGGCGGTCGAGCCCTGGACCTACCTCAAGTTCCCCTACTACAAGCCGCTCGGCTACCCGGGCGGCATGTACCGCGTGGGGCCCCTCGCCCGCCTCAACGTGGCCTCGCACTGCGGGACGCCCCTCGCCGACCGCGAGCTCGCCGAGTTCCGCCAGCTCGGCCGGGGAGCCGTCCTCTCCGCCTTCCACTACCACTACGCGCGGCTCGTCGAGATCCTCTACTGCGTCGAGCGGATCGAGGAGCTCCTCGCCCACCCGGACCTCCTCACCCCCCACGTCATGGCCTTCGCCCGCCGCAACCGGTACGAGGGGGTCGGCTGCTGCGAGGCCCCCCGGGGCACCCTCTTCCACCACTACAAGGTGAGGCAGGGCGGGCTCATCAGCTGGGCGAACCTGATCATCGCGACGGGTCAGAACAACCTCGCGATGAACCAGACCGTCCTCCAGATCGCGCGCCACTACGTGAAGGGCGACAAGCTCAAGGAGGGCATGCTGAACCGGGTCGAAGCCGGCATCCGCGCCTACGACCCCTGTCTCAGCTGCTCGACCCACGCCCTGGGCGAGATGCCGCTGCGGGTCGAGCTCGTCGCTGCCGACGGCACGCTGCTCGACGCGGTGGCGCGGGGCTAGCCGTGATGACCGAGATCGACTGCCCGGACGCGGTCCTCGTGATCGCGTGGGGCAACCCCCTGCGCGAGGACGACGCGGTGGCCTGGCACGTCCTGGAGGGCCTGCGGTCGCTGAAGCCGCGGCCGGGCCTCCCCTCCCTCCACCTCCGCCACGCGCACCAGCTCACCCCGGAGATGGCCGAGTGCGTGAGCCGGGCCGCGGGCGTCGTCTTCGTGGACGCCCGACGGGACGGCACCCCGGGCGAGGTCCGGTGCGAGACGATCGCGCCGGAGGCGGGACGGAACCCCCTGGCCCATTCGCTCCGCCCCCAGGGCCTGCTCCTCTACGCCGAGCAGCTCTACGGCCGGGCCCCGCAGGCGGTGGTGCTCGGCATCGCCGGCGAGCGCTTCGGCATCGGCGAGTCGCTCTCCCCCGTCGTCCGCCGCGCAATCCCCCGCGCGATCCGGACGATCCTGCGGCAGGCCAAGGCCTGGGCCCCGGCGGCCGCCGAGACGACACGGCCTTAGGCCGACCAGGGCCGAGCGCGCCCGCAGCCGCGTCGCGGCTCGCAGGTCTCGCGGAGCGACGTCCCGGGGCCGCGCGGGGCCTCGTCTGCTGAGGCGCGTGTCGCAGATGGATCGCCCGGCCAGTTGATCTCTCCCGAGCCGCTTCCTAGACTGACGGACGGCGCTCGCGCCGCGGGGGTGGAATGAAGGGTCCTGAATCGAGTCGTGGGGCCACGTCCGGCTCTTCGGGCGGCGATCGCGGCCCCCGGCTTCTCTCCCGTTCGCCCCGCGTCTGGCGCTCGCCCCTGCTGCCGCCGCTGGCGGTCTTCCTCGCGTCCCTCGCGGTCGCCCTCCGGGCCGCGCTGGGGTGGACCGACGGCCGCCTCGTCTACGCCGTCGACGACGCCTACATCCACATGGCGGTCGCCAGGACGCTGGCGAGCCACGGCGTCTGGGGCTGCACTCCTTTCCACTTCTCGTCGTCGTCCTCGTCGCTGCTGTGGACGTTCGGCCTCGGCGTCGCCTACCGCGCGCTCCAGGTGCACGACTGGACGCCGCTCGTCCTGAACGTGGTCTTCGCCCTCGGGACCCTGGTGGTCGCGGAGGTTTCCCTGACCCGCTTCGGCGCGCCGCCCCTGCTGCGCGCTTCGGCGCTCGTCGGGATCGTCGTCGCGTTCCCCTTCACGGGGATGGTGCTGATCGGGATGGAGCACGTCC
>Ga0335080_10005542_pt1 | contig 12991 bp, 10 predicted proteins | sample Lox_Sample_34_FD_206720 | JGI IMG/M metagenome (GOLD analysis project Ga0335080, IMG submission 206720) | Soil microbial communities from Loxahatchee National Wildlife Refuge, Florida, United States - Lox_Sample_3.4 | ecosystem: Environmental > Terrestrial > Soil > Wetlands | place: USA... | reverse complement strand
AACTCTGCGTCGCCTGCCTGACGGACAGCTCGTTGGAGACCGAATGCGCATTCACCAGCTCGGCAGAGCGCGATGCAAACTCCGGCCACGTCACCTTCGCCATCGACGCTGAAGAGGGCAAACAGATTTGCCTGACCAAGTTCATGGTCTATCACACCGCTGAAGGCTGCTCGCCCGACGAGCTCTGCCACCGGGCCGAATGGACGATGGATCGCGTCGCGAAGACCGGATTTGGCCGCCTTCTTCAATCGCAACAGCGCTACGTGGAGGAATTCTGGCAGCGCAGCGATGTCCGGGTCACCGACGTCCGGCGCGATCGTGCCATGCGCACGACCGTGGAGACCCAGCAGGCAATCCGTTTCAACCTCTTTCACATCCTGCAGGCTTCGGCGCGCGCCGAAGACACCGGTGTGCCGGCGAAAGGACTCACCGGCCAAGCCTATGAGGGGCACTATTTCTGGGACACGGAAATCTATCTGCTGCCGTTTCTCATCTACAATCATCCCCGCATCGCCAGAAATCTGCTTGCCTTCCGCTACAGGACGCTGCCGCAGGCACGCCTTCGTGCGGCGGAACTCGGTCATCGCGGCGCTACCTTTCCCTGGCGCACGATTAACGGCGAAGAAGCGTCCGCCTATTACGCGGCCGGGACGGCGCAGTACCACATCAACGCCGACATCATGTACGCGCTGCGCAAATATGTCCGCGCCACGGGCGATGACGAGTTCCTGTGGAATTTCGGCGCCGAGATGCTGGTGGAGACCGCGCGCTTCTGGCTGAGCATGGGGTTCTATTCGGACAGGCGGGAGGGAAAGTTCTGCATCAATGCCGTCACCGGACCGGATGAATACAACACCGTCGTCAACAACAACGCGTTCACCAATCTGATGGCGCGGGAGAATCTGTGTTACGCGGCGGAAACAGTCGCATCGATGAGCGCGAAGGCTTTCGACGCCTACAGCACACTGGTTCGCAAGACCGGCCTGGACAAATCGGAAATCGGGGATTGGCTACATGCTGCCGAGCGCATGTATGTGCCGTACGACAAGACACTGAAGATCGTGCCGCAGGACGACAGCTTCCTCGACAAGGAACCGTGGGATTTCGAGAAAACGCCGGACGATCACTACCCGCTCCTGCTGTTCTATCACCCGCTGAACATCTACCGGAAGCGCGTCATCAAGCAGGCGGATGTCGTGCTGGCCATGTTCCTGCTGGGGAATGCGTTCTCCACGGAGGACAAGGCGCGCAATTTCGAATTCTATGACCCCTATACCACCGGCGACTCGTCTCTTTCCTCTTGTGTCGAGGCGATCATCGCGACGCAGACGGGTAATGTCCGCAAGGCAATCGAATACGGGATGCCGGCCCTTCTGATGGACCTGGCCGACGTCGGCGGCAATGTGAGGGACGGCTGTCACATTGCTTCCATGGGTGGGACCTGGATGGCGCTGACCTACGGATTTGGCGGAATGTGCGACGATGACGGGATGTTGTCGTTCCGGCCGCACCGCGCACCGGAAGACAATGCGACCCTCGAATTCCCGGTGACCTATCGCGGACAGCTGCTCGATGTAAAACTCGGAATCCGCGAAGTGGAATATTCGCTGCGCGAGGGCGACGCCCTCCTCATCCGGCACGAGAACGAAGAAATCCAGCTGACGCGGGAACGTCCGTCAGCCGCTCGTCCCGTTCGCGAGACGCCCGAACTCGCGGCACGCTCCGACCAGTAACTCGTCAAAAGCTGCAATGTTCGCGCGTGGCGCAAAGCCCACGCGATGTCATTTGATCGTCGCTCGGCGCCCAATCGCGGCCGATGCGGTCATTTGATTTGCCGAAACTGCGACATTGACGGCGCTGCGAACGGTTTCGGGTTGACGCGACCGCCCACGATCAACATGTTGGACCAAAGTCCAACCGATGTTGGGCCAAAGGCCAACGGCCGCTCCTGCGCTGGTGTTCGCGGAGCCGGGACCGTTCGAAATCAATAATCAACTTTGGGAGACTCTGACGTTGAGAGCCACGCCATCGCTGACTTTTGACTCCGCCCGATCCAATTTCACACAGGTCCGGACCCTCCGCCTGCAGGCTACCGCCGCGGCAGAGTCGGAAAAGTCCGCGCCCATCAACCAGAACTGGCTGCGCGCGCTCGTCGTGGTAACGGCGATGGCCCTGCTTCCGTTGCATCGGGCCAATATGCCCGACAACTACACGCCCGCGATCACTTCGGTCCGCCACTTCGCCGTGGATCCGACACGAGCCGCGCTCAAATTCGCCGTGGACCCGACGCAGGCCGCGCTCAAGAAGGTGTTCACCACCATCAAGACGGAGCTGACGCCGCCGAAGCCTTCGACATTCAAGGCGGAGCGGGCCATGGGCTTTTCACAATTGATGTCCCGTTGGGATGGCTTCGTCGAGGAAGCCTCGCAGCGCTTCAATGTGCCCGCAGCATGGATCCGCGCCGTGATGCGGCAGGAAAGTGGCGGCCGCACCATGACGGGCGACAACAAACCGATCAAATCGCACGCCGGCGCCGTGGGTCTCATGCAGCTGATGCCCGCGACCTACAGGGAGATGCGCAAGGCGCATGATCTCGGTACCGACGCGCAGGATCCACACGACAACATCATGGCGGGCGCGGCCTACCTGCACTTGCTGCATGGGCGTTACGGATTTCCGGCGATGTTCGCGGCCTACAATGCCGGCCCTGGCGCGCTGGAGCATCACCTGAGAGGCGCCTCGCTTCCTGCGGAGACCGTCAACTACATTGCCAGCATCACGGCTCATCTGGCCGACAAGGGCGCTGACGCGAGCTCCGGCAACGACAATGCCAAGGCGCTCATACAATTCACGCGGCCCAACGGAAAGCCGGTCCTGATCGACAGTTCCAAGGTTGCCTCGGTCGTAGCAGCGCTGCCACGCGAATACCCACGCGGGACGCACGCCGTGATCCGGATCGGGCGCCAGCGCCAGGCGGTTCGCGAAACTGTCACGATAGTCAAGTCTGCGCTCCGCGCGCGCGGCGGGCTTGCCTAAAGGTTGACGGCGCGCCACGCTTTTCCCACGCGCCAACGATGTGGGGATTGCCATGGTTCGCGGTTCGCTTCTCTCCGGCACAATTGCGATTCTGGTTTCAGTTGGCCTTTGCTCGGTCGCCGACGCCGGTGACCGCGGCACTGGCAAACGCGGCACGACCGTCGGCCTCGGCGCGGTCCTCACCACGAAGGATAGCGGGCAGATCTTCGGCTTCGACGTGAACCAGTCCAACAATGACGGCCTGCTGGCGAGCGCCCAGACCGTCGACGGCAACGGCGACATGATCGTCTCGGTCGAGACGTTCAATTCCAACTCGGGCAAGATCACCAAATCCTTCGCCAAGGATTTCGGTACGCGCAATTCCTATGCGGTGGATGCCATCGCGGCGGGCGATGTCGGGCTCGTGACGCACTTCATCGTCCCGAACGGCACGATCTTCGCCAAGCGCAAATACGAGGTGCTGAACCCGGTCTCGGGCAAGATGTTCACCGGCCCGTGGACATCGCCCATTAAGGACATCGACATCCAGCAGGTGGCGCCCAATCAGGACACGTCGACAAGCGCGATCTACGCCATCGAGCTCAAGCGTGACGACAAGCCGGTGCTGATCGTCTCAGACGTCGCGGCCAACACGGTGAGCAATGTTATCAAGCTCGATCCCAACCACTTCTCGCTGTCGAACGGCCCTGTGATCGGTCAATACACGGCCGCCAACCAGGCCGTGTTCGCGCTGTCGCCCGACGGAGGCGCGGTGGGCGGCACCAACCCGCAGAATTTCCTGATCGACCTGTCGAGTGGCGCGATCAAGCAATTCTCCGGCTACAACAATGGCGCCTTCCACGCGGGCTATGTGAATGGCCTTGCCGTCGATCCCAACACCGGCGTCGCCGCGACCGATACTGAGCTGAACGCGCAGGTCGAGTTCTACGATCTGAACGCGCGGAAAGGCATCACCTTCACCCAGCTGCCCTGCACCGGTGACACATCCCAGTCGAACAGCGGCTCGAACATCGCCATCGATCCCGTCAACAAGCTGTTCCTCGTAACGGACCAGTTCTATTGCGACGGGAGCCAGGGCAGTGCCATCGTCGTCTATGACGAGGCGGGAAATTTTGTGGAGGCGATCACAGGCTTCAGCTTCGCAATCGGCGAGCCGGCACCTGCGATCATCCCATCAAAACGCATGGGCTGGGCGTTCGGCGGGCCGAGCGGCTTCAGTCAGCTGCAGCAGTTCTTCTACTAGAGCGCCCTAAGCAGCACGCCTGAGCTGCGAACGGCCGACAGCCTGCTCGAGCGCTTGCGCCACGCGCGGTGCCGCGAACTCGGCGCCGACCATGAAGCGCATCAGCGGTCCGAAGCTGCGCATCGCCGGCAGGCCCATCGTGAACAATCCCTTCACCCTTGTTTCGAATGTGTCGGAGAGGGGCGTGACGAATTTCGCCGGGCTGATGCGCTTGACGATCATCTCGTCGAGGAACGGGACCTTGCGCATGTCGGGTTCGTAGCCGGTCGCGGCGATGACATGATCGCCGACGATCGTTTCCTCGCGGCCTGAGTGATCCGCCACCGACAATTCAACCTTGCCGTCGCACACCTTTGCCGCCTTGATCGTGCGGCCAAGCAGTTGCGGGATGGCGCCTTCCACCTTGTCGCGCATGAAGAAGCCGCCGGCAGGATGCATGTGGCTCTCGATGGCGCGAAGGCGCAGGTTTTCCGGCAGGCGGTAGAACAGAAGCGGCGCCTGGGCGCAGAAGTAAGAGCGCCAGCCGCGTCCGATACCCGAAGCAGGCCGGTGGATGCGGCCGATCAGCGTTTCTTCGTAGGCGTCCGGCAGCTTGTTGTAGACCACCTCGCTGGCGCGAGCGACGATAGAGACATTGGCGCCTTCCTCGTGCAGCAGCCAGGCGAGATCGATGGCCGAGGAGCCGGCGCCGATCACGGTGACATCCCGGCCTTTGAACTGGTCGACGTTTCGGTGCTGGAAGGAATGCGAGACAAAATCCTTCGGGAGCGCGGCCAGCATGTCCGGCATCCATGAGAAATGCGTGACACCGACGGCCAGCACGACATTGCGCGCGAGGACTTTGTCGCCGGTTTCGAGCGTCAACGAAAAGAGGCCGCCGTCATGTGAAAGGCGCGCGACATTCGTCTCCTCGAGCATCGGCACGTGGCGGTTGCGGAACGCATTCGCATAGTCAAGGAACGTATCAAGCGGAATGGGCAGGGCCTGATCGGCGTACGCGATACCTTTCATGGCGCACCACGCCTTCATGGAGGTGGCGCCGTCGGGGGCCGACAGATTGGACGCGAAGCCGTCGGATTTGAGCGTCATGTTCTTCGGCATATGCTGCGACCAGGTCGACAGGGGCTTGCCGAAAACCCGGAAATCGATCCCGCGCGCCGCAAGGTGCGCCGCAAGGGAAAGGCCGTATGGCCCCGCGCCGATAACCGCAACATCGCAAATCTTGCTCATGTGATCCCGCCCGTTCCGTTTCGAGACGTCTGTCCCAAATCAAACCTTTGACGCGCACAACGGCGCGCCGCTCGCGGTTTCCTTCCAAAACTGTGCCAGGAACGGTTCGTGCAGAGCTCTACGCGCGCGGACAGGGAGGTCGGGCGCGATGGGTTGCAAAATCTTAATCTCGACGACTTTGAAATGGACGTCGACAGCCAGGCATGCGGCGGGTTTTGCCCTCGCCGGCGCGACCGTCGAGGCCGTGGCTCCGGACGGCGCACCGGTCACCGAAAGCCGTTATGTTTCGGCCTCCCATCTTTATCGTCCCATTCTTGCACGCGCCTCGCTGAAGGAAGCCATCCGCCGCTCCGAACCGGACCTGATCGTGTCCTGCGATGACCGGGCAGTAGAGACTCTGCTGTCCCTTTATGAGCGTGAGCCGAAAGTTTCTCCCCTCGCGTCTGTGATCGCTCGATCGCTTGGCGTGCCCGAAAACTACGGCCAGATGCTGTCGCGCAACGGATCGCTCGCGATCGCGCGGGCGCTCGGCATCCGGACGCCCGACACCTACGCCGTCGCGACCGAAGCCGGACTTGACGATTGTCTGCGCATTCTTGGGCTGCCCGCGGTCATCAAGGTGGACGGGAGCTGGGGTGGTGACGGCGTGCAGGTCGTGACCACACGCGAGCAGGCAGTCTCAGCCTTCCGCAAGCTTGCCTACCCCATCTCGCGAACGCGCAGTCTTGCTCGGGCGTGGCGACGAAAGGATGCGCATTGCCTGAAAGGCGTCCTCGCGCCGCGCGCGCGCCCCGTAAGCATACAGCGCTTCGTGCCGGGACGGCCCGCGGCAAGCGCCTTCGCTGCCTGGAAAGGCGAACTCGCAGGCTTCCTCGCCTACGACGTCCTTGTGGCGGATGGCGTCACAGGGCCACCGAGCGTCGTGAGGCGCATCGATTGCCCCGAGATGGAAGAGGCTTCGCGCAAGACTGCGCGTCATTTCGGACTGTCGGGACTGTTCGGACTCGATTTCATTCGCGATGCCGATGGCGCGCTGCATCTCATCGAGATCAATCCACGCGCCACGCAAGGCGGCACGCTTCCATTCGGCCCAGGCTGCGACCTCGCTGCCGCGCTGACAGGTTGCATCACATCCGCGTCCGGTCAGCGTCCTGCGATCGCGAACGACACTGTGGTCTTTTTTCCGAACACCTGGCTGAAGGATCCCGCAAGCCCGCATCTGGCGAGCGGCCACCATGACGTGCCGTGGGACGACCCGGCAATCCTGCGCGCCTGTCTGAAAGCGATCCCATCCATCCGGATGCACCGACCGCCGCGCGTGGCCGCAGCGATTGCCGGTCATTCTGTGCCGCGCGACGTTCCGTTGCCTAGCGCTGCGACGGCAGGGAGCTAGCGATATGCTTGGCACCGTCCTCAATTATGCGGTGCGCTATCCCGGAAGGTTGGCGCGCGCGCTCGCCAACGATCCTGCGCAGGTCTGGGAGAAACTGCACGACCGTTTGGTTCAGCAGAAAGAGTACGAAACCCCGGTCCACCTCTACGAAGAGACTCCGGACTGGGAGGAGCAGTTGCACGCATGGCTCGGTAGCGGGCGTTCCTGTGACGGGCGCGGTGCATTCTGGCCACTGTGGCAGCAGGTCGTGCGAGAGGTTCGCGCCAGTGGCGTCGATGTCGGTCCCGCAAGCTTCGCCGGTTACAATGATGGCGACGCGGCGCTGGTGCGTGCGGTCTGGTGCATCGTTCGGCATTTGAAGCCGTCTCACGTCGTCGAAACCGGTGTCGGGCATGGCTTCACCTCGCGCCTCATTCTCGAGGCGCTTGCCCGCAACGGCGCAGGACATCTCTCCAGCATCGATCGGCCTCCGCTCGACGCGGCAATGCGTGCCAGGGTTGGCATTGCGGTCAACCAAACGCTGCGCAACCGATGGACGCTGCTGGCCGGTTCCAGCAAGCGCTACCTGCCGCCTCTTCTGAAGCGTCTCGGCCCGATCGACCTCTTCGTCCACGATAGCCTGCATACCGAAGAAAACGTCCGCTTCGAGATGGAGCACGCCTGGGCTGCCCTACGGCCAGGCGGCCTGGCGGTCATCGACGACATCGACTCGAACGGCGGCTTCGGTTCTTTCGTTCGTGGCCGAGCCGGCTGTGACGCTCTAGTTTGTGCGGCCGAACCGGTCCGGCCGGACCATCGCCGCTTCAATGGCAAGGGCCTGTTCGCCATCTTGATCAAGCGATAGCGCCCCCGGGAATCAGGGCCAAATTGTTCCGATTTGCCTTGCCTCACAGGCTCTTCCTGCTTAGAGGTAGCCGCCAAATTTGAGCCGAAGGAGAGCGTAATGGCGAAGGGTGAAGGTGGCAAAAAGGCCGGCCGCGCGGATAGGGAAGCCGGCGAGAAGAAGAAAAAGAATCCCGTCATGATGGAGGCACGCAAGAAGTTTGCGAAGGATTTGCGTGCCCAGGGCACACCTGACGATCAGATGCGCGAGAAAGTGCGCGCGCACGTGAAGGAGACAATCCGGCCAGCGATGATCGAAGCGAAGAAGGCAGCGATCGAGAAGAAGCTCAAGGGACCGGAACGCGACAAATTCATCGCGGAGTCCGTGCGCACCAAGCTCGGTATGGAACAGAAGGCCTGATCGCTCCGGTCGCTGCCTCTTCCGGCATGCCGGAAGAGGGGCGTTCGCTAGTGCGGCTTGCCGCCTTCGGTTTCGCCCTCGGAGCCGTTCTTCTTGCCCTTCCCACGCTTGCCCGATTGCCCATCGGAAGCGAGGTCCTCCTTCGTGAATGCCTCCTCCGGAGATACGGCGAGACCCTCGCTCTCATCGCCTTCCGGCTGATGCACGTAAGGCACTTCGGCCGGCCGCGATCCATTGTGCACACGATGCACAGTAAGATCGTCGATCTCCAGCTCGCGCAAATGCAGTTTGCCGACTGACATCCGGCCGATGGCGAGCCGGGCAATGGCCAGCATGCCGATCGCCATGAAGCCGCCGGCGATCATGCCGATCGCGAGCGCATTGTGCGCCGCCGCTTCCCGTGAGCGCATGAGACTTGGCAAATGATCAGGCCAGATGGAATCCAGATTGCGCGTGGCGGACCGGATGATGGCATTGCGTGACAATCTCTGCATGGGTGGAATCTCCTTCGGCTCCGTGAACCAACGGGATGCGGCGCGATCCGTTCCTAGGGTTTCCGGACCCTAAGAGTCCAGAAGCGCCCCTTGTAGAAGGATGCGATAAAGCCTGTCGGCAAGCGAACGCGGACGATCCAGGCCCAGCCTGGCAAGGGCCTCCGGATCCTGGTGCCGGTGAAAGAGACCCTTCAGACCCAGCGCGGCCAGTTCGCGGGCGGATTGCGAGGCGTCCGCCATGCGCGCCAGAATCGGGACGAGACGCTGCTCCACCGGCGTGAAATCGGTGCCAAGCGGAAAGAGCGGCAGCAGCCTGCGCTCCTGCAAGGGCTTCAGCGCCGCGACGATGCGCTCCGGCGTGTTGTTGCGATGCTCCGCAGGAATTTCGTAGCGCAACGGCAGCTTGCCCGCCGCTTTCGCGGTGCGCAGCAATTCCGGCTGGAAGCGCGAATCCGCAATGTTGAGCATGGCAGCGATGCACTCCGCGTCGGACTTCCCCCGCAGATCGGCAACACCGAATTCGCTGACAATGATGTCGCGCATGTGCCGCGGGACGGTGATGTGCGGCACCGACCACCGGATATTCGAGGTGATCTTGCCGCGCGATGAGCGCGTCGCCTTCACAGTGAGGATGGATCGCGCGCCGTTGAGGGCAAACGCCTGTTCGACAAAATCGTGCTGCCCGCCGACGCCGCTGACAACGCGACCATCTTCGAGCGTATCGGACGCCGCTTCGCCCAGCAGAGTCGCCATCATGGTGTTGTTGATGAACCGCGCCTTCACGCGCGCTGCGCGCTTGGCGGTCTCATCGCCGTAAAGCGCATTTGTGAAAGTGATCGCGCGCATCTGAAACTTCGCGCGCTCGGCATCCGGCATCTCGCGCAATGTCTTGTAGAAGGCCTTCGGGCCGACAAAGAATCCGGCATTTGCAACAGCGCCACCCACCTCACGCTTGAGGATTCCCGCCGCGTAGAGATTGAGCAGGCTGTCCACGAGCATTTCGGTTGCGGCGTAAAGGCCATCCGTGAAGGGCGCAACCTCTGCGCTTTTGAGCTGGTCGGATGGGCAGAGCGCCGCGGTCGCTTCGCGGAATGCCGTGTTCTCCTTGTGCCGCAGGATCAGCGCATGGACCGCAGCATCGCCTTCCTGGCCTATGCCGATTTGCAGGGTGCCACCGTCGGGAATCAGCCGCGCGATGTGAAAGCCGGTGGCATATTCCGCCAGGCCGATCGGCTCCTTGGGCGGGGCGAACAGTGGAAAATCCGTCGTCGGATCGTCAAGGATCGCCGCGAATTCGCTGGCCGGGAATTCCGCTTCACCCGGCATGAAGGGCAATTCCGAATTGACCTGGCCCACCAGCAGGAAGCTTGCCTTCCCGCCTGCGCGCTGGCGCAGGGAATCCACCGTGATGTCGGTGTTGCAGGAGAGACTGTAGCGGGCCGCATCACCCTCCCCTCGCTTGGCCACCAGCTGCGCGATCACATTGATCCCGCGATGGTCGACCAGGCGCGCGACATGACTGTAGTTCGCCGAGATATAGTCCTGTTGCGCGCGCGGATTGCCGAGCCAACGCCCGGCGAGAAAGAAAAACTCGTTGACCTCGATATTGGATGGCAGTCCACCGTGACGCAGCGCCTTCGCGTAGGCCAGTTCGGGGTAGCCACCAAACAGCCGTTCGATCACCGGTTCCAGAAATCGCCGCTCGACCTCGTTATGGTAGGACGGTTTCTCCAGTGTGAGCGCCGAAAAGATGCGCAAGCGGATGGATGGATCCGCCGCGGCGCGCGCGTAGATCGCGTTGGCGATATCGTTCGCCTTGCCGAGCCCGAGCGGCAACCCCAGCACGATATCGTGGCCAACGGTGCCGAGAATGAAGCCGGCGAGGTCGCCTGCGTTGCGGAAGATCCTGGTCAGTGGAGAACTCCGGCGAATGGCCGCGGCATCGGGCGAATCCGTGTGCCGCCGCATATTGGCGACTCGGACTGCGCGGCGCCAGACGGATGAACGGCTATTCGAGGTAGAAGCGCGCAGAGAATTGCGCCTGCACACCGCTTTGGCTCGGGTCCTCACCGGTGATGATACGCTCGTCGCGCTTGCTTTCGATCCACAGCACTTCGCCGGTGAGCCGCACCCAGTCCTTCGGCAGCCAGCTCACGGCGGCCGTGACGGCACTGCCGTTTTCGCTGAGCAGCGGCGACGGTCCGAAATTGTTGTGCGTCTTGGTGCGGAACCAGTCGCCGCGCAACGCCAAACGCCATTCCCCGCGCTCCCAGCCACCCAGCAGGTACGCGGACTGAAAATCCGTGGTGCTGTCGAACCCCGAGAAGGGTTCGATCGTCGTGTCCCCGGTCAGTGCCTGCGAGATGACACTAAACTCACCGTCTCGCCACGAGAACCCAGCATTCCAGAAATGCGTGCGCCAGGCGAAATAGTCATCGTGATGGGCGGACGGATCGGCTTCGTTGTCGTAGCGCTCGGCTTCCAGATGCCAGCCGCCATCATCGTCCCAGGACACACCTGTGTACCAGCCGGCGTTGTTATCCAATTCCTCGAAGATCGGTGTGTGGTCCGGCGGCTTGCCGCCGAACAGCAAGACGGTGGCATCCGGTTCGCGCAAGCGATCGAACAGGCTCGTCGGCGTGTCGTCCATCGTCCAGCCGCGATCTGCGATCATCACACCGGCCGGATCGTTCCAGCCAAAGGCGGCCGCGACGAATTCGAGTGAGCCTTCATCCGTGCGCCAGTCCGCCGTTCCCTCGGCGCCGATGGTGCGAAGCTCCTGCCCGAACCAGGAATTGATGGCGGATGGCGTAATCGTCCAATAACTCGACCATCCGATCTCGGTGTTTTCGAGCGAGAACGGGGCGAAGAAGGCGCCCGCCTTCACCGACCATCGCCACGCATTGGTCGAAACGGGCCGGTAGCGGATGTAGCTCTCGATGAGATCGACGGCATTCTTCTGCTCGGGTTCGGCGCGGGCCGTCGCGGACACCATGATCTCAGGGGTGAACAGGACATAGCCCTGGCCGACCGCGCCGGCGAACTGGAAATTGGAATCGCCTTTCCCGTAACGGGTCTTGCCCAATCCGCCATCGAGCCAGCTTCGTTCGTCCAGCGGCGCGACAAGCCTGAGATCGATGTTACCGCTCGCGCCGATGTCGATCGCGGCCGACGCCGGGGTCGCAAGCGTTCCGAGCAGGAAGAGCGGAACGAAGGTACGCATATCAGGCGGCGGCGTTGAGCGCAGCCGTGCGCACCGGCAGCTCGACTGTCACGGCAATTCCAGCACCAAATGCCGCATGCAAGAGACCGTACATCTGCATCCAAGCTGCCATCCACGTCTGATTTTTCCGCAAAGAGCCCGGCCGCTGCAACAGATTCGCCGAGAATTTGGCCAAGTTCAGAGGTTCGTGCGCAATCGTAACCTTCCCTGCTCCCCTCTTCCCCGAGATTTCCGCCGCACGCAGACGATGGACCCGGCTTGCCCGGACGAGGAGCAAAGACGCAACAGCCGGGACGAACATCCCGGCTGCTGCTTTCACCTCAATATCGTTTCAGTGCGAGGGACCGCTTGGCGGCGGTGGCGGCGGCCCCGGTTCGTCAGCCCCAGGTCCCGTGTTCATCGCGGCCCGCCTGGCCCTGCGCGCCTCTTGATGCGCGGCCGCACGGTCGAGCAGCGCGGTGCGCGCCTTCGGCGGCATCGCATCCCATTTTGCCTGCAACTCTGCGAGCTTCGCCTGGCGCTGGCCATCAGACATCGATGCCCACTGGCGACGCATCCAACCCCGGCGTTCTTCAGGTGGCAGGGATTTGAGCTGACCGCGCACTTCCTGACGCCACACAATCCTCAGTTCGTGCGGAACCCTGGCCTGATGTGCATGCGGGCGATGGGCGTAGGGCTGACTCATCTGTGCCGGAGGCGGCGCGCCGGCGGGCGATTGCGCCATCGCTGCTCCCCCCATGAGGGCGGCTGACGCCGCGGAAAGCATCAAAACGCGAAACGCTTGCATTACGTACTCCTGGTCTTGCGCCCACTCGGCGCAATCGGTGACCCCTCACCTGACGTTGAGCCTGCATATTGCGGCAAGCCGTTGTCAATCCAGCATTAAATGTCGGCAATCCGGGACGGCATGCCGTCTCGTCCCAGCGTCCGTTGCCATGCCCTTTGCCAGACGCCGCCGCCTTCAGGCGCGGCGATGGTCGCGCACGTTTGCCCACATCAGGAATGCGACAGCATAAGTGATCGCAGCAACAACCGTGATGCCCGCAATGTCGAGAATGCGTTCCGGCCTCGTCGTGTTGGTGGGCAGCGTCGGCGCAGCAACCGGAATGATGAATTGCGCCTGCTGATT
>Ga0335080_10005541_pt1 | contig 12992 bp, 9 predicted proteins | sample Lox_Sample_34_FD_206720 | JGI IMG/M metagenome (GOLD analysis project Ga0335080, IMG submission 206720) | Soil microbial communities from Loxahatchee National Wildlife Refuge, Florida, United States - Lox_Sample_3.4 | ecosystem: Environmental > Terrestrial > Soil > Wetlands | place: USA: Florida... | reverse complement strand
AGGGTGTGCCCCGCCAGACGCAGACGAGCCTGCGCTGACCGAGGCACCCATGACCCATGCGCGGCGGGCGCGCTTCCGCTTCGAGGGCATCGAGGTCGATTCCGTGCTGCGCGAGCTGCGCCGCGGGCCGGAGCGCGTGCCGCTCGCCCCGAAGCCCTTTGAGCTCCTGCTGCTGCTCGTGGTCAATCGACACCGATCAGTGTCGAGGGCCGAGATCCTCGAGCAGGTCTGGCCCGGCGTGCACGTCAGCGACGCGACCCTGGCCTCGACGCTGCGGGACCTCCGGCGCGCGCTCGGCGATGACGGCAGGCAGTCGCGGCTCGTCCGCACGCTGCGCGGTGTCGGGCTGCGCTTCATCGCGCCCGTCGAGGAGATCCGCTCGGCGCCGGATCCGGACGCGGAAGCGCGGCTATTCGTCGGCCGCGCCGAGCTGCTCGGTCGCCTCCACGCGGCGCTTGCCGCCGCGTCGCGCGGACAGGGGGGCGTCCTGCTGATCGCGGGTCCGCCGGGCATCGGCAAGACCCGGCTCGCCGACGAGTTCGCGCGGCAGGCGCGGGCCGAAGGCTCGGTGGTCCTGATCGGCCGCTCGCCGGAGATCGGCGCCGCGTTCTCGTATCGCCCGTGGACCCAGGTGCTGCGCGAGCTCCTCGACGGCGCCGGGCGCGCTCCCGAAGGGCTCGCGTCGGAGCTGGGTCCGCGGGCGGCGGATCTGGCGCGCCTCCTGCCGGAGCTCGCCGGCGCGGCGGCCGCCAGCGCGGCGGAGCCTTCGGACGAGTCCGACGCGGCGCTCTTCCGGCTCTTCGACTCGACCGCCAGCCTGCTGGCGCGCGCGGCGCGGCGGGCGCCCATCGCGCTCGTCTTCGACGATCTCGATCGCGTGGACCGGCCGTCGCTGCGCCTGCTCGAGTTCGCCGCGGACGAGCTGGTGGCTGCGCGCGTGCTGATCGTGGGGCTCTACCGCAGCTCGGAGCTCGGTGGGGAGCACCCGCTGGCCGAGACGCTGGCCGAGCTGCAGCGCCATCCGCGCCTCCAGAGCTGTCGCCTCGAGGCCCTCTCGCCGGACGAGACGGCCCTGCTGGTGCGGGGCTGCGCGGGTGGCGACCCGCCGGCTGACGTGGTGCGTGCGATCCAGCGGCGAAGCGAGGGCAACCCCTTCTTCGCTCGCGCGCTCGCGCTGCACTGGGTCGAGCCGGTGCAGGGCACGGCCGATGCGGATGCGGGGCGCTGGGTGCGCGAGGTCCCGGAGAGCATCCGCCATCTGGTGCGGGGCCGCGTGCTGCGGCTCTCCGAGCCGTGTCGCGAGATGGTGGCTGCGGCGGCCGTGCTCGGCCGCGAGTTCTGTGCCGAGGTGCTGGCGCGCATGCTGGACGCCGACGAGGACGGGCTCGCCGACCTGGAGGAGGAGGCCCGCCGCGCCGGACTCCTCGAGCCGTCGCACCCGTTCGCCACGCGCTTCGTCCATGCGCTCGTACAGGAATCGGTGTACGCCGAGCTCGCGCCGGCGCGCCGGCGCGAGCTGCACCGCCTCGCGGGTGAGGCGCTCGAGAGCGGCGGCGACGACGGCGGGCGCCATCTGGCGGAGATCGCCCGTCACTTCGCGCTCGGCGGCGAGACCACGGCTCCGCGCGCCGTCGAAGCCGCGGTGCGCGCAGCGAGGGAGGCCGAGCGGCGGCTCGGCTTCGCGGACGGATCCGACCTCTACCAGCTCGCGCTCTCGGCGCTCGACCGCGCAAACCCGCTCGACCGCGCACGGCGCTGCGATCTCCTGGTGGCGCTGGCGCGCGCGCTGCTCCGCGACCGCGAGCTCGAGCCGGCGGCGCGCGCGGCTCGGAGCGCCGTCGAGCTGGCGCACGATCTCGGGAGCCCCGTGCGGCAGGCGCGGGCGGCGCTGGTGCTGGCCGCGGCTCGCGAGCTGGGGAGCCCCGCGCGGCTCTCTCGCGCATCGCTCGTGCTCGCCGAGCACGCGACGCTGCGCGACGTCGCGCTCGTGCCGCTGCTCGAGGAGTCGCTCGCGGCGCTCGCGCCGGAGCCGACGCCGCTGCGCGCGCTCCTGCTCGCGGAGATCTCGAAGCTCCTCTTCGACGGGGCCGAGGAGAAGCGACGCATGCAGCTCTCCGATGAGGCCGTCGCCGTGGCGCGCGCAAGCGACGACCCGGAGGCGCTCGCCGCCGCGCTGCTCGCCCGTCGCCACGCGCTCGCCGGCCCCGCCCGGCTCGACGATCGCATCGCGGCCATCTCGGAGGCGGTGGCGCGCGCGGACCAGATGGGGAGCGCCACGTGGCGGATCGTCGCGCGCAGCTGGCGCGCCGCGGACCTGCTCGAGTCGGGGAACTCCGCGGGGGCCGAGCTCGACGTGGAGACGGCGGAGCGCATCGCGCGCGACGAGCACCTCCAGCGCTTCGAGAGCTTTCCGCTCCGCTGGCGCGCGATGCGCGCGCTCCTCGAGGGGCGCTTCGCCGATGCGCGGATCGCCATCGACGAGGCGCTCGCGGCCGGCCATCACGCGCGCGATCCCAACGCGGTGCCGTGGCACGGCGGACAGCTCGCCGCGCTGATGCTCGAGGAGGAGCGCTGGGAGGAGCTCGAGGCCTTCGCGCCCGAGGCCCTCTCGTGGCTCGAGCCGAGCCGCACGCGGATTCCCGGGGCCACCGCGTTCTTTGCCCGGTTCGACGCCGTGCGGGGTCGCACCGACCGCGCGCGCGGCACCCTCGCGACGCTGGCCGCGGGCGGCTTCGAGGACCTCGAGCGCGGGCCCGATTTCCTCGTGGCCGGAAGCTTCCTGGCCGAGCTGTGCGCCTTCCTCGACGAGCGCGACCATGCGGGCCGGCTCTACGCGAAGCTCGCCCCATACGCGGAACGGATCGTGCTCGTCGAGCACGCCCTGGCGTGCCGCGGCTCGGCGTCGCTCTTCCTCGGGCTGCTAGCGCGCACCGTGGGCCGTGCGGACGCCGCCCGGGCTCACTTCGAGCGGGCGATCGAGGTGAACACGGAGCTGGGAGCCGCTCGCTACAGCGAGCGGGCGCGCGCCGAGCTGGCTCTCCTGGGCCGGAATCGGCCGGGCTGATTCGACCGTCCGGTCGTGTCCGCTGCTCCGAACGCGTCGCCCGAGTGCGATTCCCCAAGCAATCCCCAACTTTCGGACGCACCACTCTACCTAGCATCCTCCGCGCGCTGCGCCGCGCGCTTCGAGACCCGCGGGGCGAGCGCGAGACCCGAGGAGTGGCCTTGCGACCCGAACCGAGCGTGCACCGGGAGCGCTTCCGCTTCGCGGGCGCCGAGATGGACACGGAGCAGCGCGAGCTGCGCCTCGGCTCCGGGCGGGTGCAGCTCGCGCCGAAGCCGTTCGAGCTGCTGCGCCTGCTGCTCGCGCATCGGGATCGCGCCCTCTCGCGCGGCGAGATCCTCGAGCGGGTCTGGCACGGCGTCCACGTGAGCGAGGCGACGCTCTCGTCCACGCTGCGCGACCTGCGGCGAGCGCTCGGCGACGAGGGCCGACATTCGCGGCTGATCCGCACCATTCGCGGCGTCGGGGTGCGATTCATCGCGCCCGTCGAGGAGGTCGAGGTGCCGCCCGACCGCGAGGCGGCGACCGAGCTCTTCCTCGGCCGCGAGAGCTCGCTCGAGCGCATGCAGGCGGCGCTCTCCGAGGCGTGGTGTGGGCGCGGCGGGGTGCTGATGATCGCTGGCGAGCCCGGGATCGGGAAGACGCGGCTCGTCGAGGAGCTCGCGCGGGAGGTGCGCGACGCCGGCGGCGCGGCGTACCTCGGGTCGACGTCGGGATCGAATCTTCCGTACGGCCCGTGGGTCGCGCTGGTCCGAGAGCTCGCGGCGTCCCGCTCCTGCGAGGCGCTCTTCGCAGATTCCGGCGCCGCGCCGCTCGATCTCGCGCCGCTCGTCCGCGACCTCTCGGTGCGTGAGGAGCCGCACTTCGACGCGCGGGAAGCCGGCGGCAGCGACTCCTCTCTGTTGCTCTTCGACGCCGTCGCGAACCTGCTGCGGCGCGCCGCGCGGCGGGCGCCGATCGCAATCCTCCTCGACGATCTCCACGGCGCCGCGCGGCCCGCGCTGCACCTGCTCGAGTTCCTGGCCGGCGAGCTTGCCGAGGCGCGCGTTGTCCTGGTCGGGTCCTACCGGAGCAGCGAGCTCGCCGAAGAGCATCCGCTCGTGGCGACGCTGGCAGAGCTGGCGCGACATCCGCGTTTCGAATGGCAGTGCCTGGGCGGTCTCCTGCCGAGCGAGACGCGGGCGCTGATCGCGAGCGTGGCCGGCTGCGAGCCGCCGCCCGCGGTCGTCGACTCGATCCGCGCTCGCACCGACGGGAATCCCCTCTTCGCGAGCGAGCTGGCCCGCGAGTGGACGGTGCGCGGACGTGAAGACGGTGAGCCACCGGTTCCGCCGCGCGTCCGGGAGCTGGTGCACGGCCTCGTGCTCCGCCTCTCCGCACGCTCGCGAGCTGTGCTCGAAGCGGCGGCGACCATCGGCGAGTTCGGGGTCGAGGCGCTGCGCCGCGAGAGCGGGCTCGGCGAGGACGCCGTGCTCGACGCGCTCGAGGAGGCGCGTCGCGCCGGGCTCCTGGAGGCGCGGGCGGCGGGGGTGCAGCGCTTCGTCCACGCCCTCGTGCGCGAGGCGATCTGCGCCGGGCTCGCGCGCGACGTGCGCGCGGACACGCCGGAGCTCGCGCGGGAGCTCGCGAGCGGCTCTTAGAGGCCCTTCTCCAGCACGTCCACCAGGCGATGTCGGCGGAAGCCGACCTTCTCGTAGGCGCGCAGCGCCGTCCGGTTCCCGGGCGAGAGCAGCAGGAGGGCGCTCTGTGCGCCCGCGTCGAACAGGCGCGCCAGCGACCAGCCGACCAGCGCGGAGCCTACGCCGCGGTCGCGCAGCGCTGCCTCGACGCCGACGAAGGCAACCCACGGGCGCTCCGGCCAGTGCGTCTCGATCTCGGCGAAGGCGACGATGCGGCCGCCCTCGCGCGCGACGGCGTGCGCGTGGCGCCCGTCCTCCAGCACCGCGCGCATGGACTCGTCGCTGCGGGGCTCGAAGCCGCAGGCGCGGTACAGCGCGAGGATCGCCTCGGCGTCCGCGGGCTTCGCCGCCGCCAGCACCAGCTCCTCGCCGGAGCCCCGGCCTCCCGCGACCCGACCGAGCGCGGTGCGCGCCGGCTTCGCGTCGAGTCGCATCAGGAAGTGCTGGCGGGTCGGGCGGAAGCCGAACGCGGAGAGCAGCGAGTAGCCGGCGCGGTTGCGCACGCCGATCGCGGCCGACACGAGCTTCACGCCGAGGTCGCCTCCGTGCGCGAGCCCCGCGCGCAGCAGCTCGCCGCCGACGCCCTGGCCGCGCGCCTCGCGCGCGACGATGGGGCACACCAGGCCGGCCGTCGATGCGCGGGGCCGGCGCACGAAGCCGACGCAGCCCTCGACGCGCCCGTCGCCCGGGTCCGCGACGAGCAGGTGCTCCTCGGGCTCGACTCCGTGTCGCTCGAACTCGGCGAAGAGATCGCGCTCCGTCTCCCAGAGCGGATTCAGTACGAAGTCGGTCTCGCCGCGAGCGCACGAGCGCGAGAGCGCTGCGAGGGCGGCGGCGTCCTCGGCTCGGAACGGGCGGATCGGCATCGGCGCCCTCCCTCCCGCGCATTATACGGAGGGAGCGCGCGCATTCGGGGCGGCGCGTGCTTTGACATGCGAGTCGAGGCTCTCCTAGACTGGCCGCCAACCCGAACCCCCGGCCCCCCGTCGAGGACGGCCGACCGCGAGGAGAATCATGGGCAAGAAGGCGAAGGCCGTGCTCTATCGCGAGATGAACAAGCCGGTCGTCGTCGAGACGATCCAGGTCGACTCGCCGAAGCGCGGCGAGGTGATGGTCGAGATCGGCGCCTGCGGCGTCTGCCACAGCGACCTGTCGGCCACCAACGGCACCATCCCGCTGCCGCCGCCGCTGGTGCTCGGCCACGAGGCCGCCGGCACGATCTGCGAGCTCGGCGAGGGCGTGACCGACCTCGCCGTCGGCGACACCGTGGTGGTCTCCTGGGTCCCGACCTGCGGCAAGTGCCGCTACTGCGTGATGGGCAAGCCGCAGCTCTGCGACGTGGCGGCCAAGGCGACCCTCACGCTCCCGGACGGCACCAGCCGCTACAAGGACGCCAAGGGCCAGACCTTGCACCACTTCGCGGGGACCGGCGTGATGGGCGAGTACGCCACGCTGCACCGCGACAACGTGATCAAGATCGATCCCACGGTCGGAATCGACAAGGCGGCGATCGTCGGCTGCGCCGTGATGACCGGCGTCGGCGCGGCGCTCAACACCGCGAAGGTCGAGCCGGGCTCGAGCTGCGTGGTGTTCGGCGCCGGCGGCGTCGGGCTCAACGCGATCCAGGGCTGCGCGATCGCGGGCGCCAAGCAGATCATCGCCGTCGACACGGCTGACAAGAAGCTCGAGTACGCGCGCACCTTCGGCGCGACCCACACGATCAACCCGTCGACCGACGGCGATCCGGTGGGCAAGGTGATGGCGCTGACCGGCGGCGGTGCGGACTACGCCTTCGAGTGCATCGGGCTCGGCGCGACCATCCAGCAGGCCTTCGGCTGCGTGCGCAAGGGAGGCACCGCGGTCGTGGTGGGCGTCTCGAAGCCGACCGAGACGGTCACCTTCGGCGCCTTCCTGCTGCCCTTCCAGGAGAAGGTGCTGACCGGCTCGATGTACGGCTCGGCGCGCCCGTCGATCGACTTCCCGCGGCTGCTCGACCTCTACAAGTGCGGGCGACTCAAGCTCGACGAGCTGGTGACGGCGACCTATTCGATCGACGACGCGCCGCGCGCCTTCGACGACCTGGTCGCGGGCGTGAACGCGCGCGGGGTGATCGTCTTCTAGACGGCGTCGCGCGAGAGCTCGTCCTCGCCGTCCGCCTCCTCGGAGGCGGGGGCGGCGTCGGCTCCGGGCGCGCTCGCCTGGGGCGGCGGCGCCGGCAGCGGCGGCGCGTCGTCTCCGGCGGCGCGGCGCCGGCCGACCGCGCCGCGCACGCGCTCGACCAGGGATCCGAGGTCGAAGCCGCGCGCGCGCGGAATCTGGAAGTAGTTGTCGCCGTCGTCCTTCACGAGCAGCTTCACGCGGCGGCCCGCGAGCACCGCTTCGGCCGGCTCGCCCTCGTCGGGAGCGCGGTCGAGCTTCGCGAACGCGCGGCGGTCGGCGATTCGCACCAGTCCCACGTGGATCGGACCCGGCTGCGCGCCCGACGTGACGTGGATCGTCGTGTAGGCCTCGAGCACGGCCGTCGCGCCGTGCAGGCTCTCGGCTGCGCGCCGGCCGCGGGCCGTCTCCGCCGAGCGGAAGGTGAGATGCGGGCGCGGCACCGGATCCGGGCGCCGCTTCGCGTCGCTGCGCTCGATCACGGTGACGTACACGTTGTTGCCCGGCCCTCCGATCGAGTGCGCGATGCCGATCTTCGCGCCGGGCACCTGCGCCCGCGGGTTCGGGAAGCGGCCCGTGAGCTGCAGGTAGCACTCGGCGATCTGGAAGAGCCCCGTGCCGCCGACCGGGTGGCCGCGCGCCTTGAGCCCGCCCGAGAGGTTCACCGGCAGCCGGCCGCGCAGCCCCGTGACCGGGTGCTCGAGCGGATCTCCGGGCTCGCGCCGCAGGCTGCCGACGACCGCCTCGATCGCCTCGTCCGGCTCGACCAGGCCGAGGTCGGTGAGGTCGATGGGCAGCAGGCTGTTGAAGGCGTCGTGGCACTCGACGACGAGGCCCTCGAGCTCGCGCGGCCGGGCGATTCCCGCGCGCCAGTACGCCACGCGCGCGGCGGCGCGGGTCGCGTCGAGGCAGGCGAGCCGGTCGCGGTCCAGGACCGAGCTGGTCTCGGTCGCCGAGCCCAGTCCCGCGATGCGCACCGCCTGGGGGCGGGAGGTCAGGATCAGCGCGGCGGCACCGTCGCAGATCGGCGAGCAGTCCTTGCGCATGAGAGGCGTCGCGACGGGCAGGTTCTTGGTGGCGTCGAAGTAGGCCTCGAGCGGCTCGCGGCGACCGCTGAAGGCCGCCAGCGGATTCTCGGCGCCGAGCGCGTGGGCGCGGACCATGAGCCGTGCGAGCAGGTCGGCGACGGCCTTCCCGCGCAGCTTGCGCTCGTGCAGCCAGGCCTGGGTGACGAGCGCGATCAGCGCCGGCATCGTGAAGCCGAAGTTGCGCTCCACGGGGTCGACCGTCTTCGACATGATCGCCGTGGCGACCTCGGTCGTGACATTCTTCATGCGCTCGCCGGCCAGCACCAGCACGCTCTCGCACTGGCCCGAAGCGACCTTCGCCCACGCCTCGTGCAGCGCGGCGGCACCGGTCGAGGAGGCGGTCTCGGAGCGGATCGCGGGGATGCCGGTCAGCCCGATGCGGTCGGCGACCTTGGCCGCGACGTTCGCGCGGTTCTCGAACTCTTCGCTGTCCATGATGCCCACCTGCAGCGCCTCGAAGGCCCGCACCGGAGAGTCTTCGATCGCGCGGTGGTACGCTTCGGCGAACAGGTCGAAGACGGAGGCGAAGATGCGGCCGGTGAGGTCCACCTTGGTGAGACCGACGGCTGCGATGTACACCTCTCGCGCCACGGAGTCGAAGGATAGCCCGCGGCGCGCGGCTGGCCGGCGCAGGTTCTCCTGCCTCGGCCTGGGAGGGGCCGGAATTGCGCACGATCCGCTGGGCGGTGATCGCGCTGGTGGTGCTCGCGGGCGTCGGCTGGCTGGCGCGGCGCATCGCGTCGCCGGGCATCCAGCCCGGCAGCGCGCTCTTGTTCGAGCTGTCGGGCGACTACGTCGAGGCGCCCGACGCACCGATCCTCGCGCAGCTCCTCGGCTTCGAGCAGCGCTCGCTGCTCGGCACGCTCGGCGAGCTGCGCAAGGCGGAGCGCGACGAGCGCATCTCGCACGTGGTCCTGGTCATCCGCGACCTGCAGATCGGTTGGGCGAAGGCGCAGGAGTTCCGCGACGAGATCCGCGCCCTGCGCGAGAAGGGCCGCCACCCGATCGCGTATCTCGAGGTCGGCGGCTTCGGCGCCAACATCGAGTACTACGTCGCCAGCGCGGCCGAGCAGGTCTACACGGCGCCGGGCGGAGGCGCGCCGCTGATCGGCCTCGCGCAGGAGTTCCTGTTCCTCGGCGGCCTATGGGACAAGCTCGGGGTCAAGGTCGAGGTGGCGCAGGCGGGCGCCTACAAGGGGGCGGCGGAGAGCATCGCCGGTCGCGGCATGAGCCCCGCCTACCGCGAGCACGCCGCCGCGCTGCTCGACTCGATCGACGCGGGCTTCGTCGCCGGGATCGCAGAGGGACGCGGCATCGACGAGGCCGCCGTGCGCGCGGCTCTCGCGGAGGCCACCTCGAAGCCGGAGGATCTCGAGCGCCTGCACCTGGTCGACGGGGTCGAGACGCAGCGCGAGCTCCTCGATGCCCTCGGCAAGCCGCCGATCGTCAAGGCCAACGAGTACGCGCGGGTCGATCCCGCCTCGCTCGGCTTCGACCCGCAGGCCACCTTTGCGCTCGTGTACGGGAGCGGAACGATCACCACCGGGCGCGGATCGAGCTCCCGCTCGGGGCGCCCGATCTTCGCGGCAGACAGCGTGATCGAGGCGCTCGAGGACGCCGCCAAGGACGACAAGGTGCGGGCGATCCTGCTGCGCATCGACAGCCCGGGCGGCGGGGCCTTCCCCTCCGAGCTGGTGTGGCGCGCGATCCGCGAGGCGCGGAAGAAGAAGCCGGTGATCGCCTCCTTCTCGGACTACGCCGCCTCGGGCGGCTACTACCTGGCGTCGGCGGCCGACACCATCGTCGCCCAGCCCGGCACGCTGACCGGCTCGATCGGTGTCTTCGCGGTGCGCCCCGCGCTCGCGCCGCTCCTGGCGCGCCTCGACGTCGGCGTCGAGACGCAGACGCGCGCGCCGCACGCCGAGCTGGAGCTCATCACCCGCGAGCTGTCGCCCGAGACGCGCGCGTGGCTGCAGGCCGACGTGATGGAGGTCTACCACCGCTTCCTGTCGCGCGTCTCGGAGGGGCGCGGCATCCCCGTCGACGCGCTGGATCCGGTGGCCGAAGGCCGCGTGTGGACAGGCGCGCAGGCGGCCGGCCTCAAGCTGGTCGACGCGCTCGGCGGGATGCGCGTCGCGGTGGCGAAGGCGAAGGAGAAGGTGGGGATCGCGCCGGACGCCGACGTCGCGCTCGCCGTGTTCCCGGCCCCCAAGCCGCTCGCCGCGCAGCTGCGCGAGGCGATGCACATGCGCGTCGTGCAGTCCCTGGCTCCCGCACTACCCTTGCCCCGAGCGTTCGAGCACATCGCCGGCTGGCTCGACGCGGTGTCGGTGGACGGGCCGGTCCTGGCGCCGACCGTCTGGATGGAGGTGCACTAGTGCGGATGGAGAAGGAGTTCGACGTCGAGCGCAGGCGAAGCGACGCGGCCGTGCTCCTCGCCGACGACGAGGTGCTCCGCGAGCTGTTCCCCGATACCCGCACGGAGATCGTCGAGAGGAAGGGAAGCCGCAAGACCATCCGGAGCCACTACACGGCACTGGGTCGCGAGGGGGTCGCGACCTTCCACTTCGACTTCGAGCCCGACGGCGACGTCCGCTTCGAGAAGGTCTGCGACGGCCGCGTCTGGCGCGAGCTGCGCGGCGCCGTCACGCTGACCGAGCGCAAGACGCGCACGCGGGTGCGCATCGAGCTGAACGGGCGCACGAAGGTGCTGGTGCCGGAGTTCACCATCAAGGGCCCGATGCAGGATCAGCTCGAGCAGATGGCGAAGGCGCTGAAGCGCCGCCTCGGGGCGCAGCGGGCCGCGGCGGGCTCCGGCCGGCGGGCGCCGCAGGCCGACGCGACGAAGCCCACCGGCTGACGCGGTGGCGCGGATCCGCGCGAGCGACGGCACCGAGCTCGAGGCCGAGGCGCACGGCGCCGGGATCCCCGTGCTCTTCTCGTGCGGCTACTGCACCACGCGCGAGAACTTCCGCCCGCAGGTCGAGCCGCTCGCGGCCGCGGGTGCGCGCGTCGTGCTCTGGGACTACCGCGGCCACGGCGAGTCGGATGCGCCCGAGGACGCCGCCGCCTACTCGTTCGAGCACGTGCTCGAGGACATGGCGCGGGTGCTCGACTGGGCGGATGGCCGGAGCGGCGCGCCCGCGGTGCTCGCGGGCTTCTCGTTCGGAGGCCTCGCCTCGCTCCACTTCGCGCTCCGCTTCCCCTCGCGGGTGCGCGCGCTCGCCCTGCTCGACACGGGCCCCGGCTTCAAGAGCCCCGACGCGCAGGCCCGCTGGCTGGCGCAGGTCGAGCGCACCGCGCAGATCCTCGAGGAGAAGGGCTTCGAGGGTTTCCTCAAGAGCCGCGGCTCCGACACGGCCGTGGGTCGGCGGCGGGAGACCGAGGCCGCCCGCCGCGCAGCGGGCGCGATCGCCCGCCAGAGCGTGGGCGGTGTCGCGCACTTCGGCCGGCGCATCGCCGGCCCCGCACCGGGCTGCATCGACCGGCTCGCCGAGATCACGTGCCCGGCGCTGGTCGTCGTGGGTGAGCAGGACGAGGCGTATCTGCGCGCCGCCGAAGTGATGTCGGCGCGGCTGCCGGCGGCGCGGCGCGTCGTGATTCCGCGGGCCGGCCACGTCGTCACACTGGAGGAGCCCGATGCGGTGAGCCGGGTCCTCCGCGAGTTCCTGGCGACGCTCGAGCGCGCGGACTGACCCCTCGGGGCCGTGCAACCCGGAGCGGAGCTGCGGGTTGAATGGGGTGACGGGGACGGGCGTGCACGCAGGGGATGAAGACGTCCAGCTGATGCTGGCCCTCCGTGCCGGAGACGAGTCCGCCTTCGACGTGCTCTTCCAACGCTGGTCGGCTCCCCTGCTGCGCTATCTCGAGCGCATGCTGCGCGATGCTGCCTCCGCCGAGGAGCTGGTCCAGGAGGCCTTCCTCCGCCTGTACCGGGCTCGCGAGCGCTACCAGCCCGACGCGCGCTTCTCGACGTGGCTGTTCACGATCGCGAACCGGCTCGCCCTGAACGAGCTCCGGCGACCGCGGCACCGGAGCCCGCACCAGAGCACGGACGACGACGGGGACGGCGCGCCGCTCGTGCTCGCAGCAGAGCAGGCGGGAGTAGACGACGTGGTGAACGCGCGGCGGGTCGGCAAGTCGGTCGAGCAGGCGCTCGGGACCCTCCCGGAGCGTCAGCGCGCTGCCCTCTGGCTCACGGCCGTCGAGGGTCTCTCCTACGCGGAGGTCGCGGTCAGTCTCGAGACGACAGAGAAATCGGTGAAGGCGCTGGTGCACCGGGCGCGCGCGGCGCTGGCCGAGCGGCTTGCCGGTGACGTGGAGGTATGAGCATGAGCGTGGTGTCCGAACGCTGTCTGCCCTTCGACGAGGACCTCTCCGCGCTACTCGACGGAGAGCTCGACGCCGCGCGTGCGGCGGAGCTGCGCGCGCACCTCGACGGATGCGCCGACTGCCGCGCGCGCCTCGCCGCGTGGCGAGGCGTCGACGCCGCGCTGCGCGGCCTCGTGGCGCCGGCGGTGCGGCCGGAGCTGGCCGCGAGCATGGCGGCGCGGCTCGGGGCGGAGCGGGCGGCGTCTGGCGCGCCGGCGCAGCCGCAGGTCCAGCCGCTGCGCCGGACGCCGAGCCGTCCGGCCGTCGACCCCTCGGCTCGAAGCGCGGGCGGCGGCCGTAGGGTCCGCCGCGGCGCGATGCCGGTCTGGCTCGGGGCGCTCGCGGCCGCTGCCGTGCTCGCCTTCCTGGTCCTGCCGCGCGTCCTCGAGCGTACCCGCCTGCCGGGTGGGCAGGGAGCCCCGCCCAACGACGTCGCGCGCCGCGAGAGCGTCGCGCGCCAGGCTCCGCCGCTCCCGGTGCCGCAGCGCGGACCCGGGCCGGCCCCGCTCGAGATCGCCCGCGACGTCCACAAGCCGCCCGCGCCGGCCAAGCTCGGGGCGGCGGCGGCCGATTCGCCGCTGCCCTCCGGCGATCCCGCGCTGGCGCAGCTCGAGGCCGCCAGCGACGAGGACC
>Ga0335080_10005540_pt1 | contig 12993 bp, 6 predicted proteins | sample Lox_Sample_34_FD_206720 | JGI IMG/M metagenome (GOLD analysis project Ga0335080, IMG submission 206720) | Soil microbial communities from Loxahatchee National Wildlife Refuge, Florida, United States - Lox_Sample_3.4 | ecosystem: Environmental > Terrestrial > Soil > Wetlands | place: USA: Florida... | reverse complement strand
ATCCAATCCTGGTTCTCGGGCCCAATCTGGGGTCTGCGAGGCGATGTCATCGGTACATTGAAGACATCGGAGTCATTCCAAGAGCCGTAGTTGATCGTTCTCAATGACCGCGGATAAGAAGGCGAGCTACAGGGCGACCCTGATCCGCTCCACCACAGCAGGTCACAGTGGGGTCAGGTCTTGAATCATGAATCACAGGTCAGAGTGGGGTCAGATCTTGAATCTTGAATCGCGCCTGCCAAACAGAGATCCGGAATGCCGGATGGGTAGCGAATCTCGAGAGATACAATTAGGGCAGCCTGACCAGCAGTAGGCGCGACCTGGTCTCGCGCCCTGCGGCGGATCGTGCGGGTGGGAGAGGGAACAGACAAGACTTGACCGCGTTACTTGCCTCTGTTCCTGCTGCTACCCAGTGACCGTCGTCCTACAAGCTGCAAAGGATCGAGTGAGCCTCGCAGTCCCAGATCCGCCGGTCGAGCGGGTCACCAATCTTCCGCTCGGCTACTTGCGCGGCTTCATCGTCTTGCTCGTTGTCGCTTACCACTCGGCGTTGGCCTACACCGGGATCCTGGCCCAAGTCTCGTTTTTCGAAGCTCCCCCGCTGCTCTGGCGCGCGTTCCCGATCGTCGATCGCCACAGCAGCCCTCTGTCTCCCGCCTTCATCGGTTTCAACGATGCATTCTTCATGTCGTTGATGTTCCTGCTCTCCGGGCTCTTCGTCGCCCCGAGCATCTCACGCAAGGGGCCCCTGCCCTTCCTCCGTGATCGGGCGTTACGGCTCGGCATCCCGTATCTCTTCGCGGCCGGTCTGCTGGGACCGCTCGCTTACTTTCCCGCCTTCATGCAGATCACCGGGACACACGATGTCGGGCGATTCTTGCGCGAGTGGCTGTCCTTGGGCGTGTGGCCGAGTGGGCCTGCATGGTTCATCGCGCTGCTGCTGGTGTTCGATCTGCTCGCGACCGTCTTGTTCGCAACCGTACCGCGCTCGGCGACGACGCTAGGCAGACTGGCCACGATAGGCGGCACACGACCGTTCCGATTTTTTCTCGTAGTGGTTCTGCTGTCGCTATCGGCCTATGTGCCACTGTCGATTGCTTATGGTCCTTGGAGCTGGATGGAGCTTGGCCCCTTCACCGTCCAGACCAGCCGGGTCGCGCACTACACGCTCTATTTCCTGCTTGGCGTGGGCTTAGGCAGGGCCGGCGCGGACCAGGGGCTTCTGGATCCTGCCGGAACATTGGCTGGAACCTGGTGGATCTGGGTTCTGGTCGCGCTCGTCGCATTCGTGCTCGCCCACACGATCGCGATCGGCGCTCTCGCCGCAGGGGGACAGCCGCCAATCCAGTGGAACGTCCTGGGCGGGATCGGCTTCTCGCTCTCCTGCGGGGCTGCCTGCTTTGCCTGTCTTGCCGTATCCCTCAGATTCGTGAAGCGCCAAAGCCACCCGCTGAACAGTCTGCTGCGGAATTCCTATGGCATCTATCTGGTCCACTATCCGTTCGTGAACTGGCTGCTGTTCGCGATGTTGGCTGCACCGCTTCCCGCCGTCGTGAAGTTTCTGATCGTCTTTTCCAGCGCGGTGCTTCTCAGCGGGCTCACCGCCTCGCTCCTCACGCGAAACCGAGCAATCGCGCGGATCCTATGAGTGACACGGCTGCCAGCGACGTTCCACCGGTACTGCCTACTGACTGAATCGCCGCAGGATCTCGCGCGCGGAAAAGCGGAGACTGCTTGGGCAGGCTAGGTCAACCCCGCGGCGACGTTGACCAGAAGCGCGAGTAGCGTTGCGTTGAAGAAGAACGCGATCACCCCATGCGTGAGCGCGAGGCGGCGCATCTTGTGACTGTTGATCGCCACGTCCGACGTCTGCGACGTCGTGCCCAGCACGAAGGCGAAATACAGGAAGTCGACGTAGTTCGGCGCACCGCCTCCCGGGAACTGCAGACAGGGCGCATCGGTTCGGCTGCCACGCATGTAGTACTCGTGGGCATAGTGCAACGCGAACGAGGTGTGCACGACGAACCACGAGCAAAGGATCGTCAGCGCCGCCAGCGCAACGCGTAGCGTCTGCTCACCGCCGGGATGGTCCCGGATCCCGATCAGCTCGAGCAGGATCGCCGCCAGGCTGGCGATGGCCGCGGTCACCGTGAGGATCAGGACCGCCACGGCGCCATCGTCCTGCATGCGCGCGCGCTTCGCCATGCCCTCGATGCTAGCGCGCAGCATCATCGTCCACGCCAGCACGAGGTAGAGCACAGCGCCCATATCCCATGCGATGAGCGCTTGCGTGGGACCCGACACCGTCGACGGCAGAAGGACCAGCACCGTGAACCCGAGCACGACCGCCGTGGTCAGCCGCGGCCGTGCCCGGACCTGCCGCAGGACGCGCTTGAGCGGGCCGGGTGAGTGCGGCGCCTCCGGGCTATCCGGCTTCCGATCCATGCGCGCTCGCCGCAGCGGCGCGCGCCGACTCCGCCGCCGAGCCCAAGCCGTGGAAGTAGACGTTCAGCAGCACGGCCGCGATCGATGCCAGCAGGATGCCGGAGTGCAGCAGCGGAGAGAGCGCCTTGGGCAGATGGTCGAAGAACTTATCCGCCACGAGCGGGATCATGCCGAAGCCGATGCTGATCGCGACGATGTAGGGCGCCGCCTTCTGCCGCGCGTAGTCGACCCCGGCGAGGATCTTGATGCCGGTGGCCGCGACCATGCCGAACATGACGATGCCCGCTCCGCCCAGCACGAACTGCGGCACCGAGGCGACCACGTGCCCCATCTTCGGGAAAAGCCCGAAGGCGATCAGGATCGCACCGCCCACGGCGGTGACCCAGCGGCTGCGCACGCCCGTGACGCCCACCAAGCCGACGTTCTGCGAGAAGGACGTATACGGGAAGGTGTTGAACACGCCGCCGATCAGCGTGCCCACGCCGTCGGCGCGCAGGCCCCGCGCCAGGTCTTCTTGCGTGAGCGATTTCCCGGTCAGCTCGCCGAGCGCCAGGAACATCCCGGTAGACTCGATCATCACGACCAGCATCACCAGCGTCATGCTGGCGATCGCCCACAGGTCGAACTTCGGCATCCCGAACTGGAACGGGTAGATAAGGTCGACCCAACGCGCTGCCTCCAATCCGGCGAAGCTCACCTTGCCGAACGCAAGCGCGACGAGGAACCCGAGCACGATCCCGAGCAGCACCGCGATGTTGCCGAAGAAGCCCTTGACGTACTTGGTCACCAACAGGATCGCCACCAGCACCAGCAGCGCTACGGTGAGGTTGAAGGGATCCCCGTACTGCGGCGCCGTGGGCGGGCCGCCTGCCGCCCAGTTGATGCCCACGCGCATCAGCGAGATACCGATCACGGCGATGATCGTCCCGGTCACCACCGGGGGGAACAGCGGCAGCAGGCGGCTCACCACCGGGGCGATCAGGATGGCGATGATGCCAGCGACGATAACTGCGCCATAGATGCCGAGCAGCCCCAACTCCGGGTTCGCGCCCATCGCCAGCATCGGGCCCACCGACGCGAACGTCACGCCCATCATCACCGGCATGCGGATGCCGAACTTCCAGACGCCGATCGACTGCAGAATCGTCGCCACCCCGCAGGCGAAAAGGTCGGCGTTGATCAGCATCGCGACCTGTTCCTTCGGCAGCTTCAGCGCCGAGCCGAGGATCAGCGGCACCGCCACGGCCCCCGCGTACATCACCAGAACATGCTGCAGACCGAGCACGAACAGCTCCGCCGGCGGCAGCACCTCGTCGACCGCGGCCTTCTGGCTTGCCTCCACTTGGTCCCCTTTCTTTCCGGCTCTAGGAAGTGCGCGCGGGGAGTCCCGGCGGAGCTCCCGCGTGCGCCACGCGCACCGCGCCATCGTACCCGCGGGCGGGCGCGCGATCCAGCCTCAAGCTACTTGGCTTGCGTGGAAGCCTGCACCGTCGCGGCGCTCGAGTCCTGCCCGTAGCGGATGCCGAGCGCATTGTCGTCGGGGAGCTGCTCCGCATCCCAGCCTCCGCCGACCGCCTTCACCAGCAACACGGCGGCGTTCATGCGGTTGCCGAGGATGGTGACGGCCGTGCTCTGGTTGCTCAGCAGCGCGGCCTGGACCACCACCACGCTCAGATAGCTGATCGTCCCGGCTTTGTACTGATTGGTGTAGAGCTGGACCGACTGCTCGGCGGCGGACACCGCAGCGGCTTGCACTGTCGCCTCCTGCTCCAGGATGCGCAATGCGGCGAGGTTATTCTCGACCTCCTGGAAGCCGGTGAGCACGGTCTGGCGGTAGGTCGCCACGGTTCCGTCGTACGCCGCCCGGGCGGCGTCCGTCTGCGCTTGGAACAGGCCGCCATTGAACAGAGTACCGGCCAGCGATGCCCCGACCGACCACGCGCGGCTCGGATAGGTAAACCACTCCGCGAGGTTCGCGGTAGAGAACCCGCCGATAGCGTTCAGCGTCAACGTGGGGTAATAGGCGGCGATCGCTACGCCGATTTCGGCGTTGGCCGCCGCCACGCGCCGCTCCGCCGAGGCGATGTCCGGCCGGCGCTCGAGCAGCGCGGAGGGCACGCCCACGGGAATCGGGGGCGGCGTCGCGGTGAGCGGCGAGGCGGGCAGCGAGAATGTCGCGGGAGGCTTGCCGATAAGGATGGCGATGGCATTTTCCATCTGGGCGCGCTGCACTCCCAGATCGATCGCCTGGGCCTGCGTCGAGCGCAGTTGCGTCTCCGCCGCGGCGACATCCGCCTTCGAGGCCACGCCGCTGGCATAGCGGTTCTTGGTGAGATCGAACGACTTTTGATACGCGAGGACGGTATCGTCGAGCAGCGCCTTCTGAGCGTCGAGTGTCCGCAATTGAAAATAATCCTGCGCCACCTCCGAGGTCGCCGTGAGGCGCGCCGTCTCGAGGTCCGCGGCGCTCGCCTGCGCGTTGGCCTCGGTGGCCTGGTAGGCGCGCCGGGCCTGGCCCCAGAGGTCCACCACCCAGGAAGCCTCGATCGGCAGCGTATAGTAGTTGTACGCACCGTGCGCGACCGGCGCCGGTCCGAGTGTCGACGACGGTTTCTGGCGGGTCACCGAGGCGGACGCGGTCACTGTCGGAAACATCGCGGAACGCGCTTCCTGCACGATCGCGCGCGCCTGCTGGAACTGGGCGAGCGCGAACGCGACGTTCTGGTTGGAGATGTAGACCTGATCCTCCAGCGCGTTGAGCTGCGGATCGTTGAAGATCTCCCACCACTTGCCGCGCGGGAACTGGTCCTGCGGCTGGGCCTGCTTCCAGCCGGGCTGCTCCTTGTATGCCGCCGTGGTTGCCGCCTTCGGCTTGACATAGTCGGGGCCGACCATGCATGCGCTCAGCACGCACAGCGCACCCCACGCGAGCACGAAGCGCAGCCGCACTAGGCTTTCCTGGGAGAAGGCGTCGCGATTGCCCATTGCATCTTCCGTGGCGAGTGGCGGGACTGACCTGGCTGGCGGCGGCGCGCTGGTCATGGCGACTCCGGCCGCAGGCGCGTCCGCAGCCTCCACCTGCGCAGCCGCAGGACCCACAGGCGGAACCGATCCAGCAGCAGGTAGACCACGGGCGTGGTGTAGAGCGTCAGAAGCTGGCTCATCATCAGCCCGCCGACGATGGCGATGCCGAGCGGCCGGCGGATCTCGCCGCCCACGCCCCCGCCGATGGCGAGCGGCAACGCGCCCAGCATGGCCGCCATGGTGGTCATCATGATCGGGCGGAAGCGCACCAGGCAGGCCTTGTGGATCGCCTCCACCGAGCTGAGCCCTTCCTCGCGCTCGGCGATGAGCGCGAAGTCGATCATCATGATGGCGTTCTTCTTCACGATTCCGATCAGCAGAATGATGCCGATGAACGCGATGATGGTGAGCTCTGTGTCGCAGATCATCAGGGCGAGCAGCGCGCCCACGCCGGCCGATGGCAGCGTCAAGAGGATCGTGATGGGATGGATGTAGCTCTCGTACAGGATGCCGAGCACGATGTAGACCGTGATCAGCGCGGCCAGGATCAGCCAGGGCTGGTTGGCGAGCGAAGCCTTAAACGCCTGCGCGGTACCCTGAAAGCTCCCGCGCACCGACGCCGGCACGCCCATCCGAGTGACGGCGTCCTGGACCGCATCGACCGCCTCGCCCAGCGAGGCGCCCAGCGCCAGGTTGAAGGACAGCGTGACGGCGGGGAACTGCCCCTGGTGGTTGACCGCCAGGGTATCGGCCGTCGGCTCGAAGCGCGCGATTGCCGCCAGCGGGACCTGCGCTCCGGTGGACGAACGCACATAGATGTCTTTGAGCGTATCGGGCCGCTGCCAGTACTGCGGCTCCAGCTCCATCACCACGTGGTATTGGTTGAGCTGGGTGTACATGGTGGAGACTTGCCGCTGGCCGAACGCGTCGTAGAGCGTGTTGTCGATCAGCTGCAGGGACAGGCCCAGCCGGGACGCGGTGTCACGATCGATCGTGATCGCCGTGCGCAGCCCCCGGTCCTGCTGGTCGCTGTTCAAGTCGACGAGCTTCGGGAGTTGCCGCAACTGCTGCAGGATGCGCGGAGCCCAGGTCGTCAGGTCGCGCAGGCGCTCCGCCTGCAGCGTGTACTGGAATTGCGCATTGCTGGCGCGCGCGCCGACGCGCAGATCCTGCACCGACTGCAGATAGAGTGTAGCTCCGGGAACCTTCGAGAGCTTTCCGCGCAGGCGCGCGATGACCTGGTCCGCGTTGAGCTTGCGTTCGTCGGGAGACTTCAGCACGATGAACAGGCGGCCCGTGTTGCGCGTGGTGCCGCTCCCCGAGCCGCCGGTGAATCCCAGCACGTGCTCCACCGCAGGGTCGCCTTGGACGATCGCGACGAGCTCCCTGATCTTGTCGCGCATGGCCTGAAACGAGATGTCCTGCGTCGCCTGGATCGATCCGACCAGCCGTCCGGTGTCCTGCTGCGGGAACAGCCCCTTGGGGATGATGACGTACAGATAGATATTGACCACGATCGTGGCCAGGGTGAGCACGATCATGATCACCCAGTGGCGCAGCGCCCAGGACAGCGTTCGGTCGTAGCCGCGCAATACCGCGTCGAACGCCCGCTCGCTGGCGCGGTAGATCCGCCCATGCTTCACAGGTCCCCGGCTGGCCAGCACTCTCGAGCACATCATGGGGGTTGTGGTGAGCGAGACCACCAGCGAGACCAGGATCGCGACCGACAGGACGACCGCGAACTCGCGGAACAGGCGGCCCACCATGCCGCCCATCAGCAGGACGGGGATGAACACCGCCACCAGCGAGAGGCTCATCGAAACCACCGTGAACCCGACCTCTCTCGCGCCGCGCAACGCGGCCTGCATCGCGGGCATGCCCTCTTCCATATGGCGCGACACGTTTTCCAGGACCACGATCGCGTCGTCGACCACGAAGCCGGTGGCGATGGTGAGCGCCATCAGCGACAGATTGTCCAGGCTGTAGCCGCACAGGTACATGACCCCGAAGGTCCCGATCAGCGAGACCGGGACCGCGACGCCTGGAATCAGCGTCGCGCGCACGCTGCGCAGGAAAGCGAACACAACCAGGATCACCAGCACGATGGCGATGCCGAGGCTGATCTCCACGTCGCGCAGCGAAGCGCGGATGGTCGGCGTGCGGTCGAGCACCACGGAGAGCTTCATGGCCCCGGGGATCGACGCCTCGAGCTGAGGCAGTGCCGCACGGACGTTGTCCACCGTCTCGATGATGTTCGCGCCGGGCTGCCGGTACACGATCACCAGCACCGCGAGCTTGCCGTCGGTCAAGCCGATGTTGCGCAGGTCCTCGACCGATTGCTGCACGCTGGCCACGTCGATCAGACGCACCGGGGCGCCGTTGCGGTAGGTGACGATGAGCGGGCGGTACTCCTCGGCCTTGAGGAGCTGGTCGTTGGTGTTGATCTCCCAAGTCTTGTCCGCGTCGGAGAGCTTGCCCTTGGGCCGGTTCGCATTGGCGCTCGCCAGCATCGTGCGCACGTCTTCCAGCCCGATGCCGTACTTGTTGAGCGCGGTCGGGTTCAAGTCCACGCGCACTGCGGGCAGCGAGGCCCCACCCACGTATACCTGCCCTACACCTTCGATCTGCGACATCTTCTGCTGCAGGATCGTGGACCCGACGTCGTACATCTGGCCCGTGGTGGCGGTGTCAGAAGTAAGCGCCAGGATCAGCACGGGCGCATCGGCCGGGTTCACCTTCCGGTACGACGGGTTGGTAGGCAGATCGGATGGCAGGTAACTGCGCGCTGCGTTGATCGCCGCCTGCACGTCGCGCGCGGCGCCGTCGATGTTGCGGGCGAGATCGAACTGCAGCACGATCGAGCTGGAGCCCATCGTGCTGGTGGAGGTCATCTCCGTCACCCCGGCGATGCGCCCCAGCTGGCGCTCGAGCGGCGTGGCGACGGAAGTCGCCATGGTCTCCGGATTCGCACCCGGCAGAGAAGCGCTGACCGAGATGGTCGGGAAGTCCACCTGGGGCAGCGGCGCAACGGGGAGGAGGCGGAAGGCGAACGCTCCCGAGAGCGCCACCCCCACGGTCAGCAGCGTTGTCGCGACCGGCCGGTGAATGAAGATCGCCGGGATGCTCACACCCGTTACGCTCCCGCCGTTTCCATCGCGCCGCGGCGGCGCGCGATCCGCTCAGCCAGCCGATCGAACGCGAGATAGATCACCGGCGTGGTGTACAGCGTGAGCAGCTGGCTCACGATCAGGCCGCCCACGATGCTGATCCCGAGCGGCCTGCGCAGCTCCGCGCCCACGCCGCCGCCCAGCGCCAGCGGCAACGCACCCAGCAGCGCGGCCATCGTCGTCATCAGGATCGGCCGGAAGCGCAGCATGCACGCCTCGAAGATGGCGTCGTGCGCCGAGCGCCCGCCGCTGCGCTGCGCCTCCAGCGCGAAGTCGATCATCATGATGGCGTTCTTCATGACGATCCCGATCAGCAGGATCACGCCGATCAGCGCGATCACGCTGAAGTCGTTGCGCGTCACGATCAGCGCGAGCAGCGCCCCCATCCCTGCGGAAGGCAGCGTGGACAGGATCGTGATCGGGTGCACGTAGCTCTCGTAGAGCACCCCCAGCACGATGTACACCGTCACGATCGCCGCCAGGATCAGCAACGGCTGATTGGCGAGCGAGGCGGCAAACGCCTGCGCTGCGCCCTGGAACCCGGCCTGCACGCTGCGCGGCATGGCAAGCTCGCGCCGGGCCGACTCGACGGCCTTCACCGCGTCGCTCAGCGCAGCGTCCGGCGCCACGTTGAAGGAGAGAGTTGCCGCCGGGAACTGGCCCTGATGGTTGATGACGAGCGATGCGGGTCGCTCGGCTGCCTGGGTGATCGCGCTGATCGGCACCTGTCCTCCGGTGGGCGGGCGCACATAGATATCGGACAGCGAGGACGGGTTTTGCTGAAAGCGAGGCTTGACCTCCAGGACCACGCGGTACTGGTTGAGCTGCGTGTACATGGTCGACACCAGCCGTTGGCCGAACGCATCGTAGAGCGTGTCGTCGATGAGCTGGGGCGTGATGCCCAGCCGCGAGGCGGTGCTGCGGTCGATGGTGAGCATCGTCTGCAAGCCCTCCTGCTGCTGGTCGCTTGCCACATCGCGCAGCACGGGCGAGGCCCGAAGCTTTTCCAGCAGGCGCCCGCTCCACAAAGCGAGCTCCTCCGGGTCCGCGTCCTGCAGCGTGTACTGGTACTGCGTGCGGCTCACACGGTTCTCCATCGTGATGTCCTGCACGGGCTGCAGGAACAGCGCGATGCCGTCGACCTGATCGAGCTTGGGCTGAAGCCACCGGATCAGCTCCGCAGCGCTGAGCCCGCGGCGCGCCAGGGGCTTGAGGTCGATCAGGATGCGCCCGCTATTCAGCGTGACGTTGCTGCCATCCACACCGATGAAGGACGACAGGCCTGCCACGTCCGGGTCTTCCAGCAGCACCTTCGCCAGCGCTTGCTGGCGCTGCGCCATGGCGGTGAACGAGATCGATTGCGGCGCTTCCGAGATGCCCAGGATCATGCCCGTGTCCTGCACCGGGAAGAAGCCCTTGGGGATGAACACGTAGAGCAGGATCGTTGCCACCAGCGTGGCGACCGCGACGACCAGCGTCGCGCGCTGCCGGTCCAGCACCCAGCTCAGCGTGCGGCGGTAGAGATCGATCATGCGCTCGATCGCCTCGCCGGTGACGCGGTAGAACCGGTTCTGCTCCGATTCGGGCCGGTGCTTGAGCAGGCGCGCGCACATCGTGGGGGTGAGCGTGAGCGACACGAAGGCGGAGATCAGGATCGTCACGCTGAGCGTGATGGCGAATTCGCGGAACAGGCGCCCCACCACATCGCCCATGAACAGCAGCGGGATGAGCACCGCGATCAGCGACACGGTGAGCGACAGGATGGTGAATCCGATCTGCTGCGCGCCCTTGAGCGCCGCCTGCAGCGGCGGCTCGCCCTGTTCCACGTAACGCGCGATGTTCTCGATCATGACGATCGCGTCGTCCACCACGAAGCCGGTCGCGATGGTGAGCGCCATCAGCGACAGGTTGTCGAGGCTGAACCCGGCGAGGTACATGACGCCGAAGGTGCCCACCAGCGACAGCGGCACCGCGACGCTCGGGATCGCGGTGGCGGCGAGATTGCGCAGGAACAGGAAGATCACCGTGACCACCAGCGCCACCGCGAGCATCAGCTCGAACTGCACGTCGCGCACCGAGGCGCGGATCGTCGTCGTGCGGTCGGTGACCACCGAAACCTGCACCGACGCGGGCAGGGCGGCTTGCAGCTGCGGAAGCAGGCGCTTGATGCGGTCCACGACCTCGATGACGTTGGCGCCCGGTTGGCGCTGGATGTTGACGATGACCGCGGGCCGATCGTTGAACCACGCGGCCTGCTTCACGTTCTCCGCGTCGTCGATCACATCGGCCACGTCGGACAGCAGGACCGGGGCATTGTTGCGGTAGGCGACGATGAGCGAGCGGTAGTCGCGGCTGGATAGAAGCTGATCGTTGGCGCTGATCGTGAAGGCGCGCTGCGGGCCGTCGAATGTGCCCTTGGCCAGGTTCACGTTGGCGGCGGCGATCGCCGCGCGCACGTCCTCCAATCCGACGTCATAGGATGCGAGCGCCGTAGGGTTGACCTGCACGCGCACCGCGGGCCGCTGGCCGCCCCCGATGCTGACCAGCCCGACGCCCGCAAGCTGCGAGATCTTCTGCGCGAGCCGCGTGTCCGCGAGGTCCTCCACCTGCGGCAGCGGGAGGATGTCCGAGGTGAGCGCCAGTGTCAGCACGGGAGCGTCCGCGGGGTTCACCTTGCTGTACACGGGCGGGTTGGGCAGGTCCTTGGGCAGGAAGGTGTAGGAGGCGTTGATCGCGGCCTGCACCTCCTGCTCGGCGACGTCGAGGCTGAGATCGAGGCTGAATTGCAGCGTGATCAGCGAGCTGCCGCCCGAGCTCGTCGAGTTCATTTGCTTCAGGCCGGGCATCTGACCGAACTGGCGCTCGAGCGGCGCGGTGACCGAGGAGGCCATCACCTCCGGGCTCGCGCCCGGATAGAACGTGAGGACCTGGATGGTAGGGTAGTCCACTTGCGGCAGCGCCGAGACCGCCAGGAGCCGATACGCGACAGCCCCCGCCAGCAACAGCGCGACCATCAGCAGCGAGGTCGCCACCGGCCGCAGGATGAAGGGACGCGAGAGGTTCATGCGCGGCTCCTCGTTATATCGGGCGATGCGTTCGCAAGCTCAGCCATGCGGCTTCGCATCCGCCTCGCCGGCTGCGCCCTTGCGTTGGCCCCCGCCGTCCGGGCCGCGGCGCGGCGCGGCGCCGCCCATCTGCACATCGACTTTCGCGCCGTCGCGCAGCTTGTCCGCTCCATCGACTACGACCATGTCGCCGGGCTTGACGCCGGAGTCCACGGCGGCGTTATCGCCCTGTGTCGCGCCCAAGGCGACCTGACGCACGGACACGCTATGGTCGGGGTTCACGACGTACACGAACGGCCCTTGCGCCCCGCGTTGCACGGCGACCAGGGGCAGCACGGTCACATCTCGCTTCATGTCGACCAGCAGGCGCGCGTTGACGAACTGGTTGGGAAACAGCACCCCGTCCTCGTTCTTGAACAGCGCCTTCAGACGCACGGTTCCCGTCGTCGGGTCGATCTGGTTGTCGACGGTGAGGAGCGTGCCGGTGGCGAGCTTCACCTTCTGCTCGCGGTCATAGGCCTCGACCATGAGCTTGTCGCCGGCGTGCAGCTTCTTGAGCACCTGCGGCAGGCTATCCTCGGGGATCGTGAATACGACCGTGATCGGCTGCAGCTGGGTCAGCACCACGAGCCCGTTGGTGTCGGTGGCGTGCACCATGTTGCCGGGGTCCACGAGCCGCAGCCCGAGACGGCCGCTGACCGGTGCGGTGATGCGCGAGTACGTGAGCTGCAGCTTGGCGTTGTCGATCTGGCTCTGGTCCATCTTGAGCGCGGCCTCGTACTGGCGCACCAGCGACTCCTGCGTGTCGAGCTGCTGCTTGGGAATGGAATCCTGCTCGACCAGCACGCGGTAGCGCTCCAGGTCCACCTTGGCGTTCTTCAGCAAGGCGTCGTCGCGCGCGAGCTGTCCTTCGGCCTGCTCGAGCTGTACTTGGAACGGGCGCGGATCGATCTCGGCGAGCAGGTCGCCGGCGTGCACCAGCTGGCCCTCCTGGAACAGCACGCGCATGAGCTGCCCGTCGACGCGGCTCTTCACCGTGACGGTGTACGTCGGCACCACCGAGCCGAGCCCGTTCAGATACACGCCGATGTCTCCCGTCTTCACCGGCGCCGCGACCACCGGGAGAGAGCGCGCAGCCGGGTTCTGCCCCGGGCCCTGCTTCGAGGCACGCGGCTCGGCGGCGCCCGGCTTATTGACCAGGGCATAGATGCCGATAGCCGCCAACAGGACCACCAGGGCCGCCAGCCACCAGCGCCAGCGCCGGAAAGCGCTCTCGCCGCGCAAGGAGGAAG
>Ga0335080_10005538_pt1 | contig 12994 bp, 9 predicted proteins | sample Lox_Sample_34_FD_206720 | JGI IMG/M metagenome (GOLD analysis project Ga0335080, IMG submission 206720) | Soil microbial communities from Loxahatchee National Wildlife Refuge, Florida, United States - Lox_Sample_3.4 | ecosystem: Environmental > Terrestrial > Soil > Wetlands | place: USA: Florida... | reverse complement strand
GGACGAGCACCGCGATGGTGGTGGAGGTGTAAAAGACGACGGCGAAGGCGGAGGCGATCCAGCCGGCGCGGGGAAGGGTGCGGAGGGGATCGTGGATCTCGGCCCCCATGAGGGCGACCATTTCCATGCCGGACATGCCGTAGGCGAGGGTGGACCAGAAGTTGACCGTCGACCAGTTCCAGGTGGGCGCGATGTGGATTGGGGTGGCGCTGCCGCGGGCCCGCCACACGAGCCCGGCGATCGCGACGAGCAGGATGGTGACCAACCAGGTCGCGGCGCCGCCGGTGTTCTCGATCCACTTGCCGGTTTTCAGGCCGATAAGGTTGGCGCCGAGCGCGATCCAGATGGCGGCGATGGCGACAGCGAGCATCGCGGGGCGGCTGCCGGTGAGCGCGGCGAGCGGGGCCGGCAGCGCGGACAGCCCCGCACTCATATAAAAGATGGCGGCTGAGGGGAACCAGACGGCGATGCCGACCCAGTAGACGAAGAAACAGAGAAATCCGTGCCAGGGGCCGAAATCGCTGCGGGCCCAGGTGTACAGGCCGCCGGCCCCGGGGTACTTGGCGGCCAGGGCGCCGACGGAGATAGCAAGCGGGGCCATGAACAGGACTGCCGTGAGAATCCACAGCGAAACCGAGCTCGGTCCGGTGTGGGCGGCGGCGGGGATCCAGCGCGTGGCGGTGACGCAGGCGGTGGCAAACAGGGTCACGTCGCGGAGGCCCAGCTCGCGCTTCAGCTTCTGCTCAGACATGCGCGGGGCGGACGGCTTCGCGTTCGGCGTGGAGCTCGATTCCGATGCGGCGGAGACCTTCGGCCAGGAAATCGGGGCGGCCGCCGAGCCAGATGCGGATGAAGGCTTCGAGTCCGAGGTGCGCGCCGGGAACGATGAGGACGCTTTGTTGGACGCGAACTCTCTCGCAGAGCTGGACGCTGGGCGTGGGCGAGTGATAGCGCATGAGGCAGAGGGCGCCGGCGCGGGGCTCGCGGAAAGTGAGGAAATCGCCGAAGCCTGAGACCCACTTCTTCATCACGGGGAGATTCTCCTGCAGGATGGCGCGAGTACGGGCGTACAGCTTCTCGCGATTCTCGGGCTTGACGGCGACGCGCGCCACCGCGTCGGAAATCTTGTTGGGGCCGATGGTGATGTAGTCGTGCTGGCTCCAGCAATCGGCGATCACCTCCTTGGGACCGACGATCCAGCCGGTGCGGACGCCCGGAATTCCGTAGGCCTTGGAGAGTCCGCTGGTGACGATGACGCGGTCGCTCATGCCCCAGAAGCTGGGAGTGCGCTCGCAGTGGATTTCGGCGCCGAGGTAAACTTCGTCGGCGAGCAGGTAGGCGCCAACCTGGTCGCAGCGGGCCACGATGCGGCGCATGGCTTCGCGGGAGAGCACGCTGCCGGTGGGGTTGTGGGGATTGGAGAGATAGACGAGGCGCGTGCGCGGGTTGACAGCGCGGTCGAATTCGTCCCAGGCGGGCTCCCAGTCGCGGTCTATGGAGAGGTGGAAAGTGTTGATGCGGGCGCCGAAGCCGGTGGGGAGGCCGCCGTACTGCATGTAGTTGGGAACCTGGAAGGCGACTTCGTCGCCGTCGCGGATGAGGGCGAGGGCAAGCAGGAAATTGGCTTCGGAGGTGCCGTTGGTGACCTCGATATGGTCCACAGACGCGCCGGGGTACTGTAGGGCCAGCTCTTCGCGGAGGGGAATGGTGCCGTTGGATTGGCTGTAGCCAAGCGGCATGTCAATGATGGCGTCGAGATCGAGGCCCATCCCGGCGAGCTCGCGCAGGCTTACGGGGCGGACGCCGCTTTCGCTCATGTCGAACTCGACGAGATTTTCCCAGGTGGACTGGTTGCGCTCCATTTCGAAGACGGGGATTCTCATGCGACTTTCTCCCAGCAGGATTCCGCGATGTACAGGTCTTCCACACCCAGACCGGTGAAATCGCACACGGTCAGCGAGTGCGGCGGGACGGGTCGCGGCGCGGCCAGGAATTCACCGAGCTCGACGGCGCGGACGAGACAATCGGGCGCGTGCTGCAACTCCCCCAGCTTCTCACACTGGCGCCGCGAATCGGCGAGGACGAGGGCGGCCCGCCGAAGGATGGCGGCGTCCATCTCCTGCTTGCCCGGCGTGTCGGAGCCGACGCAGGAAATATGCGTGCCGGGATGGACGGCGGCGGTGTGGAGGACCGGCTCGCGCGAGGCGGTGCAGGTTACGATCAGGCGGGTTTCATGCGCGACCTCGGCCGGAATGGCGGCGATGGAGACGTCGGCAAAGCGGCCGATGTCGCGGCGGCAGGCTTCGACATGCTCCGGGTTGCGGCCCCAGAGAACGACGCGCTCGAGGGGGAGCACGCGGGCGTGCAGTTCGACCTGGAGGCGGGCCTGGATGCCGGTCCCGATAACGCCGAGCGTTCTGTCGCGGCGGCCGAGCTCGCGGGCGATGAGGGCGGCCACGGCGGCGGTGCGCACGTCCGTGAGGTGTCCGCCGTCGCGGAGGAAAGCCACGGGATCGCCGGTCTCGGCGGAGGAGAGGAGCATCATTCCGTTGCCGGCAGGGAGGCCGCGGCCTGGATTGCGCGGAAAAGTGGCGGCGATTTTGAGGGCGAAGTACTTGCCGCCGCGGCGGTAGCTGGACTTCATGTGCACTTCGGCGTCTTCGGGGGCGATGGGGAGGTGCATGGGCATGGGAGTGTCGCACTCGCCGCGGGAGTAGGCGATGAGGGCGTCGCGCATGCGGTTGATGATCTCGGGGTAGTCGAGGAGAGGCAGAAGGTCGGATAGTTCGAGGACGCGCACTCGCGTCCCATTCTACACTTTGACGCCGCACATTTCGGCGAAGCGTAGCTCGGTGGCCTTCACGCGGCCGGCCACAACGTAGAGGGCACGGTGGAGAACCGCGGCGCCGAGCGCGGTGTCTTCGAAGCACCGGGCTTTGAGCGCGGCGCCGTTGAGCTCGAGGGCGGTGGTGCGCTCGCGGGCGCGAACCTGGAAGAGCGTGTCCTGGTGTTCGAGAAGGGCGCTCCAGCCGAAGACGGTGCCCGGCCCGAGACTCTGCACGCAGATCGTGTAACGTGGCGTACTGAGTTCGACTGCGACGCTGCCGGACATGACCAGGTAGAACGAGGTGGACTGCTGGCCGTCGACGAGGATGACCTCGTCCTCTTGAAACATGACCTCGGTGGCCAGTTTGGCGAGGCCATCGAGCTGCGTGCCGGAAAGTCCTACGGCGAACGGATGGTCTTTGAGTGCCTGGATTCGCGTCATATTCCCCACCACGGGTGATAAACCCCTATCACTGGTCCAAAGATGTCAGAAACCGTTGGATTTACGAACAGCGGACGTTAGGGAAGCAATTGCAATTCCACGGACGGTGGCGATGTTGATATGATCGAGCGGACCATGCATCGCTTTTTAATGCCCGTCCTGCTGGCGGCCGTGGCGCTGGCCCAGCAGACACCGCAGCAGCGGTACCGGAGCAGGATTTCGATTTACGACCTGGGGACGAAGCGCTCGTTTGTGCTCTACTCGGCGGACCAAGTGATCGAGGCGCCGAACTGGTCGCGCAACGGGAAGTTCCTCCTTGTGAATACAGGCGGAAGCTTGTACCGGCTGCCGGTCGAGGGAGAGGCCAAGCTGGAGAAAATCGACTTGGGCGAGGGCGGGTACCGCTGCAACAACGATCACGACTACACGCGCGACGGGAAGCAGTTGGCGTTTTCGGCGTCGAGCCCGAATTCGCGGCAGTCGCAGGTGTACCTGGCGAATGGGGACGGGTCGGGCGCCAAGCTGATGACGCCGCTCTCGCCGAGCTATTTTCACGGATGGTCGCCCGACGCGAAATGGCTGGCGGTAGTGGGGCAGCGCGACGGCAAGTTCAACCTGTTCCGCGTGCCGGTGGAAGGGGGAACGGAGCAGCGCCTGACCACGAAAGGCTATGACGACGGGCCGGAGTATTCGCCGGACGGCAAGTGGATCTACTTCAACTCGAACCGCGGCGGCGGATGGGACATCTGGCGGATGCCGCCGGACGGAGCGGGCGCCGACGATGCGAAGGCCGAGCGCGTGACCAGCGACGAAGTGGAGGACTGGTTCCCGCACTTCTCGCCGAACGGCAAGCTGCTGCTGATTTTCGGATTCCCGCCCGGCACGCCGAACCACAACGACAAGATGGAAGGCGTGGTGCTCCGGCTCATACCGGCTCCCGGAGCGAAGCTGAAGGCGGCGCATCCCGAGGTGCTGGTGAAGTTTTTCGGCGGGCAGGGGACCATCAACGTGAACTCGTGGTCGCCGGATTCGAAGAAGTTCGCGTACGTGGTGTACGAAAAGCAATGACGCGGCGGCAATGGATGCAGGCGGCTGCGGTGGCGCCTCTGGCCCTGGCGGCGAAAGCGGCCGCCAGCGTGAAGCTGGGCGCGGACCTCTTCAGCCTGCGCTCACAGAACTGGACGCCGTTCCAACTTCTGGATTACTGCGCGGGGCTGAAGGTGCGGGTGGTGCACTTTTCCGAGGTGCGGTTCATCGGCGGTCTGGAAAAAGACAATCTGCGGCGGGTGCGGGAGCACGCGCAGAAACTCGGGATCGAGATCGAGATCGGGATGATGTCGATCTGCCCTACCTCGAAAATGTTCAACGCCTCCGCGGGGACCGCGGAAGCGCAGCTCGGGACGATGATCGACGCGGCGGTGACAGTGGGCTCGCGCATCGTGCGCTGCGTGCTGGGCAGCTCGGCGGACCGGCTGCCGGGGCCCATCGAGCGGCACATCGAGAGCATGGCGCAGGTGCTGCGCAACGTGCGGGCGAGGGCGGCTGACGCGCACGTGAAGATCGCCATCGAGAATCACGCCGGGGACATGCAGGCGCGCGAGCTGAAGGGGCTGATCGAGCAGGCGGGGCCGGACGTGACCGGTGTGTGCATCGATTCGGGCAATCCCCTGTGGACCATCGAAGACCCGCACCTGACGCTGGAGACGCTGGCGCCGTACGTGCTGACCAGTCACCTGCGGGACAGCGCCGTGTGGCGCGTGCCGGAGGGCGCGGCGGTGTCGTGGGTGCGGATGGGCGAGGGGAACGTGGATATCGAAGGGTACGTGCGCAAGTACGCGGCGCTGTGCCCGGGCCGGGCGCTGTCGATCGAGTCGATCGTGATGGGGCCGCGGGTGTTTCCGTTTCGCGACGCGAAGTTCTGGGAGGCGTACCGGGACACGCCCGCGTGGGAATTCGAGCGCTTTCTGGAGATCGCGGACCGGGGCAAGGCGCGCGCGCCGGAGGTGCGTCCGCCGGACGCCGAGGCAGCCCGGCGCAAAGAGCGCGAGGATTTCGAGGCGAGTCTCGCGTATCTGAAGAAGCTACTGGCGTAGGGGTGGGGGCTTTCACCGTTGAGCCGCTCCACAGGCTGGCAAAAGCGCCGCTGCCAAACCGTCGCCGGAGATACTAAACTGATCCCGTTATGCTACGGCGAAACTTCCTGAGCGCCTGCACGGCGTTTGCCATCGGTTGCGCAGACGAGTCGCCAGGCGTGCTGTTGGTGCAAGGCGCGGTAGATGGCGAGTTACAGCCGCTCTTGACTGCGCTCGAAGGTGCCCGGTCCAGGCAGATCTCCGCATGGACCTTCTGGGAAGGAAGAATCGGCGCCAAACGAGTGGTCGTGTCCCGGACAGAAGTCGGTCCCATCAACGCCGTCGCGGCTACCGTCCTCGGGATCGAGCGCTACCAGCCGGGCCTGGTCATCAACCAGGGGACCGCCGGAGCCCACAACCCGGATCTACGGTTGTGGGACATCGTGGTCGGCGAACGAACCGTCGATTACGGTGCCTACACGTCGGAGCATGGCGATGCCGGATCCGGCATCAACCCGGCGCGGTGGAAGCCTGATCCTCACCGTCTACGGCTCGATGGCAGGCAGGGAACTTCCTTCTACACATTCAGCGGAGATGCCCGCGCGATCGAAGCCGCCGCGGCGATGAAGAATCCACGCGGGCGCGTCGTCCGGGGAACCATCGGCTCCGCGCCGCAGTACAATCGCGAGCTGGATATGATTGCCAGCATTCGCGCCAGGTACGGTACAGATTCCGAAGACATGGAGAGCGCATTTGCGCACGGCGCGGCAACCGGTCTTCGTACGCGCTTTCTGGCGATCCGAATGATCTCGGATTCTGAGTACAGCCATCCGCATCTCGAGCGTGTCGCCGGACAGTATTGCAGCGAGTTCGTTTTGGAGCTCGTTCGCAGCTTGCCGCAGAGATTCTGAGGCCGCCACCGGGAGATCTGAACCAGCCCAGCCCTCACGCCCTTGAGAGCAGCCCCGCTGGATGTTACAGTTCGCCCAGAAGAGCAACCGTTCGTCGGAAAGGAAGGTATCCACAATGCCCGAAGAGCGCAATCGCGTCACTCGCAGGCGCTTTGGAACGTCTCTGGCGCGGGCCGGCGTGGCGGCCGCGGTCGGCGGATCCGCCATGGGACAGGCTCCCGCCCAGGTGCCCGCTCAGCCCGCCGCGGCCGCCGGGCCCGTCGCGCCCAACGATCAACTGGTCTTCGCAGGCATCGGCATCCGCAGCCGCGGAATGTACGACCTCCAGCGCCTGCTCCCCGACCCCCGCGTGCGATTCGTCGCCATCGCGGACGTGCGGGAGAGCGCTCGCGAAAACGTCAAGAGCTTCGTGGACAAGCACTACGGCAACAACGACTGCAAGATGTACCGCGATCCCGCCGAAGTGCTGGCGCGGCCCGACATCGATGCCCTCCTGATCGCCACCAGCGACCGCTGGCATGGGCCCATGGCGATGTGGGCGGCGCAGTCCGGCAAGGACATGTACATCGAGAAACCCGGCGCCATGTCGATCAACGAAAGCTACGCCATGGCCGATAATGTCCGCCGCTACGGCGTGGTCTACCAGTCCGGCGCCCAGCGCAAGAACCAGTTCGCCTTCGAGTTCGCCGTTGGGCTCGCCCGCAGCGGCCGGCTGGGCAGGCTTCTGGCCGTGCATGCCGACACCGCCATTGGCCTGGGAACCGTCGATGAAGGCGGGCATAGTTGGTGGCCCCCCGAGACCCCCGAACCCGACCCGCTGGTGCTCGATTGGGACAAGTGGCTGGGGCCGTGCCTGTGGCGCCCCTGGAATTCCGCCTACCCCGACCGTGGCCGCGGCGAGTTCTGGGATTTCCACGCCGGGCTGCTCGAGTGGGCTTCCCACACCGTCGCCATGGCCCAGTGGGCCGCCGACATGGAGCACACCGAGCCGGTCGAGTACGTTCCCGACGGCCCCACCTTCCGCGGCGACGGCCTCATCAATCGCTACACCATCTATTGCCGCTACGCCAACGGCGTGCAACTCGTCCTGCGCAATCACAGTTGGATGTTGCTGGGTTCGTGCAGCAATCGCTTCGAAGGCACCGAAGGCTGGGTCGAAGTCGGCGACAGCGGGCGCATTGAGGTCTCGCCGAATCTGAAATCTCTCGTGCCCACCAAAATCGGACCCAAGGGCGACCCGACCGGCGAGCACATCCGCGAATTCCTGCAAAGCATCCGCTCCCGCATTCCGCCCCGCGCCAATGCCGACGTGACCTGTCACACCCACGTCGCCTCCCATGCCGCTTGGATTTGCGCTCAACTGAACCGCAAGTTGACCTGGGATCCGGCCAAACGGATGTTCCTCAAGGACGAAGAGGCCAATCGCATGCGCGGCCGCGCCTATCGCGAGCCCTGGCGCATGGAGGCGCTGGCTACCAGCGTGTAGCCGGGAAGAAAGGAGACTACCGCAATGCCGCAAACACCTGCACAGACACCAACGCCGCAAGCCGCGCCGGGACGCGGAGCCGCCCCCGCGCGGCCGGTCATCCTTCCCGAGTACGACGCGCTGCCCATCTGGAAGATGGAACCGCCCAAGCTGGTCGCCATGGTGAAAGACCCGTCTTCCACCCTGTTCCAGAAAGCCATCGCTTGCAAGAAGCTGGCCTTCGTGGGCGGCAAGGAAGCGGTCCCGCCCTTGGCGGCGCTCCTGACCCACCCCCAGCTCTCGTGCTACGCCCGCTTCGGCTTGGAGCCGAACCCCGATCCCTCCGTCGACGATGCGCTGCGCGACGCTCTGCCGAAATTGCAGGGCCGCCTGAAAATCGGGGTGATCACCTCGATCGGCGTGCGCAAGGACGCCAAAGCGCTCGACATGCTGACGAAGCTGATCGACGATAGCGACGCTGAAGTGGCCCGCGCGGCCGCGGCCTCCGTGGGCATGATCGGAGGCATGCAGGCGTCTCGATCGCTTCAGGCCGCGCTGGGCCGCGCCAGTTCTCCGGTCTTTCCTGTTGCCGCTCGCGCCGCCCTGCTTTGCGCCGAAGGCCTGATGGCGAGCAATCGGACGCGGGCCCTGGACCTCTACGCCCAGTTGAGCGCGGAAACCATGCCCAAGCCGGTGCGGCTGGCTGCCATCCGCGTGCTCAACGCATCCGGGCCGGCGCCCGAAAGCACGAAAAAGTGGCCGGCGCCAACGGGCGAGGCCGCCGACCGGGACAAGAGCGGTTTTCTCGGCCGCGATCGGTAGGCCGTCCGCAACTGGGACGAATCTGTGCGCCGGCCTATGTTCGCCGGACTGGCATGGCGTTAGCCCGTCCCACTGGCGACGCCTCAGTGCCCGACCGGCATCACCACCGGCCCGGCCGGCGCGGAATTGATCGTCGCCGGCGACGACACTCCGTTGATCGAAATCGAGACCGGATAAACGCCCGGCGCCAGGCTGGTCGGTACCCTGAAGTTGATTTGAAATTCTCCCGCCGATACCAGCGCCGCGGCGTCCGCCGGCACCGTGACACTGCCGATCGTCACCGTCACGCCGCTCACGAATGTCGTCGAGACCAATGTTCCCGCGGGCGACGGAGCCAGGCCCGTGGCGAACAGTTCCACCGTCTCGCCGGGAACGGCGTTGCGGAACCCTGGCCCATTCGAAGGTTCGGCCGCAATCTTGCCGTCCAGAAACACCGCCGCCGCATAGTTCGTGCCGCCGAGCGCTATCGGGAAGATGCCCGGTGAGTTGGCCGCCGCCGCGGCACTGACAATGTTGCTCGCCTGGCCTTTGGAAATTACCTGCACGGCGGCCGTGCCCGTGATGCCCGCCGGTACCTGGAAGCTGATTTGCGTATTGCTGATGTAATACACCGCCGCCGGTTGGCTGTTGACCAGCACTTGCACGCCGCTCAAGTTGGTGGGCAGATTAGCGCCTAATCCGGTGAAGTCGGGTGTGTCCCAGATGCGTGTGACGCTGCTGAGGTTGCTGCCTTTCACCTGCGCCCAGGACCCCGGCACCAGCCCGCCCGCAAGATACGTTGCGCCGTTGGCCAGGGTGCCGGATTGCAGAAGCGGCTCGGCGGTAGCCGTGATCTTGGCCACGAAGCCGTGATAGCAGCAGGTTGGAACCGGGCTGGGATTGGTGCTCTGGAACGCGCCGGAAGTTGTCGCCAGGTTCGCGCCTATGTTGCTCCCGGCCACGTAGATGTCGCCGGCGGAATCGACCGCCAGCCCGCCCGTCTGCATGCTGTCCAGCCCGCCGGAGATGCTCGTGGAGAAAAGCAGGTTCGAGCCCGAGGGATCGAGCTCGACCACCACCAGCCCGCCGCTGCAGCACATAATCGGCCCCACGGAGTTGAACATGGGGAAATGCGGATTGGCGGTTCCCGTGATGTAGATGTTCCCTTTGCCATCCAACTGGATCGGGCCGGTATCGTAAAGGCTGTCGCCTCCGTCCTGCCTGGAGCCGCCCGCGTAAGTAGACCAACTGACGGCGCTGAGGGTCGGATTCAGCTTGGTCACATGACCTGCGGCGCAGGTGCCGCCACCCGGAGCACAAACGGTGCTGTAAGCGCCGCTCGTGACCGGAAAGTCGGCGGAGTTGGTGTATCCAACCACATAGACAAAGCCGCCGCTGTCGATGGCGATGCCGCTCAGATAGTCGCTGGTGTTGCCGGTCTTCCCGCCCAGATAGGTGCAAGCGGCCAGGTAAGCCCCGGTGTTCAACGTCACGGGGTTGAATTTCGCGATGAAGCCGCGGTAAGCCGTCGCATAGGTGCCCGTCCCGTCGATAGGCACCGGGCTGGGCTGGTATGCGCCGGTGGTTCCCGGCAGCTTGCCGGCTTTGGTATTGCCGATCAGGTAGAAGTAGCCGTTCGAATCGACGGTGATTCCGGTAGCCATGGTCCCGCCGGCGGAGGTCTTGGTCCCGACTCCGTTCAGGTCCCCGAACAGAGTGGAGTAGAGCAGGTTCGCGCCCGCGGGGTCGATTACCGCGGCGAAGGAAAAGTCCGTAACGTTGTTGGCGTTGATGGTCTGGATGGTCGCGCCGGCCGTGGTGGGGAAACACGATTGGAAGACATAGGAGGTGTTGCAAGGTGCATTCTCGTTGCCGGCAACGTAAGCGCGGCCTGCCGCATCCACCGCAATCGCGGTTCCGTATCCTCCCCCGTAGCCGCCCAGATAGGTCGAGTAGACCAGGCTGTTTCCGGCAGGACTCAGCTTCGTCACAAACGCTGAGTTGTTCGTTCCCTGGCAGCCGTTTCCCGCCGCATTCGCCGATGGCGACTTGTTGTTTGGCTGCGGCGAGCAGACGGTTTGGTAGGCTCCCGCGGTGATCGGGAAATCGGACGACTGGGTGTAGCCGGTGACATAAGCGCTGCCGCTGGAATCCACCGCGATCGCATAAGCGTAATCCCAGTTGGTCCCGCCCAGGTAAGTGGAGTAGACCAGCGAACTGCCGTCGGGGTTGAATTTGGTGACGAACGCAGAAGGGGCGTTTCCTTTGGATGACGCTTTCTGGTTCTGATAACCGTTCTTGGTCGGGAAGTCCGTGGAAGCCGTGCGGCCGGTCACGTACGCGCTGCCCTGGGCGTCAATCGCGAGTCCTTGTGCGGTCGCGTTTTGGAGAATGCCGGGGCCGGTGGTCTGGCTGATCTGATCGGTACCGGTGCCGGCTAGGTAGGTGACGTAGCTGAGCACGGGATCGATGATCAGCGCCTTGGAATGGTCGTAGTCGCCGATCTCAAATCGCACCTGGTTGCCGCGAACCGCGAAGGAGCCCTTCACGCTCTTTCGTTTCTCGCCATCCATCTGGTAGACGGCCGGCTTCTCGAAGCTCGCCGGACCATTGGCGGCTGTGAGCACCAGGTTTCCCTGCGCGTCCATGCTGGCGCTCGCCCCCTCGATTCGCCAGGCGATGCGGCTTGGGTCCGCGCCGGGCGCCACCACGAAGTCGTACTCCAGCCGCCGCTGATTCCCATAGAAGACCAGGTCGATGCCCGGGTAAACCTGGGCGTAATCCACCTTGCCGTAGGTCGGAATGTTCACCCGCCACTGCTTGGGATCGTTGCCCACGAAGTAGTTCACCACTCCGCTTTGGCCGGCCAAGCCGGTTGCACTCGCTTTCCCGTTTGCGCCAACAAGGCTCATGCGCAGGCTGTCGGACGGCGCGGCCCCGTGCGCATGTCCGCCGGCCCATCGTTGCCGTTCGAGGTTCAGCACCACCTCACCCGGCTCCAGAGAGAGAGCATAACCGGAGCCGCGCGCAAGAAATTGAACGGGTGCTGCCGCCTGCCCCTGGTTCGGCTCGAAACTCAGCGCTGCGTGCAGGAACTTCGCCGCGGGGCGGTTGTCTCGTGGGGCGGCGCTGCCGGGATGCCAGCCGAATGTTGCGAGAGCCGTCATTACCCCGAGCGTACCGATCCGAAACAGGGAAGAGCGTTTGGTTGTCATATGAACCGCACCTCATTTTCCCTTCATAATAGCCGATCATAAGATTTTAATATCCCATTATTGGCACTGCGGTGCTGTCGCATTGGCGCTGCTCATCAGCGAATGAGACGGTTGCAGGGACGACCTCCCGCCGCGGGCCTCTTTACCGATTAAGACGCGAGCCAGCTCCGCATTCGCTTATAGACCGCGGGATGATCGAGCAGGTCCCAGTGGTTCAAGCCATGACCCACCCATTGATCGCGTGCCGCGAAAGCCAGCGTGAGACTCGGATGCTGATGCCGGCCCAGTGCGCTGTCCACAGACACCAAGCCGTCTCCGATCGCGTGGTCACTTCCCATGCTTGCCGCAATTGTGAAGCATCGCACCCGTTTCGGCAACGGCACGGGTTGCCGGCGGTCTGGCGAGTGCCGGAAGCGGTCGCTCCCTCTCCAATCCTCGTCCCGCAGGTATCCGTAGCGCAGGTCGGTGATCCCGGCACTGCGGATGCTCCCGATGCGCGCCAGGGGAGCGCTATAGCGGCTGATGCTCAATCCGACATTTACCAGGTTCCCGATCCGTTCCAGCGCCGACCCATGGTGAGGCGTCCCCAGAAAGACAAGTCTTCGGACGCGTCGCGGCCAGCGGTGGCCCGCAGTCGTGCCGTATCGGTACGCGCTGCGGGATACGAGCCCGCCGCTGCTGTGGCCTACAATTGCTATGTCCCGCACCGGGACCGGCCACTGTTGGAGCAGAGTTTCCATCAGCTCGGCGAATCCCCGCCCGTTGGTGGAAATGTGCAACCCGCTGTTATAGTGCAGGTGCACTGGCGTCCATCCGAGGTCTTGCGCTAGCGTCGCTGCATGATCGCGGCCGCGCCGCGTCCATTGCAGGTCATTCATGCAGAGGCCGTGTACCAGGACAAGAACCTTGCCGGCAGGTCGCAGGACGGCGGCTTGGAGATCCGTGCGTTTCAGTGAAATCGGGCGGCCGTGCCGGCGCAGACGCATGGGTATGGCAAGCGGGTTCTGGGTGGCGGCAAGATGATCGCCCAATATGCCGTTCACGGCCGCGAGCATCGCTTCCCGTTCCGGCGAAGGATGAATTTCCCCGGCCGTTTCACAGAAAGGAGTCATGACGGCGTCGATGCCGTGGCCAACGAGCTTCGCGATTGCGCGCACGGGCGCATAACCGGCGCCTATCATGGGTGCGAGCAAGTTCCCGGCGATCGTCTGGTGCATCGCCTCGACAACCCCAGCCATTCCGGTGGTAGCGTCGACAGCCAA
>Ga0335080_10005533_pt1 | contig 13000 bp, 6 predicted proteins | sample Lox_Sample_34_FD_206720 | JGI IMG/M metagenome (GOLD analysis project Ga0335080, IMG submission 206720) | Soil microbial communities from Loxahatchee National Wildlife Refuge, Florida, United States - Lox_Sample_3.4 | ecosystem: Environmental > Terrestrial > Soil > Wetlands | place: USA: Florida... | reverse complement strand
AAGCTCCCGGATCGCGTCATGCAGGCGCGGCAGATTGTCCGTGTGGACGTGATCCACGTCGCGATCGCCCGCCCCATTCAGCGTGTCCTTCATTGGATCGTCGCGCAGTTCGGGATCTTCAAAGAGTGTGGTAATCGCGTCCAGGCGGAATCCCTCCACGCCCCGCTGCATCCACCGGCGGATCATGTCGTCGATGGCCTTGCGAACCTCCGCGTTGTTCCAGTTCAAGTCCGGCTGCTCGCGATAGAACATGTGGTAGTAGTACTGTTTTCGCGCTGGTTCCCACTGCCAGGCCGAGTGGCCGAACAGCGACAACCAGTCGTTCGGCGCTTCCCCGCTTGGCCTCCCGTCGTGCCACACGTACCAGTCCGCTTTGGGATTGTCGCGCGACGATCGCGATTCCTTGAACCACGCGTGGAGATCGGAGGTGTGATTCAGCACCAGGTCCGTGATCACGCGGATGTTGCGTTTGCGCGCTTCCGCCACCAGCCGGTCGAAGTCCGCCATCGTTCCATATTGCGGATCGATCGCGTCGTAGTCGGAGATGTCGTAGCCGAAATCGACCTGCGGCGACGGATAGAACGGCGCAATCCAGATGGCGTCGATACCCAGGTCGGCCAGGTAGTCCAGATGCTCGGTGATGCCGTTCAGATCGCCGATACCGTCGCCATTCGTGTCGCCGAAACTGCGCGGATAAATCTCGTAAATGACGGCGTTCTTCCACCACGCGCCGGGCTTCGCCGGTGAGGTGTTCTGTGCCGGCGCCGCAACCATGGCGAGGGCCGCACACACGCCCAGAATTCCGCTTTTCCAATCGATCATTCTCGTCCCCGTTTTGCGGTTCCAGCTTCAGTCGTGACGCGACAAAGCCGGCAGGCTCGGGACCTGCCGGCTTCTCGGGCTCGCGGTTCTCAGAACTTCAGGGTGGCTGAGAACTGCAAACGTCTCATCAGGTACTGGCCTCCGAACGCCGTACTTGTAATCTGACCGGCGTTGCCGGCCTGCACGTCGTTGTTCGGAGTTCCCAGGTTGGTATGGTTGAACGCGTTGGTCGAATCCATGCGCACGGTGAACGAGTAGCGTTCGCTCAGCGCAAAGGACTTGAACAGCGAGATGTCCTGATTGATGAAGTGAGGACCGTAGAGCGTGTTGATCGGGTAGTTCCCGAACGTCTGCGAGCCCGGCTCCAAAAAGGCCCCGCCAATGCCGCCCACAAACCACTGGTTGCGGTTGTGCTGCGAGCCGGAGTAGGGGTCGCCGCTGCCCTCGTTCGGCCGGTTGTTCGGGCCGGTACTGGGCTGGCCGGGATAGTGTTCCAGCGTTGGAGAGAACGGAACACCGCTGTAATACGTGGTGATCCCGCTGATGCTCCACCCGCCCAGCAGGTAGTCCACGGGCTTGCTCACGCTCGCGCCCCACTTCTTCCCGTGGCCGAAGGGGAAGTCGTAGCTCTGCGTGAATACCCATTGCTGGTGCGGTATGTTATCCGAATTGCCCCAGCCGGCGTCGCGGTCGTACAGGAAGTAATAGGTTGAGTCGTACGGCCCCCACCCGTTGCCTTGCGAGATCTGATACGTGTAGTTGCCCTGCAGAGTGTAGCCGGCCAGATTCCGGATGGTGAACAGCGCCTGGAACGAGTCATAACGGCCGTTGGCGCAGTCGCAGTAATTGTCGATGGTCTGCGTCCAGCCGTACTTCTGATAGAACGGCTTGCCCAGGTTGTTGTTGGTGTTGCCGGGAATATAGAACGCTTCGTTCGCGTTGAACGACTGGTTCGTGCCCAGAATTCCATGCCGGGTTTGGTTGCCCACATACGACGCGGTCACCGAGATCTTGTCGGTCACCTGCCGTTGCAGCGCGACGTTATACATGTACACCACCGGCATGGTGAAAACCTTCGGTCTGGTCTTCACTTCGATGCCGTCGGGAATCGGGAACGTGCCGTCCGAGCCCACCTGCACTGTCGGAGGCGAGGATGGCCCCTGGGCCAGCGTGAAAACGGCGCTATAGTTATTCGGCTGGTTGATCTGCTGAATCGAGAGAACCGGCGGATTCTGCGTCACGTTGTGTCCGAACGTGGTGCCGAACGTCGCCTGGTTGTACGACCAGCCATACCCGGAGCGAACCACCGTCTTCGGATCGATCTGATAGGCGACGCCCACGCGCGGCGCGAAGTTATGCCAGTTCATGTCCTGGTAGCCGTGATTGGAGATGTTCCCCACGCCAAACACGTCCATCAGACCGGTACTCAGGTCGGCCTCGGCGCCATTGCCGTCTGCGTTCACCGTCTCCGGGAAGATCATCTCCCAGCGCAACCCCAGGTTCAGAGTCAGCTTGGGAGTGACGCGCCAGGTGTCCTGCCCGTACCAGAAGAACCGCTTCTGGTGTTCCTGTGCGTCCGTGCTGGTGCTCACGTAGCGCTTGAAGTAGGTGACGTCGCCCAGCAGGAAGGTCGCCAGGCCCGAGCCCCCCGTGTTGCCGCCGTTGGCGTCCACAAAACCGGTCAGCCCCGGATCGAAGCTGAGCTCGCCGGCGCGATGAGCGTCGCTGGGCACACGCAGGTTGAGCGCGTAGCGAATATCCGCGCCGAACTTCAGCGTGTGGTTCCCCATGATCTTGCTCACGTTGTCGATGAACTGATACTGGCGCTCTGTTTCGGTGAGCGGGCAGTTGCAGCCGTTAATGCCGAGCGCGTAACCGAGCTGAATGTTGCCCGTGCCGCCCGGTTCGTTGATGAAGAAACCCGGAAGCCCGGACGTGTAGGTCTTGTCCAGGTTCAGCCCGGGAATACCCGCGTCCAGTGCCGGCTGCGTGCCGTAGCCGTTGGGCACGTCGCCCACGTGATAGCGCATGTAGCCGAAGCGGAACTCGTTGATGAGCGTCGGGCTCTGCGTGCGCGTCCACCCGATGGCCACGCTCTGATTCAGAGAGTTCGACGAGCCCGCGTAGCGGTTGGCGCTAAACGCCGGGCCGCCGGCCGCCAGTCCGAACGCGCCCGGTGCGCTCTCGGTGTAGCCGGCATAGCTGTAGCGCCCGAAAATCGTGTTCCGATCGTTCAGGTAGTAGTCTTCACGCGTGTTCCACTGGTTTGCCGTCAGTGACGCCGAGCCGCTGGACGTGTAGTTGTTCAGGTAACCCGCGCCCGATACGTCGGGATTCGGGAAGAACTTCATAATCGCCAGCGCTTGCGCGCTCTGCATGTTGCTCGGGATCTGGTTTCCCGGAAATTGCGTGCGCCCCTGGCCCGTGGTTGGATTGCCGGTCGTGGGATCGTAGATCGGCTGCGGGAAATCGCTGAAGTTGCCAATCCGTTCCTGCAGCGTCGGGACGGTTGTAAGCACCGAGCCGCCCAGCGACTCGCGATTCAACTGCGCATCGCCGAAGAAGAACAGCTTGTTCTTGATAATCGGTCCGCCGATGGCCCCGCCAAACTGGTTCTGGTGGAACGTGGGCGCTCCGTTCGGCTCCGAGAACGGATTCCGGCCGAAATCCGAGAAGCCCGGCGTGTTGTCGCCCAGATACTCGAATACGTCGCCATGGAACTGATTCGAACCGGATTTGGTCGAGTAGGCCATCAGCCCGCCGCCGGCGTAGGAGAACTCGGCGTCGAAATCCTGATTCGATTGCTTGACCTCGCCGATCGAATCGATGGTCGGGTTCACCACGATGATTCCCAGAATCGGGTCCTGGTTCGTGGTCCCGTCCAGCTCATAGCCCGTCGCGCTGAAAAGCTGGCCGTTCACCATGGTCTGAACGCTGCCCTGTGGATTTTCGTCGGTGGCGTGCTGCCACGGCATCTTGATCGTGCCGGGGTTCAACAGTTCAAACGACTGCAGATTGCGTCCGATGTTGGGAAGCTCCGAGATCTGCTCTGAACTGAACGTCTGCGCCACGTCTGCGCGGTCCGATTGCAGCAGCGGAGCCGCCGCCGAGACCTCGACTTGCTCGCTTACATTACCCACCGTCAGCGCGGCGTCAAAACGCGCTGCCTGGTCCACCTGTATCTGAATTGTGTTCGAGACGACCTTCTGGAAACCGGTGGCTTCGATCGTTACCCTGTAGATACCCGGAATGAGCTGGCCTTTCGTGTAGTTCCCGGATTCGTTCGTGGTAACGTCAAAATCCGTCCCCTTGGTTGTCTCCGCGATGGTGACTTTGGCCCCCGAGACGGCCGCTCCGGTGGGATCGGTTACGGTCCCGTAGATGCTGCCAAAGACCTGTTGCGCATTTGCCGTCGCGCCCAGCAGAATTAGCAGGACGCAGAAAAGTAGGAGGGGGAACATGCCCCGCTCACGTGAACCAACCATAATCTTCTCCTTGGAAGCTGGTTAAGAACCGGGCGGCTATCGAAACTCCATTTCGCGCCCCGCCCGGTCAAACAACTCGCACCGTGACGGAATTGTTCCTCACCTAATGAAGAAATACTAGTTAAAAACAGCCGCACCAACAGGAGCGCTATTGTTACCCGTTCGGCCGCTCGTTCGATCGGTTCCGAATGTTCATTCCTCTTTCTCTTCAATCGAGTGGCTCGGCCCTTTCACAGCGCACAAGGCCTCCGCGCCGCCATCGGCCGCTCGCGAGACAAACACGCGACAAACGCATTCCGATCAAACGCTCTGCTGTTACCGGAAGTTACCAACTCTGTTACGCCGCTGTGAATACTCGGGGTTTGGAATCGCGGCGTATACTCTTGGTGGAATGCTGGAAGTCCTGTTGGCTGCGTTGCTTTGCGCCCAAACGGCGCCCGCGGATCTCCATCATCGCGGCGTTGAGCTCTACAAACAGCAGAACTACACCGAGGCGATTGAGGTACTGGAGAAAGCCGTCGATTCCGAAGCCCAGGACAGCGCCGAATATCGCGAATCCGTTCTCCTGATTGGACAAAGCTACTTCATGCTGTCCCAGGCGCCCAAAGCCATCCCGTGGCTGGAGAAGGCTCCGCACCAAAACGAAGCCAATTACATGCTCGGCTATGCCTGGCTGCAGGCCGGACAGCCCGAGCGCTCCGAGGAAGCCTTCGCGCGCCTTTTCGACCTCAAACCTGACTCGGCGGCCGGTCACCTGCTCGCCGGGCAAATGATGCTCAAGAAGGAACTCGTCGAGCCGGCAGTTTCGGAAATCCACAAAGCTCTGGAACTGGACCCGAAGCTGTCACAGGCACATTATTTGCTGGCCGAAGTAGACATCGCGCATGGCCATTTCGAAGAAGCAATTGCAGAGCTGAAACAGGAATTGGTTGTGGACCCGAACTTCTCCATGGCCTGGTATCGCCTGGGCGACGCCTATGCACGAATGGAGCAATGGGACCCGGCAATTGCTCACCTCCAGCGTGCGGTGTGGTTGAATCCCACCTTCAGCGGGCCGCTCATCCTGCTGGGGCGCTGCTATTTCAAGACGGGAAATCTCGAAAATGCCGAGGGCGTCCTACGGCGGGCGCTGGTCCTCGACCCGGAGAATCTGGACGCCAACCTCTTCCTCAGCCGAACGCTGATCGCGGAAGGCAAGACAGACGAGGGCAAGGCGCTGGTGCAGAAACTGAAAACACTTCCGCAGCGCCAGTAGCGCCTATTTGCTGCTGAGCATCGTTCCCAGTTTGGCTTCGATTTTTGCCTTCGCCTTCGCGCCCTGGGCGAATGCGGCCTTGCTTCCTTCCATATCGCCCTTCATTCGCAGCGCCTGGCCGAGAGTGTTATAGGGGCCGGGGTCTTCGGGACGCAAACGGGCGGCTTCGCGCAACGCGGGAATCGCGTCGTCCAGGTTGCCTTTCTGCTTCAGGGCGGTGCCGAGGATGAACCAGGCTTCGCCGTACTCCTTGCGAACCCGGATCGCCTCCTTCATTTGCGCAATGGCGTTGTCGAAGTCGGCTTTCTGCCAGTAGGCGATACCCAGCGTGTAATGCGCTTCCGCCATATCGGGGTCCAGCGCGATGGCTTTCAGCAGTTCGGTCTTCGCGCCGTCCAGATCGTCCTTCCCCTTGAGCGCGAGCGCGAGGCTGTAGTGAGCCAGCGCCAGATCGGGCGCGATGCGAACCGCTTCCCGCAGTTGCCCGACGGCGTTCTCCGAATCGCCCTTCAGCATGTACGCGACGCCAATGTTGACCAGCGCCGTCTGGTCCGCCCCATCGATGGCGAGCACCTTCTTGAACTCCGCAATGGCCTTGTCGGGCTCGCGCGTGCGAACCAGCATCAGACCGTAGTTGTCGCGCGCGCCGATGTCCTTCGGGTCGGCCTCAGCGGCGTGCCCGTAGGCGTCCGCGGCCGACGCAAGATCGTTGAGATTCTGGTAAGCCAGACCCAGTCTGTTCCACGCAGGCGCATTTCGCGGCTGCAACGTGGTGGCTGTCTTCAGCTCACCGGCTGCATCGGCGTACTGACCCGAGTCCAGCAGCGCATTGCCGAGCTGGAAGTGCGCGTCGAACGAACCGGCGTCGAGCGCCGCGGCCGCGCGCAATTCGGAAATGCAGCGGTCGTAGTCCTTGTCGAGACAATACGACACACCGAGGTGAAAATGAGCGAGCGGGAAGTCTTTGTTCAGCGCAATCGCTTTCTGGAACTCGCCGCGCGCTTCAGCGTTGCGCTGCAGAACCGCGAGCAGGAAGCCGATGCGGTCGTGAAGCTCGAAGGAGGAAGGCTGCAGCTCCGCCGCTTTCTGAAAGGCCGCCAGCGCTCCGGCGGCATCGCCCCTGTTCATCGCCGCCTGACCGTCCGCGAGCCATTTCCCGGCCGATTGTCCGCGCAGCGCCGCGCAGAAAACCAGAAAACAACACAGCCATTTCATGGGGCGGCAAACTCCCGTGTACTCAGTATACTTGCACTATGCGCTGGATCGTTCTCGCACTGGGACTCAGTTGTCTCGCCGGCGAGCTCGATATTTTGCGGCCGGTCCGCCCGTGGGAATTCCTGGATGCGACCGGACCGCGCGCATCGTGGCTGGGCCACGAGGACGGCACTCTCGAGGCGTATGTCTATCCGCTCAAGATTGTGCGCGACCTCCGGCTTCGCTTTGAAACCGGCGGGCACGCGGTTCCTGCGGCGGCCGTCGCGCGCCAGGTCGAGTACCGCGCGGCATCGTCCAGCATCACTTATTCGGGCGACGATTTTCGCGTGGTGGAAACGTTGTTCGTACCCCCCGGCCAGCCCGGCGCGCTGATGCTGCTGGACGTGGACGCGCGGAATCCGTTGCGCATCGACGTCGAGTTCACGCCCGACTTTCAGCTCATGTGGCCAGCGTCCATCGGCACGGCGGGCGTGGAGTGGAGCCCGCAGACCAAGGCGTTCGTGTTCGGAGCCGATGGCCAGCCCTTCACCGCGGTGCTGGGTTCGCCGGATGCCACGCTGGCGTCGTTGGCCTACGCGACAAACTACACGTCGGTGTCGGCCTCCTCGTTCACTCTTGGCGTCATCACCGGTCACGCGCAACGAACGGTGGCCTTCGCCGCTTCGATGAAATCGCGCGAGGAGGCACTCGCGACTTACGCGGGTTTGCTGGCCCAGCCCGGGCGTGAGCTCGCGGCGGCCGAACGCCGGTACTCGGATTATCTGGCAAACACGATTGCGCTGGACCTTCCCGATTCCCGGCTGCGGGAGGCGTACGACTGGTCCCGGCTCAGCGTGGCGAAGGGATTCGTCGATAATCCGTTTCTCGGCCGCGGCCTTGTAGCCGGATATGGCCCGTCGAAAGGCGTTTACCGGCCGGGCTTTGCGTGGTTCTTCGGGCGCGACTCGTTCTGGACGTCGTTCGCTCTGGTCTCGGCGGGCGACTTCGCGGGCGCCCGCGCCGCCATCGCTTTCATTTCCCGATTTCAGCGCGACGACGGGAAGATCCCTCATGAGATTTCGCAGTCGGCTAGTTTCGTCGACTGGTTCAAGCAGTTTCCGTACGGCTATGCCTCTGCCGACGCGACGCCGCTGTATGCGATTGCCGTGGCCGATTACGTGAAGGCGAGCGGCGACCTCGACTTCGCGCGCGAGCAGGCCCCGCGGTTGTGGAAGGCCCTCGATTTCATGCGCTCGACTATCGATGAAACGGGCTTTCCGAGGAATTCCGGCGTCGGTCACGGCTGGGTGGAAGGCGGGCCCCTGCTTCCGGTGCGCGTCGAGTTCTATCAGGCGGGCTGTTACGTGCAAGCGCTCCGCTCGCTCGCCCTTGTGGCGCATCTGCTCGACGACGATGCCCGCGCGCAGCAGCTCACGGCGGAGTTCGAACAGAAGCGCCGGGCGTTGGAGGATCGCTTCTGGCTGCCCGAATCGCATCGCTATGCCTTCGCGCTCGCCAACAATTCGCGCGCCGTCGATCAGCCGGGTGTCCTGGCGACCGTGCCCATGTGGTTCGATCTGCTGGACAGCTCGCACGCTCGGGAGATGATCGGCCAGCTCGCCGGGGAACAGTATGCCACCGACTGGGGCATGCGCATTATTTCATCGCACAGCAGTTTGTACGATCCGTCGGGCTATCATTTTGGCTCGGTCTGGCCGCTGTTCACCGGCTGGGCGGCAGTGGGCGAGTATCGCGAACACCAGGCCGAGGCAGCGCTGGCGAACCTCCGCGCCAACGCCTCGCTGGCGCTGGATGGAGGCGGCGGAAACACGACAGAGGTGCTCTCCGGCGATTGGTATTCACCACTCTCGACGGCGTCTCCGCATCAGACCTGGTCGGCTGCGATGGTGGTTTCGCCGCTGCTGCGCGGGCTGCTCGGCCTGGAAGCGGATGCGCCGGCGAGCACGTTGCACTTCGCGCCGCATCTTCCGGCGGACTGGCAGAAAATCGGCGTGCACGGCGTTCCTCTTGCGGGAGGCCGTGTTGACCTGAATCTGCATCGCGACGCGAACGAGCTGACGCTGGAGATCGTCAACACCGGATCGCGGCCGGCCGCGCTTGAGTTTGCTCCCGCCTATCCGCCGTGCGCCCAGGTGACGGATGCCGCGGTGGATGGCAAGACGGTCACATGGACGCGGCACGCAGCCGGCCCGGACTGGCACCCCGAATTCGCACTGCAGGCGGGACCAGGCAAGACGACGCTCACCATCCACCACCGCGGGATGTTCGGCTATACCGTGCCCTTCATGCCGCCACGGCTCGGCGAGCGGAGCTCGAATTTGAAGATCGTGGAAGAACGGTGGTCGAGCGACGCCCGCACTCTCACGCTAACGGTTTCGGGGCGGCGGTCGCGGGAGTACCGGCTTGGTCTGGTGTATGGCGAACAACTCGCGAACGTCGCGGGAGCTTCGCGAGACGCCGGCGGTGTCACCATCCACATGCCTTCGGGCCCCAGCGACGAGTACGTGAGCCAGCAGGTGGTGTTTACGCTGCGCTGATCGGCGTCAGTGCACTGAACGCACTGCCACGATCTCGTCTCCCACCGGCACGCCGCGCGTGATCTTCACGTGCAGAAGGGCTTCGAAAGGCTGGCCGGCGTTACCGGGCCCCAGGCGCTTCATCAGCTCCGTCAGCGTGTTCGCCTGGCAGACGTATTCCACCGCAGCCTGCGTGCCGGCCGTCGCGGTGCCGGCCAGCAGCAAAATCCAGTGTGGTGGGGTGATACCGGGGACGAGCGCGATCACTGAGTAATCGTCCACCAGCGGCCGTCCCGGCGCCTGAATATAGATCGGCTGCTCGCCCGGCTGCGGGTGATGGTTGACGATGGCCAGGTCACCCTGACGCGGGCCGCTGGTCAGCCGCCTGAACTCGAATTCGTGCGTCACCTGCACTTCGTTCAGGGTGAGGTTTTCGGCGGGCGATCCGACGAAAATGACGTTGTAGTTCTTCACGTCGTCCAGCGCCAGTAGCTGCCCACGTTTCACGCGGATCACGCGGTGGAAGTTCGCGAAAAGGCCGTCCAGTTGGTGCACGGCCAGCACCTCGCCCGTCCCCGTATAGTCGTCGAACATGTGCTGGCTGTCGTCGATTCCGGGTTTCAGATAGCGCAGCCCGGCCACGGGATTTCCGACAAAGGCCGCGTTGCTGAAGATGACCCAGGGGTCTTCCGGCTGATTCAGGAACACTCGCCAGAAATCCCGTACGACGGGAGGAACGGACTCCTGGCCGGCGGCAACGGGCGCCTGGCGCGCGGCGAGTGCAAACCAAACCAGCGCCGCCCCCGCCGCGGCGGACAATACCGCAGTAACCACTACCGTCAGCGGACGGAATCGCGCGCCTGAGGAATCGGGGCGAATCCCGGCCGGCGGGGCGGACGCAACTCTGGGCTCACTCGCCGGCGGCGGAGCGGGCGGCTTCGGCTTCGCGAAGGAGACCATGTAATTCCCCTTCGGTATCTCGACGACGATCGAATCCCCAACGCCCTCCGTGGAATAATACTCCAGCAGTTTGGAGCGCAGGCGCGCCGCCTGCACGCGCACCGTGGAATCGATACGGGGATCGAAATCGCCACGCCCGAAGACGTCCAGGGCGATCTGCGCCTCTTTCACCTGCTCGCCGGGGTGTTCCACCGCCCGTGAAGCGAGGTAGGTCAGCAGCTTGCGGAGGGACTCGGAACCCTGCAGGGTGTGGCTGCGCAGGATGCGGCCTACTTCTTCGCGTTCGACGGAGTGACGGGATCCTCCAGCTACCACAGATGAGAGGTTAGCAACTCCGTCAGCGGGTGGCAAGGCCGGTGCCGGGGCCGCCGGGGTCCGGTAACAACTGCAGGATCTTCTTGTGGGAAGGCAGCTTATGCCGGTAACGAGGTTTCTAACGGGGATCATACTTGCGGTCAGACGGCAGGCGAAAGGATACTGGTCGGAGAATGCGGTTCGCTTCGGAGAGGGATGACAAAACCGGGGTTGCGCGCGCCTAAGGTCACCCGGCGTGGCTTCATTCGATCGCTTTGCGCCACCGCCTCGGTTTTCTCGTTCGATCAGCTCCTGCGTGGAACGCCTCTCGACGTCCAGTTCGTGAATGTCGCCCGGGAAGCGGGGCTCCGCACGAAGACCATCTTCGGCGACGAGAAACGCAATCGTTATCTGCTGGAAACCAACGGCTGCGGTGTGGCGTTCCTCGACTACGACAACGACGGCTGGCTGGACATCTTCTTTGTAAACGGCACCCGTTTCGAGGCAAAGTACGCCCCGGGCGCTGCCCCGGTCAGCCGGCTCTACAAAAACAATCGCGACGGCACGTTCACCGACGTCACCCTGAAGGCCGGCGTCGGCCGGACGGGCTGGGGTCAGGGCGTCTGTGTGGGCGATTACGATAACGACGGCAACGAAGATATCTATGTCTCCTACTGGGGCGAGAACGCGCTCTGGCACAACAACGGCGACGGGACCTTCACGGATCTGGCGGTGAAAGCGGGCGTGAGCGCCAACCCGGGCAACGGCCAGTGGCGGTGGAGCACCGGCTGCGCCTTCCTCGATTACGACCGCGATGGCCTGCTCGACCTGTTCGTGGCCAATTACATCGACTTTGACCTGAAGACCGCGCCTCTCCCCGAGTCCGGACCGTGCCTTTACAAAGGGCTGCTGGTCGCCTGCGGCCCTCCGGGACTGAAAGGCGCAAAGAACATCCTCTATCGCAACAACGGCGACGGCACCTTCTCCGACGTCAGCGAGAAGGCGGGCATCCTGAAAACGTCCGGCACCTACGGGCTCGGCGTGCTCGTGTCGGATTTCGACAACGACGGCTGGCCCGACATCTACGTAGCTGACGACTCGACCTCCTCGGCCCTGTACAAGAACAACCACGACGGCACCTTCACCGAAATGGCCATTGAGGCCGGTGTCGCCTACAGCGCCGACGGCAAGCCGCAGGCGGGTATGGGCGTCTCCGCCGCCGACTACGATTGCGACGGCTGGTTCGACATCGTGAAGGCGAATTTCGCGGGAGACACGCACAGCCTGTACCACAACATGGGCAACATGTTCTTCGACGACCAGACGTTCCAGGCCGGCCTGGGAACGAACACGCGTTTCCTGAGCTGGGGAATCGGTTTCATTGATTACGACAACGACGGCTGGGCGGACATTTTCGTCTGCAACGGGCACGTGTATCCGGAAGTGGGCGAGACCGATCTCGAATCCGGCTTCCGCCAGCGCAAGCTGCTCTACCGGAACCTGGGCAATGGACACTTCGAGGACATTTCGCTGCAGGCCGGACCGGGAATTCAGGAGCGCGTGCCGGGCCGGGGCTGCGCGTTCGGCGATTTCGACAACGACGGCGACCTGGACATCGTGGTGAATTGCGTGAACGATTACCCGCAGCTCCTCCGCTGCGATTCCAGCACCGGGAACAACTGGCTCAAGGTGAAGACGGTAGGCGTGAAGTCGAACCGCTCCGGCATTGGCGCGCGCATTTACTGCACCACGGGGAAGCATCGGCAGATGGATGAAGTCCGCAGCGGCGGCAGCTACGACTCGCAGCACGACATGCGCGTGCACTTCGGCCTCGCGAAGGAGACCACGGCCGACCTGGAGATTCACTGGCCCAGCGGCGTCGTGGATGTCCTGCCGGGCGTCAGGTGCAATCAGGTGCTGGTGGTGAAAGAGGGCAGTTCGCCCGGTAAAGCCGCTATTTCACTGCCGCAATCAGGACGCTGAAGGGCCCGAGAGTCACTCCCGACAGATCCACCTGCGCCGCGCGGCTACCGCCGGTAGAGATCAGCACGCGCGCGTTCGCGCCCTTCACGCCTTCCGCGGCCAGATGGAACTTCACCCTTTGGATCTGCGCGCTCATGTTCAACGCGACCAGCACCGATTCGCCTTCGTCCGGGTTCTTCCGCAGATACGACAGCACATGCGCGTCATCGCGGTTCAGGGTCACGTAACCGCCATCGCGCAGAGCAGGCTCGCTGCGCCGCAGCGCGATCACGCGCTTGTAGAAGTTGAAAATCGAGCCGGGGTCTTTCGCCTCAACCGCGACGTTGCGCTTCACGTAGCTCGGCGGGATGGGTAGCCAGGTTTTGCCGGCGGTGCTGAAGCCCGCGTCCTTCGATGTGTCCCACTGCATCGGTGTGCGCTCGCCATCGCGACCCTTGTCTTTCGGCCAGCCAGTGCGGCCCACCGGGTCC
>Ga0335080_10005531_pt1 | contig 13003 bp, 13 predicted proteins | sample Lox_Sample_34_FD_206720 | JGI IMG/M metagenome (GOLD analysis project Ga0335080, IMG submission 206720) | Soil microbial communities from Loxahatchee National Wildlife Refuge, Florida, United States - Lox_Sample_3.4 | ecosystem: Environmental > Terrestrial > Soil > Wetlands | place: USA... | reverse complement strand
CTCGCCGGCCGCGCGGAACGAGCGCGCCGTCTCGTCGCGGGTTCAAATCCTGCCCCCACTACTCGAGAAAAGCCCCGGAAACGGGGCTTTTCTCGTGGTCGGGCCGTGACGATTCGCGTGAGCTTCTCGTGCCGGCGATCGCTCTCAGTGCCGGCGCGACTCGATGCGGTAGCTCCCGTCCCAGTGCCAGAGGTCCGCCGCCGCGTCGTAGGTGACGTCGACCCTGGCCCGGAAGCCGCGGAACCGTCCCGTCCCGCCCGAGAGCGTGAGGACGCCGGCCCCGGTCTTGTTCGAGAGTTTGACATGGCCGAATACGCTGTTTCCCGGCCCGGTGTAGACGTAGAGGTCCGTGTCGTAGAAGTCGGCGCTCGGGTCGTCCGCCTCCGCGTAGAAGACCTTCGAGCCGGCGCCGATCGCACTCAGGTTGGACGACTTGATCGTGCAGAAGCTACCGGGCTGGCCGTCGAAGTCCGGGTACACGCACACCTTCGTGACGTGGAGAGCTCCGCCTCGCGGCGAGTTGCCGGCCTTGCTCGCGACTCCCAGCGCGGAGACTGCCGTGACGCCCGCGGCCAGCATGACGACCGCGATCAGCCCTGCGAAGCGCTTGATGATCTCGTGTCTGCGCACTCCTCCTGCTCCTTTCTCGTTGGTCGTTCCTCGAGTCCAGAGCGTGGCACCGGCGTCGAGCGGTATCTGCGGTGGCACCCCCCGAATCGATCCGGGTGCCAGCACGGTGCCTGCCGTCTCAGCGGCAGTAGCGGCGGACCTGGGCCGGAAACGCTTCGATGTCGATCGGCTTCTCGAGGTAGCCGGCGAAGCCGGCGGTCCTGAGCCAGGCAGGGTCGTCCTCGAGGGTCACCGACGTCAGCGCGACGACGGGAATCGACGCTGTCCGCGCCTGCTGGGCGAGCATCCTGGCGGCGTCCGTACCGTCCATGTCCGGGAGCCGGAGGTCCATGAGGACCACGTCGGGGAGATGCTCGTCGGCGAGTGCCACCGCCGCCTCGCCGGTCGTCGCCTCCAGCGTTCGGAATCCGGCCGCCGCCAACACGTCTCCGGCCAGCTTCACGTTCCTCGGGTTGTCGTCGACGATCAGGACGAGTGGGCCCGCCGCCTTGGTGCTCTCGTAATCTGGAGAAGCCGGCGGCACGGCCTTATTCTCTAGCCGTGGCGATCCGGGTCGTACTGGCGGACGACCACTACCTCGTTCGCGAAGGGGTGCGCGGCATGCTCGAGGCGGAGCCCGAGCTCGAGGTCGCCGCCGTCTGCGAGGACCTCGACTCGCTCCTCGGCGCCGTAGACGCAGAGCGGCCCGACGTCGTCGTCACCGACATCCGGATGCCGCCCGGGAACACCGACGAGGGCATCCAGGCGGCCGAGCGGTTGCGCGAGACGCACCCGGAAGTCGGAGTCGTCGTCCTCAGCCAGTACGCGACCCCGAGCTACGCGCTCGCGCTCCTCCAGCGCGGGAGCGCAGGTCGGGCCTACCTCCTCAAGGAGCGGGTGGAGGATGTGGAGCAGCTGGTCGCAGCGATCCGGACCGTTGCGGGTGGCGGCTCGGTGATCGATCCGAAGGTCGTCGACGCGCTCGTCGCGGAGAACGCACGCAGCGGAGACTCGCCGCTCAACGAGCTCACGCCGCGCGAGCGCGACGTGCTTCGCGAGATGGCCGAGGGGAAGAACAATGCCGCCATCGCCGAGTCGCTGGTCTTGTCGGAGAGATCGGTCGAGAAGGTGATCCATTCGATCTTCCTCAAGCTCGGCCTGACGTGGGAAACGGCGGTTCATCGGCGGGTCAAGGCGGTGATCCTCTACCTCGCGGAGAGCGACTAGCGTCTAACGGCAGCGCGCCGGCGATCCGTATGCCCGCGCCCGGCGCCGGCGCGAATGACAGCAGGCCGCCGAGCGCCTCCATCCGATCGCGCATCGCGGCGAGATGCGCGTCGGCCGGGTCGACGCCTGCGTCCTCGGCGACGACCTCGAACGCCACCGTTCCGTTCTCCTCGCGGATGCCGATCGCCGCCGTCGTCCCGGTGACGAGGCGCTCGAACGCGGCGACGATGCAGAGATAGACCCTCGCGGACACCTCCTGTGGGTAGACGCCGTCCGCCCCGACATCGATACGGACTCGAACTCCGGCGCTTGCCGCGGCCGAGCGCAGTGCGGCCGGCAGCCCTCCAGCCTCGAGCTGCGGCGGGTAGATCCACTGCGCCAGCAACCGCAGCCGGTCCAGCGATTCCTGGACATCGCCCCGCATCTCGTCGACGAGAACGCCGGCTGCGGCGGGATCGCTGTCGACCAGGCCGCGCGCCCGCTGCAGCTTGACCGCGAGCCCGACCAGGTCTTGCTGCGCGCCGTCGTGGAGCTCGCGCTCGATCCTGCGGCGGTCGGCATCGGCGGCCAGCACGAGCCTGGTTCTCGACGCGCCCAGCTCATCGGCCTCGCGGCGAAGCTGTTCGACCGACTCCTCCAGCGCCTTGATGTCCCGATCCACGAGTGCGTCCGCCTTCGCTCTACCGCCGAGACGGCTCCGGCGCCGGCGAGCGGACGGCGACGACGTCATAGGCGGCCACCGGCAGCCGGAACCCCTTCAGGGTGAACTCCCCCGCCGGCACGACGTCGACGTCCTGGTCGACCTCTGCGTACAGGCGCTGCGCGATCAGCACCTGGCCGCCTGTGGCTTCGTCGGCGAGGCGCGCCGCGAGATTCGTCACGGCCCCGATCGCGGCGTAGTCGGAGCGGCCGTCGAAGCCGACTTCCCCGCAGGTCGCGTAGCCGAGGGCGATTCCGATACCGACGTCGAGCTCGTGTCCGCGCTTCGCCCAGACCGACTTGAGCGCGGTCATCTCCTCGCGCAGGGCGCAGCCGAGCTGCACTGCCCGCAGCGCTGCGTCGGGGATCTCGATCGGGTCGTTGAAGAAGAGCTGGACGCCGTCCCCCTCGAGGAAGCCGACGGTCGCGTCGAAGCGCTTGACGAGGCGGCCGATCACGTCGTGGAACTCGCCGAGCACCCGCATCAGCTCCTCGGGCTCGACCGCGTCGGCAAAGCTCGTCCAGCCGCGCAGGTCGGCGAACAACATCGCGACCTGTCGGCGGTGGCTACTCAGAATCGTCTCGTCTTCCGAGGAGACGACGGCATCGGCGAGCTGAGGCGAGAGGAAACGGCGCAGCCGGCCCAGCCGTTCGAGCTCGTCGACCTGCGCCTGCACGCGCTGCTCCAGCGTGCGGTTGAGCTCGGCGAGCTCCTCGGCCTGCGCCTTGATCGTGTCGTGGTAGCGCTTGATCCGGAGCAGCGACCGCACCCGGGTGAGCAGCTCGTCGTGATTGAAGGGCTTGGGGATGAAGTCGTCCGCGCCGGCCTCGATCGCCTTCGTCTTCTCCTGGCCGATGCTCGACGTGACCATGATCACCGGCAGCACTGCCGTGTCGTCGTTCGCACGCAGCGATCGGCAGACGGCGTAGCCGTCGAGGCCGGGCATCATCACGTCGAGGAGGATCAGGTCGGGCTCCTCGGTCTCGACGAGATCGAGCGCAGCCCGGCCGTCGGTCGCGGTTACGACTTCGTACCCGCGCGGGACGAGCACGGCCTCGAGCAAGCGGACGTTCTCGGGCACGTCGTCGACGACGAGGATCTTGGGCGACTGCTCATTCACGGCAGTGGGTCCGAACGGCGTGGAGCAGCTCGTCGACGTCGACGGGCTTGGAGAGGTAGCCGTCGAAGCCGACGTCGAGGAAACGCTCGCGGTCGCCTCTCATCGCTTGGGCGGTCAGCGCGACCACGGGGATCGCGGAGGTTCGCTCGTCCCCACGAAGTTGCGCGAGGGCTTCGATCCCGTCGATCCCGGGCAGCTGTACGTCCATCAGCACGAGCGCCGGGTCGAGCGTCCGCGCGAGCTCGACCGCAACCTCGCCCGTGGTCGCTTCGAGCGTGCTGTACCCCTTTGCCTGCAGCACGTCTCGGACGAGCTTCATGTTCGTCTCGTTGTCCTCGGCGACGAGGATGCGCTCACCCGCCATTGCGGCCTGCCTTCTCGATCGGAAGCGCGAAGACGAACCGGCTGCCGTGTCCGGACCGGCTTTCGACCCAGATACGGCCCCGGTGCAGCTCGACGAGGCGTTTCGAGAGCGCGAGCCCCAGCCCCGTGCCCTCGCGCTCCTGCACGCCGACATCGGTCTGCTGGAACTCCTCGAAGATCCGCTCCTGGTCGTCCGCCGCGATACCGGGACCGGTGTCCGTCACCGACACGAGCACCTCTCCGTTCTCTCGCGCCGACGCGACGACGACGCTTCCGCCTCTCGGCGTGAACTTCACCGCGTTCGAGAGCAGGTTGAAGACGACCTGCTGGATGCGGCGCTCGTCACCGTCGACGAGATCGATGTCGGCGGCCAGCTCCAGCGAGAGGCGCACGCCGCTCGTCGTCGCCCGCTCCCTCACCATCACCATGCCCCGCTCCAGAGCCTCGCGCAGCGAGAAGGTCGCGACCTCGAGCTCGACCTGCCCGGCCTCGACCTTGGACAGGTCGAGCACGTCGTTGATCAGCTCCAGGAGGTGGTGTCCGGACGCCACGATGTCGTCGAGGTACTCCTCCTGCTTGGCGTTGATCTCCCCGAACAACCGCTGCCGGAGCACCTGCGAGAAGCCGATGATCGCGTTCAGCGGCGTTCGCAGCTCGTGGGACATGTTGGCCAGGAACTCGCTCTTGTGCCGGCTCGCGACCTCGAGCTCGCTGCCCTTCTGCGAGAGCTCTGCGAGCGCCTGCTGCAACTCCTGTGTGCGGTCGTCGACCCGCTGCTCGAGTCCTCTGACCGATGCCTGCAGGCTCGCGGCCATCCGGTTCAGGTCGTCTGCGAGGTCGCCGAGCTCGTCGCCGCGGCGGAGCTCGATCCGCTCGTCGTAGGCGCCGGCGCCGATTCTGGCCGCAGCCGTCCGCATCTGCTTGATCGGGCGAACCAGACGGCGCGCCAGGAGGACGCTGAGGCCGACGCCCGCGGCGAGGAAGGCCGCGAGCAGGAGCGCCGTCCGCCAGATCTTTCCGCGGACCGGCGCGAACGCCGCGCTCTCCGGCTGCTCGACGAACACCTTCCAGCCGACCGGCTCGACGGTGGCCCAGGTGCTCAACACCTTCTCGCCGCGGAGGTTGCGGCCGACCGTCGATCCAGCGCTCGACGAAGCAGCCAGCGCCTCCATCACCTGGGGAAGAGCCAGAGATCGATGGTTGAACGCGGCGGGGTTCGGGTACGCGACGGGCACGCCTTTGGCGTCGACCGCGTAGACGTACCCGGACGTCCCGAGACGCGTATGCCCGATGAGGTCCTGGATGACTCCGAGATCGATCGTCGCGCCGACCACTCCGGTTCCTGCGGTTGCGTGTACGACCCGGTCAGCAGATTCCGTAACCGTCACCTGCATCGATCGTGCTCCCGGGTTGGACGGCCGTGGCGCATAGACGGGACCGAAGTAGACCCCCGCCGCCCTCGCCTGCTCGACCGAGCGATCGTGGAGGAAGCTTCCCTTGACCAGGGTGAGTCCGCCGCCTGCGCTGGCGAGGGTCTTGTGCCCGGCGCTGTCGATGTAGAAGGCATCGGTGGCGTTGTCGTCGAGCAGGGGTTGAAGCACCGGGCCCAGGGCGGTGAAGGACAGGTATTGCCCCGACATCCCCGTCATCCTCTTGGTCAGGTCCAGGAAGTACCGGCGGATCGTGACCGCGACCGACGTTGCCTTCTCCTGCTGCAACCGGATCAAGGCGCGCTTGTTGTCCTGGTAGGACGAGTTGAGGAGATAGACGCTGGTACAGGCCACCGGAACGGCGACCAGCAGTGCGAACACGGCGATGTACTTCGCCGAGAGCGATGAATGCCACCGGGAGACCCGCTTGCTCACCGGCCGATTCCCCACCGGGTTCTAGCTCTTCTTGAAGCCGTACGTCCCGTCCCAGTGCCACAGCTTCGAAATCGACGGATCGGCCGTGACGCGGACACGGGCATGGAACCCGGCGAGCCTCCCGGTCCCAACCGAGATCGTGCACCGTCCGACACCGGTCGCGAAACGAAGGAAGCAGTGGCCGACAGCGATGTTGCCAGGCCCCGCGTAGATGGCGGTGTCGGAGTTGAGCGCTTTCTTACCCTCCTGCTGCAGATAGAAGATCTTGGAGCCCACCTTGAGTGCCTTCACGTTCGAAGACCTGATCGTGCAAAAGGCACCGGCGAGGCCCGTGAACCCCGAGCAGTCCTTCGTCGCGTGGAACGCCTTTGCTGCTTGGGGCGAGCGATTCTGCAAGGAGGCAGCCGATGCGGAGATGGCGAGAGCGGCGAGCGAGAAGGCCGCCGCCACAACGACGAGAACGCTCGCCGGCCATCCGGGTCGGCCGACCACCGATGCCTCCTTTGCTCGGGGAGCGAGCGCACCGGGCATTTGTGCGAGGTGTAGCTTTCTCGCCGCGGAGCTGGATTTCTTGCCGTTGCCTGCCTTCCACATCTTCGGACCTCCTTCGGGCTGCCTCGTTTCGCGTCTCGGAAGGAGATGATCGTGGTCAGAGGACGCACACGCAAGGGTGCCAGCATCCCGATCTCAGGGGTGTACCTGCACGGTGCCGAGGACTCGCTCACCCGCCATTGCAGCTCTGCTCCTCGACTACCGCGAGTCGAACCCGGTGAGCGGGACACCTGAACCCTGGAGCGGCTCGGCTACCGCGCGAGTAGCCGGTCGACGAGCCCGGCGTCGAGCCTTGGGACGATCTCGTCGGCCTGCCCGAGCCGCTCGCGCGGAGCAGTCCCGAGCACGGCCACGCAGCTCAGGCCCGCAGCTTTCGCAGCCGCGATCCCGGGAGGCGCGTCCTCGATCGCGACGGCGTCGGCTGCCGCCAACCCGAGCCGCCGGAGCGCGAGAAGGTAGCCCTCCGGATCAGGCTTGCCTCGCCTCACGTCTTCGACCGAGACGATCACCTCGAAGACGTCGAGGCCAGCCGCCCGCAGCACCATGTCGACCTCGGAGCGCACGGCCCCCGACACGACGGCGAGCCGGGACCGTCCTGCCACCCGGAGTACGGATTCCCGCACGTGCGGCGGCACGGTCGATCCGTCTCCGGCTCGCTCCCGAAAGAGCTGGACGCGGCGTTCCAGCACCTCGCCGGTCGCCGGATGCCCGGCGCCGAGCCAGCGTTCCACGATCTCCGGGTCGGACCGGCCGGCCAGCGAATCGAAGTACTCCTGCTCGCTCAGCGGGCGTCCCTGCTCGGCGAAGAGCTCGCGGAAGATCGCGCACTGGACGCCCTCGTCGTCCGAGAGCGTCCCGTTGAAGTCGAAGAGCAGCGCGGCCACGAGTCTAGGATCGCGCATGCGCGTCGAACAGGTGGTCGGGCAGCTCTGGCCCGGACAACACGTGGAGGTCGAGGCGCTCGGCGGCGGGATTACCAACCACAACTTCAAGGTCTACGTCGACGGCGAGACGCTCGTTCTGCGCATCGGCGGCAAGGACACGGCCTTGCTCGGGATCGACCGGGGGCACGAGCACGAGGCTGCGCTGATGGCTGCGCGCCTCGGCATCGGCCCGGAGGTGGTTCGCTTCGCAGACGGCGTGCTCGTGACGCGTTTCGTCGAGGGCGAGGTCGGCCGCGCGGACCCGGCGACCGTCGGCGGGCTGCTCGCGCGGCTCCATGTGGCCGAACCCATCTCCAGCCGCTTCGACTCGTTCCGCGTCGTCGAGACGTACGCGGCGACCGCCGCCGAGCACGGCGTCACCGTCCCTCCCGCGTACGAGCGGGCGTACGAGCTCGCACGGCAGATCGAGGCCATCCGCGCGGCGGCACCAAGGGTCACCTGCCACAACGACCTGCTCGCGGCCAACTTCATCGACGACGGCGAGCGCGTCTGGATCGTCGACTGGGAGTACGCGGGCATGGGCGACCCGTTCTTCGACCTGGCCAACTTCGCTGTCAACAACGGGCTCGACGCGAATGGCGAGCGCGCGCTGCTCGCGGCTTACGGCTCGACCGACACACACGCCCTGACGCTGATGCGCTTCATGTCCGACTTCCGCGAGGCGATGTGGGGCGTCGTCCAGCAGGGGATCTCCGAGCTCGACTTCGACTTCGTGGCCTACGCGGACGAGCATTTCGAGCGGCTCGAGCGAACGGCCGCCGAGCCGCGCTTCAGCGAGCTACTTCAGATCACGTAGGCGCAATTGTCCCAGTAAGCGGACACGCGCTTGCGGCGCCAGCCGCTGACCTTGAGATGGAGCTCCTCCGGAACCCTCGCCATGCGAGCGAGGTAGAGCTCGTAGCCCTCGGCGTGCACAGAGTCGTAGCGCCATCCGCTCCTCGCCTTCGGGCCGGTTTCCAGCCAGGCGAGGCCGTGCGCACAGCACCTCGCACTACGCGGCCACACATAGAGGCGGCCGCCTTGCCTGCGGACGAGCTCGCCCACCTCGGGGGACGCGATCAGCTTCACAGGTGAGAGGCTAGCGCGGTGCGGGATCGGGCGAGAGCCGTTGTCGTCGGGGGCGGCGTGGGCGGCTGCTCGGTCGCCTACTGGCTGACGACGCTCGGCTGGGACGACGTCGTCCTTTGCGAACGGGCCGATCTGACGAGCGGCTCGACCTTTCACTCGGCCGGTCTCGTCGGTCAGCTGCGCGGGTCGCTCTCGCTGACGCGGATGATGATGAACTCGGTCGAGCTCTACCGCTCGCTGGGCGACGAGGTCGGTCTCGAGACCGGTTGGCACGAAGTCGGGTCTCTGCGTCTCGCGTCGTCCGAGGAGCGGATGGAGGAGCTCTCGAGGCAGGCGGGCTGGGCGAAGACGTTCGGGCTCCCGCTCGAGCTGATCTCGGCGGCGGAGGCCCGGGAGCTCTTCCCGCCGATGTCGACGGACGGCGTGCTGGGGGCCGCCTATCTGCCGACCGACGGCTACATCGACCCGAGCCAGCTCACGCTCGCCCTGGCCGAGGGCGCGCGGCGCGGCGGAGCCGAGATCGCGACGAACACGCGCGTGACCGCGATCCGCACCGACCGCGGCTGCGTGACGGGCGTCGAGACCGACAAGGGCGCGATCGAGACGGAAATCGTCGTCAATGCGGGCGGGATGTTCGCGGCGGAGCTCGGGCGGCTCGCCGGCGTGACCGTGCCGATCATTCCGATGGCGCACGAGTACCTGATCACGAAGCCGCAGGGCGTCCCGCTCGACGTGCCGACGATGCGCGACCCCTCGCTGCTCGTCTACTTCCGGGGCGAGTCGGGCGGCCTCGTGATGGGCGGGTACGAGCGCCACCCCGCGGCCTGGGGCCTGGACGGGATCCCGCCCGACTTCAACGGCAAGCTGCTCGCGGAGGACTGGGAGCGTTTCGAGGAGCTGATGACGAACGCGCTCGTGCGAGTGCCGGAGCTCGGCGAGGCCGAGGTCATCCGGCTGGTCAACGGCCCCGAAGCCTTTACCCCGGACGGCGAGTTCATCCTCGGCCCCACCGAGCTGCCCGGTTTCTGGGTCGCGGCCGGGTTCTGCGCGCACGGCCTGGCTGGCGCGGGCGGGATGGGGAAGCTCGTCGCGGAGTGGCTCGTCGACGGGCTGCCGGGCTTCGACGTCTGGGAGATGGATTCGCGCCGTTTCGGCGCCCATTACGCGAGCCGCGACTACACGCTCGCCCGGACGCTCGAGATCTACTCGACGTACTACGACGTCAAGTACCCCGGCCACGAGCGGGAGGCCGGACGGCCGCTCCGACTCTCGCCCACCTATCCCCGCCTGGTGGAGCTCGGCGCCGCCTTCGGCGAGAAGTCGGGCTGGGAACGCGCCAACTGGTTCGAGCCGAACGCAGCGGCAGGCGACCAGTCGCTTCGCCCTCGCGGCTGGGCCGGACGACTGTGGTCGCCCGCGATCGGAGCCGAGCACCGCGCCTGCCGTGAAAGCGCGGCGCTCTTCGACGAGACGAGCTTCGCCAAGATCGACGTCTCGGGCGAGGGGGCGGCGAGCTTCCTGGAACGTGTCTGCGACAACCGGGTCGCACGCGAGGTCGGTCAGATCACCTACACGTCGATGCTCAACGCGCGCGGCGGGATCGAGTGCGACTTCACGGTCACGCGGCTCGCAGAGGATCGCTTCCGCATCGTGACCGGCACGGCCTTCGGCCGCCACGACCTGGCGTGGATCCGCCAACACGCGCCGGACGACGGCTCTGTGCTGGTTGAGGACGTGACCTCGAAGCTCGCCTGCCTCGGTCTCTGGGGGCCGGCGGCTCGCGAGATCCTGCAGGCGACGACGACCGACCGGCTCGCCTTCGGGTACATGCGCGCGCGCGAGCTCGCGGTCGGGCCGGTTCCGTGCCTGGCGCTGCGCGTGACCTACGTGGGCGAGCTCGGCTGGGAGCTCTACTGCCCGACGGAGTTCGGGCTCGCGCTCTGGGACACGCTCTGGGAGGCCGGACGCGGCCAGGGGCTCGTCGCCGGCGGCTACAAGGCGATCGACTCACTCAGGCTGGAGAAGGGCTACCGCGTCTGGGGCGCGGACATCACCCCCGACGACACGCCGTACGAGGCCGGGCTCGGCTTCGCGGTCAAGCTCGACAAGGGAGACTTCACGGGGCGCGACGCTCTGCTCGAAGCACAGGAGCCTGAGCGCAGGCTCGCCTGTCTCGTGCTCTCGGATCCTCGCTCGGTCGCGCTCGGGTCGGAGCCGGTGCGCATCGACGGCGAGCTCGTCGGTCGCGTCACGAGCGGTGGCTACGGGTACACCGTCGAACGCTCGATCGCCTACGCGTACGTCCCGGCCGCGCGGGCCGAGCACGGGCAGCCGGTCGAGGTCGAGATCTTCGGAGACTGGGTCGGGGGCGAGGTTGCCCCCGAGCCGCTCTTCGATCCCACCGGAGAGCGGCTCAGGGGCTGAGCCTTGCTTTACGGAGCGGCTGGAGCCGGCGCGGCGTCTCCCGCATCGAACTCCCGCTCGATCCGCTCGAGCTCTTCCTCGGTGCCCTGGCGGATCGGGCCCTTGAACCACTTCCTGGCCGAGAGCACCCACCAGCCTCCGAAGAGAAGGAACGCGCCGCCGACCATGATCGGCGTGTAGTTGAAGACCGTCCAGAGGAACGGCGTGTTCCACGGCACGCCGCTGTAGGCGAACGGCAGCATGAACACGATGCAGATGAAGACGATCCAGAGGATCGAGATCCAGTCGATCCACCTGTAGTGGCGACCAACGTGCCAGGCTCCCCGCTCGAAACTCTCGCCGGCCCGGAGCCTGAGGATGATCGGCAGCAGGAAGGCGATGTAGAGGCCGATCACCGCGACCGCGGTCGACGCCGCATAGCCGGTGTAGCCGTACCACCAGGCGGGCAGAGGCGTCAGGAAGGCGAGCACGACGATCGCCCAGACCGTGTAGATCGGGATGCGGTCGACCTTCGAGACCCGCTTCCAGAGCTGGTGGCCCGGGACGGCACCGTCGCGGGAGAACGCGAACATCATCCGCGAGGCGGAAGTGGTCGAGGCGATGGTGCAGAAGACCTGCGCCACGACCGCGATGAAGAGCAGGATCTCTGCCCAATGCGTACTCATCGACGTTTGCCAGATGTAGGTGACGACGTAGGTCCCGGCCGCGGCCGCGCCCGTGTCGCTGGGAACGACGAACGTCACGGCGACGAGCAGGAGGAATCCGAAGATCACCGACACCACAACCGACATGACCATCCCCCAGGCAGCGCCGATCGAGGCCTTCCGCGTCTCCTCGCTCATATGCGCGGAGGCGTCGTAGCCCGTGATCGTGTACTGGGCCATCAGCAACCCGGTCAGGAAGACGTAGAAGAAGACGATCCCAGTCGTCTTCCCTCCGCCGAAGCCCGTGTTGTTGATCGTCTGGCCGAAGACGTAGCCGACCGACCGGTGGTGGTCGGGCACGATGATCAGCACGAAGACGATGAACAGCACGCCGAGCATGTGCCACCAGGCGGAAAAGGCGTTCAGCACAGCGGTGATCGACACCTTGAACATGTTGATCAGGCCCGCCGCGAGCATGATTCCCGCATAGGTGAGGTAGATCCAGTGATACGTGTTGCCGTAGCTCGCGTTCGTGATCAGGTTCAGCCAGGACGTCATGAAGATCGCGCAGCCGAAGCCGATTGCTGCGGTGACCGCGATTTGCCCGACCAGGTTGAACCAGCCGGTGAACCAGCCCCACGCAGGACTGCCGAGCTTCGATGACCAGAAGTAGAGCCCGCCCGCGGTGGGGTAGGTCGACGCGATCTCGCCCAATGCGAGCGAGACGACAATGCAGAACGCGCCGACGATCAGCCAGCCCCACGTGATCGCCACCGGCCCGCCCTGGTTGAACGCGATCGCGTACGACGTCAGGCAGCCGGCGAGGATCGAGATGATCGTGAACGAGATGGCGAAGTTCTGAAACCCGCCCATCGAGCGGAACAGCTCCTGCGCATAGCCGAGCCTGTGGAGCTGCGCCCGGTCGTCTAGAGCGGCGGTGCTTTCGTGCGAAACCTCGGGTCCGCTACTCATCCTCCCTCCCAGTTCGGATGGTCGTATTTACCCGCCTTTCCCAAGGTTCTGTCAAGGGGACGAATTTCAGGGAGGATTCGGCCGTGCTCTCGGTGGACGAGCTCAGAGCGGAGGTCGGCAGAGGCGCGATCGACACTGTCGTCGTCGCCTTCACCGACATGCAGGGCCGCCTGATGGGCAAGCGGGTCGACGCTGAGTTCTTCCTGGAGGAGCTCGAGGCCGGGCATCCCGTGGAGGGCTGCAACTACCTGCTGGCGCTGGAGATGGAGATGGATCCCGTCCCCGGGTACGGGATCGCGAGCTGGGAGCGCGGCTACGGCGACTTCGCGCTCGCGCCCGACCTCGGCACGCTGCGCAAGACCCCCTGGCTGGAGGGGACGGCGCTCGTCCTCTGCGACGTCCTCTGGCACGACGGCGAGCCGGTCCGGCCGTCGCCGCGCCAGGTGCTGCGGGCGCAGATCGAGCGGGCCGAGGCGATCGGGCTCACGCCGATGCTCGGCTCGGAGCTCGAGTTC
>Ga0335080_10005530_pt1 | contig 13004 bp, 8 predicted proteins | sample Lox_Sample_34_FD_206720 | JGI IMG/M metagenome (GOLD analysis project Ga0335080, IMG submission 206720) | Soil microbial communities from Loxahatchee National Wildlife Refuge, Florida, United States - Lox_Sample_3.4 | ecosystem: Environmental > Terrestrial > Soil > Wetlands | place: USA: Florida... | reverse complement strand
CCCGGGGCCCGCGCACCGGCCGCGCGGCTCGCTGCGCGCGGCCGCCTCGATCGCGGCCAGAGCCGCACCGCCAGGAGCATTCGATGGCCGGCATGCCGAGCAAAGAGCAGCAGATCCACGCGCGCCCGGCGCTCGACCCGCTCGACCTTTATGACGTGCGCGCCCAGCTGAGCGACGAGGAGCGCATGGTGCAGGACGCGGTGGCGCGCCTCGTCGACGACAAGGTGCTGCCGATCATCCAGCAGCACTTCGAGAACCACACCTTCCCGCGCGAGCTGGTCCCGGAACTTGCGGCGCTCGGCCTGCTGGGCTCCTCGCTCGAGGGCTACGGCTGCGCCGGCATGAACGGCGTCTCGTACGGGCTCATCTGCCAGGAGCTCGAGCGCGGCGACGCCGGCATTCGCAGCTTCGTCTCGGTGCAGTCCTCGCTGTGCATGTATCCGATCCACGCCTACGGCAGCGCCGAGCAGAAGCAGCACTACCTGCCGCGCATGGCCAAGGGCGAGCTGATCGGCTGCTTCGGCCTCACCGAGCCGCACGGCGGCTCCGATCCCGCCAACATGAAGACCCACGCCAAGCGCCGCGGCAAGGACTGGGTCATCAACGGCGCCAAGATGTGGATCACGAACGGCGCGATCGCCGACCTGTGCGTCTGCTGGGCGATGACCGACGAGGGCATCCGCGGCTTCATCGTCGACAAGGGGACGCCCGGGTTCACCGCGCCCGAGATCAAGCACAAGTTCTCGCTGCGCGCCTCGGTGACGAGTGCGCTCTTCTTCGACAACGTCGTCGTGCCCGAGTCGCAGATGCTGCCCGGGGTCGTCGGCCTCAGGGGACCGCTGTCGTGCCTCACCCAGGCGCGCTACGGCATCAGCTGGGGCGTCATCGGCGCGGCCCAGGCGTGCCTGCAGCAGCTGCTGAGCTACACGCAGGACCGCGTGCTCTTCGGCCGCGCGCTCGCCGCGAACCAGACGGTGCAGATCCGGCTCGCGGAGATGAGCCGCAAGATCACGCTGGCGCAGCTGCTGTCGCTGCAGCTCGGGCGGCTGAAGGACGCCGGCAAGATGACGCCCTCGCAGGTGTCGCTCGCGAAGTGGAACAACGCCCGCGCCGCGATCGAGGTCGCGCGCGACGCGCGCGACCTCCTCGGCGGCTCCGGGATCAGCGCCGAGTACGTGCCGATCCGCCACATGCTGAACCTCGAGAGCGTGATCACCTACGAGGGCACCGAGACCATCCACCAGCTGACGATCGGCCGCGAACTGACCGGCATCAACGCGTTCTGAGTAGAACCCGATGCGCAGCCGACGTGCAGGCGCCTGGTGTGCCGCGGCGCTGCTGGTGGCGGGCGCGGCGGCCGCCGCCGGCGGCTACGCGATCGTCGAGCGCTGGCGCCTCGGCGGCACCGGCGGCTGGGACTACCTGACCATCGATGCGCCGCGGCATCGGCTCTTCATCACGCGCGGCGACCGCGTCGACGTCGTCGACACCGCGACCGGCAAGCTCGCAGCGTCGGTCCCCGGCGCGAGCGGCGCGCACGGCGTTGCGCTCGCGCCGGAGCTGAAGCGCGGCTGGGTCAGCAACGGCCGCGGCAATTCGGTGCTCGAGTTCGACTACGACACGCTCGCGGTCGTGCGCACCGTGCCGGTGCCGGGCGTGAATCCGGATGCGATCCTCTATGAGCCGCACCACCGCCGGCTCTACACCTTCAACGGCCGCAGCAGCGACGTCACGGTGTTCGATGCAGCGACGCTGACGGTCGCCGCGACCGTGAAGGTCCCCGGCAAGCCCGAGTTCGCGCAGAGCGACGAGCGCCACGTCTACGTCAACATCGAGACCGAGCCCGGCCAGCTCGTGCGCATCGACGCCGACACGCTCGCGGTCGACGGGACCTGGACGCTCGAGGGCTGCAACAGCCCGACGGGGCTGGCGATCGATGCGGCGCACGCGCGCCTGTTCTCGGTCTGCGACGGCCGGGTCATGGCGGTCACGGACGCCGCGACCGGACGCGCCGTCGCGCGCGTGCCGATCGGCGAGGGCCCGGACGCCGCGCAATTCGATGCCGGCCTCGTCTACAGCTCCAACGGCGCCGACGGCACGCTGTCGGTGATCCGCGAGGAGTCGCCGGATCGCTACGTGCCCGTCGTGACCCTCCCGACGCAGCGCGGCGCCCGCACGATGGCGCTCGAGAGCACAACGAAGCGCATCTACCTCGTGACCGCCGAATTCGGCGCGGCGCCCCCGGCGACGGCCGCCGAGCCACGGCCGCGGCCGCCGCAGGTCCCCGACAGCTTCACGGTCCTCGTCGCCGCACCGCGCTGAGCGCTCGCTGGCAGCGAGCGCAGGGCCCGCTCAGAATAGCCGCCGTGGCGCCCCGCTTCGCGGGCGCCAGGGAGCCGGCCATGCGCGACGTCCGCGAACCCCGCCTAAGCACCGTCGAGATCCGGGCGCTCTATCCGACGCAGATCACGGTCGGCATGCGCGAGGTCCGCGAGAAGCGCCGACGCTGGCGCGAGGTCGGCCACAAGGCAAGGTTCCTGGGTTCGCACCTGATCCCGGTGATCCGCGGACCGAAGGATCGCTACTACGTGATCGATCACCACCACCTCGCGCTCGCGCTGCACGGCGCCGGCGTCAGGGAGATCGCGATCACGGTGGTCGCCGATCTCGGCAAGCTCGACAAGGAAGGCTTCTGGACCTACCTCGACAACCGCGGGTGGATGCACCCGTACGACGATCGCGGCCGGCGACGCCACTACAAGGACCTGCCGCGGCGCCTCACCGAGCTCGTCGACGATCCGTACCGCAGCCTCGCGGGCGAGCTCAGGCGCGCCGGCGGCTTCGCGAAGGACACGACGCCGTTCAGCGAGTTCCTGTGGGCGGACTTCCTGCGGCGCCGGATCAAGCGCACGCGCATCGAGAACAACTTCACCGCGGCGCTCGAGCAGGCGCTCAGGCTCGCCAAGAGCGAGGCAACCGACTACCTGCCGGGCTGGTGCGGCGCCGTCGCCTGAGCGCAGCGCCACGGCGGGCCGTGCCCGCCGTGGCCGGGGCTCATGCGCGCTTGGCCTCGACGGTTGCGCCCGCGACCTCGACGAGCGAGCGCTCGAACAGATCGAGCCCTTCCGAGATGATCGCGTCGCTCGCCGTCAGCGGCACCAGGAAGCGGATGACGTTGGCGCGCGTGCCGCACGAGAGGATCACGAGGCCGTTGGCCGCAGCACGCGCGACGAGCGCCTTCGTGAGGTCAGGATCGGCGAGGTGCGCATCGCCGTACTTGACGAGCTCCAGCGCGACCATCGCGCCGAGGCCCCGCACGTCGCCGATGCAATTCAGGCCGTGCCGGCCGCGCAGCCCGTTCAGGCGCTGCTTGATCAGCGCGCCGATCGCGTTAGCCCGCAGGCACAGGTTCTCCTTCTCGATGACCTCGAGCACCGCGAGCGCCGCGGCGCAGCTGAGCGGCGAGCCGGCGTAGGTGCCGCCGAGGCCGCCCGGTGCCGGCGCGTCCATGATCTCGGCCTTGCCGACGACGCCCGACAGCGGGAAGCCGCCGGCGAGGCTCTTCGCGACCGTCATCAGGTCGGGCTCGATCCCGGCGTGCTCGATCGCGAACATCTTCCCGGTGCGCGCAAAGCCCGTCTGCACCTCGTCGGCGATCATCACGATGCCGTGCTCGGTGCAGATCTTGCGCAGCTCGCGCAGGAACTCGGGCGGCGCCGGATAGAAGCCGCCCTCGCCCTGCACGGGCTCGATGATGATCGCGGCGACGCGCGCGGGCTCGACGTCGGCCTTGAACAGCGTCTCGAGCGCGGCGAGCGCGGTCGCGGGCGTGACGCCGAGGTACTCCGCCGGGAACGGCAGGTGGTAGATCTCGCCCGGCATCGGCCCGAAGCCGGTCTTGTATGGCGCCACCTTGCCGGTCAGCCCCATCGCGAACATGGTGCGGCCGTGGAATGCGCCGGAGAATGCGATGACGGCGCTGCGCTTGGTGTGGGCGCGCGCGATCTTGACGGCATTCTCGACGGCCTCGGCGCCGGTCGAGAAGAAGATCGACTTCTTCGGCGTCGGGCCGGGCGCGAGGCGGTTCAGGCGCTCGGCGAGCCGCACGTAGCTCTCGTACTGCGTCACCTGGAAGCAGGTGTGCGAGAACTTGTCGAGCTGCTCGGCGACCGCGGCCTTGACCGTCGGGTGCAGGTGGCCGGTGTTGAGCACGGCGATGCCGGCCGCGAAGTCGATGTAGCGGCGGCCCTCGACGTCCCAGATCTCCGCGTTCGCGGCGCGCGCGGTGTACACCGGCAGCAGGCTCGCGACCCCGCGCGGCACGGCCGCTTCCCTCAGCTTCTGCAGTTCCGCGTTGGTGGTCATGGCTCGTCGGCTCCTTGGGATTCGCGCCCGGCCGGAGGGCCGGCGACCGCGAACGCACAGGTTACCAGCCCGCAGGCGGAGCCGTCGAACGGGCCGGCTCAGGCGAGCCGAACCAGCTGTTTCCCAAGGTTTTCGCCGCGCAAGAGGCCGAGGAACGCCGCCGGAGCGCGCTCGAGTCCCTCGGCGATCGTCTCGCGATACTTGAGTGCTCCGCTCGCGACATCGGCGGCGAGTTCGGCGGCCGCAGTGGGCCAGAGGTCCTCGTGCTCGAAGACGATGAAGCCCTGCAGCATGAGGCGCGAGCGCAGGATCAGCGCCGGGTTCGTGATCGGCACCGGCGTGCCGTCGAAGCCCGCGATCATCCCGCACACCGCGACCCGCCCGAACGCGTTCATGCGCGCGAGCACCGCGTCGAGCCCGCGGCCGCCGACGTTCTCGAAGCACGCGTCGATGCCGTTCGGCGCCGCGGCAGCGAGCGCCGCGTCGAGCGCGGCGGCATCGGCCGCGGCCTTGTAGTCGATGCAAGCGTCGAAGCCGAGCTCGTCGACGACGTAGTCGCACTTCGTGCGTCCGCCGGCGATGCCGATCGCGCGGCAGCCGCGGCGCTTGGCGAGCTGGCCGACGACGCTGCCGACCGCGCCCGCGGCCGCGCTCACGATCACGGTGTCGCCGGGCTTCGGCCGCAGGATCATCGTGAGGCCGTACCAGGCCGTGACACCCGGCATGCCGACGGGCCCGAGGTACGCGGCGAGCGGCACGCGGCGCGTGTCGACGCGCCTCAGCGCCTGCGCGCCCTCCCGATCGTGGCGCGCGTACTCCTGCCACCCGCCCATACCGACGACCCAGTCGCCGACCGCGACCGAGGGATTGCGGCTCGCGACCACCTGGCCCGCGGTGCCGCCGATCATGACCTCACCGAGCGGCTGCGGCGGCGCGTAGGACTTCGCGTCGTTCATCCGCCCGCGCATGTAGGGATCGAGCGAGAGGTAGTGGTGCCGCACGAGCACCTCGCCCGGTCCCGGCGCCGGCACCGGCACCGACTCGAGGCGGAAGTTCTCGACGCTCGCCGCGCCCTTCGGACGCGAGGCGAGCACGATGCGACGGTTGACGAGCGTCATCGGGCACCCGGGCGGACTTCCGGTGCGCCGAGTCTAGATCAAACGCCGCTCATGCGGCGCGCGCGGCGCCCGCGAGGCCGAGGAGGTCCAGGATGCCGCGCGCCGCCTCGCGGCCCTCGAACACCGCGGTGACGACGAGGTCGCTGCCGCGCACCATGTCGCCGCCGGCGAACACCTTCGGGTGCGACGTCGCGAACGGACGGCGCGGATCGCGCGCGACGCGCACGCGCCCGTCGCCGTGCAGCTGGATGCCGTGGGCCGAGAGCCACGGCGGCGGGCTCGGGTTGAAGCCGAAGGCGATCACGACGGCGTCGGCCTCGATCAGCTCCTCGCTGCCCGGGATGGGCTCGGCGACCCGCCGGCCGCGCGGCCCGGGTGCGCCGAGGCGCGTCTGGACGACGCGCACGCCGCGGACGTGCCCGTCGCCCTCGATCGCGACCGGCTGGCGGTTGAACAGGAAGCGCACGCCCTCTTCCTTGCTGTTCTTGTAGTCGCGCCGCGACCCCGGCATGTTCTCCTCGTCGCGCCGGTAGGTGCAGGTGACGCTCGCCGCGCGCTGGCGGATCGCGGTGCGGTTGCAGTCCATCGCCGTGTCGCCGCCGCCGAGCACGACGACGCGCCGACCCTCGAGATCGATCACCGGGCCCCCGAGGCCGAGTTCGCGGTAGATGTTCGCGACCAGGTACGGCAGCGCCTCGACGACGCCGGTGAGCGTCTCGCCGGGCAGGTTGCCGCGGACCGACCCGTAGGTCCCCATGCCGAGGAACACCGCGTCGTAGTCCTCGAGCAGCGTCTCGAACGCGAGATCGCGGCCGACCTCGGTGCTGAGTTTGAACTCGACGCCCATGTCCTCCATCAGCTCGCGGCGCCGTTCGACGACTTCCTTCTCGAGCTTGAACGGCGGGATCCCGAAGGTCAGCAGCCCGCCGATGCGCGGGTAGCGGTCGAAGACGACGGGCTTGACGCCGTGGCGCACGAGGATGTCGGCGCAGCCGAGGCCGGCGGGACCGGCGCCGACGATCGCGACGCGCCGGCCGGTCGCCCGCACGTGCGACAGGTCCGGCTTCCAGCCGGCCTTCAGCGCCTCGTCGGTGATGTACTTCTCGATCGCGCCGATCGTGACGGCGCCGAGGCCGTCGTTCAGCGTGCAGGCGCCCTCGCACAGCCGGTCCTGCGGGCAGACCCGCCCGCACATCTCCGGCAGCGAGTTGGTCCGGTGCGAGAGTTCCGCGGCCTCGAACAGCTTCCCCTGCTCGATCAGCTTCAGCCAGTTGGGGATGTAGTTGTGCACCGGGCACTTCCACTCGCAGAACGGGTTGCCGCAGGCGAGGCAGCGTCCGGCCTGCTGCGCGGCGCCGCGGGCATCGAACGGCGCGTAGATCTCGCGGAACTCGGCGGTCCGCGTCTCGACCGCGAGCTTCGCCGGCTCGCTGCGCGGCAGGTCCAGGAACTGCAGGTTCTTGTCGGCCATCAGGCAGCCCTGCGCAGGCTTTCGATCAGCGTGTCGATCGCCGCGGCCTTGGGCTTCACCAGCCAGAACTTGCCGAGGTAGGTCCGGAAGTCGTTGAGGATCTCGGCGCCGAAGCGGCTCTGCGTCTCGCGCACGTGCGCCTCGATCAGGCCGCGCAGGTGGTGCAGGTTCTGCTCCATGCCTTCGACCGAGATGCGGTGGATGTCGACGAGCTCGTGGTTGTAGCGGTCGACGAAATCGCGATCGAGGTCGAGCACGTAGGCGAAGCCGCCGGTGAAGCCGGCGCCGAAGTTGAGGCCCGTGCGGCCGAGCACGCACACGACGCCGCCGGTCATGTACTCGCAGCAGTGATCGCCCGCGCCCTCGATGACGGCGACGGCGCCCGAGTTTCGGACCGCGAAGCGCTCACCGGCCGAGCCCGCGGCGTAGAGCTCCCCGCCGGTCGCGCCGTACAGGCAGGTGTTGCCCATGATCGGCGACTCGTGCGCGAGGAACGCCGAGCCGCGCGGCGTCCTGAGCACGATGCGCCCGCCGGCCATGCCCTTGCCGACGTAGTCGTTGGCGTCGCCCTCGAGGTAGAGGTGCAGTCCCCCGGCGTTCCAGACGCCGAAGCTCTGGCCGGCGGAGCCGGTCAGGCGCACGGTGATCGGCTGTGCGCGCATGCCGTTGTCGCCGTGGCGGCGCGCGATCTCGCCGGAGAGGCGCGCGCCGAGCGCGCGCTGGCGGTTCGTGACCTCGTAGGCGAAGCTGCCGCCCGACTTCGACTCGATCGCATCCAGCATGTCCCTGACCATGCGCTCGGCGAGCTCGCCCTTGTCGAAGGGCTCGTTGCGCGGCGTCAGGCAGTACTGCGGCTTGTCGGCGGCGAGGCCGGCCGTCGAGAGGATCGGCGACAGGTCGAGCTTCTGCTGCTTCGGCGTCGCGCCCGGCAGGATCGCGAGGTACTCGGTGCGCCCGATGAGATCGGCGAGCCGGCGTACGCCCAGCAGCGCCATCAGCTCGCGGCACTCCTCGGCGACGAAGCGGAAGTAGTTGACGACCATCTCGGGCAGGCCGACGAAGTAGCGCTTGCGCAGCACCTCGTGCTGGGTCGCGACGCCGGTCGCGCAGTTGTTGAGGTGGCAGATCCTGAGGTACTTGCAGCCGAGCGCGACCATCGGCGCGGTCCCGAAGCCGAAGCTCTCGGCGCCGATGATCGCCGCCTTGATGACGTCGAGGCCGGTCTTGAGCCCGCCGTCGGTCTGCAGCCTGACGCGGTGGCGCATCTCGTTGATGCGCAGCGTCTGGTGCGTCTCGGCGAGCCCGAGCTCCCAGGGGGTTCCGGCGTACTTGATCGAGGACAGCGGGCTCGCGCCGGTGCCGCCGTCGTAGCCCGAGATCGTGATCAGGTCCGCGTAGGCCTTGGCGACGCCGGCGGCGATCGTGCCGACGCCGGGCTCGGCGACGAGCTTGACCGACACGAGCGCGCGCGGATTGAGCTGCTTGAGGTCGAAGATCAGCTGCGCGAGGTCCTCGATCGAGTAGATGTCGTGGTGCGGCGGCGGCGAGATGAGCCCGACGCCGGCGCGCGCGAACCGGAGCCGCGCGATCATGTCGTTGACCTTGTGGCCGGGCAGCTGGCCGCCCTCGCCGGGCTTGGCGCCCTGCGCGATCTTGATCTGCAGCACCTCGGCCGACAGCAGGTACTCGGGCGTCACGCCGAAGCGCCCGCTCGCGACCTGCTTGATCTTGGAGTTCTTCTCGCTGTGGTAGCGCTGCGGGTCCTCGCCGCCCTCGCCGGAGTTCGAGCGCGCGCCGATCCGGTTCATCGCGATCGCGAGTGCCTCGTGCGCCTCCGGGCTGAGCGCGCCGAGCGACATGCCGGCCGAGTCGAAGCGCTTCAGGATGTCCTCGGCGGGCTCGACTTCCGCGAGCGGGATCGCCGCGCGCGGCTTGAGCGCGAACAGGTCGCGCAGGCACGACGCCGGGCGCTCGTTCACGAGGCTCGCGTAGAGCTTGTACTGCTGGTAGTCGCCGCTGACGACCGCCGCCTGCAGCGTCGCGACGACGTCCGGGTTGTACATGTGGTACTCGCCGCCGTGCACGTACTTCAGGAGCCCGCCCTGCGCGACCGGCGCCAGCGGGTCCCAGGCGCTCGCGGCGAGCGCGCGCTGGTCGGCCTCGAGGTCGGCGAAGTCGGCGCCCTGGATGCGGCTGACGGTGCCGGGGAAGCACAGCGCGACGACCTCGTCGGAGAGCCCCACGATCTCGAAGAGCTGCGAGCTGCGGTAGCTCGCGATCGTCGAGATGCCCATCTTCGACATGACCTTGAAGAGCCCCTTGCGGATCCCGCGCCGGTAGGTGCGCCCGAGCTCGGCGCGCGACTCGGCGCGCGACTCCGGGCTGAGGCCGACGGCGCCGCTGCGCATCATGTCGAACAGCGTCTGGTAGGCCATGTACGGGTAGACCGCGGTCGCGCCGTAGCCCAGCAGGCACGCGAAGTGGTGCGGGTCGCGCGCGGTGCCGGTCTCGATCAAGAGGTTGCACTTGCACCTCAGCCCCGTCTGCACGAGGCGGTGGTGCACGGCGCCGGTCGCGAGCAGCGCGTGGATCGGGATCTTGCCGCGCACCAGGTAACGGTCGGACAGCAGCAGCACGAGCCGGCCGGCGCGCACCGCGGCCTCGGCCTGGTCGCAGATGCGGCGGATCGCGGTGTCGAGCGCCTCCTCGGCCGGGTGCTGCAGGTCGACGAACTCGTGGGTGAGCCCGAACTCCTTGTGGGCGAGGATCTGCCTGAGCTTGCGCTGCGAGAGGATCGGCGAGTTCAGCACGATCTGCCGCGCGTGCTCGGGCGCCGGCGCGAACACGTTGCACTCCGGGCCGATCTGCGTCTGCAGGCTCATGACGATCGACTCGCGCAGCGGATCGATCGGCGGGTTCGTCACCTGCGCGAACTGCTGGCGGAAGTAGTCGTAGAGCGAGCGGATCTGGTGCGACAGCACCGGCATCGGCGTGTCGTCGCCCATCGACCCCACCGCCTCGCTCTCGTCCTCCGCGAGCACGCGGATGATCTCGTCGCGCTCCTCGGCGGTCACGTTGAACATCTTCTGGTAGAGGCCGAGCGTGTCGCGGTCCATGGGCTCGGCGGCGAGCCGCGCGTCGACGAGGTCGGTCTCGAGGTAGCGCACGCCCTTCTTGAGCCAGGTCTTGTACGGGTGGCGCGCCTTCAGCACCTGGTCGACGCGCTTGGAGTCGAGGAGCTCGCCGGTCTGCAGGTCGAGCGCCAGGATCTCGCCCGGGCCGAGCTTGCCCTTGCGCACGACGTCCTCGGGCCGGTAGTCCCACACGCCGACCTCCGAGGCGACGGTCAGGTGCCGGTCGCGCGTGATCACCCAGCGCGCGGGCCGCAGCCCGTTGCGGTCGAGCACGCAGGCCGCGTAGCGGCCGTCGGCGAGCACGATGCCCGCCGGCCCGTCCCAGGGCTCCATGTGCGGCGAGTAGAACTCGTAGAAGGCCCTGAGGTCCGGGTCGATCGTGTCGACGGTCTGCCACGCCGGCGGGATCAAGAGGCGCATCGCGTGCAGCACGTCGAGGCCGCCCATCAGCAGCACCTCGAGCATGTTGTCGAGCGTCTGGGAGTCCGAGCCCGTCAGCGACACGAGCGGCTGGATGTCCGAGAGGTCGGGCAGCAGCGGCGAGCGGAACAGCGGCCCGCGCGCGACCGCCCAGTTGCGGTTACCCGAGATCGTGTTGATCTCGCCGTTGTGCGCGAGGAAGCGGTACGGGTGCGCGAGGCGCCACTGCGGCAGCGTGTTCGTCGAGAAGCGCTGGTGGAACACCGCGACCGAGCTCTCGAGCCGCTCGTCGGCGAGGTCGGGGTAGAACTCGGTCAGGTGCTGCGGCATGACCATGCCCTTGTAGACGAGCGTGCTCGCCGACAGCGACGGCATGTAGAAGACCGGGTCCTTGTGCTCGAGCGCCTTCTCGGTGCGGCGCCGCGCGAGGTAGAGGCGGCGGTTGAAGCTCGCCTCGTCGATGTCGTCGGGGCAGGTGACGAAGACCTGCTCGATCCGCGGCAGCGTGCGCAGCGCCTCGTTGCCGCAGGCCGCGGGGTTCGTCGGCACCACGCGCCAGCCGGCGACGAGCAGCCCCTCGCGCCGGATCTGCGCCTCGAGCGCGGCCTTGGCGCGCGTCGCGAGGTCATCGTAAGTCGACAGGAACGCGATGCCGGTTGCGACGCGCAGGCCAAGCTCGATGCCCGCCTCGGCCGCGACCGCGCGCACGAAGCGCTCGGGCTTCTTGAGCAAGAGCCCGCAGCCGTCACCGGTCTTGCCGTCCGCCGCGACCGCGCCGCGGTGCGTGAGGTGGTTGAGCGAGGTGATCGCGGTCTCGACGAGCCAGTGGCTCGGCTGATCGTCGAGGTTCGCGATCAGGCCGAAGCCGCAGCTGTCCTTCTCGTACGCCGGGTGATAGAGCCCGGCCGGATCGTGGCCGCCGTGGGCCAGCGCCGCCGCACTCGCCGGCGGGCGCGCCGCGCCCAAGTCCTTCGCTTCGTCCATCCCCGGTCCTCGCGCCCGTCCCGCGGGCGTCTCACGCGTCGGCCGACTATGAAGAGCCGTCGGGTCGCGGTCAATGCTGCAATGCAGCAGTCATGGTGCAGTGCGGCATTCGTGGTGGACTTCGGGACCTCCCGGCCTTCGACCGCCCCTGCTGGACGGTCTCATCGGGGAGGAGCGCGACGGCGAGCTCAGCTTCGCGGTCCAGGTCACGCACCCCGGGTTCGGCCGGATCATCCGCGAGGTCGCGTTCTGCCGCGCCGCCGGGGCGCGCCCGTCGCTCAGCCGCCGGCGAGACGCGTCTCGCTCATGACGGTGCGGATCGCGCGGCCCCGCAGCTCGCGCACGAGGTCCTCGAGCGACAGCAAACCGACGCACGGGCGCGCGCCGCGCACATCGAGCGGCGCGTAGCCGGCAGCCGCGCACAGGCGCTTGGCGATCGCGCTCGCGGCGCTCGCCGGCACGAACGGCCCGTCGCCCGCCTCGGCGACGAGCGTCCAGTGGCGCGCGAGGCGCGCGGCGCCGCGCCGGCCGACGAGGGTCACGTGCATCGCGCCTGCGTCCGAGCCCGCGAAGTTGAGCGCCGCGGCGATCGCGCGGCAGAGTCCCGTCGCCGGCTCGAGGCTTCGGACCCAGCCGAGCGCGACGAGCTGCGAGGCGAGCGAGAGCCCGAGGTGCAGCACCGACAGCTCGAGCCCGGCGCGCAGCGTGATCGTCGCGACCCCGGGGCAGCGCGCCGGGAGGAGCGCGATGTCCGGCACGTCGACGTTCGAGAGCCAGCGGGCGCCCACCGGCCGCGGGTAGCGGTGGCGCGTGAGGTCGCCCCAGCCCTGGCGCACGGTCCGGTGCGCGGGCGCGACCGCCGGGATCGACTTGCCGCAATTCGCGAGCACGGCGCGCACGGTCGCCTCGCCGCGCGGGCCCCGGTGCCCCGGCGAGATCCCGACGTCGATCGACTCGACGCTCTCGAGGCCCTCCCTGAGGTAGTCGACGACCGCGACGCTGAGCGCGGGCACGGTCGAGGCGCCGCTCGTGACCAGCACCCCGGCCGCGCGGGCCGGCGCATCGAGTCCGCCGATCCCGGTCACGTAGGTGCGGTCGTCGGCGAGGTCGACGACGTGGATGCCGAGCGCTGCGACCTGCGCTGCGAAGCCGTAGTTGCGGCCCTGGAAGGGCCCCGCCGCGTCGACGACGACGGCCGGGCGCAGGCGCCTCAGCACCGCGCTCGCCTCGCCCGCCAGCTGCCGGTCGAGCGCGACCGCGGCGTGCTCGGCGAGCCCGAGCTCGCGGCACGCGGCGCGCGCGGCATCCAGGCGCCGGCCGGCGACGAAGACCGGGATTTCCGGGGAGCCGGCGAGCAGGCGACACAGGCGCCGGCCGAAGGCGCCGTAGCCGCCGAGCACCAGGACGCCGGGCACTGGCTCAGTCGTTCGCGTGCTGCGCGCGGCCGGGCGCGAGGCCGCCGGCGGTCGGCTCCGGGCGCGGCGCGTGGTGCGCCGGCACCTTGTGCTCGTG
>Ga0335080_10005529_pt1 | contig 13005 bp, 5 predicted proteins | sample Lox_Sample_34_FD_206720 | JGI IMG/M metagenome (GOLD analysis project Ga0335080, IMG submission 206720) | Soil microbial communities from Loxahatchee National Wildlife Refuge, Florida, United States - Lox_Sample_3.4 | ecosystem: Environmental > Terrestrial > Soil > Wetlands | place: USA: Florida... | reverse complement strand
CTGCTTGCGGAGAAGCGGCCGAAAGCATCCGGGCAGGAGCTGGCGCCTTGCGGACAACCGAAGCTGCCGGTTAGCGACAGGGGAGGCGACGGAAAACCGCCGCTGCTTGAGGAATCAATCAAGCCGGCCAGCGTGCCGCTTCCTTGGTTCGATGCCGCACTGAATTGACCCGAACCGTCGAATTCTGACCCGTTCTCCTGCGTAAGAACGAGTCCATATTGCTCTCCATCGCCAAACGAAAGCGATTGCGCCGGCTGCGCCTGGGGATACGCAATCCCAATTCCGAGGGCCGGATACAACTGGTTGGCGGCTGCCGAATACAAAACCAGAGCCGGAGCTCCTGGTGTGCCGGCAGGCGCCGTAAGGTACAAAACGAGGCTCGGATCAAAAAAAGGCACAGGAGCTGGAACGAGTCTCAGATGGACGCGGCCGATTCCCTTGTTATCGAGTTGGTAGACTCCGGTGAAGGGTGCGCTGATCACGGTCGGATCACCGTTTGCGTCGGATAGGAAAGAAGTATCCGTATACCCGCTTATGTTCCCGCTCTCGTCGGCGTTGACTACATCCACCGAAGCCAGCGACGAAGTGAGAAAGCTTGACTGATCAATGCCAAGAACATCGAAGACATAGTTCCCGGAGAACGAACTGAAACCGCCGGTGGCGGCGCCTTGGCCTACCGCCGGTCCTGAAGCAAACATTGAGCCATCTGTTTCGATCATCTGTATGTGACTTGAATCCACGATATAGCCGGTAATCTGCGTCGGGCTGAATCCGCTACAACTAGTAACTAAGTCAAAGATCACAACACCCGGCACCGCGGCCAAAGACACGGTCGATCCAGCAAAAGCGTGTTGCGCCGAGCAACTCGTGAAAACGCCGTTATACGCCAGGTCGGTTAGCGTGCCGGCTCCCGACATGGCCCCGGGTGAATCGATATTGAAAACGCCTCCGTACACCAGCGGGTTAGAGGAGGAATCCGCGCCGCTTGCAGCGAATGCGTACCCAGCGGAGGGCAGCGTGCCGGCCGCAGCCGGATCCTGCAGTTCCAGTGTGCCGGTTCCCGATTGCAATAGCGCCGTTGCGCCCGAGCTATTAGTAAGCGTCCCCGACAGTTGTGCGAGAGACACCTTGGAACTGGAAAGGATTACCAGGCTGAAGTCTTCTTCAACAGTGTCCCCACTTTGGTCGGTTGTGTTTATGATCAGGGATCCGCGTCCGTCTATCCCGATAAAGTAGCTTCCCCCTGTAATTTGCGTGGTCGTGGAATCCAGGGTTGAATTTATATCGAACGTATTGAGTGTTTGCTGCCCAGCCGACGCGGCTCCATTTGGAGCTATCACGTTGCCGCTGCCATCGAGATAGATTTCGCCGGCAAGCTGATAAGGATAACCCGAGGAAAATGTAGAATCGTTTCCCTTGACCTGAAAGACATAAGTGCCCTGAAGCACATTGCCAAATGCCGTAACTGTGATAGGAGCTATAACATTTGCGGACCGGTTGGCGGTTGCGTAGGCCGTTATATTCACGCTATCGCTATTCCCGGAAAAAGCTGGGGGCGGAGTGTAAGTTACTCCCTGCCCGCTGGCGGTATGTGCCGCGCTCAGTGCGCCGCAGCCATATGCACTTTGATTGGCACACGTAACCGCCCAATCGACCCCGGCATTCGTCGGATCGTTATCGACGTTCGCCGTCAGCGATGCCGTCCCCCCGAGGGAAATGCCGGTGGGCGGGGGCGTTGCGAAATTGATCGTGACAGGCTGCAGGGGAGGTCCACCTGGATTTTGAACATCGAAAGTGCTTCCCCCGCAGCCCACGAAAAACAAAATCGCTGCCGCTGCGGACGCGCCGAAAACGAATCGCTTGGCTGGCACTGCTGCTCTCCTTGAAATGCTACAAAGAATCACCGGTTAACTAACTGCCACACGCGCTACTTTCCCGACCCACGCAAGAAAATTGTCTGGAACTGGCCGCTATTGTAAGCAAGCGTGATGGTCCCCGGATCCGAGCCAGTAACCGTAGGCGTGAAGACGATCGTCAGAACGCAACTATCGCCGGGCGCCAGGCTGAAGGGACACGTGTCAGTCTCGGTGTAGTCCCCAGTTACAAGCTTGCCGCTGAAGTTGACAACTCCAGCGCCCGGATCGGCCGGATCGTTATAAAGCGTCACCGTCAACGGATTACTGGCAATACCCTTGGCCTGGGCGCCAAAGTTGAGACCGGCCGCCGGCGACATTCGCAGGGGACTGGGCGGATTGGTTTTTAACTCAACCGGGAACCGGCCCGCGTCAATCTCGCAGTCTGAAGAGGACGGAGAAGTGCATTGAAGCGTGTTTAACTCCAGGAAATAGTCCAGCCCGTTGCCGCTAACGCCGCTTAAGTCGGTAGCGGGCTGTGGCACAAAAGTGACTTGAAGCGTGCAGCTTTGTTGCGGCGCGAGAAATCTGCCGAGGCACGTGTTCAACGAAATGGGAAAATTCGGCTGCCCGCTTTGCGAGTCCGCATCGCAATAATATCCAACTGTGTTGTTTACCTGATCGGGAAAGATAGTTGCGCCGTGTGGATCGGTTCGCGCTATCTGGATTCCTGCAACTGCGCCGTCGTTAATCAGGGGACGGGGAAGCCTGCTCGGAGTGAGAGAGTAGGCGCAAGGAGGGCTCGCGGCGGATAAGATCTGGACTGGGTTGGCGCCCTGGTTCGTGAAGATAAGGGATTGTGCGTCACTCGATTCTCCTACCGCTTCGGCGCCAAAGTCGAGTTCGGGGGAGGACGGCACAACCGCGCTGAGGGCCGAGCCCTTGATCGGGACGGAAAATGAGTTGTCCTGGTCCTTACTATGTGCCACGTTGTTAACCGTCAAAAGTGCGGTTGATGTACTTGGACACTTAGCCGGCGCGTCACCATTTGGAACAGAGCCAAACGGAATCCATGGACAACTCTCCTGTGGCGAGAAGGAGATAGTAATCGTGCAACTCTGATTGGGAGCAAGTGCGAAGGACGATCCAAACGGACTTGCGCAACTGTCCTGTTCGACAAAGTTGAAAAGTCCGTTAAAGTCACCACCGCCAGCAGGATAGAATAACCCGCTATCCGATTCACTAAACTGGAGGCTTAGTCCAGATAAGGTGTCGCCGGATGGATCTGTATTAGTTATGGTAATCGTCTGTGATATCGGAGTCGACCCAAGTAATTGAGCCGGGAACGTTAGCGCAAAGGGAGACAGACTGATTGGTTGGGTGCAGACGGTGGAGGTTCCAAAGGCGAGGCAAACATCTCCCGAGTCCCCGGGATTCAGCAAAGTTGCACCTGGGCAGCTCTTAGTATTGATGACAGCATAGCCCAGGCCCTTCGAGCCTAAACTGTGAAGGACGTAGCCACCCTGTGTGCTGTCGAAGGTCACCGGCGCCGAGGCACTGATCCCACCGACCTGCCCCACATCCAGACCATTGCTGGCAAAGATCTGGAGGGTCACAACGTTGCCACTAATCTGGCCATTCACTGAAGCCTGCGTGAGGCAAGGGTAGTCATTCGCCAGGGTAACCGGGTCCTGAAAAATCAGAGTGCCAGTAACTGTTGCGCTGCTGGCCCCTGTGTTTGGTCCTTGGGCGAGTGTGCCAGAAACCGCGAAATCCTGATCCTTGAAACTTGTGCCGCTTTGTGTGCTGTGGAAGTTGCCCTGAAAGGCTCCAGTAATCGGCGGGACCGCCAGCGCGCTCCATGACAAACCCGTTTGTGCCGTACCGCATGGGCTGCCATCTATAGCGGTTCCCGCGGTGGAAGAATACGTTCCTGCCAGCGTCGTGCCGCTAAGTGCCCCGGTGAAGGTAAAAGTCTGATTGCCGGCCACCGCAGTAAAAGTGACGTTCTGGCCGCTGACCGTTCCCGAAATGCTCGCCGCTCCGCTGCTGCAAACCGTCGGCGGAGAAGGAGGCGGCGGCAATGCAATCGAGAACACCGCAGAGCCGGTGACGGATCCGCCTTTCTGTAAAATGAATCCGCCTTGCAAGCCGCCGACAAAAGATCCATCCGGAGGCGGCTGCATCGTAAACTGCCAATTTGCCGAGAACGGCGCTCCTTGCTGAGGGTCGCTGGAAGTCGAATTCCCGCCGCACCCCGAGAGCCCGACAAAGCAGACGATCAAGGTACCGATCAGGCCAAGGCGGAGCAAAGTAAGGCAGCGCTTTCGGGCTTCGCGTCCCGGCCTGAGCCGGCGAAATGTAGGCAACATCGTCATATCCACAAACCTAAAAAGATAGCTTCAGACCAAACTGAATCGTGCGCGGCCGGTGTGCGTTGATCGGATGCAGGAACGAAGCTCCGGTAATGCAGTTGGCGCTGCTGCCGGAAAATCCCGCGGAGTAAGCCGGGCCGGCATAACAGCTGATTACGTTGTTGCCAGTGCCCGATGGATTGTCCGGATCGTAAATTCGGAACTGCGTGCGATTGAAAATGTTAAAAGCCTCCGCCCGGAACTCTAGCTGGCTCGACTCCATCACCTTGAGACGTTTGGCCAGTGCCATGTCAAAATTGAGCCGGGATGGGTTATTTGCGAAATTCCGGCCGGCATTGCCAAACGTGAGCCCTCGGGGCGCAACGTATTGCGAAGGATTCTGCAGTAGTGGCCCAAAGCTCTGCGAGTTGCCGCCGGGGTTCGGCTGCCATCCGTGCACGATATCGGGATACGATGACGCGATCCCGAGGCCACTCGAGACACCCGCGTTGTCAGTCACGGAGATTCCGGTATTACCGACGGTATTAATGACCGTAAAGGGAGTGCCGGACTGAAAGAGAGTTATGCCGGAGAACTCCCAGCCGTCGAGGAGGTTATCCACGAATGCAGAGCAGCACTTACTGGTCGGCCCGCCGTCGCCCGGTTCGCGCGCGTTTGCCCAGTCGCTAAATCGGCGGGGAATGTTCTTGAGCGAAAACTGGTAAATGTAGTTGATGTTGAGCAGGTGCCGCTCGTCGAAGCTGGAGCTCGCGCGGTTTTCACGGAGATTATAAGAGTCGACAAGGATGGGATCGCTGCGATCGGACGAATCGTCGATGGAATGGCTGAACGAATAGGAGAGTCCGCCAGTAAGTGGGCCTCGCGAGTGCTGCAAGGTAAACTGCAATGCGTGATAACTGGAGTTTGCGACATTTTGCAGCGCAAGAACTCTCCCCAACCCGGGATAGGGACGCCCCGGAAGGGAATTTACATTGGGAATAAACTGATTTTCACACGCAGCCTGAAGGTATACATAGGCGGGATTGTTCGGAGTCACGGCTGTTCCACTCTGAAGTTGGAAGGCCGTCGTTCCGTCCCCAGGGTGGCCCGCTATCCCGGTTGGCGGCGTCGTGCAATCGTCGAGTGTAAGTGGCTCATTCGGGCCGAAGGGATTGTCGCCCAGGGGCAGAGGTAGTCTCTGGTTGAGTTGCCGCTCAATCGTCAAGTGGGTTCCCTTACTGCCAACGTACGCAATATTTGTCACCAAGTCCTTGGGCAGCTCGTGCTGAACGCTGAAACTCCATTGTTGAGCGTAGGGCCAAATTGCCCGCGTTGGAATGGACGTGACGTCGATCGGATAAAGGGACCCTGCGGGAGGCGGAGAGATCCCTTCCTTCTCACAAGGCTCAGACGTTGGGTTGAAAGCGGGTCCATATCCGATGTTTCCGATGCATGGGTAACTCACGGGAAGCGGTTGCGTCACACTTAAGACGACCGGCGCGCTCGCTTCGAGCGACCCGGTGTTCGCTTCGTTACCCGTGCCATGTTCGTAAAAAACGCCATATCCCGCACGGACCGAGGTCTTGCCATCGCCCTTTGGATCCCAGGCAAAGCCGATCCGGGGAGCCCAATTGAAGAGATGTCCGCTCATGCAGCCCGCCGGCGTATGCCCTGCGCCGCACTGCACAAGTCCAAGACTGCTGACGACGCCAGGATCGGACTGAAACGAATCCAACGTGAGCGGAGCGCCGTTGTAGAGCAGTTCTCCATAAGTTGGGTCTACTCCAAATGCTGTTCCGTTGAATGCGGAAGATTCCCAGTTCCAGGCGTGATGGTTCTTTTCGTGATATGTCCCAAATATGCTCAGGCGAAGACCGAGATTGATCGTAAGTCGATCGCGGAATTTCCAGTCGTCCTGGATATACGGTTCGGCAGTCTGGTAACGCTGGTAGTAGCGGCTCTGGGCGGAATCCTGCGTAAAGTTCTGGATATTGCCGGCCAGGAAATCCTCAAACGCATTGCCGCTGCTTTGCGCAAGATTACTGAATGTAAGCAGGCCTTGCAGGTCTCCGGAAGCGGCCCCAATGGCATTGTTTGTCTGGTTGCGCTCAGAGAAAATGTACTGCACTCCCATCTGCAGTGTGTGTTTGCCGAACGATTTGCCAATATCGTCCCGGATCGCATAAGTGGGATTCGTATGTCCCCACGGCATATACGAAGGATCGAAAGCAAGGCCTCTACCGCCATAGGCCGCATTGGTCCCGAGAATGGCGACCCCGGGCATCTTTCCGCCGTATCCGTTGTCGAAGAGATATCCCATGCCGCATTCAGGTGTTGGGGTACCGTGATCGATGGGTGGCTGAACGCTGATGATGGGATTGCACTGCCCCGGATAGGCGGGATCGACGACGAGCGGTTGATTGAGCGTTGGGTCGCGCTGAAACCGGGATCCGCCGGGCCCGTTTTGATCCGTTAGGGTGATGGTCGCGTTGGTGTAGCTGAGGTCAACAACATTCAGCAGCGTGGGCGATATCGTCTGAGTTACACGTGCAACCAGATTCAAACCGGGGCCGACGAATCGGTTCTGAACGGTGGGAAAGGTCGCAGCCGAGGGATTGGTTGTACTTAGATAACTCCACTGCGGCGCGAGCACGGTTGTATCCCAGGCGTCGTGTATGTAACGAAATGAGACCCTGATTTTCGGATTTATCTCCTGATCGATCCTGAATAGTTCTTCGCGCCAATAGGTGGAAGGCGATACCGACGCGACATAGCAACGAAAAGGGTCTGACGGGTCAAGAAGAGTCCCGAGGGGCAGGGTAAAGTTACAGCCGGTCGCTGAGTTAGGCAACGGTATCAGGTTTGCATTCAGTATCGTGATCGCATTCTTATCGGCAACCGGTTTGCCGATGTCACCGGCACTCAAGAGCGCATTGGGAAGCCCCAGGCTATTCGGTAGCACGTTCCAACCGTTGCTCTCGAGTATCCCTGGGCAATCAGGATATTGTTGCCGGCTAAACACTCCGTTAGGTACTTGTGCCGGCAGCGGACAGACATCTGAAAAATCAAAGACCTGCGTCAATGCCCCAGTCAGTGTGCTCGTTGCGAGGTTTTGCTGAATCCCTTGAGGCGTTAAGATGAGCCCACGTTCCTTCAGGCCAGGAACGGCCTGGTTATAGTCGACTGGAGATTTCTCCAGACGCACTTCCTCGGAGAAGAAGAAAAAAATTTTGTCTTTCCGTGTGTTAAATAAATGTGGAACAAACAGCGGGCCGCCGATCGTGCCGCCGAAATCCTGCCGCCGGTAGAGCGGCGCTTTGCTGGTGAAGTCGAAGAAGTTACGAGAGTTAAAGGCCTCATTCCGGACGAAATCGTAAAGATTCCCATGAAACTTCGGCGTCCCTGACTTAGTCGTGACCTGCGTGGTTCCCGAGGCCGTGCGTCCATACTGCGCCCCATAGTTCGAGGTCAGCACCTTCACTTCCTGGATAGCGTCCAGGCTGGGATAGACCATCAGTGTGCTGGATGCACCGTTCAATCCGGTGTTGAGCACATCGCTGCCGTCGATTTCGAAGCTGTTATACTCGACGCGGCCTCCGTTGACGCTGTACTTCACACTCCCCAGCACTCCGACCTTGCCTTCATCCTGGCCGGTTTGGTTACTGACGCCCGGCGCGAGTGCGATAAGCTGAGAGAAATTTCGACCGTTGAGTTGAAGGCTAACGACCTCAGTGGAGGTGATCGTGCCGGAAACCGTAGATGTTTCGGTTTCGACCTTTCCTACGTTGGTGGACTCGACGTTGACCTCCGTTTTCTCGCCCGCGGGTTGCAGAGCAAGGTCCACGGTCAGTTCGAGGCCAGCCGTCAACGTGATGTCCTCAACGTCCTTCGCGCTGAAGTTAGGGGCCATTGCCGAGAGCTTATATGTGTCAGGCGCGAGATTGGCAAACGAGTAAACGCCTTTCACGTCACTTTGAGTTTCGAGCTTTACGCCCGCCGCGGTCGTCAAGGACACCCTGGCGCCGACCACAACAGCCTGCGTTTGATCGGTAACCGTGCCCGAGATCACCCCTTTGCCGGCTTCGAGGTTCTGCCGTGGTCCCGCGGGTGAAGTGCCAGCCGCTTCCTTGCCCCTTGCGGTCGGGGGTTCAAGGGTCACGTTCACCTTCAAGGGCAGCCCTGCACTCAGATTTACATTCTGGAAGGTCTTCTCTTCGAAGTTTGGAGCGCTCACGGTTAACCGATAGACTCCAGGCACAATATTGACAAATGAATACGTGCCGCTCTCATCGGTATCCGTCGTGAGAGTCGCCAGGCCGGCGTAATTGATCGAGACCTTAGCGCCCGCGAGAGGCCCTCTGTTTTGATCTCTAACGGTTCCGGTGAGGGTCGCCTTAGTTGCGTCCGTTTCCGCCCGCTGGCCAAGGCATGGAGGCACCATGAGCAGCGCGAGTGCCAGAACACACGTGACACGCAGGGACAGCTCGACCGGACAAGAACTCACAGTGCTTCTCTCCGAATGCGTGATGCGATGAGGGGCTGGAAAACGAACAGCGATTCTAGCGGATGGGTTCGGACCCAAAGTTAATTTAGTGTTAATTTCCCCGTCGTTCTCAGGCCCGGATATGCACCTTCGAAATGCAATCGTTGCAGCACTTTCGCAAGCAGAAACCACGACTTAGCAGGCCCAATCGACGAGGGAAAACATTTGCAGACTCTATGTTGGAGAAGTAAGTTGTCATACTTCTTTAACATTTTTTTCTTGAGCCGTTCATAAAAAGAGCGCACGCACTCCTTTATCCTCCGTGGCAGTTGTGCCGCATCGATTGAATCGACTGTAAACGCGGGCGGCCATCGTGCTCGGCAAGAAACATTTTCCCCGCGTGTGGCGCAATGCCACGCGCATTTCCTGAAAACTATTCATCAGTGAGAAATCGAAAAGGAGAAATCGAATGTCGCGAATCAAAGTACTGCTCGCGGGCATGGTAATCACCGCGATCGTTGGTCTTGGCACTCAAGTCCAGGCGCAAAAGGTCAAGGTCATGTTTGCCGGTTCGTCGGCTGAATGGCAGACCTTTGCTCTGGGCGCGTATAACAGCGGCCATTGCGTGAGCGGCGGCACAGCTCCGTGTTTCCACTACACCAACGGTTCTTTCAATCTAACCGACACGCGTCCGACACACGTAGGTTTGTCGGCTAACGTCGATGCGGGTGCAATCTGGATCGTTTGGGATAGCGCCGCCAGCCCGAATGTGTGGGCGTTCATCAAGGTCGACTCCGGTGTAGGCAACCGCTGTTACTTTGCCAACCCCGCCTGCGTGGTTGGACAGAACCCCTTCCCGGCTGCCGCCAACTCGATCACGGTTTGGCCCGACGGCTCGACCGATTCAACTCCTCCCGCTTCCGTTCAGGCTCTGTTCACTGGGAGCACGGTCTCCGTGAACGTCGCCGCGACCGACATCCGTCCCGAAGATTCTCTCTGGTCGACATGCCGCACGAACTCGCAGCTTGGTAGCGCGTCGGTTGGTGGCGGCGATGGCACAGACGGCCTTGGATACAACAACAACAACAATCCTGGCGTTTGCCCGGCATTCGGCGCCAACAAGAACGCTCTCGTAGGCAATGCGGTTGCCAGCGGATATCCCGCCAGCACTTCCACGGCGAATGTTCTGGCCTTCGCACTTAGCGGCAAGGATCCCTTTACCGGGTCGACCGTTCCTAAGTACACCACTTACTCGGTCGGAGTCGACCCAGTTACATTCATATTTTCACGCAACGGCGGACAGCTCTCAAGCCTCTCCGATATCACTGACGCGCAGGCGCAAACCGCTTTCTCGGGCGGCAGCTGCGATGCCAGCGCCTTCGGATTGAACGCTAAGGGAATTGCGGTTTATATCCGCGAGCCTCTTTCCGGCACGATGAATACAACCGAAGCCACTGTGTTTCGCCGTCCTGTGGTTGGTGGAACCGTACTTGGAATCAGTCAGGAATCGAACGTCAACGGGGCGAATCCTCTTACTGGCACCAGCGTTACTTGCCCCTCTTCGGATGGCAAGGGCGGCCGCTGGCGTGGAATTGGCACCGGCGAAGCCGTGAAATCTGTTCTGAACTCGGTCCACAACAACGGCGTAGACGGCGTGGCGTATTCTTTTTTCAGCTATGGCAACGTGAGCACCATCGCCAGCAGCGCCAGCTATGGCTACACGACGCTGAATGGTACAGACCCGATTTTCTCCACCTATTACAACGGAACCGGATCCGCTTATGATCCAGGACAACCGACGGCGTATGGTTCAGGTGGGCTGCCTGGGGCGAAGGACACACCCTGCGGCTCCTTCCCCTGTGCCGAAAATCAGATCTGGGCCGGTGGCCTTTCGTTTCCGAACGTCCGTTCCGGCGCTTACCGCGCCTGGTCGTTGCTGCGCATTGTGAGCACTGGAACCGCGTTGTCTGCCGCGGAAACGGTGATTAAGAACTCGCAGCAGTATGTCGTCACCACGACTCCTGATTACATCCCGGCGGTTGCGGTAAAGAATGTGGTCATCAACGGCAGTAAATTCACCGATCCTGGCATCGCCATCGTTCGCAGCCACTACCAACAGCTGGATGGCGACGGCAACACGATCGGCAAGGCGCCCGTAAACGCCGGCAAGACGGAATCAGGCGGCGATATGGGTGGCTGCATCGAAGCCAGCGTGTCTGTGGCGCTTCAGTTGGTGCAAAGCGCTCCCGCAGGCTGCGTTGTTCGATAATTGACTGGTCGCTTCGGATCGATTCGAGTCGGCCATTTTCCTGAAAAGCGGGCCGCGGTAACGGCCCGCTTTTTACATGATTGCAATCATTCCATGGTGCAATTGCTGCTGTAAGACTTGGTGAAGGGTTCATGTTGCGAGATTGCAGTCTCGGTTCGATCAGGGTGGTCATCATTGCTGCGGCTTTGCTTTCTCTGAGAGGATTCAGCTCCGCGCAGCTGGAGCCTGCATCCCCGCCGGTCGCCGATCCCTCCGACAAGCGCTTTGTGGGCGTCCACGAAGATTGGACTTCCCCAGCGCTCGCGACGAGTAACCTACGGCCGGTCTTGCCGCTTGTCGCTCCGGTTGATGAAGAAGGCGCGTACACGGTGGATCTGGTTCGCGTCCAATGGAGGTGGGGCGACCCGATCGACCTCTATGTGATGATGCCGAAGGGCGTCAAGAAGCCGCCCGTGATCATCTATCTATATGGCTATCCCTCCGAGACCGACATTTTCAGGGATGAACGATATCAGGCCGCGGTGACCAAGGACGGTTTCGCGGCGGTCGGGTTCGTTTCGGCGCTCACCGGCCATCGTTACCATGACCGGCCTCTCAGGGAGTGGTTTCTCAGCGAACTGCAGGAGAGCCTTGCAACCTCCGCGCACGATGTCCAACTGGTGCTGGATTACCTCGCTTCGCGCGGCGATCTCGATGTCTCCCGGGTTGGGATGTTCACGCAGGGATCGGGCTCGGCCATTGGAATCCTGGCATCGGCAGTCGATCCGCGCATAAAGGTGCTGGATACTCTTGACCCGTGGGGCGATTGGCCGACCTGGATGGCGGCTTCTCGGTTTGTCCCGGAGGAAGAACGTCCGGCTTATGTAAAGTCCGAATTCCTCAGGAACGCTGCGGCTCTCGATCCAGTCGAATGGCTGCCCAAAGTTCAAGCAAAAAAATTCCGCATGCAACAGACGGCCTATAATCGGGCAACGCCGGATGCATGCAAAGAAAAGCTACGGGCAGCCGTGCCCCGGGGTGCGACGGTTGCCGTCTACAAGACAGAGCAGGAGTACGGTGCAGCCCTCTACGGCAGTAAACAACTGGAGTGGATCGAGCACGAAGTGGGCGCGCTGCCAAAGTCCGAATCCGACACCGGCACGAGTCAGAAGACGGGCGCAAAACAGCAATAACAGTCGACAGCCAAACGCCTTTCCCTAAGCCGGCAGGAGTTGTCCCTTCTCGAGGTGACGGATCGCGTGCGCGTATTCCGCAGCGTGTGGATCATGGGTAACCATGATGATCGTCTTGTGGAACCCTTCGTTCAATTTTTTCAAGATCTCCAATATTTCCGTCGCGGAATGACTGTCGAGGTCGCCGGTCGGTTCGTCCGCAAGAATCAGCGTGGGGTCGCTGACGATCGCACGCGCAATCGCCACCCGTTGTTCCTGTCCTCCAGAGAGCTGTTTGGGCAGATGGTTGACTCGCTCTTCGAGGCCAACTAACTTGAGCGCGGTCATGACGTGATCACGGCGCTGTTGCGTCGTCATCCTGGTAAGCAGCAGCGGGAGTTCAACATTTTCAAACGCGGTGAGAACCGGAATCAGATTAAAAGTCTGAAAGACATAACCGACGTGGGTGTTGCGCCAGTGCGCGGACTGGCTGTCATTGAGCTCGAAAATATTGTCGCCCATGACGAGCAGATCGCCAGAAGTAGGCCGGTCAATCGCGGCAATCATGTTGAGCAGCGTAGTTTTGCCGGATCCGGATGGACCCATGAGCGCGAGAAAGTCTCCGGCGCCGATATCGATGGAAACGTTATCCAGCGCAGTGACCTCAAAGGCGTCGCGCTTGAAGATTTTGCTCACACCGCGGGCCTGCACAACTTTGTTGGCGACAGCGGGTGGCGCAGGAATGGACGCTACACTCATGATTGCCCCCTGATACGGATTTGTTGCCCATCTTGTAAAGTAGCCGGCGCGGTCGTAACCACGTTCTCTCCGCCCACCAGCGAATCGACCAGGAACCCTCCGGAACGCTCGCCCTTGACGTGAACATCGCGCCGAA
>Ga0335080_10005527_pt1 | contig 13010 bp, 8 predicted proteins | sample Lox_Sample_34_FD_206720 | JGI IMG/M metagenome (GOLD analysis project Ga0335080, IMG submission 206720) | Soil microbial communities from Loxahatchee National Wildlife Refuge, Florida, United States - Lox_Sample_3.4 | ecosystem: Environmental > Terrestrial > Soil > Wetlands | place: USA: Florida... | reverse complement strand
CGCCGACCTCACCATCGACGGCAAGACGCGCAAGGTCCTGATGCAGGCCTCGAAGAACGGCTTCTTCTACGTGCTCGATCGTCGCACCGGCGAGTTCATCTCCGCGGCTAACTACGTATTCGTCAACTGGGCGAAGGGCATCGATCCGAAGAGCGGCAGGCCCATCGAGAACCCCGAGGCCCGCATCGATAAGACCGGCAAGCCCTCGGTGGTCGTGCCCGGAGCCGGTGGCGCGCGCAACTGGCAGCCCATGGCGTTCGATCCCAAGACCGGCCTGGTGTATTTCCCGGCGCAGGAGGCCGGATTCCCGTACGTGCCGGAGGCAAACTGGAAGCCCGCGGCACAGGGCTTCAACACAGGCATGGACCTCGCGGCCGCGGCGATGCCGGCCGATCCGAAGGTGCGTGCCGGCGTCATGGCGCAAACCAAGGGCGCGCTGATTGCCTGGGATCCAGTGGCCGAGAAGGAGCGCTGGCGCGTCGACTTCAAGGGGCCCTGGAACGGTGGCGTGCTGGCGACTGCCGGCGGACTCGTGTTCGAGGGCAACTCGGCCAAGGAGTTCGTCGCCTACGACGCCGCGAAGGGCACCAAGCTCTGGTCGATGAACGCGCAGACCGGCGTTCTCGCCGCGCCGATCAGCTACGCGGTGAAGGGCGAGCAGTACGTGGCGGTGCTCGCCGGCTGGGGCGGCGTGTGGTCACTCGCGCCCGGGATCCTCTCCGAGGTCGGCGGCCCGGTGCGAAACGTCTCGCGCCTCCTCGTTTTCAAGCTCGACGGCAGCGCGCAGCTGCCGGCTGAATCTTCCCCGCCACGGCCGCCGCTCAATCCGCCTGCCGTCACTGGCTCAGCCGAGCAGATCACCGAGGGCGGTCACTACTTCGGACGCTTCTGCGGGGCGTGCCACGGCGATGCGGCCTACGGCAGCACAGTGGTCCCCGATCTTCGCCGCAGCCCGCTGCTCTCCGACGGCAAGGCCTGGGCGAGGATCGTGCACGACGGCGCGCTGCGCGATCAGGGCATGGTGAGCTTTGCCAATGTCCTCACGCCGCAACAGATCGATTCGATCCGGCTCTACGTGATCAAGCGTGCGAACGAGGACAAGGCGCTGGGCGACAAGTGATTGCCGACGCCGAGACGGAGTCCACGAGGGGGCCTCAATGGGATCCCATACTGGCCAAGTGGTCTGGTCTGAGTCGGTGTTCTGGCAACAGTTTATGACAAAGAGACCTATATGCAGCAGGTAGTTACGTGAGCACAGCACTCTGAGTCGAGTTTCTGCTCCCGGATGTTTCATTGACAATTGGGATCCCGACGTTCAACACTTGCCGCGCTGAAATCAGGGGGAAGACGCCTCGATGAACCGCCATCAGACGCGCGCGATGGTGTGTATCCGCGAAATGATCCTGCGGGGCGAGCTCGTTGCTGGCGAACGCGTGGCGGAGGCGCCACTCGCGGCGCAGCTCGGCATGTCGCGCACTCCCGTGCGCCAGGCGCTGCCGGTACTCGCCCAGGAAGGACTGCTGGTCGAGCACGAAACCCGCGGCTACATCGTCCGGGGACTCAGCCGCTCCGACATTCTCGATGCGATCGACCTGCGTGGTGTGCTCGAGGGCATGGCCGCGCGCCGCGTCGCCGAGCACGGCGCCTCGCGCACGCTGCTGCACGCGCTGCGCGAATGCCTGGCCGCGGGAGACGAGATCCTCGGCCAGGGCCACGAGCCCGAGAAATTCGAGGCGCTGTACGTCGACATGAACGTGCGCTTCCACCAGCTGATCGTGAACGAGTGCCGCAGCGCGCTGATCCAGCAGGCACTCGAGCGCAACGCGCGCATCCCGTTTGCCGGTCCGCAAGCTCTCGCCTTCGACAAGACGCGGGTCGACCAGATGTACGAGGTCATGGGCTACGCGCACCAGCAGCACCACTACATCGTCGGCGCGCTCGAGCGCGGCGAGAGCGCGCGGGTCGAGGCCCTGATGCGCGAGCACGCGAATCCGGTCAAGGAGAGTCTCAACTTCAGCGACACGCACGTGGCGTGGCGCGAGGCGAAGCCACGCCTGAGCGTGGTGCGCTGAGGATGCGGGGCTACTGAGTCTGGCTTTTCCGAGGGGGAATAACATGAATTTTTCTTGGGCGAAGTGGGTTCGGGGACACGCACTCCAGCTGCTCTGCGGCCTCATGGCCGTCGGGCTCTACGGAGAGGCGGTAGCACAGGAGCAGCTGCAGGAAGTCGTCGTGACCGCCGAGCGGCGCGAAGAGAAGCTGCAGGACGTGCCGATCGCGATCACGGCCTTCACCACCGAGCAGCTGATCGACCGGCAGCTCAACGACATCCACGCACTGAGCAACCTCACCCCGAGCGTCAACCTCGACGCGGGGGCGCCATTCTCGGGCGACAAGTCGGTGTTGTCGGCGTCCATCCGCGGTATCGGACAGGACGACTTCGCCTTCAACCTGAACCCCGGCGTCGGCGTCTACCTCGATGGCGTGTACCTCGCACGCACCATCGGCGCCAACCAGAACCTGCTCGACGTGGATCGCGTCGAAATCCTCAAGGGACCGCAGGGCACGCTGTTCGGCGCCAACACCATCGGCGGCGCCATCAGCGTCGTCACCCACACCCCGACCGACACGCCGCGCTTCATCGGCACCATCACCGGTGGCGAATACAACCGCCGCGACGTCGCCTTCACCGCCGACATCCCGATCAGCAGCACCTTGCTGAGCACCATCAGCGTGGCCTCGCAGAACCAGGACGGCTGGGTGAGCGTGATTCCGTATCCGACCAACACCCCGATGGGCGCCTCGCCCTACGTGGTCGATCCGCAGACGGCCTACCCGAAGGCCGGCTACGCGACCAACGACAACTACGGCGGCACCGGCGTGTTCAGCGTCCGCGGCAAGCTGCTGTGGAAAGCCTCGGACAGCGTCAACGTCACGTTTACCGGTGACTGGACCCACGAGGACCAGACGGCGCTGCCGTACACGGTCCTTGGCGTGTACAGCAGCAACTTCAACTCGATCTTTGCGACGATGTACAACCTGTGCATCAGCAACAACGCCGGCTCGATCGCCGGCGCGATCGAGGCCGCCGGCGGCCCGCCCGCATTCCTGCCGCCGTCGGTAAACCCGTTCCCGGGCCTGTGCAGCCAGAACCGCGCGCGCGTGCCCGGGCTCTCGAGTGGCGGCGCGCCGCTCCTCGGCGCCGGCTACGTGGGCGGACCCGCAGGCCCGTTCAACTACGCCAACGTCGCCGCGGGCCTGCCGTACCTGGGATCGAACGCCCCGCGGCTGTGGTTCAACTATGCCGCGACCAACACCGGCAATCTCGACACCAGCTACGCCAACGGCCCGGACTTCGCGCGCAACGATGCGTTCGGCGGTTCGGCCACCGTGGTGTGGGACGTGAACCAGGACCTGAGCTTCAAGTCGATCACCGGTTATCGCCAGATCAAGTGGAACATCGGCACCGATCTCGACGGCACGCCGGAGACCCTGCAGGAGGTCACGGACACGCAGCACCAGTGGCAGGTGTCGCAGGAGTTCCAGCTGCAGGGCAAGGCGTTGGACAGCCGCCTGAACTGGGTCGGCGGCCTGTACTACTTCAAGGAAGCCGGCTACGTGCATGACTACGTGCCGTTCGAGAGCCTGCTGTACGTCTACGACGTGGCGAACGACATCGTCAACGAGAACTACGCGGCCTTCCTGCACGCGGACCTGAAGGTCGGTGATCACTGGGGATTCACCCTCGGTGGTCGCTATACCAAGGCGAAGGCCGACTTCCTCGGCGGCCAGAGCGACCTGAATTCCTTCCCGCTCGGCTCTGACCTGTGGCAGATCGTCGGCCCGACGATACCGGTTGCCGCCGGCGGCGGCGGCCCGTACCTGCGCTACTTCCCGGCGATCCCGGACAGCCAGACCTGGGATATCTTCGATCCCACGGCCGGTATCCAGTTCCACTTCAACAACGACGTGATGGCGTACGCCAGCTGGAGCAAGGGCTTCAAGGCCGGTGGCTGGACCACGCGCCTGTCGGCCGTCATCACCGATCCCAAGCAGGCCGAGTACAAGCCCGAGTACTCCAAGACCTGGGAACTCGGTTTGAAGTCGACGTTCTTCAACCACCACCTGCTCGCCAACGCGGCCGTGTACTACACCGACTACACGGGCATCCAGCTGAACATCCAGCAGGGCATCTCGCCGGTGTACACCAACGCGGGCGACGCCAAGATCAAGGGCGCCGAGCTCGAGCTGCAGTGGCTGGTCGGCGGCGGTCTGCAGATCAACTTCGCGGGCGACTACATCGATGCGTACTACACGTACGTGAACCCGAACGCGAACATCCCGCAGTACGCCAACGCCGATGGCTCGACCGTGTGCCCGGCAGGGCCGCCGATCTGCACCTTCCAGGGCCCGGGCAGTCCGCTGGATGCGAAGCTGCCGAAGACCCCCAAGTACAAGCTTGCGATCTTCCCGCAGTGGGACGTGGGGCTGAGCAACCAGGCGATCGTGCGCATGCTGGCGCAGTTCACCTACACGGCCGAGATGTACAACGACTCGCTGAACACCCCGCAGCTGCGGCGGCCGCCGACGCGTAACCTCGACGCCTCGGTGCACTACGTCTCCCCGCACGAGATGTACGACTTCGCCGTCGGCGGCACCAACCTCACCAACGACCGCTACCCGACTGCGGGTTCACCGAATTACGGCGCGGGCGAGGTCGGTGCCTACTTCAACCCGCCGCGCATGTGGTATGCGTCGCTGAGGGTCAACTTCACGGCCAAGTGACGCGGCGGCTCACACAGGCGGCCTCGCTGCAGGGAACTTGCGCGAGGCCGCCGCGGTCCCGGCATCATTGCCGGGAAGCGCAACTTCTGGAGGGATGAACATGGCCACTTCAACTGCACGCAAGCCAGCGGCCCACAAGGCCGCGGCAGCGCCCAAGCCGACCGCCGTTCCCAAGGCTGCGGCCGCGCCCAAGCCGATCACCGCGCCGCCGTCCACGGCGTACAAGATCGTCGATATCCCGGAGATCCATAAGGACGTCATCACGCGCTACGCGGTGCCCGGGACCTTCGTCGGCGCCGACGAGAAGGAGAGCCCGTGGGTGCCGTTCGGCCCGAACGCGGCGATCCGCCACCTCGCCTTCGACGTGCGCCACAACATTTTCAGCAACATCCTGTGGGTGAAGTCCAAGGGCGTGGTGGGCACGCACAAGCACCGCGGCACGGTCGTAATGATGTGCCTCGAGGGCAGCGTGCGTTACCTCGAGTACGACTGGGTGGCGACTCCGGGCGGCTTCATCTACGAGACCCCGGGCCTGACTCACACGCTGGTATCCGATCACCCGCAGGGCGTAAAGCTCTTCGGCTGGCTGCAGGGCCCGATCGAGTTCTACGACGAGCACGGCGTGCTCGCGGAGACCGTGGATGTGTGGTGGTTCATGAACCACTACGAGACCTATTGCCGCGAGCACGGGATTGCGCTCAACAAGGAGCTCTACCTGTGAGATGGGTTGTCGCGGAGGGCTCGCGGGGGTAGGCCGGTCATGGCAAGGATCGTGGGCGGGATCGGCTCCTCGCATACGCCGACGATCGGTTTTGCCCTGGACACCAACAAGCAGGCCGACCCGGTCTGGGCGCCGATCTTCGCGGGTTACCAGCCGGTGCAGCGCTGGCTCGCCGAGAAGCGCCCGGATGTCCTGTTCTTCATCTACAACGACCACGTCACCTCGTTCTTCTTCGACCACTACTCGCACTTCGCGCTCGGCGTGGGCGAGGAGTACGCGGTGGCGGACGAGGGCGGCGGCCCGCGACGGCTGCCGCCGGTCAAGGGACACCCGGGACTCGCGCGTCACATCGCGACCGCGCTGAATGCGGACGAGTTCGATCTGTCGTACTTCCAGGCGAAGCCGCTCGATCACGGCTGTTTCTCGCCGCTGTCGGTCATGTGGCCGCACCAGCAGGGCTGGCCGGGGGCCATCGTGCCGCTGCAGGTGGGGGTGCTCGAGTTCCCGATCCCGAGTGCGCGGCGCTGCCTGAAGCTCGGGCGCTCGCTGCGCCGCGCGATCGAGAGCTTCCCCGAGGACCTGCAGGTGGCGATCGTCGCCACCGGGGGCCTCGCGCACCAGGTGCACGGCGAGCGCGCCGGCTTCAACAACACCCCCTGGGACAAGGAGTTCCTCGAGCTCCTGGAGAAGGACCCGGAGCGCCTGGCTGAGCTCACGATCGCCCAGTACGCCGAGCGCGGCGGGCTCGAGGGCGCCGAAGTCATCATGTGGCTGATCATGCGCGGGGCGCTGGCGCCGAAGGTGAAGAAGGTGCACAGCGCCTATTACCTGCCCTCGATGACGCCGATCGTGACGCTCATCTACGAGGACGACGCGCCGGTCGCCGCGGCCGAGACCGACGAGGCCTACCGCGCGCGCATCGAGCGCGAGCTCGCCGGCGTGGAGAAGCTCCCCGGCACCTATCCGTTCACCCTCGACCGCAGCATCAAGGCCTACCGCATCAACCATTTCCTGCACCGCCTGATCGAGCCGGAGTTCCGCGGGAGCTTCCTCGCCGACCCTGAGCCGCTGTTCGAGGCGGCCGGGCTCACAGCGCAGGAGCGCGACCTGATCCGGCGGCGCGACTGGCGCGAAATGATCCACTACGGCGTCATCTTCTTCCTGCTGGAGAAGCTCGCCGCGGTGGTGGGCGTCACCAACCTGCACGTGTACGCGGCCATGCGCGGCGAGTCGCTGGAGGCCTTCCAGAAGACGCGCAATGCCCAGGTGCTGTACTCGGTCGCCGGTCAGGGCGCCCCGCTCAAACAATGAAACGCACGTAAGGAAGTCGCAGCGATGAGTAGCCAGAATCTGGAGAGCCTGCTGAAGTCCGCGGGCAATACGGTCGAGCTGCTGCGCAACTCGCAGATCGGCGCCTACGTCTACCCGGTGGTGCCGATCGAGTTCAGCAACTGGAGGAGCGAGCAGGTCGGCTGGCAGAAGACGGCGGTGCTCTTCGACCAGTCGCATCACATGGCCGAGATCACCGTCTCGGGCCCCGATGCGCTCAAGCTGCTCTCGTACCTGACCATCAACAGCTTCGCCAGCTTCGCGCCCAACCGCGCCAAGCAGATGGTGCCGTGCAGCTACGACGGTCACGTGATCGGGGATGGCATCCTCTTCTACCTCGACAAGGAGCAGCTGCTGTTCGTCGGCCGCACGCCGACCGTCAACTGGATCCAGTTCCACGCCGAGACCGGCGGCTACAAGGTCGACACCATCCGCGACGACCGTTCGCCCTCGCACCCGCGCGGCAAGGCGGTCTCGCGGCGCCACTACCGCTTCCAGATCCAGGGCCCGAAGGCCGAGCAGGTGCTGCAGAAGCTCAACGGCGGCCCGCTCCCGGAAGTGAAGTTCTTCCACATGGGCGCGATCAAGATCCGCGGCCGCCCGGTGCGCGCCCTGCGCCACGGCATGGCCGGCGCGCCGGGACTTGAGATCTGGGGCCCGTACGCCGAGTACGACGAGGTGCGCGAGGCGATCCTCGAGGCCGGGCGCGACCTTGGCCTCGTGCAGGTCGGCGCGCGCGCCTATTCGAGCAACACGCTCGAGTCGGGCTGGATCCCCTCGCCGCTGCCCGCGGTCTACACCGGCGAGCGCATGAAGAAGTACCGCGAGTGGCTGCCGGCCGCCGGCTACGAGGGCACCGCCTCCATCGGCGGCAGCTTCGTCTCGAAGAACATCGAGGATTACTACCTCTCGCCGTACGCGCTCGGCTACGGGCCGTTCATCAAGTTCGACCACGACTTCATCGGCCGCGAGGCGCTCGAGAAGATGGCGCCGGGACCACACCGCAAGAAAGTCACCTTCGCCTGGAACCCCGAGGACGTGCTGAAGATCTTCGCCTCGCTCCTCGCGCCCGGCGAGGAGAACTACAAGTACTGGGACTTCCCCAACTGCAACTACGCCTCCTCGTCCTTCGACCGCATCGTGCGGGACGGGCGCACCGTGGGCTTCTCCATGTTCGGCGGCTACAGCTACAACGAGCGCACCGCGCTCTCCCTCGGCGTGGTCGACCCGGACGTCGAGGTCGGCGACCTCCTCACGCTGGTGTGGGGCGAGGAGAACGGCGGCACCAGGAAGACGACCGTGGAGCCGCACCGGCAGCTCGAGGTGCAGGTGCGCGTGGCGCCGACGCCGTTCGCGCAGGCGGCGCGCGACACCTACCACCAGGGCTGGCGCACCCGCAAGTAGTGAGAGGCAGCTCTAGAGGCTCCCGAGCCAGCGCATCAGAAGCGAGCTGACCTCGGTGGGACGCTCCATGGGCGCCATGTGGCCGCACGCCTCGATGACCTCGAGCCGCGAGCCGGGCACGAGCGCGGCCATCGCCTCGTGCCGCGCGAGCGGGCTCCATACGTCCTCGCGCCCGCAGGCGATGAGCGTCGGGCACCGGATCGACCTGAGCACCTCCGTGGCATCCGGCCGCGCCAGCAGCGCACGGACCTGCGCCGCGAACACCTCGTAAGGGCAGCGCTCCACCATGGCGAGGATCGCTCCAGTGAGCGCGGCATCGTTGAGCCTTGCGGGGTGCACCATGGGCGGCAGCCACACGCGGCCCATCCTGTGCATGCCCTCGGTGCGCGCGAGCGCCAGCAGCGCCTCGCGCTCGCGCGCCTCCTGCTCACCCACCGCCCCCGTCGCGCGCCCCTGGTAGCCACTGTCCAGCAGCGCGAGCGCCACGACGCGCGCCGCGGCCCGGCGCACGATCTCGAGTGCGACGCGGCCGCCCATGGAATGGGCGATGAGCACGAAGCGCGGCGGGGCCCGTGCGAGCACCGCCTCCGCCATGCCCGGCAGCGAATCGCGCCCGAGGTAGTCGCCGAGCAGGCACTCGTGGCGCGTGGCGAGGGCATCGAGCTGGCCGGCGAATACCGCGCCGTCGCAGAGCAGTCCCGGCAGCAGGAGCACTGCTGCGCCCCCCTCAGAGGCGGTAATCCTGCTGCCGTCCGGCATAGTCGATGAAGTAGTCGAGCGCGGCAGGGTCGGTGATGGCGCTGCGGTTCGCCGCCTTGTCCGGTGGCACCCCCATGAGGATGCGCCGCACCGGCACCTCCATCTTCTTGCCGGTGAGCGTGTAGGGGATGCCCGGTACCTGGTAGATCTTGTCGGGGACGTGGCGCGGGGTGTACTCGCGGCGCAGCGTGTCGCGGATCTTCGCCTCCAGCGCCGCATCGAGCGTGGCGCCGGCGGCGAGCTTCACGAACAGGGGCATGAAGAAGCCCCCGTCGGGCAGGTCCAGGTTGACGATGAGCGCGTCCTGCACCTGCGGGATGAGCGCGAGCGTGCGGTAGACCTCGGCGGTGCCGATGCGGATGCCGAAGCGGTTGAGCGTCGCATCCGAGCGCCCGAGGACCCAGCAGTTGCCCTGCGCATTGATCCTGAAGAAGTCGCCGTGGCGCCAGATCCCCGGGTACTCCTGGAAGTAAGTCTCCAGATACCGCTGGTTGCCCGTGTCGTTCCAGAAGCGCAGCGGCATCGAGGGCATGGGCTCGGTGAGCACCAGCTCCCCGACCTCGTCGATGACACTCTCGCCGCGCGCGTTGAAGGCCTTGGCGGACACCCCGAGCTGCGGCGCCTGGATCTCTCCGGCCCGCACCGGCAGCGTCGGCACGCCGCCGACGAAGCCCGTGCAGCAGTCGGTGCCGCCGCTGCCGTTGGCGACCCACAGGTCCTCCTTCACGTTGCGGTAGAACCAGGCCATGTGCTCGGGAGTGGCCGGCGAGCCGGCGAGGTTCACGGTACGCAGGTTGGTGAGCGCGAAGCGCTCGCGCGGCACGATCCCCGAGCGGCTGAGCTGCTCGACGTAGGTCGGGCTCGCGCCGAAGGAGGCGACCCCGGCCTCATCCGCCATCTTCCACAGCAGGTCCGGCGCCGGATGCGCGGGGTGCCCGTCGTAGAGCACCGGCAGGGCGCCCGCGAGCGGCGTGCCGGTGATGAAGTTCCACAGCATCCAGCCGCTGGTGGTGAAGAAGAACACGCGATCCTTCGGGCGCAGGTCGAAGTGGAAGGTCGCGTTCTTCAGGTTCTCGAGCAGGATGCCGCCGTGGCCGTGCACGATCGGCTTCGGCAACCCCGTCGTGCCCGAGGAGAAGAGCGTCCACAGCGGGTGATCGAACGGCACCTGCTCGTAGCGGAACTGCGCCGCCGGCACCGCCGGCCGCTCGAGGAGCGTCCGCCACAGGAGCGCCCCGGGCAGCGGTGGCGACTCGTCCGCGGGGTTGAGGTACGGCAGGTAGACCAGGTGCTTGACGGAGATGAGGCTGCCGGCGATGCGCCGCAGCTCGGCGCGGCGGTCGAAGGGCTTGCCGCCGTAGCGGTAGCCGTCCACCGCGAACAGCACCTTGGGGGCGAGCTGCAGCAGCCGGTCGAGCGTGCCGCGCTCGCCGAAGTCCGGCGAGCAGCAGGCCCAGATGGCGCCGATCGCCGTGGTGGCGAGCATGGCGATCATGGTCTCGGGGATGTTGGGCATCCAGGCGACCACGCGGTCACCGGGTGCAACCCCGAGCGCGCGCAGCTCGGTGGCGAGCGTGCGCACGCGCTCACCGAGCGTGGCCCAGGGGAGGGCGGCGAGCGCGCGGGTCTCGCTGACATAAAGCAGCGCGTCCCCGCCCTCGCTCTCACGCCTCAGCACATGCTGCGCGTAGTTCAGGTGCGCCCCCGGGAACCACTCCGCCCCCGGCATGCCGCGGCGACCGAGCACGCGCGTCGGTGGCACCGAGGCCTCGATGCGGAAGTAGTCCCACAGGCCCTGCCAGAACCCCTCCAGGTCCTCGACCGACCAGCGCCACAGCGCGCCGTAGTCGGCGAAGCGGCGGCCCCGCTCGCGGGCGAGCCAGTCGGCGAACAGCGTGACGTTCGCCTGGCGCACCCTCTCGGGGCTCGGGGTCCACAGCAGTTCACCCGGCTGCATGCATCGGCTCAGTGGCCTGAAAACAGGGAACAAATTGTAAACACGATCACCTCGCCGCGGGGCGTGGTTGCACCCTCAGGCCAAGCGGGTTGCGCTCTCGATCCTCGCCCGCCGGGCCCGCTCGGCGTACCCTTGAGAGTATCAGTCATGCGCCCGGCCCGAGGGGCCCGCACCATGGGTGCGGCCGGCCGCACGGAAGGCGCTGGAGAGCCGCCATTAACACCCAAACGCCATCGGGCACCTTCCCGGCGCCGAGCTCGCTGAAGGTGCTCGCCGGGACCGAGCGCGCGCAGGCCGCCTATCCCTACTACATGCAGTTCACGGCCGAGGACGATCAGCGCTTCTGGTTCTACAACTCGATGCACTTCCCCGAGCCCATGTCCGCCTTCGACATGGTGACCGCGGAGGCCGCTTACTGCGCGCTCGGCTCCTCCACCACCCGCGTGCACTGCATACCCACGACGCTGGGGATCGACTACCGCATCATCAACGGCCGCGTCTATATCGGCGGCAACGCCGTCACCGACCCCGGCGAGATCGCGCGCCGCACCGCCGAGTTCCAGCAGCGTGCCTTCTACTACTACGCCAACTGGGAGCGCCTGTACGCGCAGTGGCGCGAGAAGATGCTCACCCTGATCCGCGACGCCCAGCAGCTGCCCAGGCCCGCGCTGCCCGAGTTCGAGCCGCTCGAGCACGTGCACGCCGGGCGCGGCATCGCCTCGAACCACGCACTCCTCGAGACCTACCAGAAGACCCTCGAGGGCTACTTCCGCATGTGGCACCACCACTTCGAGTTCCTGCTGCTCGGCTATGGCGCCTACCTGACCTTCTTCGCCTTCTGCAAGAAGGCCTTCCCGGAGATCACCGACCAGACCGTGGCGCGCATGGTGGCGGGGATCGACGCGGAGATCTTCCGCCCCGACGAGGAGCTGCGGCGCCTGGCGCGCTGCGCCGTGGATCTCGGCGTCGACGGCGAGTTCCGCGAGGGACGCGCTGCCAACGAAGTCCTCGCCGCGCTCGAGCAGCGCGGCGCCGCCGGCAGGAGCTGGCTCGAGGAGCTCGCCACCTCACGCGATCCCTGGTTCAACATCAACGTCGGGGACGGGTTCTATCACTACCACCGCTCCTGGAACGACGACCTGTCGATGCCGTTCGCCGGGCTGCCCGGCTACATCGCGCGCATCCGCGCCGGCGAGTCGCTCGAGCGGCCGGTGCAGAAGCTCCAGGCCGAGCGGCGGCAGCTGATCCAGGACTACCGCGAGCTGCTCGGCTCGGACGAGGAGCGCGCCGCCTACGACCAGATGATCACGCTCGCACACCGCGTGTTCCCCTACGTCGAGGGCCACAAGTTCTACTGCGAGCACTGGTACACGAACCTGTTCTTCAACAAGATCCGCGAGTACGGGGCGCTGCTCGCGAGCCACGGTTTCTTCGCGCGCGAGGACGACGTGTTCCACCTCACGCACTACGAGCTCGAGTCGGCGATCGTGGATCTCATGACCGCCTGGTCGAACGGCTCCCCGCCGCGCGGACCGAAGCACTGGCCGGCCGTGGTGCGCGAGCGGCGCGCCGCGATCGCCGAGTGGGCCAAGCAGCCGACGCCCCCGGCCCTGGGTCCCGTGCCGGACGTCATCGACGACCCGGCCATCGTCATGCTGTGGGGGATCACGCGCGAGGCGCTCGACACCTGGCTGCGCGCCGCCGGCGACACCACGAGCCTCGAGCTGCGCGGCTTCGCCGCCTCCAGCGGCGTGGTCGAGGGCCCGGCGTGCGTGGTGAAGAGCGTGGAGGAAATCACGCGCGTGCGCGCCGGGGATATCCTCGTGTGCCAGGTGACCAACCCGACCTGGGCGCCGATTTTCCAGAAGATCGCCGGAGCGGTCTCCGACATCGGTGGCTCCATGAGCCATGCCGCCATCGTGGCGCGCGAGTTCGGGCTGCCGGCCGTGGTCGGCACCGGCACCGCCACCACGCGCATCAAGGACGGCCAGCGCATCCGCGTCGACGGCGGCCGCGGCGTGGTCACCATCCTCTCCTAGGCTCAAATGGACGGTG
>Ga0335080_10005526_pt1 | contig 13011 bp, 10 predicted proteins | sample Lox_Sample_34_FD_206720 | JGI IMG/M metagenome (GOLD analysis project Ga0335080, IMG submission 206720) | Soil microbial communities from Loxahatchee National Wildlife Refuge, Florida, United States - Lox_Sample_3.4 | ecosystem: Environmental > Terrestrial > Soil > Wetlands | place: USA... | reverse complement strand
AGCTGCTGCGGACGGCGATCGACGAGCTGAACGCGGCCGAGCCGGACCTGGTCATCGTCGCCGGCGACCTGACCGACGACGGCTACCCGGACCAGTACCCGCTCGCGCGTGAGGAGCTGTCCCGGATCGCGTGCGAGCACGTCGTCTGCGTGCCCGGCAACCACGACGCGCGCAACGTCGGCTACGTGCTCTTCGAGGACACCTTCGGCGCGCGCGACTCGCGCCTGCGGCTCGAGCTGCCGGGCGGCGAGGTGGCGCTCGTCGCGGTCGACTCCTCGAAGCCGGACCTCGACGAGGGCGAGATCGGCCGCGAGCACTACGGCTGGATCGAGGAAGGGTTCGCGGGAGACGCCGACCTGCGCGTGTTCGTCTGCCACCACCACCTGATGCCGATCCCGGGCACGGGTCGCGAGCGCAACCAGGTGCTCGACGCCGGTGACGTGCTCTCGCTCCTCCGCCACAGCCGCGTCGACCTCATGCTCGGCGGGCACCGCCACGTGCCGTACGTGTGGCCGGTCGCCGGGATGCTGCTCGTCCACTCCGGCACGGTCTCGACGCTCCGCACGCGCGGGTTCCCGCACCCCGCGTACAACCTGATCCGCGTCGAAAACGGCCGGATCTGGGTCGAGCTGCAGATCCCCGGCGGCGATCGTCAGAGCCTCGGCGACTTCCCGCGCGACTGGCCGGAGGAGATCTCTGCGCGGCATACCGACCCGTTCGTACGCCCGCAACGCGGCGTCACGCTGGTCGAAGACGGCGACTGACCCTTTTGCCCGGGGCGGTTTGGGCCGATAGAAGGACCGTGGAAGCGGCCCATCAATCCTGGAAACCCCTGGGCGAGCTCTTGCTGCACAAGGGTCTGGTCACCGCCGAAGAGCTCGACCGTGCGCTGATCGAGCAGGAGGAGACGGGGCGCCTGCTGGGCGCGATCATGGTGGAGCGCGGCTACGTCTCCGGTCCGGCCCTCGCCGTGGCGCTGGCCGAGCAGTACGGCGTCGAGCTCGAGCAGCAGCGCGGTTTCGGCACCGGCCTGTGGGCAGAGATCGACCGCCGCCACCGTCAGGGGCGCGGCCCGGAGCCCGAGGAGCTCGTGTTGGAGCCCGAGCCCGAGGAGAACGTCGTCAGGCTCGAGCCGTCGAAGCCCCCGCTCGAGGCCGTGCCCGACCCCGACCCGGAGCTCGACCGGCTCCAGGCCGAGAACCTCCGGCTGCAGGAGGAGATCACCCGGCTCCACGACGAGTTCACCAAGCTGCGGCTGGTCGAGGTGCCCGAGGCTCCCTCATCGCACCTGCTCTTCGTCCCGACGCCCGCGCGCTACCTGATGGTCGAGCGCCAGGGCCCGCCGCCCGCGCCGGGCGAGGAGCTCGAGCTCGACGAGGGCACGTTCCTCGTCGGCAAGCTCGGCCGCGCGCCGTTTCCGGGCGAGCAGCGGCCCTGCGCCTTCCTGCTGGCTAGCCGGTCGGCTTGACGACCACGATCCGGCCGAAGCCGGGCGCGTTCGCGATCGAGATGTACTGGTAGTCGGTCGACTTCGTCAGCTTGTCCACGGTTTGCCTCTCCGCCGGAGCGATCTGTCCGGGCAACGGCGGCTGGGTCTCCGGGAGCGTCCTGCGCAGAGGGTGGTGCAGGTTGCTCTCCAGGTCGCTTCGGTGGAAGAAGAGCGTCTCGCTGAGCTTGTTCGCGCCCGCCGCCGGCGGGAAGAAGACGAGCACGTTGTCGACGGGCTTTGCGTATTCGAGCGTGTAGAGCGCAACCTCGAGCGCCTCGCGGCGGAGCGCCGTGACGGGCGGCAGCTGCTGGTCGCTTCCGGGGATCGCGCAGTCCTTGCCGGTGCCGCAGAGGATGAAGATCGCGTTCTTGCTCTGCGGCCGGTAGAGCTTGAAGTCGGCGAGGGTCTTCGGATGGTCCTTCGTCTGGATGCCGATCGCCTGCACGCTCGAGCCTCCAGGCTGGCCGCCGACCCTGATCGGGGCCAGCGGGGCGCCGTTGCGGCGGAGATAGCCCTGCCCGACGTGGTTGGCGATCTCGAGGAGCTGGGTGCGGCCCGTCGAGGCCGGCTTCCAGCTCGACCACGGCGGCGCGGGCTGCGGGCCGGGCCGATTGACGAGCACGATGAAGGCGCCGAGCGCCGCTCCGACGAGCACGCCGAGCGCCAGGTAGGCAATCGTGAAGCGGTACCTCGTCCCTAGAGAGCGGGCCACGCTGCCTCCTTGGTCAGGTCGAGCTCGGGGGCCTTCAGCTTCGCCGACTCGAGGATCTGCACGAGCTCGTCGCCGAACAGCTCGCGCTTCTCGATCAGCTCGTCGGCGATCTTCTCGACCGCTGCCTTGTTCTGGAGGATGAACGCGTGCGCGGTCACGTACGCCTGGCCGAGCAGCTGCGCGGCGAAGGCGCGCTTGTCGCGGTCGTTCAGAACTCCCGCGAGCGGATCGTGGCCGAGAACACCCCCGTCGCCGGTGCGGTTCATGATCTGCGTGCCGATCTGCTGCAGGCGCTGCGCGATCACGTCGCGCTTCTGGTCGAGAGTTCTCTTGGTCGCGCGCCCGTTCGTGCTTGCGAGGTCGACCTGCTCCGGCGCCATGCCGCAGGCGCCGACCATCCAGGCCGCCCGGGCGGTCGCGCCCTGGACGTCGCCGCCGACCCCGGTCGAGTTCTCGCCGTAGAAGACGCGCTCGGCGGCCATCGCGCCGAGCGCCCAGACCAGCTGCGCCATCTCCTCCGAGCGCCAGGAACTGAAGCGCTCCTCCTTCTCGCGCGCCTGGTGGTGGCCGAGCGCCGAGCCGCGCCGCTTGATCGAGAGCCGGGTCGACTCGGCGCCCTCCATGTAGTGGTGGGCGGTCGCCGCGTGCCCCGCCTCGTGGATCGCGATGGCCCGCGTCTCCTTGGGCACGTACTCCGTGCCGACCGCGGTGCCGGACTCGACGGTCGTCATCGCCTCGACGATGTCCTGCCAGCCAAATGCGAGCCGTCGGTCGTGGTGGGCGATCGTCAGCGCCATCGAGCAGACCTGCTCGATCATCGCCGGGCTGTAGCCGTTCGTCACGCGGGCGAGCTCGTCGCGTCGCTTCTCGGTGTCGAGGTCCTCCTCGTGGGCGACCTTGGTCAGGTAGAGGTCGAAGATGTCGAGCCGGTCGTTCTTGGTCGGCGTCCGGAACCACACGTGGCGGCCCATGCGGCCCGGGCGGGTGAGGGCGGGGTCGAGCACCTCCATCGGGACGTTGGTCGCGCCGACGAAGTAGATCTGGCTCGTGCCGGGCCTCGTCTGCGGCAGGCGCAGGCTGACGCCCTTGACCCGTCGTGGGACCACGTAGATGGCGTCGAGCAGCGTGTTCATCCGGTTGGTGACCATGCGGCGGAAGAACGGCGGGTTGTCGATCCCGTCCATCACGACGAGGAGCTGGTTCAGTGCGAGCCCGCCGCCGCCGCCGAACATCCCCGGGAAGGCTCCCTGCTTGACGATGCCGCGTCGCGGCGCCTCGGGCTTGCGCTCCGCGAACACCCGCTCCCGCCAGGCCCGCGACTCGAGGATCAGGTCCTCGCTCCCGGTGAGCGCGCCGTTGGGCCCGAAGAAGCAGAGGTCGTGGAGGCTCTGCGGCCTCGGGCTCATCGAGCCCGCTGCGCCTCCGAGCGACTGCCGGCGCGTGCCCACGGCGTCGATCTCGTCGATGAAGATGATGCACTGGCCGCCCCACTTGCGCGCGAGCTTCTTGGCCTTGCGCGCCATGAAGCGGACGATGATCGCGTCCATTCCGATGAACGTCTGGGCGAAGCCCGAGCCAGGGATCGTGACGATCGGCGAGTTGAAGCCGGTCGCGATCGCCTTCGCGAGCATTGTCTTGCCCGTGCCGGGGGCGCCGAGGAAGAGCAGCCCGCGCTCGCGCTTGCCGCCTGCCTGCTCGAACGCCTCGCCGGACTGCCAGAGGCTGACGACGCGCCGAACCTCCTCCTTCGCCTCGGCCTGGCCGCGGACGTCGTCGAGCTTGACGCCCCAGTCGGCGTCGCCGGGCTCGAAGCCGCGGATCTGGCTGACGCCCATCGCCATCAGCGGGCCGAGGAGGATCGCGAAGTTGACCAGGAAGAACAACGGCAGGATCGCGATCGTCGTGTAGAAGGTCGGGTTGGTCAGGACCTTGTTCCAGAACCAGGTGATCAAGCTCTTCGCCGAGTCGATCACGCTGGTGTCGGCGAACCCGTGCTGCAGCACGTTGACGAAGTAGACGACGAGCACGACGGCTGCGAAGAAGTAGAAGACCTTCGCCCAGAAGTGCCAGAACCAGACACGGCGGCGCGCGACGATGTCCTCCTCGCGCAGCTCCGGGCTGTCGATCCCGAACAGGCTCGGCCAGCGGATGAAGCGGTGGAAGATCAGGTCGAGGACACCGCGGAAGGCGGCGATCGCGATCACCGTCGCGAGGAGGGCCCAGCCGAGCGGCCATCCCTCGTGCTTGTGCAGGTAGACGAAGACGGCAGGCGAGGTGAGAACGGCGACGGCCGTTGCGGCTCGGCGCAGCCAGCGCCACTGGGTGTTCAGCTCGCGCTGTTCGTCCGCGGAGAGCATCCCTGCGGCGACCAGGCCGGTGCTCATCGTCGAATTGTAGTTGGCACTAGTGTCACGTACTTGGACGCTCAAACATCGGATCTGTTTGCAGCGGAGGAGATTGCGCGGGCGCGCGCGTACCACCGGCCGCTGTACCCGGCGCTCGGCCTGGACCTCGCGTTGCAGCTCGCCGTGCTCGCGGCGATCGCGTTCGGGCCGCCCGGCGACTGGCTCTGGGACGCGACCGGCGGGCCCTGGTGGGCGCGGACGCTCGAGCTCGTGGCGCTCGTGCTGGTCGTCTCGGCGCTCCTGCGGCTGCCGCTCTCGTACTGGCGGGGCTGGCTCCACGAACGGCAATGGGAGCTCTCGACGCAGTCGCTCGCGGGCTGGTTCGGGGACATGGCCAAGGGACTGTCCCTGGGACTTGTCCTGACCGGGCTCGGCCTCGTCGCGCTGGTCGGCTCGGCTCGCGCCTGGCCCGGCTGGTGGCCCGCCGTGGCGGCTCCCGCCGCGGCGCTCCTCGTGCTCGTCCTCGGGCTGATCGCGCCGATCATCTTCGAGCGGCTCTTCAACCGCTTTCGGCCGCTGCCGGACGCGGAGCTGGCGAGCGAGCTGCGCGAGCTGTCGGTGCGGGCGGGCGTCCCCGTGCGGACGATGCTCGTCTCGGATGCGAGCCGAAGGACGCGCAAGCACAACGCTTACGTCTCGGGCCTCGGGCCGACGCGGCGGCTCGTCGTCTTCGACACGCTCCTCGCGGACATGCCGCGCGACGAGCTCCGTGTCGTGGTCGCCCACGAGCTCGGGCACCGGCGCTTCCGCCACGTCGCCGCCGGGACGGCGCTGGCGATGGCCGGCGCGGCCGCCGCGGTGCTGATCCTTTGGGGCCTGCTCTCTTGGCCGGGGCTCGTCTCGGCCGCCGGCGCCTCGGGGCCGGGCGACCCGCGGGTCGTGCCGTTCGTCCTGCTCGTCCTGCTCGTGCTCGGGCTGCTCGCGCTGCCGTTCGACACCTGGGTCTCCCGCCGCTGGGAGCGCACCGCCGACCGGTTCGCGCTCGAGCTGACTCGCGACGGGGCCGCGTTCGAACGCGTCTTTCGGCGGCTCGCGCGGGCCAACCTCTCCGACCTGGACCCTCCGCGGCTCCTCTACCTGCTGCTGTTCACGCATCCGACGCCGCCGGAGCGGATCGCGGCAGCCAGAATGGGCTCGTGACGCACGTTCATCAGCACACGTCGGCGCGAGGGAGGCTGGCCGCCGCGCTGGCGCTGATCCTCGCGCTGATGGCCGGCGAGATCGCGTTCGGCGTCGTCGCCGGCTCCCTCGCGCTGCTCGCCGACGCGGGGCACATGCTCACCGACGCGGCCGCCCTTGCGCTCGCGCTGGCGGCGGCCTCGTACGCCGGCAGGCCGGCCCGCGGGCGCTGGACCTTCGGCTTCCGCCGGCTCGAGATCCTCGCCGCGCACGTCAACGGGATCCTGCTCCTGGTGGTCGGGGTCGTGATCGTCTTCGCGGCCGTGCGCCGACTGATCTCGCCACCGGAGGTCCGGGGCGGGATCGTGCTCGTCGTCGCGCTTGCGGGGATCGCGGTCAACCTCGTCGCCGCGGCCCTCCTCGCGGGCCCGAGCCGCGGGAGCCTGAACATGCGCGGCGCCTTTCTCCACGTCACGACCGACCTCGCGGCGTTCGCCGGGACCGCCGTCGCCGGTGGGGTCGTGCTCGCGACCGGCTGGAACCGTGCCGATCCGATCGCGAGCCTGCTCGTCGCCGCGCTGATCTTCTGGTCGAGCTTCGTGCTGCTGCGGGAGTCGACGCGGATCCTGCTCGAGGTCGCGCCGGACGAGCCGGCCGAGATCGCGCGCGCGATGCTGGAGGTGCCGCAGGTCTCGGACGTCCACGATCTGCACGTCTGGACGGTCGGCAGCGGCTTCCCGTCGGTCTCGGCGCACGTCCTGGTCGAGCCGGGGGCGGATTGCCACGCGATTCGCCGCGAGCTCGCTGACCTGCTCGCCGGGCGCTACGGCCTGGGCCACTCCACCCTCCAGGTGGAGCACGCCCACGCTTCGTCCGAGGCCGGGGGCCTGCCGCTCGTCGCCCCGCCCGCCCGCCGCTAGCCGTTTGGCCCTGTCCGGGGTCTGACCCCCGCCGTGGCCGTTCCGGACAGGTCTCGCTTGCAAGAGGTCCAGCATGCTCTGAAGGCGAGCAGCGGTTTCCTGCCCGCCACTGTCCTCTTTGGCCACGTCCGGGGTCTGACCCCGGGCAAGGCCCGTCTGGACAGGTGCGCTCGTCGGCTCCGGCCCGAGGCTCTAAGCTCCGAGGCGTGGCGGGGCTCGAGGGGAAGACGGCCATCGTTACCGGCGCCTCGAGCGGGATCGGCGCTGCGATCGCCCGCGCGGTCGCAGGCGCGGGGGCCCGCGTGGCAGGCGGCGCGCGGCGCACCGACCAGCTCGAGACCGAGATCGCGCTCGAGCTCGACGTCACCGAGCCCGGGAGCTGCGAGCGCTTCGTCGAGCAGGCAGTCGAACAGCTGGGTGGCTTCGACATCCTGGTCAACAACGCCGGTCTCAGCCTCGGCCGCGAGCCATTCGACAAGAGCACCGAGGAGGACGAGGAGACCGTCCTCGAGACGAACGTGCACGGCCTGATGCGGATGACCCGGCTCTGCCTGCCGCACATCCGGGACGGCGGGCACATCCTCAACATCGGCTCCGTCGCCGGCCGGCAGGCCTACGAGAACGCAGCCGTCTACGTGGCCTCGAAGTACGCGGTGCGCGGCTTCACCTACGCGTTGCGCGAGGACCTGCTCGGCCGCCCGATCCACGTGACCACCGTCGACCCCGGCCTCGTCGAGTCGAACTTCTCGCGCGTTCGCTTCCGCGGCGACGAGGAGCAGGCGAGCGCCGTCTACGCGAACGTCGAACCGCTCAGGCCCGAGGACGTCGCCGAGTGCGTGCTCTTCGCGCTCACCCGCCCGTCGCACGTCAACGTCGACGAGCTCGTCGTCAAGGCCCTCGCGCAGTCGAGCGCCGTCCGCATTCACCGCAGCGCCTGATGGCTCTCACGATCCTCGAAGGCTCGACCTTTTGCATCTGCGACGAGCGGGGTGACATCGACGGCCAGACGCACGGCCTGTTCGCCGACGACACGCGCTTCCTGTCGCTGCTCCGCCTGACGGTGAACGGCGAGAGGCCGCTGCTGCTCTCGTCGGGAAAGGTCGACTACTTCTCGGCTGCGTTCTACCTCAGGAACCCGATCGCGGGCGGCCTGCCGCAGGACACGGTCTCGATCACGCGTGAGCGGTTCGTCGGCGACGGCATGCAGGACCTGATCGTCGTGCAGAACCAGGGCATGGAGCGGCTTTCCTTCGAGCTCGCCCTCGAGGTCGGCACGGACTTCGCAGACATCCTGACGGTCAAGGAGCACGACTTCGCGCTCGGTAACCCCGCGAGAGCCCGCGCGCTTCCGGCCCCCGTTGAGGCCGCCTACGAAGAGGAGCACAACCAGTTCGTCCTGCGGGACCACAACGGCGACGGCGTTGCGAGCACCCAGGTCATCCTCTCGCAGCGCGGCGAGATCGAGCGCTCCAGGGTCGCCTACCACCTCGAGCTCGACCCCCGAGAGTCCTGGTCGCTGCGGCTCGACATCCTCGCCTCGATCGACGGCGACTCGATCGCGCCGCGCGCCGCGGAGCGCCGCTTCGGCGAGGAGCTCACCCGCGTGCGCGAGTCGCTCGCGGCCTGGCAGCTCCGCGTGCCACAGATTCGCACCGACTGGGACGAGCTCGGCCACACCTTCCAGCAGTCGGTCGCCGACCTCGCCTCGCTGCGGATGCGCGGCAGCGGGCGGACCGGGCGGCTGCCGGCCGCGGGCATGCCGTGGTTCATGACCGTCTTCGGGCGCGACACGATCATCACCTGCCTGCAGACGCTGCTCTTCGGGCCCGAGCTCGCGCGGACCGCTCTGCACGTCCTCGCCGGCCTGCAGGCCCAGGACGACAACCCGGACGTCGACGCCGAGCCGGGCAAGATCGTGCACGAGCTCCGTTCGGGCAAGGCCGCCAAGAACTGGTTCCGCACCTACTACGGCACCATTGACGCGACGCCGCTGTACCTCGTCCTGCTCTCGGAGGTGTGGCGCTGGACCGACGACTCGTCGCTCGTGCGCGAGCTGCGCGAGCCGGCCCTGCGAGCGCTGGGCTGGATCGAGAATTACGGCGACCGGGACGGCGACGGCTTCGTCGAGTACCAGCGGCGCACCCCGCGCGGGCTCGAGAACCAGTCGTGGAAGGACTCTTCCGACTCGCAGCGCTCCCACGACGGGACGATCGCGCGGGCGCCGATCGCTCCGTGCGAGGTGCAGGGCTACGTCTACGACGCAAAGGTGCGAACCGCCGAGCTGGCGCGCGAGGTCTGGCGCGAACGCGCGCTCGCCGAGCGGCTGGAGCAGGAGGCCGAGGAGCTGCGCCGCGCCTTCAACGAGCGCTTCTGGACCGACGCGCGCGGCGGCTACTACGTGCTGGCGCTGGACGGCGAGAAGCGGCAGGTCGACTCGCTCTGCTCCAACATCGGCCACCTGCTCTGGAGCGGGATCGTGCCGAGCGAGCGGGTCGACGCGGTCGTCGACGCGCTGATGAGCGAGGAGCTCTGGTCGGGCTGGGGCGTGCGGACGATGTCGACCGGCGACGCCGGCTACAACCCGCTCTCGTACCACAACGGCACCGTCTGGCCGCACGACAACTCGCTGTGCGCGCAGGGGCTCGCCCGGCACGCGCGCTGGCCCGAGGCGCAGCGGATCGTCCGGCGGATGCTCGGCGCCGCTGCGCATTTCGGCCACCAGCTCCCGGAGGTGTTCGCCGGCCTGCCACGCGCCGAGACGCCGTTCCCGATCGCCTACCCGACCGCCGCGCGCCCGCAGGCCTGGGCGGCTGCGACGCCGGTGCTCCTGCTCCAGTCGCTGCTCGGGCTCGAGCCGGACCGGCGCCGCCACCAGCTCGAGACGCACGCGCCCGAGGAGCTGCCGTCGTGGGCCGGGCGCTCGCTGCGGCTCTCCGGGATCCGCGCCTTCGACCGGCAGTGGGACGTGCGCGTCGACCGCGGCCGCGTGAGCGTTGAAGAGGTATGAGAGTCGCGGTCCTCGCCCCGCCCTGGTTCGCGGTGCCGCCGACGGGCTACGGCGGGATCGAGTGGATCGTCTCGCTGCTCGCCGACGGGCTGACGGCCAACGGGCACGACGTGACGCTGTTTGCCTCCGGCGACTCGCGCACGAGGGCGAAGCTGGCCGCGGTCTTCGAGCACGCACCGAGCGAGCTGATCGGCCGCACCCTTCCCGAGCTCGAGCACGTGCTCTCCTGCTACGAGCGCGCGGAAGACTTCGACGTGATCAACGACCACACCGGCGCGCTCGGCGCCGGCCTCGGCGGGCTCGTCGCGACCCCGGTCGTCCACACGATCCACGGACCGCTCGACGGCGAGCTCGGCGACGTCTACGAGTCGCTGCGCACGGTCGCGCCCGGCGTCGGGCTGATCTCGATCTCGCTCAACCAGCGCCGGCCCAAGCCGGACCTGAACTGGGTCGCGAACATCCCGAACGCGCTCGACCTCGAGCACTACCCCTCCAAGCCGCACCGGGGCGACTACCTGCTCTTCCTCGGCCGGATGAACCACGAGAAGGGCGCGCACCGGGCGGTTGCCGTCGCGATGGAGCTCGGACTGCCGCTGAAGCTCGCGGGCAAGATGCGCGAGCCGCGTGAGCAGGAGTACTTCGACGAGTTCGTCGAGCCGCACCTCGGCGACGGGATCGAGTACCTGGGCGAGGTCAACCACGGCACGAAGGTCGAGCTGCTCCAGAACGCCCGGGCAACGCTCTTCCCGATCGAATGGGAGGAGCCCTTCGGCCTGGTCATGATCGAGTCGATGGCGTGCGGGACGCCGGTGATCGCGACGCGGCACGGGGCCGTGCCGGAGGTCATCGAGGACGGGCGCAGCGGCGTGATCGTCGACAGCTGGCGCGAGATCCCGGAGGCGCTGGAACGGGCAGACGCGATCGACCCGGTCGAATGCCGCCGCTACGCCGAGGAGCTGTTCGCGCCCGAGCGGATGGTGGCCGACTACGAGCGGGCGTACGAGGCGGCCACCCGTTGAGGGATTGAGGTTTTCGGCGCGGCTGTCGATGCTTCGGCACCTCCGCCGCGAACCGAAGGAGCCGTATGTTCAACCCAAGGCACGTCTTCAAACCGCTTGACGAGTCCGGCCAGACCATGGCCGAGTACGGGGTCGTGCTCGCGATCATCACGCTCGCCGTGCTGGCGAGTATGACCCTGCTGGGCGGCAACATCAGCAGCGCGTTCTCGAACGTCGCCAACCTGCTGCCCTGACACTGCGTGCCGGGACGGCCGCCCCGTCCCGGCCGTGTTCTCAGACTGCGGCTCTGCGCTGTAGCGTCCGCACGTCTCGAACGAACAGCACGGCGACCGTCGCCCCGAGACTGATCAGCCCCGCGGCGAAGAGCGTCTTCTCGGTTCCGACGGCCTCGGCGATCGGCCCCGCGGCGGCGAGCCCGAGCGGGATCAGCGCGAACGATCCCAGCGCGTCGTAGGAGTAGACGCGAGAGAGCCGGTCTTGCGGGATCTCCTGCTGCATGGTCGTGTCCCAGAGCACGCCGAAGGTCTCGGCGCCGAACCCCGCGACGAGGGCGAGCGCGGCGACCCCGGCGAGCGGCAGCGGGATCGCGAGCCCGAACAGGAACGGCACGGTCAGGAGGAAGCCGAGCGTGGCCGTGAGGAGCAGGCGCCGGGGCCGCACGCGCAGGAGCAGCAGGCCGCCGCCGATCAGGCCGATCGCGTCCGCCGTCAGCACGAGCCCCCAGCCGATCGCTCCGTGCAGGTGCTCCTTGGCCACCGCCGGGCCGAGCACGCCCTCGGCTCCCAGCTCGATCGCGTTCACGAAGCCGAACTGGATGACGATCACCCAGAGCCACATGCGTGAGGAGAACTCGCGCCAGCCGAGGGCGAGGTCGGCGAGGAAGTTGGTCGCCTCCAGCCGCAGGGCCGGCGAGAGCCGGATCGCGCTCACGAGCAGCGCGGAGAGCAGGAAGGAGGCGGCGTCGACGGCGATCCCGGTAGCCGGGCTGGTGAGGCCGACGACGAGGCCGCCGAGCGCAGCGCCGACGATCGAGGCACTGTTCAGGCCAAGCCGCAGCGCGGCGTTCGCCTGCTGCAGCAGCGGCTCCGGGACGGTCTGCGGCACGATCCCGCTCGAGGCCGGGAAGAAGAACGCTCCGGCCGTCCCGTTCAGCGCCGCGAGGACGACGAGCTGCCAGACCTCGGCCGTGCCCGAGAAGAGGAGGGCGGCGACGACGGCCTGAGTCGCGGCCGAGACGAGGTTCGAGAAGACCATCACCCGGCTCCGCGGGAGACGGTCGGCCCAGATCCCGCCGACGAGCATGAAGACCACCATCGGGAGGACCCGGGCGGCGAGCACCAGGCCGAGGTCGGCCTTCGAGCCGGTCAGGTCGAGGACGGCGAAGGCGAGAGCGATGTTGGCGAACGAGTTGCCGAGAGCGGAGACGGTGCGGCCGGCGAAGAGCAGGCGAAAGTCGCGCTCGGCGAGCGGGCCCCTAGCCAGCGCGCTTCTCCCAGTAGCGCTTCAGGCCGGCGTAGGACTGCCAGAAGGGCATCGCCTGCTCGTAGGCGGCGAGGTCGGGGCCGAGGTCGGCGGCGGCCGCCGTGTCGAACTCCCCTTCGCTCGCTCCCTCGCGGACGCGCTCGGCCCACTCGCGCAGGCGCTCGCGCAGCTCGGCGAGGTGGCGCTCGGGGTCGTCCGCGACGCCGAAGTGGATCAGCGCCAGCCGCTCCGGCGCCCGCGCCAGGATCTCGTCGATCGTGCGATCCCAGGCGTCGAGGTCGACCTCGGGCGGAGGTGTCGGCGGGAGGACGAAGAGGCTCGGCTGGATGCGCACGCCGGCCGCGTCGCCCGCGTAGAGCGTCCCGTCGCCGTCGAGGTAGCAGACGTGGTGGCTCGCGTGGCCCGGGGTCGGGAAGGTCGCGAGGCCGAGGGTCTCCGTGCCGACCACGTGCACGTTCGCCTCCGGCACGGGCGCGAGCTCGCCCCAGAGCGTGTCGAACTCGTCGCCGTAGAGCCGCCGCGCGCTCGCCTCCAGGCGGCCCGGGTCGATCAGGTGCGGTGCGCCGATCTCGGACACGTGCACCTGCAGCTCCGGGTGCTCGCGGACGAGCACGCCCGCCGCGCCCGCGTGATCGAGGTGGATGTGCGAGAGGAGCAGGTGGCGGACGTCGCGGAGCTCGAGCCCCCGCTCGGCCAGGCGGGCCTTCAGCGCGGGCAGGCAGGTCGTGGGCCCGCAGTCCTGGAGCGCGAGCCCGTTCTCGGTCTCGAGCAGGTAGGCGCCGATCACCCGCTCGCGACCCAGGTGGTGCAGATCGACAGGCTCGAGAGCCATGCGGCGGATGCTATGCCGCGTGCCAG
>Ga0335080_10005525_pt1 | contig 13012 bp, 10 predicted proteins | sample Lox_Sample_34_FD_206720 | JGI IMG/M metagenome (GOLD analysis project Ga0335080, IMG submission 206720) | Soil microbial communities from Loxahatchee National Wildlife Refuge, Florida, United States - Lox_Sample_3.4 | ecosystem: Environmental > Terrestrial > Soil > Wetlands | place: USA... | reverse complement strand
TCGATGAGCTCTGCCGCGGATTGCGGATCCACAGAGTCGGATGCCGTCACCTGCGGTGTCTCATAGAGTCCGCGCAGATTGTAGCTGTAACGCCACATGTATTGAAACGCGCGGACTGCGGTATCGGGGAAGGGAAATGTCGGGATTCCGGCGCGATTCAGAATTGTGATGCCGGGCGCTGCTTCCTCGCCACCCATCCAGCTCGCCAGGATCGGCTTGCCGTCCAGCTTCGCAAAACGCGTGAGCTTCTCGGCGATGGCAGAAGGATTCGTCATCCCCTGCGGAGTCATGATCACCAAAATGCCGTCGACTCCGGGATCCTTCGCGACAACCTCCACGGTCGCCTCAAACCGTTCCGGCCCGGCGTCGCCGATGATATCGATCGGGTTGTTGTGGCTCCAATGCGGCGGCAGGACCTTGTTTAGCGCCTCGGTCGTTGCTGTGGATATATCCGCCAGCTCTCCCGATTGAGTCAGCAGCGCATCGGTTGCCAATACTCCCGGACCGCCGGCGTTGGTGATGATAGCCAGCTTCGGCCCCTTCGGGCGCGGCTGCTGCGCCAGCACTTCACTCATGTAGAAAATGTCGGAAATGCTGTTGACCCGCAGGACCCCGACGCGCCGGAACGCCGCCTCGAGTACATCGTCGCTGCCCGCCATCGATCCAGTGTGTGACGCGGCGGCTTTGGCCGCCTGCTCGGTTCGTCCAGCTTTGATCACGATGATCGGTTTGTTAAGCGCTACTTCCCGAGCCGCCGACAAAAACGACCGCGCATCGCCGATAGACTCCATATAAATCACGATGCTGCGCGTGTTCGGATCGTCGCCCAGATAATCGATTAGGGCCCCCCAGCCCACATCCAACATCGATCCTGCGGAGATAAAAGCGCTGAATCCGATTTGTTCTTTCAAACTCCAGTCGAGGATGGCGGTGCACATCGCGCCGCTTTGGCTGACCAGCGCCACCGATCCGGGACGCGCAATGGTATGCGCGAACGTGGCGTTAAGCCCGGAGATCGGACACATCACGCCGAGGCAATTGGGCCCGATGATCCGCATCTTCGCCGGCCGCGCCGCCGACAGCACCTGCCGCTCCAGCTCCAATCCGCGATGGCCCGCCTCTCGAAATCCAGCCGAAATGATGACCGCGCCCTTCACGCCGGCCTGAGCGCACTCTGCGATCACGCCGGGCACGGTTTCAGCCGGCGTCATGATGACCGCCAGATCGGGAACTTCCGGCAAGCTCGCGATATTCGGATAGGCCTTGATGCCCAGCACGCTGTTCCGTTTCGCGTTTACCGGATAAACCGTGCCGCCGAAGGGACTGCTGATCAGGTTCCACAATACCTGCCGGCCAACGTGCCCCTCGCGGTCAGTCGCTCCAATGGCAGCTACCGACTGCGGCCGGAAGAACACGTCCAGATCTCTCCGCGACATGTCCTTTGTGGGTCGAATTCGAGTCGAAAGATCACTAACTGGTGACATGAATCAGTTCCTTAGTTCCTTGGTTCATTGGTTCTGTGGTTCCTTGGTTCGCGAACTCCCCCACCAGCATAGTTCGCCCCACGAACTGAACCAACGAACCAAGGAACCAGGGAACCGTGTTTTCAGACGCTCACCACCGGACAAGGCGACTGCCGGATGATGGAGTAGGCGTTCGCCTTCAGCCTGCCCAGCATTCCTTCCGTGATGCTTCTGCCGATGACGAGCAGGTCTGACTTCTCGCGCCCCGCCATGCCGCAAACGCCGAAGGCTACGTCCTCGGCGAGAATGGAAACCCGCGCGCTGGTCCCCACACAGTTCTCGATCTCGCGCATTTTCTCGGTGGCGTCCCGGACCAGCCTCTCTTTTGCGGCCTCGTCAGCGTAGAGGTCAATAACATCCTTCGCTGCTGGGATGGCGTGCACTACGTGCAAGTCAGCGCTGAACTCGCTGGCGAAATCCTTGGCCCAGCGCAAAGTAGGACAGCTCTGCTTACCCAGATCGATCGCGCAAATGACCCTCTTGAAGGAAATGTCCTCGAGCCGTGGTACGCGCTCCATGTGTACTCCCGTCCATACCGGACAACTGGCGTCATGCAGAACCTTCGCCGTCACCGAGCCGAGCATCAGCCGCCGGAATGGACCGTAGCCGTGAGTCGGCAGCATGATCAGATCGATTCCATTGGACTGCGCGTATTCCGCAATCCGGGAGGCCGGCTCACCATGCATCAAGGCCCGCTTCACCTCGAAGTGCTTCAGCTCGTCTTTCAAGTACCCATTGAGCTGCTCCTGAGTGAATTTCGTGGCGTCGAACGGTAGGTCATTATAGGTAAGCGGCTCCAGGACGTGCAGGAGCGTGAGCTCGGCCTGAAAGTGGCCGGCGAACGTCTCCACCATCCGCGCCGCATCTCCGCAGCGATCTGAAAAGTCTACCGGAAACAGAATGCGTTTCGGGGGAAACATAGACTCACCTCCAAGAATCGTCGTGCAATCATCCTGCCAAGTGCTGTCAGCGCCATCAGTCAGTCCTTAATGAACGCGACAATCGTCAGCCCGATCAAAACAAAGCCGGCCAGGATCACCGACGTACCGAAAATCCAGCCGAAATTCCGTAGCCAGGATGCCGGCTCTTGCGCCCGAAATTTCTCGAGTTCGCCCGACTCCACCAGCCGTTTATATTCTTCCGGATGCTTGTGCTTCAGTTCCTCTTCGGTCAGCTTGCCGTTGAAAATCACCATGTCCATCGGGAAATTGCCAGGCCGTAAGTGCGTGTTGAAAAAGTGAATGGTGAAAATGAATCCGACTGCCAGGAGCGCTTCCTCACCGTGGATCAAAAGTGCGATGTTCAGCCACGATCCCGGGATGAAGCGCGCGAAAAACGGTGCGAACCACATCGCGTAGCCCGAAAACCCGATGATCGCCATCCCCCAAAACACCGCCCAGTAGTCGAACTTGTCCCAATAGGCATACCGATCGAACTTCGGCTTGGGCCCCAGGGACAAGAACCATCTCAGATTGCCGTAGAAATCCTGAATATCCTTCAGGCGCGGGACCATCGAGTTGGGCCCCCACACTAAGCCATATTCCTTGTGCGCAACCACGCGGTAAGCGATGTTGCCGACATGGATCAGAAATACCACGGTCATGATCACGGCATTCAATAAGTGAAAGAACAGGATGGTGCCGAATCCGCCCACGGCATGCGCGAATGCGAGAGCCAGCCGCGTATTGCTGAACCGCAGCGGCAGTCCGGTCAGCGCCAGCCCCAGGAAGGTGATGGCCAGCACGCCGTGCAGATATCGCTGCGGTACGGAAAATCGGGTATAGAACCGGATGTCCGCCGGCTTCTCCCGCGGGACGGCATTTGCCGTGCCAACCGGCAAGGTCGCGCTTGGGGTCTTCTCTTCGGTCATTGGAGTCCTTCTCCTCTTTGTGTTCTGCCGCTGTGCGCCGCGCTTTCCTTCAAACCGCGATACAGCCACAAGAGGGTGTGCAGGGCGAAGAATCCGAGCACGCCCGCCAGCAGCAGATTCATGAAGATTCCCGTGGCCCACAACGCCGGATTCGCCTCGCGTTTGTGCTTGTCGGCATGTGGCTGGTAGGAAACAAAGCCCGCGTTGACGCCGGAATGGCACTTGCCGCAGGTCTTCTGCAGATTCGCAGGCGCGATGCTGGATCGCGCGTCGGTTGCCGGCAGGATGTTGTGGAAACCATGGCAATCCCAGCAATGCGCCGTTTCCACGTATCCCAGCGCGGATACTTGTGCGTGAAAGGTGTCGTGGTACGTCTTGTAATTTTCCTGATGGCAGGCTCCGCACGTTGCGGCGGTCTTCATCTGCCAGGCGGCGCTTTCCGGACTCGTCACTTGATGCGCGGTGTGGCAGTTCGTGCAGACCGGCGCCCGGGTATCACCAGTCTGCATGCGCTGGCCGTGAATTCCATCCAGGTAAGCACGCTCGGCGCCGGCATGACAGGATCCGCACGTCGCCGCGATGTTGAGGCGATTCGTCCGGCTGTTGGGATCCGTCTTACTCAGAATCTTGTGCGATCCGTGACAACTCGAGCAGCTTGCCGCCACCAGCAGGCCATCACGCGTCAATGCAAAACCGTGAATAGAATCCATGTATTGCGCGTAAACGTTGGAAAGATTGTGCGCTTTTGCGAATTTCGGGTCTCCGTGGCAGGCGCCGCAGGTGCGCGGCAGGTTGGAAGGATAAGTCGCCGATTTCGGATCCTTTGACGGCAGGATCGTATGCGGGTCTCCGTGGCATCCCTTGCAAGGCTGTTCGCTAACCTTGGCATGGACGCTTTCATGAACGCCCGTCACCGGATCGCTGTGGCATCCCTCGCATTTCACCGCTGCAACGGTGGACGGATGCGGGTAGCTTTTGATGGTGGTATGACAGTCGTTGCAGGATAAGCTTCCGTGCACACTGCTCTGAAACGGGCTCGCCTTGTCATCGTGGCAGGTTAAGCACTCTGCGCTCTTCGGCGGATTGTCGGCGAAGACATGGAAGGTGAACGCGAGCATGGTAAGTGCCGCGACTCTCCAATTCATCGAACCTCCTACTTGCTGGCGCCACCTCCCGCGCTGCCGGCGGCCGGCAGGATTCCCAGGTCCGTGAGGATCTTTGGATTCTTCTCGCCCACCGCCACCAGATCATGGCAGGTAGCGCAATCATTCGATATGGTGCGCCCATCGGCGCTGGTATGATTGCCATCGTGGCACCGGAAACAGCCTGGCGTATCAGTGTGCCCAAGATTGTTTGGATAAGTGCCCCAAGTAATTTTCATCTCTGGAAAAACATTGCGTGAATAGATGTCCTGCACTCCCGCGATCGCAGTCTTGACGGTGGTCGCATCAGTCGCGTATACCTGCGGGAACTTCGTGCGATAGAAATTGTCGATCGCCGATGCGATCTCCTTCCGGCCGGTTTCACGATCCGGATAGTCGTGCTTTAGAACTTCGAGCGCTTCCTTTTTGACGAATGGCAGCTTTGGACTGATATTGCCGGCTGTCATCGCCGCGTCAAGAGCGCGCTCAGGCAACTGAAAGATGTGCGTGGGCCGATTGTGGCAGTCCATGCAGTCCATGGTGCGGTGCTCGCCCTGGGCGAGATCCTCCGGTTTCGCCGGCGCGTCGGTGGAATTGTAGACGGTGACTTTGCCGTCCGGCGCAGTGTAGGTTACCTGCGCGATCACTTGGCGCTTCCCGTCCGTGGAGATGTAGTCCATGCCGCCCTTGGCGTTCACATGCGCGCCATGGATACCCACTGTTCCGTCCCAGGTCTCGCCGCCGACCTTCATCCGCGCAACCGTGGTCGATGGAGTGTTCAGCTCGTCGTCCGCGTATTCGGTATGGATGAAGAACTTCTCGCCTCCAAATCGCTGCGGCCAGTGGCAGTGCTCGCATGTGTCGCGCGCCGGCCGCAGAGCTTCGACTGGGGATTTGATCGGACGTGAGTACGTATGGAACATCACCGCAAAAAGCTGCCGCGTGCCGGAGATCTTGGCTTTTACGAACCACGGCGCGCCCGCTCCGATGTGGCACTCGACACAGGACACTCTCGCGTGCGGCGAATTCGAGTAGGCGGTGTATTCCGGTTGCATCACGGTGTGGCAGGTTTTCCCGCAAAACGAGTCGCTGTCCATATAACTCACGGCGCTGTAGAGCAATTGGCTGCCAATCACCAGATTCACGAAGGTGGTCAGACCGACGAAAATCAACAGTCGCCGCAGATCTCCGCCGCGCGGGATCGGTGGACCAGATTCTCCAGCCAGCCGGCGCTGACGATTGTGATGCCAGACGCCCAGCGGGATCAGGCCCAGCCCGACGAAGAACAACACCGGGAGCGCCATGTTGGCCAGGATCCCCATATAGGGATTGCTCAGTTCGTCACGCCACCACGACGGCAATAGCATCAACCACAGGATCCCAGCCGTGGTCACCAGAATTACACCAAAGAGACTGATCAGATTACTTGCGAGGTAGGCAATCGGCAAGCGGCGAAACATTTCGTTAAGCAGTCGGGCAATCGCATCGCCAACATGATCTGATGGATTTCCAAACTAGGGCTGGCGGATTTCGGTGGTAAAACCCCCAATGATCCTTTTGATGTGGGCGAAATGACCCACCTCGGATGTGTCTGAGTGCAATGACACTTCTAGCATTGATTTGGACTGAAAATGAAGGCTTACTTGATCCAGCCGAGGCCGTTGTGCCAGCCGATATAAACGAACCCGGCAATCAAAACGACACTATAGACAACCGCCAGGACAACCAAGATGTTTCCGGATTGCCGCGCTCGTCCACCGCTGCGGTGATCCGCTGTGCCGGCCCTTCGCAGCATCGCTAGCACGGACACGGTGGCGGCGAGCACTACCCAGGCGATTGAAAAGGTCATGATCGTTGAAGTCCTCGGATCAGGTGTGAGCATTCTTGAGGCCAGACTTTCGGCAACGCGTGCCGGCCTTGCTCAATGGCGGTGCGAAATGTCTTTCGCTGGAGGCGGCGTCCGAGTCACCACTGCCCTGTCCGGATGCCACTTTGGGCTGGCGCAATTCGGCGGCGATGATCGCCAATTGAGCGGTGTTAGGTGGATCGTCATCGAAGACAACATGCCGGATCCCGGCGTCCCACACTCTCGACAAGCGAAGGGAGTTCTTTCGCGTGAGAACAACGAACCGGTCCGGATCGGATTGCGACAGGAAAACCGTGTCGAACTTGTTCTCATCGACCACCACGACCCCGTCCAACTGTAAGTCCGGCTGATCGACTAGCAGAACTCGATGCATTCCATCGCGCAAGAGCAGGCTGCGCAGGAGTTGTGCGTAGTCCGCATCCCGGATCGCTAGCTGCACTGTCTTCATGCACAATCCCCGTACGCCGGTCCGCGTGCAATCCAGAAACCAGTTCCATTTCACTTCTGTTTTTTGGCGTTTTCAATGGCTTGAGACCGACGTTGAGCGGATTTTCACGCACTGTCCGGTAAGCATCCGCGCGACAACACCCACGATCTGACGGACTTAGCTACGGTCATCAACGTGCTTCTCGAAAAGTCAAGATTCCCATGGAAGCCGGAAGCGAATTGCTGAAGCATCGCGTGGCACGCCTTGCGGTGCACTGGCAGAAGCCCGAAGTACTGGAAGCGATTTTCGACCAGCTATCGGATGCCTTATTCCTTTACGATCGGTCGCTGCACATCGTGGGGGTAAACCAGGCAGCCCAGAGAATGTTCGCCATGTCCGCCGACGAAATGCTCGGCAAGCATTGCCAGGAGCTGTTTCACTGCACATCCTGTGATGCCAGTTGCGGAATCCTGCAGGGTCTTGGTGAGTGCGCTTCGCTCCCCAACGGGACGATTCGAATTCACACGCAGGCCGGACGGGAGCGCATGTTGGTCATGCGGACAGTGCAGCTCTTTGATCGGGAGGGCGCGCTCGACGGCGTCGTTGCCACCGTCAAGGACATCACTGAGGAAGCCGAGCCGGCCGGCCGCCAAATCATTGCCGAATCGCAAGCCATGCGCGAGGTTCTGAACTTTGTTCGGCGCGTTGCTATCAGCGAGGCCGCCTCGATCTTGATTGAAGGCGAAAATGGTACCGGCAAAGATCTCATCGCCAAGACGCTGCATTATCAGAGTCTGCGGCAATCCGAGCCGTTCCTCGCCATCAATTGCGCAGCCATACCGGAAACGCTGCTCGAAAGTGAGCTATTCGGCTACGAGAAGGGTGCCTTCACGGACGCCCGCGCACAAAAGCGTGGACTGTTCGAACTCGCTGACAAGGGCACGCTATTCCTGGACGAAATCGGCGAGATGCCTCTCTCGCTGCAAGCCAAGCTACTGCGTGTGCTCGAAGATCAATGCTTCCGCCGGCTGGGCGGCTTGCGCGACATCAGTATCGATGTCCGGATCATCGCCGCCACCAATAAGAAGCTGCGCGATGCGGTTCGGGAAGGCGCCTTCCGCCAGGACCTGTATTATCGTCTGAACGTCATTCAACTGATCGTCCCGCCCTTGCGAGATCGTCCTCAGGATATTCTGCCGATGGCTCGCTTTTTCATCGAGCACTACAACGCCAAGTTCAAACGCCAGATCGACGGCATTTCTCCGGAAGCCGAGAGCCTCATGCTGGCGCACGACTGGCCGGGTAATGTGCGCGAGCTGAGAAATGCGATCGAGCGCGCCATGATCCTGGAGGACACCTCGCATATTCGTCCTTCCAGCCTCCCTATCGCCGTCCGCGGCGCCGAGTCCCGTATCGCCGATGACAGCGTAAGTGCTGGTCCCCTGAGCGGCGATGTCATGTCTCTGGTTGAACAGGAACGGCGCCTTCTGGTTCAGGCTCTCGAAAAAACCGGCGGTAATCAGACCCAAGCCGCGCGTCTGCTCCGAATCACTCGCGATACGCTGCGCTACAAAATGAAAAAGTTCAACCTGCGCTGAACTCGCCTGGGGCTCTTGAAACCCGCTACCCACCCGTCATAAAGTAGGAGTCCATGCACGGATTAATGATGGACTACCCGCTCACCCTCACGCACATTCTCGAGCGGGCCGCGAAACTGTTCCCTCACAAAGAAATTGCCAGCAAAATGCCGTCCGGCATTCATCGCTACACGTACGCCGACTATCATCACCGAGTGCACAAGCTCGCACATGCGCTGGCCGCACTCGGAGTGCAGCCGGGCGACCGGATCGGCACGCTGTGTTGGAACAGCTTCCGCCACCTGGAGCTTTACTTCGCGGTCCCGTGCTATGGCGCGGTGCTGCACACCTTGAACTTGCGGCTTGCCAGCGATCAGCTTGCATACATCATCAACCATGCCGAAGACCAAGTGATCTTTGTCGATGCTTCGCTGGTGTCGCTTCTGGAGCCCATCCGCGACCAGATCCCTTGCGTCAAGAAGCTTGTCGTGCTTCCTGACCTCGAAGACGGGCCCGCCGAGTATGAGCGATTGCTCGACGCAGCCCCGAACGAGCCGTATCCCTGGCCGCAGCTCGACGAGCGTGATGCGGCCGCAACCTGTTACACATCCGGAACAACCGGTAACCCCAAAGGCGTCCTCTATACCCACCGCTCGCTTTTTCTGCACAGCTTTGCGCTGGCGATGACCGATACGTTCGCAATCACCGAGCGCGATACTATCCTGCAAATTGTTCCCATGTTTCATGCCAACGGCTGGGGCATCCCGTTTGCCGGGGTCATGACCGGAGCCAAAATCATTCTGGCCGGCCGCCAATTGCAGCCGGCGGACATCGCCGCGCTGATTGAAAGCGAAAAGGTCACATTTACTACCGGCGTTCCCACCATTTGGATGGGACTTTACGGATACCTGGAGACCAATCCGCACGATCTCTCTTCGCTGCGGATGGTGGTTTGCGCCGGATCCGCGATGCCCCGCCAATTCATCGAATGGTACGAGAAGAAATACGGCGTACGTTTCCGGCTGGCCTGGGGCATGACCGAGACGACTCCGATCGCAACGTTCATGGCCGTCAAGCAGGACCTGCTCCAGCTTCCGGATACCGAACGCTTCGATCTCCTCGCTCGCCATGGACTTCCCGTCGCGGGTGTCGACATCCGGATCCTCGGGCCGGAAGGCGAAGAGCTGCCCTGGGACGGCGTCACGATGGGTGAACTCCAGACGCGCGGTCCGTGGATCACCAGCGGATACTACAACGATCCTCGCAACGAGCAGGCATTCGATCACGGATGGTTCCGCACCGGCGATGTCGCCACCATCGATCCGGAAGGATACCTCCAGATCATGGATCGCACCAAGGACCTGGTGAAGAGCGGCGGCGAATGGATCTCGAGCGTCGACCTGGAGAATGCCATCATGGCGCATCCCAAGGTGATGGAAGCGGCGGTGATCGCTATATTTCACCCCAAATGGCAGGAGCGGCCCTTGGCCTGCATCGCGGTACTCGAGCAGTACCGGTCCAGTATCACCAAGCAGGAGATTCTCGATTTCCTGGCCACTCGGGTCGCGAAATGGTGGCTGCCTGACGACATCGTCTTTCTCGAAGCAGTTCCTAAAACCAGTGTCGGAAAATTCAACAAGCGCGTGCTCCGCGAGCAGTTCAAGGACTACGTTCTTCCAGGCGTCGAATAGCGATCCGCTGCGGCGACCGCTGCCTGGGTCTTGATAACGTGGTCGAATGCCCATTGATCCCTCGATACTGGCCGAGATCGCCCACCTGCAAGAACTGACCGAGGAGGCGCGCACAGCTCTCGCCGCGCGAATCGATCTCCAGCACTTCAACGCCGGAGAGACCATCTTCAATTATGGCGATCCCGGCGACGCGCTCTACATTGTGCGGAGTGGCGAGGTGGAGATTTTTTTAAAGAACGATCAGGGCGAAAAGATCGTTCTCGAAACCTCTCAGGCCGGCGATATCTTCGGCGAAATCGCCCTGCTGGACAGCGGTTCACGGACCGCATGGGTTGCCGCCATCGGCGATGTGGATGTCCTGCGCCTGGATCGGGAACATTTCGAGGATTACGTCCGCTACTATCCGCCGGCCGCCTTGAATCTTCTGAGCGTGGCGGCGCGTCGTTTGCGCAAGAGCGACGAATTGATCCGGCGCACCGTGGCCCGCAACGTCAACGATGTTGCGGACGAGCAGCAAACATTGCTTACCAGAATCGCCGATTCCGTTCCGTCGCTCACCGGCAGCATACCCTCCGTGTTCATTCACGGATTGTTTTTCGCCGCTTGGATTGCGATCAATCTGAGCATCTTCGCGGGCATCAAGGCGTTCGATCCATACCCGTTCGAGTTTATGTCGGTGATTGTCTCCCTGGAAGCGATTTTTTTGACTCTATTCGTGCTAACCAGCCAGAATCGCCAAAGCGCTCGCGACCGGATCCGTTCCGACATCGAGTTCGAAACCAGCGTCAACACGGAGACCAAGATCGCTTATCTGCACGAAAAGATCGACCGGCTGACCGAGACCCATATCGTGTTAGTGGAGAACACTCAGAAGCTGCTGGCTGGAATGAAAAGGGAACGGGAGAGTTAAGCTGCGGTCTTTTCCAGCGCCAGCGCGCGTTCGCGCTCGCGTTCCCAACGAAGCCGGCCCTGCCACTCTTGATAGAGAGTGCTGAAGCCGGCCCAATAATATCCAACCACGAACAACAGCAGGAACGGGACGGCGGGGAAATTCCAGGTCTGGATCGCGAATGCCACCATGTATACGAAATAGCTGCCTACTGCGATCTCGGCGTAAGGCAGCCATCCGCTTCTGCGCCGGTAGCGCACTTGTTCAACTTTGACCTTCCCGTCGCCGATCGCGTACTTCGGGGTCCGGGCGAAGGCGGTCTTAATCCCGAAAAGGGCCTCGATGACGGCCTTGGTATTCACAATCGTGAGGGCAATCCCGGCGGCCATCAAGGCCGGCATGAGCAGGATTGCGCGAGTCCAGTGCTTGGGATAAAGCTGCTGCTGCGCAGCCAGATAAAAAGCTGAGATCGACCAGAACGACGCGATGATCAACGGCAGATCGATGGTCAGCATCTGGAACCAGCCCATGTAGAAGCGCACGATCATGACCGGCAGCATCAGCGCGGAAACAATCAGCATGAGCGGGTATGAGATATTCGGCGTCAGATGGAAGAACGCTTCCATCTTGGCCCGCAGCGGGATCTTGGCGCGGAAGATCTGCGGCAACAGCTTAATCGCGACCTGGGTCAATCCCTTGGCCCATCGTGATTGCTGGACTTGGAAACCGTAAGTATCGGCCGGCAGTTCCGACGGGCAATCGATGGATGGCACATAAACGAATCGCCAGCCCTTCAGTTGCGCGCGATAACTCAGGTCCGAATCCTCGGTTAGCGTGTCATGCTGCCAACCGCCGGCGTCTTCAATCATGCGCGCTCGCAAAACGCCCGCGGTCCCGTTGAAATTGAAGAATAGGCCGCTGCCGCTGCGCGCACCGTGCTCGATAACGAAGTGACCGTCCAGCAGCATGGCTTCCACTTCGGTCAGGAGGCTGTAATGCCGATTGAGATAGCTCCAGCGCGTTTGCACTACGCCGACCCCTGGATCCGCGAAATAGTGCACCGTCCGCTGCAAGAAGTCACGCGGTGGAATGAAGTCGGCGTCAAAGATCGCGATCAGCTCGCCGGTGGCGCTGCGCATTCCTTCCTGAAGCGCGCCCGCTTTGAAACCGTGCCGGTTGGTTCGATGGTGATACTCAATCGGAACGCCGGCCTCTCGATAATCGCGCACCAACGCTTCCGTGAATGCGTGCGTATCGTCGGTGGAATCGTCCAAGACCTGGATTTGCAGCAGCTCCTTGGGATAATCCAGCTTGCTGACTTCTTCGATCAGCCGCTCCACGACGAACCGCTCGTTGTACAACGGCAGTTGCACAGTCACGCGCGGAAGCTTCTCGAATCGCACCGGGGAGGTAACGGGAATGTTCTTCTTGCCTTTCAGATACCGCCGGATCATCTCGTAGCGGTGACATCCGTACACAGACAAAATCACCAGCAGGAGAAAGTACGGGATTAGAAGCGACCAGTCGAATAGTTCGAGCCGATGTACACCCGCGAAAGTATCGTCGAACAGGTATTGGACAACCTGGCTGGTCGAACTCGCCAATAAGAATGCTGGTACACCCATCGCAGTCAAGATGCTGCCTTGGCTAACAGTATGATGTCAAAACGCAACCGACTGATACGGTACAAGCCAACTTATTTAGTGTACCGCGAGACCAGAGCGCTTTGTAAGGTTCTGCCCTAGCGAATACCGGGCCCCGGATGGTATGTTGTCTTACTGTGCAAAGCCGAGTCTATTTAAGGATTAAAATAGCAAGTTAGTGCGCTTCCTCCCTTTGTTCTGCTTAACCTGCGCGCTCGCCGCACAGGATCAGCCTCAGTTTTTTTGGCGGGGCGAAGTGGACGGCACGGCTCTGCTTTATCTCCGCGGAAACAAGCTGCAAGTCAAGTCGTCCGGCGGACAGCCGGTTTCCAATGAGGAGTCCCACTTCTACAACCAACTCCCGGATTCGAATCAGAACGCGC
>Ga0335080_10005523_pt1 | contig 13014 bp, 16 predicted proteins | sample Lox_Sample_34_FD_206720 | JGI IMG/M metagenome (GOLD analysis project Ga0335080, IMG submission 206720) | Soil microbial communities from Loxahatchee National Wildlife Refuge, Florida, United States - Lox_Sample_3.4 | ecosystem: Environmental > Terrestrial > Soil > Wetlands | place: USA... | reverse complement strand
TCGCGCGACGTCCACGAGCTCGGGCTGATCAAGGTGCGCGGCGACAACGGGAAGCTCATCTACGCGCCGCCGGAGTCCGCGAACGCGGACCGCGTCGACGCGCTCGTCACCGCGTTCGCGCGCTGGGCGCTCAGCATCGAGCCGAGCGGCCAGATCGTCGTCGTCCTCACGCCGAACGGGTACACGAACCCGCTCTCGCAGGCGATCGATCTCTCGCGGCATCCGCGCATCGCGGGCACGATCGCGGGCGAGAACACGGTGCTGATCGTCGCGCGCGAGCCGACGACCGGCGCGGAGCTCGCGGAGGAGCTCCGCGGCTACATGCTCCAGGGAGTCGCGTGACGGTCGGAGCGCCGAAGTCCGGCGGCGGCGCGATCCTCGCGTCGCTCCCCGTCGGCGAGCGCGTCGGCATCGCGTTCTCGGGCGGGCTCGACACCTGCTGCGCCGTCGCGTGGATGCGCGAGCAGGGCGCGATCCCGTACGCGTTCACCGCCGACCTCGGCCAGTACGACGAGCCGAACGTCGACGCCGTCCCGGAGCGCGCGAAGCAGTACGGCGCGGAGGAGGCGGTGCTCGTCGACTGCAAGGAGGCGCTCGCGCGCGAAGGGCTCGCGGCGCTCCAGTGCGGCGCGTTCCACATCCAGACGGCGGGGCGGCGCTACTTCAACACCACGCCGCTCGGCCGCGCGGTCACCGGGACGCTGCTCGTGCAGGCGATGGCGCGCCACGGCGTCGACATCTGGGGCGACGGCTCGACGTACAAGGGGAACGACATCGAGCGCTTCTACCGCTACGGCCTCCTCGCGAACGAGAACCTGCGCATCTACAAGCCGTGGCTCGACGACGCGTTCGTCTCCGAGCTCGGCGGGCGCAAGGAGATGAGCGAATGGCTCGCCGAGCGCGGGCTGCCGCACGGCACGTCGATGGAGAAGGCGTACTCGACGGACGCGAACCTCCTCGGCGCGACGCACGAGGCGAAGGACCTCGAGCTGCTCGCGACGAGCATGGAGATCGTCGAGCCGATCATGGGCGTCGCGCACTGGCTCGCCGCGACGGAGGTCGAGCCGGAGCGCGTGACGGTTGCGTTCGCGCACGGGATCCCGGTGGCGATCGACGGGATCGAGATCGCCGACCCCGTCGAGCTCGTCCGGCTCGCGAACGCGATCGGCGGCCGCCACGGGCTCGGCATGTCGGACCAGATCGAGAACCGGATCATCGAGGCGAAGAGCCGCGGCATCTACGAGGCGCCGGGAATGGCACTGCTGCACATCGCGTACGAGCGGCTCCTCACGGCGATCCACAACGAGGCGACGCTCGAGCGCTACGCGGAGGAGGGGCGCCGGCTCGGACGCCTCCTCTACGAGGGCCGCTGGTTCGACACGCAGGCGCTGATGCTGCGCGACTCGCTGCAGCGCTGGGTCGCCGCGGTCGTCACCGGCGAGGTGACGATCGAGCTGCGGCGCGGCGACGACTACACGATCCTCGACACGCGCGGCGACGCCGTGACCTACGACCCGGAGCGGCTGAGCATGGAGCGGAGCGCGACCGCGTTCACCGCCGCCGACCGCATCGGCCAGCTCGCGCTGCAGGTGAACGACATCGCCGACTCGCGCCGGATGCTCGAGCAGCACCGGCACCTTCGGCTCGCGCCGCCGCCGCGGCCGTCGGACCCGCTCGAGCTCGGGCCGCCGAGGTGACCCTCTGGTCCGGAAGGGTCGGCTCGGAGCTCGCGCCCGAGGTCTGGGCGTTCCTGCGCTCGGACGACGCGGAGCTGCTGCCGTACGACGTGCAGGCGACGCTGCTCCACGCGGGGCGGCTGCACGGGGCCGGGATCCTCGACGACGCGGAGCTCGCGGAGGTGCGCGAGACGCTCTCGCATCTCGACGCGGTCGACCCGGCGGCCGAGGACGTGCACTCGTTCATCGAGGCGGAGCTCGGCGAGGTCGGGCGGAAGATCCACGCGGGCCGCTCGCGGAACGACCAGGTCGCCGCCGCATTCCGGCTCTACGTCGCGGACGCGTGCGCCGAGGCCGACGCTGCCCTCGTCGCGTTCGCGGGCGCGATCCTCGACCGCGCGGCCGAGGAGGCCGACTCCGCGATGCCGGGCTACACACACCTCCAGCGCGCACAGCCGGTGACCCTCGGCCACCATCTGCTCGCGTGGGCCGAGATGCTCGAGCGGGACCGCGCGCGGTTCGCGTTCGCCGCTGCGCAGGCCGAGCCGTCGCCGCTCGGCGCGGGAGCGCTCGCCGGCTCGACGCTGCCGCTCTCGGCGCCGCCGAACGCGATGCGGAACTCGCTCGACGCGGTCGCCGACCGCGACTTCGCGCTCGACTACCTCTACGCTGCGGCGACGCTCTTCGTGCACCTCTCGCGGATCGGCGAGGAGCTGGTCCTCTGGGCGACCGCGGAGTTCGGCTTCGCGAGGCTCCCGGAGACCGCGTCGACCGGCTCGTCGATGATGCCGCAGAAGCTGAACCCCGACGTCGCCGAGCTCGCGCGCGGGAAGGCCGGCACCGCGATCGGCCGGCTCACGGGCCTGCTCGCGACCGTCAAGAGCCTCCCGCTCGCGTACGACCGCGACCTCCAGGAGGACAAGCCGCCGGTGTTCGCGGCGCGGCGCGACGTCGCGGGCGCGCTCGGCGCGCTGACCGTCCTCGTCGCCGGGTTCGAGTTCGACCGCGGGCGCCTCGCCGCCGCCGCGTCCGACCCGCAGCTCCTCGCCACCGACGCCGCCGAGGCGCTCGTGCGCGAGGGCGTGCCGTTCCGCGACGCGCACGAGCAGGTCGCCGCGTCGGTGCGCGACGGCACGTTCCAGCCGCCGCCGCCCGCGCCGCGGCTTCCCGATGTCACCGCAGCAGTCACGAACGCGAAGGAGCGATGGAAATGAGCACAGTGTCCGAAGGCGTGTCCCTCGCGGGGCGCGACCTCCTCAAGATCTCCGACCTCACGCCGGCCGAGGCCGAGGCGATCCTCGACCTCTCGGTCGAGCTCCGCGAGAGCCCGAAGCAGCCGCTCGCGCCCGGCGCGGCGCTCGGCATGTACTTCTCGAAGCACTCGACCCGGACGCGCGTGTCGTTCTCCGTCGCGATGACGCACCTCGGCGGCTCGGCGATGCCGCTGACGCCGGAGGAGCTGCAGCTCTCGCGCGGCGAGTCGCTGCGCGACACGGCGCAGGCGCTCTCGCGCTACCTCGACGCGCTCGCCGTGCGGACGCACGAGCACGCGGAGCTCGAGGCGTGGGCGGAGTGGGCGACGATCCCGGTGATCAATGCGCTCACGGCGGACGAGCATCCGTGCCAGGCGCTCGCGGACGCGCTGACGATGCGCGACCGGATCGGGCACCTCGACGGCGTGAAGGTCGCGTGGGTCGGCGACGGCTCGAACGTCCTCGTGTCGCTCGCGTCGCTCGGCGAGCTGCTCGGCTACGACGTGGTCGCCGCGTGCCCGCCCGGCTACGAGGCCCCGGGCGTGAAGACCGTGCTCGACGCGCGTGAGGCGGTCGAGGGCGCGGACGTCGTCTTCACCGACACGTGGACGAGCATGGGCCAGGAGCACGAGCGCGCGAAGCGGCTGCAGGATCTCGAGCCGTACCGCCTCGACTCCGCGCTGCTCGCGCACGCCGCGCCGGACGCGTTCGTCATGCACTGCCTCCCGGCGCACCCCGGCGAGGAGATCACGGCGGAGCTCCTGTACAGCGAGCGCTCGGCGGTGTGGGACGAGGCGGAGAACCGCCTCCACACGCAGAAGGCGCTGCTCGTGCTGCTGCTCGGCGTGACGTAGCCGCTACTTCTTCTTCGGCGGGAGCGAGCGCGCGTATCCGACACCGCGCTCGACCCACGGAGCGAGCTGCTTCTTCGTCTCGACGTGCTCTGCGCCGACGCGGAGCCAGCCGGACATCGGCCGGTCGCGCATCACCATCAGCTCCGCGGGTGTCGTGCGCGTCAGCGCGTCGCCCTCGTCGGGCTGGACGCGGACGAGGATCCCGCCGTCGCCGCCCGCGGCGACCGCCATGTTCCCGCGGACGAGGAACGCGAGCCCGCCGAACATCTTCACCTCGGTCACGCCCCGTTCATCGGCCACGAGATCGCGGATCCGCGCCGCAAGCGCTTCGTCGTACGCCACACCGAGATGATGCCGTGCGCTACGAGCTGCGCGTCGCAGTCAGGTAGTACAGGGCGAGCGTCGCGTGGAGCTGGCCCTTGACGTGCGACGAGATCCAGCGTCCCTTCAGGAGCCGCTCCGCCTCACGCGCGTGCTCCGCCGCGCGCTCGGCGTCGGTCGAGGTCGCCATTTCGCACCTCCTTCCGGATCCAGGCTCGCAACGACCGCCGGCCCTCGCATCGGGGACGGCCCGGATCGCCTACGCGTTGCCGAGCACCCAGAAGTCGTCGCCGCGCTCCGCCTCGAGCTTCGCGAGCTGCTCGCGGTGGATCTCGCGGACGCGCGCCGGCGTGATCGCGTCCGCCGGGTCGACCTCCTCGATCTCGAGGCTCGTCTTGTCCTCGTAGAGGTGCTCGCCGGCGAGCCGCGCGCGCTCGTCGTACGGCCACACGAACGACTGCCGGCTCGACACGTGGTAGAGCTTCTCGTCGTCGGGGACGTCGTAGCCGACGGCGCGCAGGTCGGCGCCGCGCGCGAGCTGGTGGAACGTGATCTCGTCCGAGATCCCCCAGTCGCCGACCGCGAGCCGGTCGTCGGAGTGCCACAGCACCGACTCGCCGACGCTCCGGTAGAACGCGAGCACGCCGTCCTTCCCGGCGATCACCGCGGGGCTCGCGCCCCACGTGACGCGGTACACCGGCTCGTCGACCATCATGTCCGGCGCGACGATCCGCTCGTAGTCGCCCGCGCCTTCGAGGTGCACGTGGCGCCAGAAGTTGAGGAGGATCGCCCGGTGCAGCGGCTTCGTCGTCTGCTCCAGGAGCTCGGCCGTCGGGACCATGCACTCGTAGACCGCCCGCTCGAATCGGTTCATGCGGCGGACGCTACTCCATCGCGTGCGTCTCGTCCTTCTCCTCTGCAGGGTCGTCGGGCTCGAGCCACGCGACGATCTCGGGCTCGCTCAGGAGCAGCTCGACCCCGGTGTCATCCCGTTCGGTCATGGCCGGTATACGCGCCGGCGCGCAATCTGGTTTGCGTTCCTAACGCGATGTCCGGTTTGTCGAATCCGCCGACCCGTCGCGCGCCGTACCGCCGAGGATTCATGAGACGATCAGAACAGGATCAACGACAGAGGGAGGCAGGCACATGGATCTGTACGCGATCATCCGCCGCGAGGGGTGGGACGGGGCCGACGCGCTCGGCGAGGCTGCGGGCCGGTCGTCCAACGTCGGCGACAACGAGATGCCGGACGACATCCGCTGGATCCGCAGCTACGTGATCAAGGAGGAGTCGGGGAAACTCGGGACGGTTTGCATCTACGAGGCCTCGAGCCCCGAGAAGATCCGCGAGCACGCGCAGCGCGCCGACCTGCCGGCGACGGAGATCTACCCGATCGCCGACACGGTCATCGTCCGGCCCGATCCCGCATAGCGCGGGCGGGCCTCAGAGCGCGGCGAACAGGTCGACCGGCACGCCGTCCGGGTCGAGGAGCTGCGCGTAGCGCTGGCCCCAGAACGCGTCCCACGGCTCCTTCTCGCCGGTGAACCCCGCGGCGACGACGCGCCCGTACGTCTCGTCGACCTCGGCGGGGCTCGCGCACTCGAACGCGAGCCCGACCTGGTTGCCGCGGGCACGCGTCCACTCGGGGCGGAAGCTGCGGACGACCTCCTCGGAGTCGAGCATGAGCCGGAAGCCGTTCGCGCCGGCCGCCTCGACGTGCCCCTCGCCCGGCGTCTCGGGCAGGTCTGCCCCGAGCAGCCGGTAGAAGCGGATCGACGTCGCCATGTCGGAGACGACGATCCCGAGTGCGTTCAGCCCGGCCACCTCCCGGATGCTAGCGAGTACGCTTCGAGTCATCCGGACGCCTGCGATTCTCACCGGAGCCATGATCGTCGTCGCGCTCGCCGCAGGATGCGGAGGCACGCGCACCGTGACGCGGACGGTCACGGCCACGTCGCCCGCGATTCCGCCCGCCGACCAGAGGCTCTACGGGCGCATCGTCTCGATCCGGCCGTCCGGGAGCGGCGACCGGTATCTCCTGCGCTTCGACCCGGCGTGGTTCACGTCCGGGATCACGGCGAACGTCGCGCAGGCGGAGGACGAGGGCACGACGTGCGAGCCGGCGGCCTGCCCGCCGGTCCCGAACGACAACTACGTGATCGACGAAGGCCACCGCCTCCTGACGTTCTGGCTGCCCGCCGACACGCGCGGGACCGTCCTCGTCGCGGGCATCAAGGCGGTCCCGGTCACGGGGGCGCAGCTCGCAGCCCTCGTCGCGGGGAAGACGCCGGTGAAGCTCTTCGAGCCGCTCGAGAGCGGGATGTGGATCGTCGTCCGCATCGACACGGTGCGCTCGTTCGCGCAGCAGTACAAGCCGTGAGCGACGTTCGCCTCGCCGAGCTCGTGGGCGCCCTGTCGCTCGGGATCGATCTCGGCTTCGGTCAGCCGATGGAGCACGTCCTGCGCCAGTGTCTGATCGCGCTCCGCATGGCCGACCTGGTCGGTGTCGACGAGGACGGCCGCGCGGCCGTGTACTACACGGCTCTGCTCGTGAACGTCGGCTGCCATACCGACGCGCACGAGCAGGCGAAGTGGTTCGGGGACGACATCGCGATGAAGGCGGGCAAGTACGACCACGAGTTCCGGAGCCTGGCCGGCATGGCCGCCGGCGCGAAGCGGATCGGCGCCGGCAGCCCTGCGCTCGCGCGCTTCCGGGTCGGGCTCGAGTTTGCGTTCTCGGGCTATCGCGAGCTCGACGGGATGATCGCTCTGCACAGTCGAATGGCGCGCATCCTCGCCGAGCAGCTCGATCTTCCCGACGACGTCGTCGAGGCGCTCGCCGCCGCGTACGAGACGTGGGACGGGCGCGGCTGGCCCGGCGAGCTGAAGGGCGAGGCGATCCCGCTTCCCTCGAGGATCGCGCAGCTCGCGGAGTTCGTCGAGGTCGCCAACCGCGTCGGCGGGCCGGAGGCTGCGACCGCGATGGCGCGCAAGCGGAGCGGGAGCCAGTTCGATCCCGCGCTCGCCGACCTGCTCTGCGCGGAGCCGGAGGCCGTCCTTGGTGGGCTCGACGCGATCGTGACGTGGGACGCGGTGATCGATGCCGAGCCGGCGCTGCGGCCGACGCTCTCCGGCGACCGGCTCGACGCCGCGCTGGAGGCGATCGCGCGCTTCGTCGACCTGAAGTCGCCGTTCATGCTCGGACACTCGAAGGCCGTCGCCGAGCTCGCGGCGGAGGCCGCGGCCCGGCTCGCGCTGCCCGACGACGAGACACGGACGCTCTATCGAGCCGGGCTCGTCCACGACTACGGACGCCTCGGCGTGTCGAACGCGATCTGGGAGAAGCCGGGACCGCTCGGCCCCGGCGAGTGGGAGCGCGTCCGCGCGCATCCGTATCTCACGCAGCGGATGCTCCGCGGCTCGCCGGCGCTCGCGCCGCTCGGCGCCGTCGCGGTGCTGCAGTGCGAGCGGCTCGACGGCTCCGGCTACCCGGGCGGGCTCTCCGGCTCCGCGATCTCGCGCTCCGGCCGGATCCTGGGGGCCGCGGACGTCTACCAGGCCATGCGGGAGCCGCGCCCGTATCGCCCGCAGCTCTCGGCCGACGAGGCGGCGGCGGAGCTCCGCGCCGAGGCCGCCGCCGGACGGCTCGACCGCGAGGCCGTCGACGCGGTCCTCGCGGCCGCGGGCCACCGCGTCGCCCGCCGCCGGGAAGGGCCGGCGGGCCTCACGCCGCGGGAGATCGAGGTCCTGCGCCTGCTGGCGCAGGGGCTCTCGAACAAGGAGATCGCCGCTCGCCTCTCGATCTCCCCGAAGACGGCCGGCAATCACGTCGAGCACATCTACGCGAAGATCGACGCCTCGAGCCGGGCAACCGCGAGCCTGTTCGCGATGCAGCACGGCCTGCTCCCGGAGGAGGCGTTCGCGGCGCCCGTGCCCGCCGCAAGATGAGGCGAACGCCTCATGCGCCACGGAGAGCGCCGGGCCTACCCTCGGTGCATCGAACGAGGAGGCACGGCGATGAACGCGGCGACGCTCGCAGAGCTCGCGAGACTCAAGCAGGGGGCACGCTCGACCTGGGCCGCAGGCGACTACCCGGCCGTCGCGCGCCGGCAGCTCTGGCCGGTCGGCAAGCGGCTCGTCGACGCCGTCGGCATCCTGCCCGGCGAGGACGTCCTCGACGTCGCGTGCGGGACCGGCAACGCCGCGCTCCGCGCAGCGCAGGCCGGCGGAACGGTCACGGGTGTCGACCTCACGCCCGAGCTCTTCGAGACGGGGCGGCGCCTCGCCGAGGACGCGCAGGTCGCGATCGACTGGGTGCAGGGCGACGCCGAGGAGCTCCCGTTCGAGGACGAGAGCTTCGACGTCGTCCTCTCGACCTTTGGTTGCATGTTCGCGCCGCGGCATCGGGTCGCCGCGGACGAGCTCGCGCGCGTGCTGCGGCCCGGCGGCCGGCTCGGGATCACGTCGTGGACGCCCGAAGGCGGAACGGGCCGGCTCTTCCGGACCGTCGGCCGCTACCTCCCGCCGCCGTCGCCGCTCGCCGAGCCTCCGCTCCTCTGGGGCTGCGAGGAGCACGTCGAGTCGCTCTTCGACGGCGCCGGGATCGAGCTCGAGTTCGAGCGCGACATCGTCGCGCAGGAGCCGTTCGACTCGACCGACGACGCGATCGACTTCATCGCGACGAAATTCGGGCCGATGATGATGGCCCGCGAGCTCGCCGAGTCGCAGGGCCGCTGGAGCGAGCTCCGCGCCGAGCTCGCCGACCTCTTCGAGCGGGAAGAGCCGCTCGAGTACCTCGTCACGCAGGGACGGAAGGAGACGACATGAGCCTCGGATCGCGGCTGCGCGCCGCCATGTACGACCGCATGAGCCGGGACATGGAGGCCGCCGGTCTCCAAGCCCACCGCGAGTCGCTGCTCGCCAACGCACACGGCCGCGTGCTCGAGATCGGCGCCGGCACGGGGCGGAACCTGCCCTTCTTTCCGGCCGACGCGGAGCTGACGCTGGTGGAGCCCGGGGCGCCGATGGCGCGCCGGCTCGAGAAGCGCCTCGCGGACCATGCGGCGCCGGTCGAGCTCGTCCGCGCGCCGGCCGAGAAGCTCCCGTTCCCCGACGACTCGTTCGACGTCGTCGTCTCGACCCTCGTTCTCTGCTCGGTCGACGACCAGGCGCGCGCCCTCGCCGAGGCGCGCCGCGTTCTCAAGCCTGGCGGCAGGCTGCTCTTCATCGAGCATCACCGCTCCGACGACCCGGCGCTCGCACGCCGTCAGGACCGGATGAACCCGCTCAACCGGATCGTCGCGGCCTGCGACTGCAACCGGACGACGGTCGACGCGATCCGCGACGCCGGCTTCACGATCGACGAGCTGGACCGCGACGAGCTCAAGCACGTCCCGTCGTTCGTGAGCCCGATCTCGATCGGAGCCGCCGTCAGCGGTTGACAGCGTCCCGGGCCGGCGCCATGATCCGCCCCGTGTAAGTCCTCTGCCCGCATCCCGAGCTGATTCCGTGCCGGCGCCGCGTTCGCGGCTGCCGGCGGGCGAGTGACGACACAAGGAGAGTCGCGTGAACGCGGACGGAACGTGGCATCACGGCCTCATCGCGGAGTGGTGGGCCGAGTTCAACACCGACGGGCCGGAGATCGACTGGTTCGGCCGCTTCGTCGAGCGCGCGCAGCCCGCGCTCGACGCGGGCTGCGGCGCCGGCCGGCTGCTCGTGCCGTGGCTGCGGGCGGGCTACGACGTCGACGGCGCCGACGTCTCGGCGGACATGATCGCGCACTGCGCCGCGCGCGCCCGGGCCGAGGGGTTCGAGCCGACGCTGCTCGTGCAGCCGCTGCACGAGCTCGACCCGCCGCGCCGCTACCGGACCGTCGTCGCGTGCGGCGTGCTCGGCATCGGCACGACGCGCGCACAGGACCAGGAGGGCCTCGACCGGATGCGGGCGTGCCTCGAGCCGGGAGGGACGCTGCTCGTCGACAACGAGGCGCCGTACTCGAATCCCCGGCGCCTGGCGCTCTGGGCGAAGAAGGGCCGCGGCGAGCTCCCCGCGCCGTGGCCGGAGTCCGGCACGCGCAGGCGCGCGGCGAGCGGTGCGGAGTACCACCTCCGCTCGCGCGTCGTCTCGGTCGACCCGCTCGACCAGAGCGAGATCCTCGAGATGCGTGCCGAGAAGTGGATCGACGGCGAGCTCGTCGCGTCCGAGGACCGCACGATCTCGCTCCGGTCCCTCTTCCGCGACGAGATCGTGCTGATGCTCGAGCGGGCCGGGTTCGCGGACGTCGAGGTCCGCGGCGGCTACGACGACGAGCAGCCGAGGGCAGACCACGACGTCCTCGTGTTCATCGCCCGCACGTGACGGGGTAGGAACCCCGGATGCAGCCGGCGCCGGCCGGGGAGCATGATGGAGACATGGCAGCGACCGTCCCACAGCCCCTCGTCGGCGCCGACCTCCTCCGCACCGAGTGGAAGTCGGCCTTCGACGCGGCCGAGGCCGCGCTCCGCGCCGCCGACCGCGACCTCCCGGGCGACGAGTGGCACGCCCGGTCGCGGCGGCTGCAGGCGGAGCGCGAGCCGGTCGCGACGCTGCTCCGCGCGCTCGCGCACGACCAGCGCGAGACGGGGACGTTCCTCCATCGCGTCCTCTCGCCCGCGGAGGCCGCGCGGCTCCTCGGCCTCCCGCCGGAGATCACGGCGCTCGTGATCCGCCTCGACGACGAGCTCGTCTCGAGCGCGGAGGTGCACGCGCGCGCGTGGGCCGAGACCTTCGACGAGTTCCTCGCCGACCGCGTCGTGCACACGCACGGGTCGTTCCTCCCGTTCGACGGCGACGCCGACTACCGCGCGTACATCCACGACCGGCCGCGGCTCGAGGGCGTCCACGCCTTCCTCGCGAGCCGCGGCATCCGCGTGCCCGAGGGCTCGCCGGACGACCCGCCGGGCGCGGCGACGGTCCACGGGCTCGCGAACCGCAAGCGGCTCGCGCTGCTCACCCGCCTCGACGCGCACTCGGTCGTCCCGCTGCCCGGCGTCCGCCACTACCTCGAGCTCGCGCGCGACGCGGGCCTCGAGACGGCCGTCGTCTCGTCGAGCGCGCACACGTATCTGATCCTCGAGCGCGCGGGGCTCGCGGATCTCGTCGACCGCGTCGTCGACGCGAGCACGACGCCGCCCGAGCCGGAGCCGATGCTCGGCGCGTGCCGCCGGCTCGGCCGCGAGCCGGCGCAGGCGGCCGCATTCGAGCCGACCCCGGCCGGCGCCGCGCAGGCGCGCGAGGCCGGCTTCGGGGTCGTCGTCGAGCTACCGATCGCGGATCTTCTCTAGGAGCGCCCTAGCGCGGCTGCGGGACGATGCGGATGTACGGCTTCGGCTCGTCCCACTCGCCGAAGATCTCCTTCGCCTCGTCGTTCGACACCGAGCCGGCGATGATCACGTCGTCGCCGTCCTTCCAGTTCACCGGCGTCGCGACGCGGTGGTTCGCGGTGAGCTGGAGCGAGTCGATCACGCGCAGCACCTCGTCGAAGTTCCGGCCGGTCGTCATCGGGTAGACGAGGATCAGCTTGATCTTCTTGTCGGGGCCGATGACGAAGACGTTGCGGACGGTCTGGTTGTCGGCCGGCGTGCGCGCGTGCGGGTCGCCGTCGACGGACGCGGCGAGCATCCCGTACGCCTTCGAGACCTGGTAGTCGGCGTCGCCGATGATCGGGTAGTTGGGCGCCGTGCCCTGCGTCTCCTCGATGTCCGCCGCCCAGCGCTCGTGGTCCTCCGACGGGTCGACGGAGAGGCCGATGATCTTGACCCCGCGCTTGTCGAACTCCGGCTTGATCTTCGCCATGTAGCCGAGCTCGGTCGTGCAGACCGGCGTGAAGTCCTTCGGGTGCGAGAAGAGGACGACCCACGAGTCTCCGGCCCAGTCGTGGAAGCTGATCGGGCCCTCGCTCGAGTCGGCCTGGAAGTCAGGGGCGGTATCGCCCAGTTGCAACGCCATTCCGATTCCTCCCTATCGAATGTATAGCGACCCCAAGCATACGGCCTCGGGGCCGTTCCGCGTAGGCAGGATCCTGCCGCACCGGGGCCGAATCCGGCGGAATGGCCCGCCGTGCCGACGACCGCCGTCCCGGCGTGCTGAACGCCGCGGGCCGGCTCGCGTTCTACCCCGCCCGCGTCGTCGCGCGTGCCTCTCGCGGCCGGATCGAGGCGGCCGCCGAGGAGGCCGTCGCCGGGCCGGAGCTCGCGCGGATCGTCGACCAGGCGCTCGCGGGCCCGCTGCCGGAGCACATCGCGCACTCGATCGTGCGCCACCGGGTCGTCGAGCGGATCGTCGCGGAGCTCGCGGCGAGCGGCGAGCTGAACCGTCTCGTCGCGGCGGGGCTCGCGAGCCCGCGCGCGACCGAGCTCGCCGACGAGATCGTCACGAGCGAGCCCGCGCGGCACGCCGTCCTCCAGGTCGTCTCGAGCGTCGACGTCCGGACGGCGATCGCGCGCCAGACGACCGGGTTCGCGGAGGAGCTCGCCGGCGACGCGCGCCGCGAGACGCGAAGGCTCGACGACACGGTCGAGCGGGCCGCCGGGCACCGCCGCACCGCGCCGACGACGTACGGCGGCGTCGCGAGCCGCGGCCTCGCGCTCGCGCTCGACTCGTTCCTCGTGCTGCTCATCTACGCGTCGATCTCGGCGATGGCGACGCTGATCGCGTCGCTCGTCGGCTCGCTGCGGCCGGCGTGGATCGTCGAGACGGTGCTCGCGGTCGGCTGGATCCTCGTCGCCGGCGGCTACTTCGTCTTTTGCTGGCGGCTCACGGGACGGACGGTCGGGATGCACCTCATGCACCTGCACGTCCACGATGCGCGAGGCCGGCCGCCCGGCGTCCTCCGCTCGGTCCTCCGCTTCGTCGCGCTCGGCGTGTCGATCG
>Ga0335080_10005522_pt1 | contig 13015 bp, 12 predicted proteins | sample Lox_Sample_34_FD_206720 | JGI IMG/M metagenome (GOLD analysis project Ga0335080, IMG submission 206720) | Soil microbial communities from Loxahatchee National Wildlife Refuge, Florida, United States - Lox_Sample_3.4 | ecosystem: Environmental > Terrestrial > Soil > Wetlands | place: USA... | reverse complement strand
AGCTGATCCGCAACCCCGCCCGCGACCAGGCGAACGCCGCCGTCCGCAACGCGTGTTACGGGACGCTCAAGATGAGCATGAAGACGTCATTCGCGGTGAGCTTGTAGAAACGGGCATACCGGGCGTCCGGTTGGGGGTTCATGTTCACGCTGTCGCCGGGGATGGTCATGCTGTCGCCCGGCATTCCTACGCTGCCGCGGCCGACGTCACCGGGGGAACCATTATGGTTACCGGCAGTAGTGCCAGCAGGGCGGGGGCATGGCGGTGCCCGGGACCGGCGAGGATGATCAGCCGCCGGGAGCGGGCGCGAGGTGGCGGGACAGGCCCAAGGTGCCCAGCAGCGGCCAGGTGGACTGCGGATCGTGGCCGATGCGCCGTGCGGCGTGCACTGCCGCGGCGAGCGCGCCGAGGGCGTCAGCCAGCGGCGAGCCGGCCGGGCTGGGCGGCTCGGCATGCGGGTCGATGCTGCCGAGCTGGCGCGCCGCGTAAGCGCGCAGCTGCTCAGCCCGCGACCGCAGGCGGCGCAGCCAGCCGCGCACCGTGGCGGGCGGGACGCCGAGGTCAGCGGCGATCGCCCGGTGCCCGGCACCGGACACGGCGGCGCCGGCCGCAGTAGCGATCACCTCGATGCCGTGCGGGCGCTGCGGCACGCACCAGGACGGCAGCAGCACGTGCGTGGCCGGGCAGGAGGTGCAGCGGCCGCGCGGCGGGGCCAGCCGGGCGGTCGCCCCGCCCAGCAGCCAGATCACCCGCTCGCGCGCGTGCCCCCACGGCCGCAGCCGGCCCTGCCCGCACGAGGGGCAGGCGAGCTGACGGGCGGCCAGGTCGCGGGCCGCCCGGGCGGGATCGGCGCACAGCAGCACAGCGGATGATCTTCTTCCCGGTCACGGGGCCAGGATGCCCGCCCGCAGGGGGCACGGCCAGGGGGACTTCGTGTTGCAGCCTGGCCCATCCGGCCCGCCGGGCAGGCCAGATCCCCGAAATCACCCCCGTAACGACACCGTGAACACCTTCCCGCCGACCCGCATGCCACCTGACCAGTGGTGCGACAGCTCATGCTCACCGTGCTGCCGCAGACGGAAACAGACATGGCCGCGACAGCGCCATCGCGCGGTGCTCACCTTGAGCGTCGCCAGACCCCTCACAAGTGCTCATGGCGAGCGGCCGTGGACACACGCCGATCCGGAGAACACGCTGCGCCTTGTGCGACCTTACGGAGCCCAAATGACACACGGTGCCGCAACCCCGGCCGTGACCCTCGCGATGCACGACGGCTTCTACTCCTGCGGCAGCGGCGCCGGCCGCTCCAACCGCGCCTTCCTCGAAACCCTCACCACCATGGTGCGGCCCAGCGTGAGGCTCGCCTTGTTGCCCATCTACCTGTCCACCGCCAGCAGCGAATACAACCCAGCCTGGCACGCCGCCATGCGCGCCCTCGTCCGGCGAACCGGCGCCGAGGTCATCCCGATCAGCAACGGCTCTGACGGACAGGTCCGGTTCGGTGGCTTAGCCAACTTCCGCGCCGCCTGCGCCGCGGCCGCCAACATGATCAGCCACCACCTGCTGCCCACCGCCGCGCCGCTGCTCGTGATCGCGTTCGACGCCCCCTTCTACGGCCTGCCGGCACACCTGGCATCCCACGTTCGCGGGGACGTGGTTGTTGTTGCCCGCTCCACCGCAGCCCTGCACGCTCCCGGCGATCTCGCGCATATCGCCTGGGAACGCGACAGCCTGCAAACCACCGCCGCAGCCGGGGGCCGCATTGCCGCGATCTCCGGCCACATGCGCCGTCACCTCGCCACCAGCTACGGCATCCCCAGCAGCGCGCTCATCAACCTGCCCAACGGGCTGACCCGAGCTGACTGGCAAACCGGGCCACCCGACACCAGCCTGCTCCCAGCCCCGGCCCGCCGCGGATTCAGGCTTCAGCCTCGCCATGGGCCGCGCGGTGCCCTACAAGGGCTTTGACGACCTGCTCGACGCCCTAGCCATCCTCAAGGCAGGCGGCGTGGTCACGCCGCACGCGGTGATCGCTGCCGTGACCGACACCCCCGAACCCACGCCCTATCAGCGCCACCTCGCCAGCGAAATCATTGCCCGCCGCCTGGATGCGACCCTGGTCACCCGCTTCAACCCCCAGCTGCTCGGCCTCCTCAAACACCCGGCGCTGACAGCCGTCGTCGTGCCATCACGCGCCGAGCCGTTCGGCCGCATCCCGCTGGAAGCCTTCGCCGCCGGCGCCGCACCCGTCGTCGCGACCACCGCTGGCGGGCTCGCCGAACTCGTCACCGACGGCCAGACCGGCTACACCGCCCGTCCACATGATCCCGCGTCCCTCGCAACAGCCCTGCGCAAAGCGCTCGCCTGCTCACCCGCCGAGCGTGCCCGGATGCGTGCCGCCGCCCACCTTGTTGCCGCGACGTGCTACAACCACGCGCGATTCCTCGCCGAAACCGCACCATGTGCCCTCATCCCAAGCGAGCGCGGCCAGACCTACCGCTCCGGCAGCGATTCGGCTGCAAGGCCGCCTAACCAAGACCCAGCGGGCCAGCCTCAGTCCACATAGCCCGTGCTGGCGCACGCGGCCACATCGAGCCCCCAGCGCGCCGCATCCACGCGGGCAGCAGCGTCTGCCTGCGCCACCGCGGGATCTCCCCACCCAAGCACGCCCGGGGCCTCGCGCAGGCTGGTCCAGGCCACCGCAGAGACCCTCGCCAGGATGGCGCACACCGTCGGCGCCAGCCCAGACGAGCTCACCGCAGTCGGACGCGACGACGCCGCCCGCCAGCTCCGCGAGGCCGCCGACGATGTGTTCCTGCGCCAGCGGATCACCGCCATCCCCGGCCTCGGCACCCTCACCAGCCCGGCAGACAGCGCTTTCACCGGCCAGCGCGAGCTGCTGTCCCTCATCGCCCTCGGCTTGGACGCCATCCAGGACAGCAAGCTCTCTGCCCGCGCCAAACAGCAGCTCACCACGCTGTTCGCCGACAACCTCAGCCACGACGCCACCCGCCGCTACGAAGAACTGCTGCTGATCCTCCGCCTCGCTCAAACCGCCCAGCAGCCCGGCTGACCGCTCCCCCACCGCACCGGGCATCACAAGGAGGCTGATCGACATGCGACCGGAAACCCAACCTGCGCTCTTCCATCTACCAAAGCGACACCCACGGCACGTGGCACGGGTGGGTCACCGTGGGAATCAAAGATGACGGTTCGCCGGACCGGCGGCACCGCCGCGGAAAAACCGAGGCCGAGGTCACCCGTAAGGTCCGCGAACTCGAAGCCCAGCGAGACGCGGGCAGCGCCGGAAAAGCGGGAAGACCGCTCACCGTCGCCGACTGGCTCGAGATCTGGCTGACGACGATCGCACCGCGGCAGGTCTCCCGCAGCACGCTCGACAGCACGTACGAGCCGAAGGTTCGGCGCTGGATCATTCCCCAGCTCGGAAAGCACAGGCTTGACCGGCTCCAGCCCGAGCATCTGGACGCTTTCTACACCTGGCTCGCGGATCAGGGACTCAAGCCGAACACGATCGTGCAGATCCACCGGATCCTGTCACGCGCTCTCAAGATCGCTTGGAAGCGCGGCAAGTGCGGCAAATGCGGGCGCAACGTAGCGGCGCGGGTCGACGCGCCAACCGGCGAAGAGGTAGATATCGAGCCGCTCACGCAAGAGGAGGCGCGCCGCATTCTCGCCACCGCCAGCAAACGACCGAACGGCGCGCGCTGGTCAGTCGCGTTCGCCGCGGGAATCCGCCAGTCCGAGGCAATCGGCCTTCGCTGGAAGTACGTCAACCTCGAGGCCGGCACGATCGAAGTCGGCTGGCAGCTACTACGGCACCGTTTCAGGCACGGCTGCGAGGACGTGGCCGCCTGCACCTCCAGCAGACACCGGAGGGCGTGCCCGGCACGCTGCGAGCAGCATCAGCACCGGGCCGACTGCGCCGCCGACTGCGCCAAGCGAGGGCACCGTTGCCCAGAGGTGAAACGTCCGTGCCCGAGCGGATGCACCAGCCACGCACGCGAATGCCCCAAGCGCACCGCGGGAGGCTGGTACTTCGCCCGGCGCAAAGGAGTCACACCCAACCGGGGACAGGCGAAACTGATCCTGGCCCTGCCGAACCGCTTGTCGCGCAGCTTCGCGCCCACCGCCGCCGCCAGAACTCCCACCGCATAGCCACATCCGGGCCGTGGGAAGACTGGGACCTCGTCTTCTGCTCACCGATCGGCAAGCCGATCGACCCTCGCGGTGACTGGGAAAACTGGCGCGCGCTCCTGAAGTCCGCGGGAGTCCGGGAAACGCGGGTTCACGACGCCCGCCACACGGCAGCGACTCTCCTGCTGGAGCAGGGCATCGACATCCGCGTCGTGCAGCAGATCCTCGGGCACTCCCAGCTCAGTCAGACCCAGCGCTACACACACGTCACCGCGAAGCTCATCCAACACGCCGCCGATCAGATGGCAAAGCGCTCTGGGCGTAACTGCGCTGGCGGCATCTGCCGGGGGCAATCGCAAACACAACTGCAACCGGAAACGCCCGGTAATGCCAGCGAACGTCCTGTATTGCCTGCTCAGCATCGGTGGGGCGGGTGGGACTCGAACCCACGACCGGCGGATTATGAGTCCGCTGCTCTAACCGGCTGAGCTACCGCCCCGGGACGCGTGACATTACAGCAAAGCCATGCCGCCCGCGTCGAACTGGGGCCCTCACATTCGAAGGCCTGGGTGGTCACGCAGGCCAGCGGCACAGGCCAGCGCCCGAGCGACAGCGTCTCCAGCGGCAGAGGCCCAGCGCGCCAGGCTTCCCAATGACACCCCACGGCTGACGCGACCCTCCCTCAGTATCGATGGCTCGGTATCGATGGCTCAGTATCGATGGCTCATCTGCATCGCCATGGCGTGCTCAACCAGGGTAATCAGCGTGGTCTTGGTGGAGTCCCTGCTGCGCGCATCGCACTGGACAATCGGCACGTTCGACCCGATCGACAGCGCGTCCTGCACATCCTGGCTCGTATGCGGGAACTCGCCGTAGAAGCCGTTGATGCCCAAGATGAACGGCAGGCCCGCCGCCTCGAAGTAATCCACTGCGGGAAACGAGTCGGCAAGCCGTCGGGTGTCCACGAGCACAACCGCGCCAATCGCCCCGTGGATCAGGTCATCCCACATGAACCAGAAACGGTGCTGGCCAGGTGTACCGAACAGATACAGGATCAGGCCTGCGTCGAGGGTCAACCTGCCGAAATCCATCGCGACCGTCGTGGTCGTCTTGTCCGGTACATGAGAAAGATCGTCGACGTCCGTGCTCGCGACGGTCATCACAGCCTCTGTTGTGAGCGGCGTGATCTCTGATACGGCACCGACGAGGGTGGTTTTGCCAACGCCGAAGCCGCCCGCGACCACTATTTTGACGGACGTCATCGCAGACCCGGTGGGAGAGCCCTGGGCGGCGCCATCGCCTGCCCACGAGGACGGTCTAGAAGTGCCCCCCGAACTAGAGTTTGCGTAGTCCACTTAGCACCCTTTCGAGCAGGTTAAGGTCCGGGCGTCCTTCCACATGGTCGGTCTGGTGGACCCGAACCAGCCCGTCGACCGCCATGTCGGCGACGAGGACCCTGGCAACACCCAGCGGCATCCGAAGCACCGCAGAGATCTCGGCGACGCTGCGCCAGTCACGGCAGAAGCCGAGGATGGCCTGACATTCCGGGCTGAGAATCGACAGATCGCGCGGCTCGTAGTGAGACGCCGCCACCATCGCCTCAATTTGAAGTTGATATTTCGGCTGGGTTCGGCCGCCCGTGACGGTGTACGGCCGCACCAGCGGGCTGGCCACGGCCTCGTCGGAAATGGCTAGCTCACTCTCACGGGACGGCGGCACGTTCACCGGAGGGTAGCTCCAGCGTAGATCACCGCGCGGACGCAGTTCATGCGCCCCGCCGTCTCTAGTGCGGTCGTCGCGACCCGGGCCGGCCATCGGATTCTCCTGTCACTCTCTGCCATCCTCCGACCACTTGGGCGGCAACGCGCTGCGCAACTGCGGCGTCAACGTGCGCCCCACACGCTCTGCCAGCATTGCCATCTCGTAAGCAACCAGCCCCATGTCGCACTCGGCTGACGCGAGCACAGCCAGGCTGGAGCCATCACTGATGGCCATGACGATAAGCAGGCCACGGTGCATCTCCACCACGGTCTGCGCCACTCCACCGCCTTCGAAGATCCTCGCTGCGCCCGTTGTCAGGCTGGTGAGCCCGGACGTGACCGCGGCAAGCTGATCCACGCGCTCCGGGGGGAACCCATGGGAAAATCCCATGGGCAGCCCGTCGGATGACACGACGATCGCGTGGGCAACTGCCGGAACGCCCTCGACGAAGTTCGTGACCAGCCAGTTGAGATCCTGTACCGGATGGGCTACCTGACTCACGCGTCCTCCTCGCTCTCTTCCTGTTCATCTGAACCGCCGCCAGCCACCGGGCCGCCAGCTACCGGGCCGCCAGCAGGTGGCCCCCCAGCAGGTGGCCCACGCCGCCGACGGTAGGCGGCGGCGTGGCCCGCACGCACGCCGCGCTGGAAACTTCCGAACCGCTCCCGCACCGCGTCCGCCGAACGGGCCGGCATCCCGGCAGCTGGCTTTGCCGCCCTAATGGTTCCCGGCACGAGATTGGCGCGCGGAATCCGCTTAGGCAAGCCAGCCGGGGTGGTACCGCCTGCCGCTGGATCCATCGCGGCTTCGGCGGCCCGCCAGCCCTCGTCGGCCGGCGACGTCCAGCCCGCCGCTCTCGCGGCGTCGTCTCGAACATCCGGCCTAGGAGGATCACTGCCAGTATGCGCATCACTCGGTGGCCTGCCGCGGCGGAACCAGTCAGATTCCACCGCCTCGAAGATAGGCAGCCTGCCTGTCGCCGCGGCGCTCGCATCCACGGGAACGACAGCCTGGCCGATACCCGAGGCGGCGCCGCTCGGCGGCAGCGACGGCTCCGCCATCTCACCGAACCCGCCTAGCTTGCCGAACCCACCGGTCGACACGGCTGCGGATTCGACGGCGACATCCGCGGCTGCGGCGCGCACCGGGGCGCTGAGCACGGACCGCGCGGCCGCCGGCCACCCAGCGCCGAGTCTCTCGACGAGCCCGGCCGCACCAGCTGACCGCTCGCGCGACTGCTCGAGCGACTGCTCGAGCGAAGCACCAAAGCGTGGCGCCCGCGCTGCGGCAATGGCCGCTGCCACCTTTTCTGCCATAGTCTTCGGCCGGGTGCTGATCGCCTTTTCGCTGGCGTGGTCCAGTGAGGCAGTGAACCGCCTGAGGCCGGCCTGGGCCTCGATGGCTTCCTTGACGACGAGGTCGCCTGGCAGCCAGACGAGCGCGGTGAGCCCGCCGTCCTGCGAAGGCCGAAGCCGCACTCGGATACCATGCCGCGCTGCCAACCGGGCCACGACAAACAAGCCCATCCGCCTGGAGACCTCGACATCCACTACCGGCGGGTTATCCAGCCGCCAGTTAGCGCGCGCCAAATCTTGCGTCCGCATGCCGGCGCCGCGGTCGGTGATGTCGAGCAGCAGGCCACCGCCGGGCAGCAGGTCGCCCGATACCCGCACCGGGCTGTCGTCGGGCGAGTACGATGTCGCGTTCTCGGCCAGTTCGGCGACCAGGTGCACGACGTCGTTCACCACACGCCCGTGCACGGCGATCCCGGGCTGGATGTCCAGCGACAGCCGGTTGAAGTGCTCGATCTCGGAAAGCGCCGCCCGCAGCACGTCGATGAGCACGACCGGACTGTCCCACTGCCTGCGCGTCTCCTGGCCCGCGAGCACGAGCAGATTCTCCGAATTGCGGCGCATGCGGGTGGCCAGATGATCCAGCTGGAACAGATTGGCCAGACGGCCGGCGTCCTCTTCGTCCTGCTCGAGATCGTCTATTAACTGGATCTGGCGCTCGACGAGGGATTGGCTGCGCTGAGACAGGTTGACGAACATGGCGTTGACGTTGGCGCGCAGCATGGCCTCGTTGGCCGCGAGCCGCAGCGCCTCGCGATGCACCTGATCGAACGCCCGGGCCACCTCGCCGATCTCGTCAGTTGTGTCGACATCGATCGGCGTTACGTCCGGCGGCAGGTCCGCGCCGCCTGTCTCGCTCAACCTGCGCACCATTTGAGGCAGGCTGACCCCCGCCACCTCAAGCGCACCGGCGCGCAGCCGTGCGAGCGGGCGCACCATGGTCCTTGCGACGAAGATCGTAAGCACCAGCGCGAGGGCGAGGACGAGCAGGATCGCGAGGGTAACGGCCAACGCCCACGACATCGCATCATGCAGCAGCGAGCGCGCCCTGGTAGCAACCGAGCCGGCCAGATCCTGCTCAACCGTACGCATCCGGTCGATGGTGTCCGACATCGCGCCGTACCAGTCATCGGCCGTGGTCGGGCCGGTGACCAGTGAGCCGCCTCTGCTCCCGCGGGAGATCGCGCCCTGTTCCTGACTCAGCGCGCGAGAGGTGAGTGATCCGGAAACGGTGTCCAGGTATTCCTGGCGCTGGCCGACGGTCGCCGACGAATCGAACACCGCCAGGTTTCCCTGCTCCTGCGCCTGCGCAGCCGTGAGCTTGCTCAGCGTACCGGGCAAAAACCTGCCCGAGGTGAAAGCGACGTCGAGGATGGCGCGCTGCCGCGACGCCTCCTCCTTTATTCTGGAAACCAGGCCGAGCACCCGCACCGCGTCCGCGAGGGACGCGTCCCCGCCGCCCTGAGCGATCTCGTCGTCCATCTCAAGCGCGTCGTCGATCATCGCAGCGTATTTCTCGATGACCACAAGCGCGGGCAGCTGAGTTGTTGTCGCCTCCTTGCGCAGGTTGCCGAGGTCATCGATGCTGGCCAGAACGACGGCGGCCCGTGCTCGCGTCTGCGTCGGGTACTTGGCCCCGATGCGATCGGCAAGCGCGCTGACCTGCCGGGCCGCGCGATCCGTAGCGGAGTATTCCTGTGCCAGAACGATCTTGCCAGTCGCCGGTTTGCCCTGGGCGACGTACGCGGCGGTGAAATCCCTTTCGTCTTCAAGGGATTGGGCGAGTGAGGTGATAGCCTCGCCGAGGCTTGCCAGCGTCGCGACCCGCTGGTACGCCATCGCGCTTCTGGTGGCGGAAACAATCTTGATACCGCTGACGATGACTGCCGTCGCTGTCGGGATGGCGATCAGCGCGAGCAGCCGCGTTCGAACACGCCAGTTCCTTGGTCCGCCGCGGTGATGCGGATGTCGCTGCAGGGCCTGCCCCGGCCCGGCGTGATCCGTCCCGGCGTGCGCTGGCCCAGCCTGGTCCGTCCCGGCCTGCGCTGATCCGGTCCGTGTCGTGTCCTCCGCTGACCCGCTGAACGTGCCAGTGCGCCGCGTACCAGTCTCAGCCGACTCACGGGCGGCGGGCTGGCCAGCTCCGCGGCGGTCCTTACTTGCCTTGGACCGCACTCTGCTCGCACCCTCCACCCTGCTGCCGGAACCGGGAAGTGTCGCCGCCGAGCTCACCGCCGAGCGAGACCGGCATGCCGAACCCCTTTCCGGGTGAACCTACCGATACAGGCCATCGTGACGGGTCCGGCGCCCACTCTAGCTTGATACCGGACCAAGGCACATCAATACCTTAATGAGCAGCAAATACCTGTGTGTGGCAATCTTTGCGGCACATCGCGGCCAGTCGCGGTGCCGGCGCGGCGGCCCCGGCCGTGCGGCGCCAGATACTCGTGCCATTCGCCTGCCCATTCGCAGCCGAGGCAATACGGATCGTCACCACTGGCTGTTGTGCATGTGGCAAGTTGTGCCGGCGAGGACCGTGATGAGGCTGTTAGTGATCTACAACTGCCCCAGCATGCCCTGTCACTGATCACCTGGGAACCGCCCTGCCGCGATCCGCCGGGCCCCCAACTACCCGGCCACCCAGCTACCCCGGCCACCAACTGCCCGACCACCAACTGCCCTGCCCCCAACGGCCGGCCCTCGATTTTCCTGGCGCAGGTACAGCTAGCCCGAGGGCGCCAGCCCGCCATGCAGCCCATGCAGGCCAGGAAGGCCAAGCTCACGAGCGATCACCAGCCGCTGGACCTCGGATGTCCCCTCGCCAATCTCAAGGACTTTGGCGTCACGGTAGAACCGCCCAACCGCGGACTCGTTCATGAACCCATATCCGCCAAATATCTGCGCCGCGTCGCGTGCATTATCCATCGCCGCATTCGACGACGTCAGCTTGGCGATCGCCGCCTCCTTCTTAAACGGCTCACCCGCGTTCATCCTCGCCGCCGCGTCGTACCACGCGAGCCTGGCTACAGCCGCCCTCGACTCCATATCCGCGATCTTGAAGCGGATGGCCTGGTAGACGCCTATCGCATGGCCGAACGCGGTCCGGTCGACGGCATACCGCAGGCTCTCGTCCACGCAACCCTGAGCGAGCCCGGCAGCGACCGCCGCGATCGCGATCCTTCCCTCGTCCAGAATCTGCAGAAACTGCGCGTAGCCGCGTCCTCGCTGACCGACCAGGTGGTCGGCGGGAACCGTGCAGGAGTCAAATGCGAGCTCGCGCGTATCCGAGGCTGACCAACCGACCTTGGAGTACCGCTGCCCCACGGTGAATCCGGGCGTTCCGGCCGGGACGACAATGGACGAGATCTCCTTGTCTCCATCAGGGCGCTGGCCCGTTATCGCGAGGACGGTGACAAGATCCGTGATCGACGTGCCCGCGTTGGTGATAAATGCCTTACTGCCGTCGATGACCCACCGGCCCTCAACCAGGCGCGCGGTCGTCCGCATCCCGCCAGGCACGTCGGAACCGCCGCCAGGCTCGGTCAGCCCGAATGCGGCGAGCCGTTCGCCGGCACACAGCGGCGGCAGCCAACGCCGTTTCTGCTCCTCGGTCCCGAACCTGTAGATCGGCATGGCGCCGAGCGAGACCCCGGCGTCCAGCGTGATCGCCACAGAAGAGTCCACCCTGGCAAGCTCGTGCAATGCCAGGCAGAGCGCGAAAAAGTCGCCGCCCATCCCCCCGTACTCCTCGGCGAACGGCAGCCCGAACAGGCCCATCTTGCCCATCCGGGCGACGATCTCGTAAGGAAACTCGCACCGCTCGTAGTAACCGCCGATCACTGGCGCGACGACGTCGCGGGCGAACGCCTGCACCGTCGCGCGCAGCGTCTCGTGCTCTTCGTCGAGCCGATAGCTGATCACTTCCGCCCCCTTCGCGGCTAGACCTGCGACTGCGGACCGCCCGCCCAGCCGTCCACGAGCGCCGGAAGGCACCTGTTAGCGATGTTAGTGCCGCCGCTACTGACCAGTTAAGTCTCCATTGTCCTGAACGGCTGCGCCGGACCGGCCCGCCGGGCCGTCACTCCCGCCACGCGGCTGCGCCGGACCGGCCCGCCGGGCCGTCACTCCCGACCAGCGCCGTGACAGGTCGCCAGGCGGCGGGCATTCTCATGATCTTCATGCGGCCGCGCCGGGACGTCGGTAAGCGTGATCAAGCCCGCGGCCGCCATGATGCCCGCCTGCCGCCAATGCCCTTCGACAGGCAGGACACCATGGCACCGGCCTTCGCCACGCATGCCTTGGCCCCCATGCCGCACACGTGCGCGGTCACTGCGCCATGACCCTGTGGTGTGCAGACCGCGCGGATCCGCTCTCACGCGGCAGCGGAGGCCACCCTGCTCGGCGCCGCGCCAGCCGGCTCGAGCGCCGCCTCCAGCACCTGCCTGACGTCGCCGAGCGCGTGAATCGTCAGCTCGGCGCGGACGTCCTCAGGCACGTCGTCCAGGTCGGGCTCGTTGCGCTCGGGGATGAGCACGGTGGTGATGCCCGCCCGGTGGGCGGCGAGCAGCTTCTGCTTCACCCCGCCGATAGGCAGCACCCGGCCGGTAAGCGAGACCTCACCCGTCATCGCCACGTCCGACCGCACTGGCCGGCCGGAAAGCAGTGACGCCAGCGCCGTCGTCATGGTCACGCCCGCGCTTGGCCCGTCCTTAGGCACCGCACCGGCCGGCACGTGCACGTGGATCCCGCGGTCCTTGAGGTCGCCGACAGGTAGTTCAAGCTCGGCTCCGTGGGACCGCAGATACGACAACGCGATCTGCGCGGATTCCTTCATCACGTCGCCCAGCTGGCCGGTGAGCGTGACGTCGGTGCCGCCGGTCTCCGGATCGGCCAGTGACGCCTCCACGAACAACACGTCACCCCCCGCGCCGGTCACCGCGAGCCCGGTCGCCACGCCTGGCACCGAGGTCCGCGCCACGGACTCCGGAGTGTGCCGTGGCCGCCCGAGATAGCCGACCAGGTCGTCCGCGCCGACCGTGACGGGAAGCGTCGCCTCGCCGACCGACACCCGTGCGGCGATCTTGCGAAGGGTCCGTGCGAGGCTGCGCTCCAGGGCCCTGACCCCGGCCTCCCTGGTGTACTCGGCCGCAAGGCGCCGCAGCGCCGCGTCCTCGATCGTCACATCTGCACTGTCCAGGCCGGCCCGGTCGAGCTGGCGCGGGAGCAGGTGGTCGCGTGCGATCGTAACCTTCTCCTCCTCGGTGTAACCGTCGAGCGGAACTAGCTCCATCCGGTCGAGCAACGGCTCTGGAATGGCCTCCGCCACGTTGGCGGTAGCGAGGAAAAGCACGTCGGACAGGTCGAGCTCGACCTCGAGGTAGTGGTCGCGGAACGTGTGGTTCTGCGCAGGGTCGAGCACCTCAAGCAGTGCCGCGGTCGGGTCGCCGCGGTAGTCCGATCCGACCTTGTCGATCTCGTCGAGCAGGATGACCGGGTTCATCGAGCCCGCCTCACGGACGGCCCGCACGATGCGGCCGGGCAGCGCGCCGACGTAGGTACGCCGGTGACCGCGGATCTCTGCCTCGTCCCTGATGCCGCCGAGTGAGACCCGGGCGAACTTCCGGCCCATAGCCCGCGCGACCGACTCGCCAAGCGAGGTCTTGCCGACTCCTGGCGGGCCGGCCAGGGCCAGCACGGCGCCGCTGCGCCGCCCGCCCACCAGGCTCAGGCCCTTGCCGGCCCGGCGC
>Ga0335080_10005521_pt1 | contig 13016 bp, 10 predicted proteins | sample Lox_Sample_34_FD_206720 | JGI IMG/M metagenome (GOLD analysis project Ga0335080, IMG submission 206720) | Soil microbial communities from Loxahatchee National Wildlife Refuge, Florida, United States - Lox_Sample_3.4 | ecosystem: Environmental > Terrestrial > Soil > Wetlands | place: USA... | reverse complement strand
GTGACAATGATCGCGCTACTCGACCAGAGCTGGCTCTGGCCGATAGCGTTGACAATGGATGCCACCCAGGATGGTCCCAGTCCCGAATTTTCGCCCGCGTGATCGGAGGCCGCACCGTCTGGAACGACCCACGTGACCGCGGGCAGTTGGCCGTTCTGAATGTCGGTGACGATCTGCGATCCCGTACCCTCGAGGACAACATGACTGGCCCAGTCAGATCCGCCGCATGCCAGTTGGTCCTCCGGCCCGGATGGTTCGCATATATGCTGTATCGCGTCGGGCGCCGTCCAAATCGATCCGTCGGATGCCGCGTAGTATTTCCAATTCAGGCTTGCCCCTTCCAGCAGATCGGTCAGCGTGGGGTGTTCAAAGCACTCCGAACCGCCCAGGTTGATCGTGGTGGAGTTGGGAAAGGGCTGGCTGGTGTCAATGATGTTGACGATACCGCCTGGAGGGTTAAGGCAACCCGCCCCCGGTGTGCCATCGGCCCGTGTATCGGCGCCTGGATTACCCGCTACGTAAAAGGTGCTGGTAGTGTCCTTCGGGCAGGCGCCTCCCGGCACACACATTGCCGAGGACCCTGAAAGGATGTACTGGTGCGCCGGGAAGCTCGCCCCCTGATTGGTTTGGAACATCCGATCTCCAAACGCGTACGTTTCAGCCATTGTGAAGTATGGCTGCACATCGGAGGGCTGCACGTACTGATACCCGGCGTCTGCCGGACAATTAGCCGCTGGCGAACAACCCACCAGGTTTTCCCCGTCCATTTCACATGTTGTTCCATTCCAGTCACACGAACTCAGGAATGATGCGTGTCCATGTGTCATGTCGTAGTTGCCGATCAACGAAACGGGTGTCAAGGTCACCGGACCATTCGTTGACTGGCCTATGCTCGCAATGTCGGCTCCCCGGTTGATCAAGACTGTATCGTGAAACAGATTATCGGTGGAGCGGTTCTCCTGGAAGATGATGACGACGTGCTGAATTTTTCCGGGTGCGACGATTGGCGTCTGGACCGTTGCCGATCCATCCGTGAGTCCCCCTCCGGAAACTGTCGCCTGATCGGTTACTGTCCCGGACGCGTTCGACGCGACGCTCACCACAAGCGTGATTTGCGGATAACTGTTTCCCGCCGCGAGCGCATCCGAACGCGAACAGGAGACCGTGCTGAGCGTGCAGGTCCAACCGGTGCCGCTCAGGCTGGTTGCGGTAAGTGCTCCGCTGCCGGGAAGAGTGTCGGTCACGGTGACGGCGCTGTTCGTCGCAGCCGAGCCGCCGTTCGTTGCCAGGATCGAATACTGTCCACTTCCATTTGGGGCAAAGCTGCCGCTTGGCACGATGTTGATGGTCCAGGCGCCGAGCGCGACGATCTGGGTCTGAACCGACGTCGTTGCCTCTGTTGGTCCCCCTCCGGAAACCGTCGCCTGGTCCGTCACTGTCCCGGACGCGTTCGATGCGACGCTTACCGCAAGCGTGATCTGCGGATAACTGCCGCCCGCCGCAAGCGCGTCCGAGCGCGAACAGGAGAGCGTGCTGAGCGTGCAGGCCCAGCCCGGACCGCTCAGGCTCGTCGCCGTAAGTGCTCCATTGCCGGGAAGAGTGTCGGTGACCGTCACATTCCCGCTGGTCGCGGCGAGACTGCCGTTTGTTACGCTGATCGAATACTGTCCGCTTCCACCTGGTGCAAAGCTGCCGCTCGGAACGATGTTGATGGTCCAAGGGCCGGGTGCGACAATCTGCGTTTGAACGGACGTTGTTGCAGCGCTTAGGCCCCCTCCGGAAACCGTCGCCTGGTCCGTCACTGTCCCGGACGCGTTCGACGAGACGCTTACCGCAAGCGTGATCTGGGGGTAACTGCCGCCCGCCGCAAGCGCATCCGAGCGCGAGCAGGAGACTGTGCTGAGCGTGCAGGTCCAGCCGGTACCGCTCAGGCTCGTTGCGGTGAAGACTCCGTTGCCGGGAAGAACATCGGTCACGGTGACGGTGCCATTGGCCGCAGCAGAACCGCTGTTCGTTACGCCGATCGAATACTGTCCGCTCCCATTTGGGGCAAAGCTGCTCGACTGCGATAAGGCGATAGTCCACGTGGCAGGATCAGAAACACTCCTGCTGGACCCTCCGCACGCGGCGCTTGCTACCGTTAGGCAGATCAGGCAAAAGAAAGGAAGATCGTGCCTTAGCCGAATCATAAGGAAGGGCCCTGAAACCCGAAAACTCAAGATCCGCGAAACCTGAAGTTTGTCTCACGCCCAGGTCGAACGGCGCCTTGCCGGGAAAGGGTAGCAGTTTTGGTGTCGACTCGGCTACGCCTCGATCTTCTCAGCCCCCGGTAGAACGGCTGAATTGCCCAGGCCCGACGCCCATCGGCTGGCCGCCTCGATTGATCAAGGAAAAGCGAGCCGGGAAGACGAGGATTAAGAGTTCAAGAGCGCTAATGTACCGCTCAGTCGGGCCGAAAGGTAACAAGGCATAAGTGTAATATTATGAATACGTTAACATGATCGTTAAGGCGGGAATAATTGGCGGTAACATGTATTTCGTGGTATTGACAAGCGGTTCAGATGCGATATTCTTGCCTCAGTCAGTTCACCCCGGATACTGACGAAGTCTGGCCCAAAGCATCCTAAGCTTCCGCTGACTCCCAGGAATAATTTCCAAGACGAGGGAATCATGAAATTGGCAATCGTCGAGACAATCGGCACCCGCGTGGCGTCCCCAGGTTTGAGGGGAATAACCGGGGGAAGGGTCGCGCGCACGAAGATCACTGGAATGCTGGTTGTGATACTGCTGACAGCAGCCTACAGTTCTGCGTTGACGGCAACCACCAGCACGATCTCGTCTTCGTTGAATCCGTCCACTTACGGCCAGGCGGTCACGTTTACGGCGTCTGTGACTTCAAGTCTTGGCGCACCACCGAACGGAGAGACGATCACCTTTCTTCAGGGAAGTACGGTCTTGGGAACAGGAAAGTTGTCAGGCGGCTCGGCAGACTTCACCATTTCGACGCTAACAACGGGAGGGACGGACAACGTCAAGGCTTCATACCCCGGCGACTCAACCTTCGCAAGCAGCACCTCGAAGCCGGTCGGCCAAGTGGTCAATAAGGCCATGACGGCCACTTCGCTGGCGTCTTCTCAAAATCCTGTGAATGTGGGGCAACCGGTGACGTTCACGGCGACTGTGACTGCAACCGGGATAACGGTCACTGGCAATGTGTTATTCACCACTGGCAGCAAACGTCTGGGCAACGTAACGCTTTCCGGAGGGATCGCGAGCGTCACGACAACCGCATTGTCGACGGGCACGGATCCAGTGATAGCGACGTACAACGGCGACAATTCGTTCCTCAGCAGCACTTCGAACACGGTGAACGAGACGGTAGGCTCAGGGTCAGTTTACGATTCCACGATGACTTGGAATAACGTGACGCGCTACTACGAGGTCTATGTGCCGACGAGTATTCCCGCAAATCCGGCCATGGTCTTGATGCTTCATGGGACACAATCACAGAGTACTCCCAATGCGCAGGCCATCATTTCGCTCAATTGGGGCTGGCAAAACGTGGCTAACAAGTACGGGTTCATTTTGGTCAAGCCCGCTTCCACCTACAATCCGACCTCGCACCAGTGGAACTGGAACGCCTACAACATGAGCGCGGCGTTTACATCGTCTGAATCCGGGACCTGCACTGCGCCGCCCGCTACGGCCTGCCCGGATGACGCGGGCTTCCTGCGGCAGTTGATTTCGACCCTTACGCCTCAATACAACGTGAACCCGAATCAGGTTTACGTCGCTGGCTTCTCTTCGGGGGCCCAGATGGCTCATCGCGTGGCGGTGGAAATTTCCGATCTGGTCGCTGCGGTTGTGATCGGATCAGGCACCATCGTCGGTCAGTCGGCGCCACCGCCAATTATCCTGCCCGGCATTCCTGCCGCGCCTGTTTCAATCCAGGAGTGGCATGGAACGGCCGATACGGAAATTCCACCTTGCAACAACGGCACGACCGGATATTCGGGGCACAAGTTCTACCTGGCCACTGTGGACCAGTCGTTCAACTATTGGACGCAGCAGAATGGCTGTGCGCAATTCGCCAACACGCTGCCGTTGTGCGCAGGCGGCGCGGCGAATTCAAACACTACGGGAAACGATGCGACCGGCTGCACGAACGGCGCCGAGGTCCAGTTTATCTGGGAGGAAGGCACCGGACACGCCTGGGCCAACGGCCAGGATACGGCGCGCTGGCAGTTCTTTGCCGCGCATCCAAAACCGGAGTAAGTCTGCTGTAATTTGGCAATCGAATCGGGGAACTGGGCTAATCAATTATGGGTGTTGAACAGGTAGCGGATACCGGCGAGCTGATGAAGCAGCTCATCGGCTATATTTCAGCAAAAGTGATGAAGGGTAAGGGCAAGGAGATCGACGAAGACACGCCACTTGTCTCCTCAGGGCTCATTGATTCATTCGCGCTGATCGACATTTTTCTCGAGCTGCAGCGAATTGCCGGCCGAAAAGTTCCTGCCAGCAAGGTACAAGCCAAAGACATGGAAACGGTCCGGACGATGTTTGCCATGGCGGAGAAATTCGGTAAGCCGGCGAAGTCCTAGGTGAGCTGTCGAGTACCGCGCTAAACCACTGCGTCGGCTGCTTGAAATGTCTGTTCCGTTTAGCCGATCAGATCTAATGCAAGCTCGCTCGATCTAGTCCTTCCAATCCCCGAGCATCTCCGTGATCTTTCCGCGATCGATCTTGCCATTCACATTGAGTGGAATCTGGGGAAAGTGATAGATGCGGTTGGGAACCATGTAGCGCGGCAGGCGCACCTCGCAAGCCGAAATAATCTCCGCGTCGTGCGCCGGATCGGAACCGGAAACGACGCCGACAATGCCGGAAGCAGAGCCTTCCGATAGCGGCCATGGAACAGCAACCGCCAGTTCTGTCTTGGCCGCTTCGCGCAGCACCAGATCGATCTCCTGCAGCTCCACGCGATATCCGCTGATCTTGACCTGAAAATCACGGCGCCCGAGATAAAACAGACAACCGCGCTCATCCTGCCGGACCAGGTCCCCGGTGCGATACCAGATCTGATTGCCGGTGTGCGCCAAATGGACAAAACTCCTGGCCGTCTTTTCGGGGTCGTTCAGATACCCGCGTGTGACTTGCGATCCGCCCAGGCAAAGTTCGCCGCTTTCACCCGTGGGCACCGGAGCGCGATCCTCGTTGACAGCACATACCTGCTGTCCGTCGAATGGCCAACCGATCGGCACCAGACCCCGCACGCATTCTGCCGGCGAGGTTTTGGAATTCCACCGGTACCAGGTGATCGCGATGGTCGCTTCGGTGGGGCCATACAGGTTTTCGAGAATCGAATGGTTTGCCGCTTGTTGCCATGCTTCCGCCAGGGTCGCAGAAAGAGCTTCACCGCAGAACAGGCTCCAGCGCAATGTCGGAAACGCTCCCGGCTGCAGCAATCCGACCTTAGAGGCAAACATGGCAACCGATGGGACGGAAAACCAGCAGGTCAGTTCCTTCTCGTCGATCAGGGTGGCAGGCGTCAGTGTCTGTTCGGCGTAAGGGCACAGAGTTGCGCCCGCGTCCCAACAGGTGAACAGGTCATGCACGCTCAGATCAAAGGTGAGATCAAAGTTTTGCGAACAACGATCTTCGGAATGAAACCCAAATCGATTCCTGGCATATTCCATATAGGCGACCGCATTCGATTGGCTGACGGCTACGCCCTTTGGAATCCCCGTGCTCCCGGAGGTGAACAGCAGATAGGCAGTCGCGTCACCCGCCGGTTGGGGCTCCGTGGGATCCGCGATCTTCACCAAAGCCCTGGCCGGGACGACCCGATGTCTTACCGCAGATTCCCCCCGCGGTTCCCATCCCGGATCGGGAGCGATCACCGTCAAGGGACCGCTGAAGCGAGACAGCAGGGACTCCAACGTAGCTGCGCATTCCTGTCCGACAATCAATGTGCGGCAGCCCGATGCCTCCAGCATGACGAGCGTCCGATCCAGTGGGAACTTGGGGTTAAGCGGGCAATAGCCTCGCCCGCTTCCCAGAATTCCGAGAATACCGCCGTAGGCTGCCAGGCTGCGGCTGGCGAGAATCGCAACCACCCCTTCCGAAGGATCGAGAGTCTGATTGAGGCAACTGGTGATCTTTCCCGCGTAGTTCCATAACTGCTCGTAACTGAATATGTCGTCGCCCAGTTCGAGCGACGGGCGGGCAGGGGTCTTGTCCAAGGATTGAAAAAATCCGCTGATCAAGCTTCTTAACTGTTCCGGCGGGGCCATGAATCACCTGTAGAGTTTGAGTAATGGTGCTGTTTGACTAATATTCCAGACCAAGGGGCTGCGCAGCGGAGGATCTGAGCGCAAGACCGCGGACGCAGGCTTCTCGCAGCGGTGCAATCTCTATTGTCCACGAGTGCCTGGCGTGTTGCCCGCCTCCCGTTCCAGGATTTCAAAAAGATGGTCAGCGACCATCCGGTTGCCCTCCGGTTTCAGGTGCGAGATACCTACATAGAGCGAGTCCTTCCGGTCATCGAGAAGGTCCCCAAGATAAATAAGATCCGGCGGATTCAAGTCACGAGCTTTCCTGTATGTGGCCTGGTAAATCGCGTCCATGCCTGGAAACTGGTGGTATTCCGAGGCGAGAACCTGCTGCTCGTAGGGCGTCAGTTCCTTGTGCCCCACCGCCATATTGGGATACCAGGCAAAGATAGGCCGGAAATGATATTGCCGGGCGAGTAGCTCCACAAATTCCATATTCTGCACGTAGTTTTCGACGACGGCGCTTGCGGTGGCGTCGATGTCGAGCTTCGGGCGTGCTGCTGCCGCCGGCTTGTTCTGTCCGAGGGCGCCCATCTTCTTCAGGAAGCGGGAAGTGTTAGTCTGGCCAAAATAAGCAAATCCGGCCTTCTCGTAGGCTCCCCAGTTGTCAAGGAAGTTCTTGAAGGAAAGATAGTTGCTGTGGACGTCAACCAACCCGCTTTGATAGGCCGTAAACGCTTCGGTACCCCCATCATAGAAGAGGACTTCATCGGGTTTGTGCTGCGCGTGCTTTAACTCTTCCATCAGGCCGATGACTTCTTGCGTGTTGGCCCAGCCCTTTTCCGCGTAATTCACGATGCAAACCGGGCGGCCCGCCTTTTCGTAGTCCGCGGCGATGAGGGAGGGGATCGTGTCGGTGTCAGGCGCGCCCGCTCCCCACATTACTGAATCGCCAAACATCCAGATGGTGAATGTCTTGTCGTCGCAGCGCGTATGCAGCGTGCGGCGGACGCCATCCTGATCAATGGTGATCATTTGGCCGCCGTAAGGTTGCCGGCGCCACAGCACCCACGGATGATAAGTGACTTTGTTGGCCTGCTTGAACTCTTTCCAGTATTGGCGTTCTGCGGGACTCTCGTTCTGGGCGATCTCCAGCTTGGCTGCCAGTTCCAGGGCGTTGACGTTGGGGTGGAAGCGAAGAAAGGAGTAGACCTCGACTGCTGCAAGCAAGAACACAGCCAAAGTCACAGAAACGCAAAGGCGGACAGCAAACTGCTTAACGAGGAACCAGTATCGCGCAGGCGGTAGTTGACGACTGCTTTCCACCGTCGAATCGCTTTCCGTCAAAGGCACAAACAGCTCAACCTCCGCCCAGCATTTATTGCTGATGGGATGCTAGCACAGGGTCTTTCCTTCTCCAAAAACCCGCTCGTAACGCGCCGTTCCTGTCGACAAGCGCGCCAGCACAGGTTTTCTGCGCCAATAGCTGTTAGAACAGCGCGTACATGACCGGCCCGGTGTCGGCGTGGCCAGGCTTGAACATCACGCTCAGGTAGAGCGCCACGACAACCACGACCGGTGTGATCCACACCCATCGCTCGTCAGCCAGGATTCCAAGCCCGCGCGCGACCATGTTGGTCCAGTTCCTGCTTTCTTCGAGGTTGCGTGAGCGCTCCGCCAGCCGATCCAGGAGGGCGCTTCCTCCAATGACAGCAAAGTATCCAACCGCCGCCACAAGAGTCATCACACAAAAGCTGCGATCCAGCGTCAGATGACGATAGCTGTGGAACGATACCAGCGCCTTCAACATGCCGGACGCCTGTGCGAGGGTCTTTGCGTTAAAGAAAATGTAGCCGACGCACACTGCTGAGAACGTCAGCGCCCACGAAATCAAAGTTGGCATGGCTCCCGACCATTCGAAGCCGACTCGCTTGCGAAATTCCTGCCACTGGCGGTGAAGCACCATGAGCAAGCCGTGGTAGGTGCCCCACATCATGTAGAGCAAACTGCCGCCATGCCAGAGGCCGAACACGAACATGGCGATCACGAGCGACAGGTTTCGCCACCACACCTCGCGGCGAGCGGTCGCGAGAGGCAGAAAGAGAAAGTCGCGGATCCAAAATGAGAGCGACATGTGCCAACGCGTCCAGAACATCGACGGCGTGGTGGACAAATACGGCCGGTCGAAGTTTTCGTGCAGGCGGATTCCGAACAATCGCGCCCCGCCAATCATCAGGTGCGACCACCCGCAGAAGCTGAAGTAGAGCTGGAATCCATACCCGAGAACCAAAAGCCACACATCGAGCCCGCTCCAGCGGGCAGCGGTGTTTTCGAAAAGGGCGTCGACACCTGCACCCGAATGCAGGCCGCCCGCCATGAGGATGCCGAGTGCTGCCATCAGAATGCCAATCGCAACCCGGCGCACGCCGGTCCTAAGGTCATCCTCGTCGACGGTCCAGTCCTGCCGGAACTGCGGGAGCATGCTTGACAGGCGGCAGATTGGTCCCTGTAACACCGTCGGCCAGAACGACATGTACAGGCAAAACTCCACCACCGTCGGATCGAGATCTTCCTCGCGATAGAGCTCCAATAGGTAACTCAGTGCCTGAAAGGTCCAAAAGGAAATGCCAATCGGGAATACAAGACGCCTGAGTGCAGCCAGCGGAGTTCCGGCGGCGCCAGCCGCTCCCAGCAATGGCAAGTACTTGAAGATGCAGAGCATAACCAGGTTGCAGAGAATCCCGGTCCACAGTCGGCCTGCCCGTATGCGCTTCTTCAGCCACTCACCGAGCCCGTAATTCATCAGCGAGCTGAAGATCAAAAAAACGATCAGCCACCCGCCCCAGCTGTAGTAAAAAAGCCAGCTTGCCATCAAGTACAGTACTTGCCGTGCCTTAGCCGAGCCTAGTCGCATTGCGATGAGCCACGTCAATAGTGCCCCTATTCCGTATGTGACCAGTTGCATTGTCATAATGGGTTCGCTAAGGTTTTGAAATTCAAGGAGTACTTAAGCTGCCGTGCTAAAAAAACCAGCTTTCATGCTCTCGCACTGCCTGGGGGCTGTCAACCTTGCATCAAGGGGGCGGCGATGCGGTGTCTATCTCAGTAAGAGTGGGGGTGCGCTTCCCTGAAGCAGACCGCAGTCCGAGGCTGGCAAGGGTGTGCAACCGCACAATGAAAGAGGAAGAGTGAAGGAAGGCTTGAGTGACGTCAAGGGCTTAGGTTAGCAGAACCGAGAATGAGCATACCCCACCCCTACGGCCCGAGCAGACTTGGGCCGAACCGAAGATGCCGACAAGTTCAAAACCTTCTGAAAGGATGGGTTCTTGATTGCTAGAAACGAAATCTTTCGGATCCCGGACTAAGCAACCTTTGTAACATTGGCCGCCTGCGGCCCTTTCTGACCCTGGACGACCTCGAATTCAACCTGATCGCCCTCTTGCAGGCTCTTGTAACCATCGCTGGTAATCGCGCTGTAATGGATGAAGACATCCGCTCCACTTTCGCGCCCCAGGAATCCGTACCCTTTCGCATTATTAAACCACTTGACGGTGCCTCGAATACGTTCCACTTGTCGTCCTGCTCTCTCCCTGCGGATGCGCCTCGAGAAGGTAACTCCTTGGGGGGCGTTTTCGCAGAAGTGGCGACATTCTGAGCCGTCGCAGAAGAGGTGTCAAGTACGCATGTCACATAGGCATGTGCCAAGACGCGCCAGGCGGCGTAGCGCCCTGTTGCATGCGGCGGGATAGTATGCGAATAAGTCGTTACCTTAGCGCGTTCCAGGCCTGATTGGTTCGCTCTGACAGCCATAGAATACCCGAGATAGTCTTTGCGTCGCGAATTCGGCCGTCAAGAACCATCTTCCGGGCGCGGGAGAGCGGAAGAAAATGAATTGCGATCTTCTCGTCGGGTTCAGGACGTGCCTCTCCGCGCTTCAAGCCGCGGGCAAGATAAATCGTCATAGTTTCGTCGAGGAAACCTGGGCTGACATAGAAATGCAGAATTTTTTTCCAGTGCCGGGCTGAATGGCCGGTTTCCTCGACTAACTCGCGGCGGGCCGCAGCCAAAGGAGATTCCCCTTCATCGATCCGGCCAGCTGGGAGCTCCCACATCATGGATTGAGCGGCATGACGATATTGGCGTTCGAGCAGTATTCGCGGCTCAGGCTTCCGCTCGTCAACCGCGAGAACCACAATCGAGCCGGAGTGCCGGATGATATCGCGACGGGCGCGGATTCCGCCCGGTTCTTCAACAACATCGGTGGTTACCTGGAAGACTGGGCCGCGGTATGCCACATGGGAGGACATAATGCGGGCTTTGGGAGAGCGGGACGATTTCGCCATGACATCCATATTAAGGTATGCTGCGCGGGTGAAGGCGCGAACGAATCGGCGGGCAACGAAGATGTTGGTGCGCAATAAACCGGCGATCACATTGGTGGGAACGGGTAAGCTGGCAAGCTTTCTGGCTCTTGCGTTGGCGGAGGCGGGATACAGAATTCCGGAGATTGTTGGGCGCCAGCGAGCACGATCCATGAGGCGGGCCCAGGCGTTGGCGCGGCGCGTCGGTGCGCGCGCCACTCCTCTGGATCGGGCAAGGTTGGATGCTGAGGTGCTCTGGCTGGCGGTGCCGGACGACGAGATCCGGCATGTCGCGGGAAAACTGGCTCGGCGCATGCAGCAGTGTCCGGTGGCTCCGAACGCCAAACGATCCCCGAAAATAGCCGCGTCCTCGTTTCTCCGCTGCGCATTTCATTCAAGCGGCGCTCTTGCCAGCTGCGAACTCGAATCTCTACGTAACGCAGGCGTGGCCGTGGCTTCGGTGCATCCCCTGATGACATTTGTCCAGAAAGCAACACCTTCGTTGTCCGGGGTGCCTTTTGCCGTCGAGGGAGACAGGAATGCTGTCCGAATCGCCCGGGCCATCGTACGGGAATTGGGTGGTGACAGTTTTCCGTTCCCAGCCGGCCGCAAGGCGGCGTACCACGCATGGGCCACTATGACTTCTCCGTTACTGATTGCCTATCTGGTAACTCTGGAGGAAGCCGGACGAGCGGCGGGGCTTAGCGGAGCCAAAGCGCGCCGGATGAGTTTGCCAATCGTGCGGGAAACGCTTGAAAACTATGCCCGGCTCGGGCCGGCAAATTCGTTCAGCGGTCCTTTTGTACGCGGCGACACGGTGACTGTGGCGAAGCATTTGTCCCTCTTGAAACGCCGCCCCAGAACACATGCCGTGTATTTAGCGCTCGCACAAATCGCGCTGGATAGCCTTCCGGTCAAAAATCGCTCTCGGTTGCATCGACTGCTGGGAACTCCGTAGAAGCGGAACGAAGGCCGGTCCAAGAGGCTCCCCATTCCAACTCGCAGGGTAGTCCTATTGTCAATTGAGAACTACCGCTCGCAGGATTTTGGTGACAAGAATCCGCATTTCGTGTAAATTCGCGGGCATTCTGAAGTCCACCTTACAATCCAGGAGGAGAGCGTGCGAAAAATGGCGTTTGTTGCATTTTGTCTTGTGGTTCTTGGCACGGCTGGGATAGCCCAAAAGATTGATACTAAGTGGCACTGCTCGAAGCCAACGGCGAATCCTTCGTTTGATGTGGGCGATACCGCTGGACACAGCTTCGCGCTTGCGCAAGGTACATGCAGCGCTACTTCGGGCACGAGTGGCGAGAAGTCGGGCGCCTACACCGAGTTCGATGAGATCTGGAAAGCATCGATGACAGGTCACGGCCGGTATAACGTAACCATGGACAATGGGGACATGGTCTACTACACGTATGACACGTCGGGCCCCATGGATCCGAAGAAACCTGAGAGCAACAAGTGGAAGATCGTAAGCGGCACCGGAAAGCACAAAGGGGCCAAGGGCTCCGGTACGTGCTCCGGAAAACGGAACGAAGATGGTTCTTCCGACTGGGAATGTATGGGTACGACTGCAATGGGCGCGGCGCCGAAGAGCTAAACGAAATGGGGCGGCTGCGGTGACTATCGCAGCCGCTAATGCTCCGTGCTGCGGTTCGTAAACAGATGGCCAAGCTTTTCCTGCTTGGTCTTCAAATATTCATGAGTGTACTCGGTGGGGGCAACCTCGCAGGGGACGCGCTCGGTGACGCGAATGCCGGCGCGTTGCAGGGCCGCCACCTTGTCGGGATTGTTGGAGAGCAGACGGACGTCCTTAATTCCGAGGGCCCGAAGAATCTCGGCGGGCATGAGGAACTCACGCTGGTCGGCCTTGAAGCCGAGGCGCTGATTGGCCTCCACCGTGTCAAGTCCGCTGTCCTGCAAAGCATAGGCCTGCAGTTTCGCCATGAGTCCAATGCCGCGCCCTTCCTGTTGCTCGTAGATGAGAACGCCCGCGCCCTCACGAGCGATCATAGAGAGCGCCATCTCAAGCTGCTGGCGGCAATCGCAGCGCAGCGAGGCGAAAACGTCTCCCGTCAGACACTGGGAGTGAATGCGGACCAGAGGTGATCCGGTTTGCACGTCCCCCATCACCAGGGCGACGGCCTCTTCTGTCTTGGCCCCCGATATGCGCAATGCGAACCCGTGGATGAGGAAGTGTCCCCAGCGCGTGGGAAAGTCAGCGGAAGCAACCTGTTTTACTTTGATGGAACTCACTCTCGAAATTATATAGGGCGATTCCGGTCAGGAGACAGGATCGGGAGACTCAGGTGCAATCGGGGCAGCCGAATGAATGCGGATAATCAAGAATCCGACCAGCACGGCTGTGGTAAGCATG
>Ga0335080_10005518_pt1 | contig 13018 bp, 12 predicted proteins | sample Lox_Sample_34_FD_206720 | JGI IMG/M metagenome (GOLD analysis project Ga0335080, IMG submission 206720) | Soil microbial communities from Loxahatchee National Wildlife Refuge, Florida, United States - Lox_Sample_3.4 | ecosystem: Environmental > Terrestrial > Soil > Wetlands | place: USA... | reverse complement strand
TACGCGCTGCGCGAGGGAAGCTGGGACCAGCACCGGGAGGCGTTCGCCGACCGCTGTCTCGCGCTTCTGGCCGAGTACGCGCCCAACATCAAGGGTGCCGTGATTGCGCGGCAGGTGCTGTCGCCGCTCGATCTCGAGCAGCGCTATGGACTCACCGGCGGCAACATCTTCCAGGGCGCGATGACGCTGAATCAGATGTTTTTCCTGCGACCCGTGCCCGGTTACGCGGATTACCGCACGCCGCTCACCGGGCTCTATCTCTGCGGCGCCGCCACGCACCCGGGAGGCGGCGTCCTGGGTGCCTGCGGGTACAACGCCGCGCGGGAGGTACTCTCCGACGTGAGAAAACGCCGAGTGTAGATTTCCGCTCCCCTATCGCGTTCGAGTGCTGGATGGTCTCACCCCGCAGCCTGATCCTGCCGTTCGTGTTGGTGCCGATGGTGGCCGCCGCGCAGAGCAATCTGGAGCGGATCGTCAACGACGCCTACACCCGCTCACATGACTACGATCTCGTGCACCAGTTGATCGAAGTGCGCGACTTCAACTGGGATTCGACCTCCTTCAATGGTCGCGTCACGACCACACTCGTGGCGCTCCGGCCTGGGCTCGATTCGATCATTCTCGACTGCGGCAAGCTCCTCAGAATCGATCGCGTGACCGCGGTCGGATCGAAGAGCGCCGCGCTGCGTTTCACGCGGCAGGGCGACACGCTCGTCGTGTATCCGGCCAGCCCGCTCGCCTTCCGCGACACGACTCGATTCCTGATCGAGTACGGCGGCAAGGTCGATAACGGCCGGGGATTGACGTTCATCGTTCCGGAAGGGCTGCCGCATCGCCCGCAGCAGATCTGGAGCCAGGGCGAAGACATGAACAGCCACTACTGGTTCCCCACCTACGATTTCCCCAACGACAAGATGACCTGGGAGGTCATCGCGACCGTGCCGGCGGCCTATACGGTCGTGTCGAACGGGCGCGAGGTGTCGGATAAGAAGAACGCGGACGGGACGCACACCGCCGACTGGCGCCAGGATCTCCCCGCCTCCACGTATCTCGTTTCCCTCATCGTGGCCCCGCTCGCGCGGCTCACCGATTCCTGGCATGGGATACCGGTCAGATACTTCGTGTACCGCGAAGATTCGAGTATCGCGCGCCGCGTGTTTGCGGTCACGCCCGACATGATCGACGTCTACTCGCGGCTCACGGGGCTCGATTACCCCTGGGCGCAGTACGCCCAGACCACAGTCGCGGACTTTTTCGGCGGCATGGAGAACGTCAGCGCCACGACTCTCGTCGACTGGCTGCCCGATGCGCGCTCCTACCAGGATCGGCCCTGGTACCAGTGGATCCTGATCCCCCACGAGCTGGCGCATCAGTGGTTCGGGGATTACACGACCACGGAGAATTGGGCGAATTTCTGGCTCAACGAGGGGTTTGCGGAGTTCATGCCCGGGCAATACTGGCGCACCAAGCTCGGGCCTCGCGCCGAGGACGACTACTACATCGAAGAGTACGAGCACTTCATGCAGATCGACCAGCACCGCCGGATGCCGCTTGCGGCGAAGGCCTCGAACAACATCTATCCCAAAGGCGCGCTGGTGCTGCGCATGCTCGAACAGCTGCTTGGCCCCGACCGGTTCTGGGCGTCGCTGCACACCTATCTCACGCGCCACGCCCTGGGCAACGCCACGAGCGACGATCTGCGCCAGGCGGTGCTCGACGCGACCGGACAAAATCTCGACTGGTTCTGGAGCGAATGGGTGTATCAGGCGGGGTATCCTGAGCTGACCGTCACCGCGGCCTACGACTCCGCGGGCCGCGCGCTCACGTTGACCGTGACGCAGACCCAGACCGACAGCGCGCGCGCCGATTCGACCGGACTGCGCTTCACCACGCCGCAGGTGTTCCGCATGCCGGTCACCATTCGCGTCGGCACCGCGAAGGGCGACGTGATCCAGCGAGTCACGCTCGATCAGCGGTCCGACACGTTTACGGTTCCCGGCATCGCGTCGTCGCCGACGATGGTCATCTTCGATGACGGCAACGCAGTGCTCAAGCGGCTGACCTTCGACGAGCCCACCGCCTGGCTCGCGACACAGCTGCAGCGCGATGCCGACCTGTGGAACCGGTTCTGGGTGATCGCCCAGCTCGCCCAACGACCCACCGACTCGCTTGCCGGACGCGCGCTCGCGCGCGCGGCCACGGGCGCCGATTACTATCTCACCCGCGCGCAGGCCGCGGAGGCGCTCGGCCGTTTCCCCGAAACGCTCGCGTTGCCGGCGCTCGAAAAGGCCGCGTCGGATACCTCGTCGTCCGTCCGGCAATCCGCGTTGCTCGGGCTGACGGAGCAGGGCGGCCCGCGCGTGACGGCCATCGCGCGCGCGGCATTCCGCAACGACTCGAGCTACGAGGTCCGCGGCGCGGCGGTCGCGGCCCTTGCGATCAGCGACTCCAGCGTCCGCGACAGCACCCTCAGGACCGCGCTCGCCACGCCGTCGTATCGCGACGAGATCCGGAACGCCGCGCTGCGCGTGATCATCCAGCTGAACGACACGACGTATCTCGGCGTGCTCGAGTCGATGCTGGGCGAGTACGAGAACGCCGCCCACGGGCTCGCCGTCCTCGCGAACCGCGGCAGCTCGAGCGCCCTGCAGATCCTCACCCGCCATCTCGACGACGCGAGCCCCGCCGCCCGCCGTCACGTGCTCGATGCGTTCCGCTCGACCCTGGCGCCGCAGCTTGCGCTGGACAAGCTCCGGGACGTCCAGGACAAGCTGCGCTACGCCGACACCCGCAAGCGCGCCGGAATCGTGGTGCAACAGCTCGAGCGAAAGGTCGGCAGCTGACGACCGCCACTCGGTCCAGTGGTATCGATGTCCGCGCGATTGTCGAGCGGCAGCGCGCGTCCCACGCGCTTGGTCCCAGAACCGTAGCCGAGCGTCTCGACCTGCTCGCGAAACTCGGACGCGCCCTGGCATCCCGGCGCGAAGAGTTTGCCGCCGCGTTGCACGCGGATTTCGCCAAGCCTCGGGCCGAGGTGGAGATCACGGAGCTGCAGCCCGTGCTGCGAGAGATCCGCTACGTGCGGAGCCAGTTGCGCCGCTGGGCCGAACCCGAACCCGTGCCAACGCCCGCGCTACTCCTCGGCACGCGGAGCGAAATTCGCCGCGAGCCCAGGGGCGTGGTGCTCGTGCTCGCGCCGTGGAACTATCCCGTCTACCTGGCGCTCATGCCCGTCGTGGCCGCACTGGCGGCGGGAAACCGCGTGGTGCTCAAGCCGTCCGAGCGCGTCCCGCATACGAGCGCGGCGCTCGCCCGGCTGGCGGACGCGGCGATCGACCCGGTGGACTTCGCGGTCGTGCAGGGTGACGCGGAATTCGCCTCGAGTCTGCTCGATTTGCCGTTCGATCACGTCTTCTTCACCGGCAGCGCCCGCACCGCGCGGGAGATCCTCGCCCGCGCGGCGGACCGGCTCATTCCAGTGACGCTCGAGCTCGGAGGCAAGTCGCCGGCGATTCTCGACACGACGGTGTCCGTCACGGATGCCGCCGAACGGATCGTATGGGGCAAATTCCTGAACGCTGGCCAGACGTGCGTAGCGCCCGATTACGTGTGGGTGCCCGAGACCGTCCTTCCGGCATTTCTCGACGCGGCGCGCGCCACGTTGACCCGCTTCTACGGGAAAGACGACTCGGCCCGCACGCGCTCCGCCGACTACTGTGGCCTCGTCGACGCCGCCGCCGGGCAGCGACTGGCCCGATTGCTCGATGACGCGGTGCGCAGGGGAGCGCGGGTCGAGACCGGTGGCACGATGGACAACGGGCGCCTCGCGCCGACGATTCTGTCGCGCGTGCCGCCGGATGCGGTCGTGATGGAAGAGGAGATTTTCGGGCCGATCCTCCCCGTACTCGCCTATCGGAACGTCGACGACGTGGTGCGCGCGATCTCGGACCGAGGCAAGCCCCTCGCCCTCTACCTGTTCAGTGAAAACCGCCGCTTCATCGACCGGCTGCTCTCCGGCACGCAGTCGGGCGGCGTGGTCGTGAACAACGTGGTCGTGCACCTGGGCAATCCCTATCTCCCGTTCGGCGGGATCGGCGAGAGTGGAATGGGACAGTATCACGGGCGCTTCGGGTTCGACGCGTTTTCACACCCCCGCGCCGTCCTGCGTCAGGGATCGCCGTACCTGCTGCGGCTGTTTCACCCACCCTATGGCCGGAGGACAGAACGCGTGCTGCGGTTCGTCGATCGGCTGCTGTCTTGAACCGCGCCTACTGGCGCGTGTCCCGCACACCGCGCTACAGCCTGCTGTTCGCCTTACCGCTGCTCCTCGCTTACCAGGTACTCGCGGCATTCGAGCCGGCGACGCCGCACGGTCTCGTGCGCAACGGCGCCGACGTGATGCTCGAAACCGTGTTCGTCGCGCTCGCGGGCCGCTCGGGGCCGCTGCTGTTCATGATCGTCCTCGTGGGCGTGGGACTGTGGCTCGTGATTCGTGACCTGCGGCGGCATCCGGGAGGCGTACGCGCCGGAGTGTACGCGTGGATGCTGCTCGAGGCGAGCTGTCTCGCGGCCATGTTCGGCCTCGTGGTGGGCAGCCTCACGAGCCGCGTCGTGCAGCCCACCATGCTTGTGCACCTCGTTCAAATCGAGCGACTCGGCTGGTCGACACGCCTCATGCTCTCACTCGGCGCCGGACTCTATGAGGAGCTGCTGTTTCGTGTCGTGCTGGTCGCGGGCCTCGCGTGGATCGCGCGAGCGGTGTTCGGGTGGCGGGATACGGCGGCAGGGCTCTGGGCCGTGCTTGGTGGGGCGGCGATCTTTTCCCTGGTGCACTATATCGGCCCCTACGGCGACCGCGTGACGCTCTACTCGTTCGTGTTTCGCATGATTGCGGGCATATTCTTCAGCGCGCTGTACCTGCTGCGGGGCTTTGGGATCACGGCGTGGACGCATGCCCTGTACGACGCTATGCTCCTGGTGATGTGAGAAGTGCAGTTGCCGATTAGGCGTGACCGGATACGGCGTGCCTTATCTGGCAGTCCTATCCACCACATAGATGTTTCTCTGCGCCGTCGGCATCAGCACCATGTCCAGCACGTTCACATGCGGCGGCAGATTCACGACGTACGTGATCGCGTCCGCCACGTCGTCCGCCGTGAGCGGCGTAAATCCCTCGTACACCGCCTGTGCTTTCTTCTTGTCGCCGTGGAATCGCACTTCGGAGAACTCGGTATCCACGAATCCCGGATCGACACTCGAGACGCGAATCGCCGTGCCGGACACGTCGAGATTCATGCCCTCGTTCAGGGCACGCATCGCGAACTTGGTGGCGTTGTACACGTTCCCGCCCGGATACACCATGTGGCCGGCCGTACTGCCGATGTTCACCACGTGCCCCGTACGCCGCGCGACCATGTGGGGCAGAATCGGTCGGGTGACGTTCAATACGCCCTTGATGTTCGTATCGATCATGCGGTCCCAGTCGTCGAAGTCGCCCTCCTGGAGCTTCGCGAGCCCGCTCGCGAGTCCCGCATTGTTGAGCAGCACGTCCGGCACACCCTGGTCGCGCAGCATGACCGCGACCTGCGCGTGCACCGCCTCGCGATCGCGCACATCCACCTGCGCGGTGAAGACGGTGCCGCCATGTGCCTGCTCGAGCTCGGCCGCGAGGCGCTCGAGCCGGTCGAGCCGGCGCGCCCACAACACGAGCCGCGACCCCTGCGCAGCAAAGCGACGCGCGCAGGCGGCGCCGATGCCGGAGCTGGCACCCGTAATGAGGATGAGTTGGTTCGAGATCCTGGACATGGTGAAGACCTCACACGACGCTTCTCGTCATCTCATGTTTCCCGTGTGCCCCAACGAGTATCTGCCGGGTTGCGGCCACACGGTCAGTCCATGCGGACCGCGCTGCACGCGAATGCGATGCGTGAGCGTGCCGGTCGCGGTATCGAACACATACACCTCTCCATCATAGCGACCTGAAAGCCACAGCTCCTTACCATCAGCAGTGACGTTGCCCATGTCCGGACTGCCGCCGCCCGGGATGGGCCAGTTCGCGATCACCCGGCGGGTCGCGAAATCGATGACGCTGATGCTGCCCGGCCCATGCTGCCCTCCAGCGATGGTGTTCCAACCGCGATTCGAGACGTAGAGCACGCGATGATCGCGGCTGGGATAGAGGCCGTGCGTACCACGCCCCGTCCGAATGAAGCCGATCACGCGGAACGCGTCGGGGTCCACGAGGTGGACGCCGTCCGCGGTCATATCGGCGACGTAGAACACCTTGCCGTCAGGCGACGAGCGCACATCCTGCGGCATGGCGTGGCCAATCGAGTCGGCGGGAAGCTGGAGATAGCCCTCGACGTGATGGCTCGCGACATCGAGCTTGAGCAGCTGCCCCGAGAATTCGCAGGTCGCGATCGCAGAGCGTCCGTCGGCGGTGAACTCCATGTGGTCCACGCCGCCGCACCTGACGCGCACCGAATCGTGCAGCGCCATCGATTGGGGATCGCGGAAGTCCAGGCGATGCTCGCGTTCCGCAACGACGATCGCGAACCGTCCGTCAGGCGTGAAATAGAGGTTGTAGGGATCGTCGACCGGCACGCTCGGACCCTCCCGTCCCGTGGCCGGATCGATGGGCGTGAGGGAGTTGCCACTGTCGTTTGCCACCCAGAGCCGGCCGAGATCGTACGCGGGGACGACGTGCTGGGGCACCGCGCCCACTTTGAAGGTGCGCAGCACCTTGTAAGTGGTGGGATCAATCACACTCACTGACGCCGAGGCGCTGTTGGGGACATAGACCCGGAACAGCGCGTGCGCAACGAGCGGGCTCAGATCATTCGGGCCCGTCGCCGCATAGATGTCCACGGCGGTGGGAGCAGAGGCGGCAACGGGCGGCGACGTGGGATGTGCAGTGATAGGCTTCTTTTCCGAGCCGCCGCACGCGAGCGCCACCGCCGCGCTTGTGAAGCAGATTGCGCGCGCCGGTCCTGCGAGCCGCATCACCCTTCTTTGTGTTTCGCCGTCGGCGGGAGCAATCCATTCAGTCGGAGATAGATCGCCATCTGACTGTAGTGATCCGACCAGTCGCTCGCGAGAATCATCATGACCGCGGCACGCGTCATCTTGCGGCCGAAGAACGGAACCGAATCGGCAAGTTTCGAGTCATCGACCTTGGACAGCGCGGAGGAGCAGTAATCGAACGAGCCACGCAGCACCGCGACGAGCTTGTCCTTCGAATCGGTGTTCGTCAGCTTCGGCTGCTCCGGCGGCGTTGCCCCCGCGATCCAGCCGCACATGCTCGCATTGTCCCCCGCCACATGCACGATCACGTCGGCGAACGACATCTGCGGCGCGGTCGGCTTGTACGCGTACTTGTCGGGCGGCATGGTCTCGGCCGATCCCACCAGATTCCGTGCGGCACGAGTCGTGAACATCCGCAGCGCATCGGAAACCGGGCTCTGGGCGGTGAGCGGCACAACGACGGTCCAGGCAAGTCCGGTAATCATCGCGAGACAGATTCGCATCGTCTTGTTCCTGGGAGAGGTGGGGGGAGTCTGCGAGCGCGGCGGGCCGCTCGCAAGGGGGACGGAGACGGCGGGACGCCTCGACGCCCGCGATGTAGCTTTAGCGCAATCGAAAGGACCCCATGCCGCCAGTCAGCGCCGAACGCCTCGTGAAGGAGCTCGAAAAGCTCCACACCGAGATGAAAGAAGGAAAGCTCAAGTCAGGCGACTACGACCAGCGTCTCGCGCGCATCGTGCGCGAGCTGCGCGACCAGGGCATCGCCGCGGATCGAGCCGAGCTGCTGCGATCGCTGGATGACGCGCTCGCGCGCGGCCTGATCACACCCAGCGTCAAGGACCACCTCGGGAAGCGATTCGGCCTGCTCTAACACAAGGCGCGGTCAGATCGTCCAGTCGATCACGAGCTTCCCGATGTTCGCGTTCTCTTTCATTCGCTGAAACGCGTCGCCCGCGCGCGTCACCGGCACGACGGAATCGACCCGCGGCGCGAGCGTGCCGCTCGTAAGATCCGGAAGCACCTCGCCCGTGAACCGCCTCACAAGCCTGGCCTTCTCCTCCCGGCTGCGGCTCCGCAGCACCGACCCGATCACGCGAGCCCGCTTCTTCATGAGCAGGGGAATATCGAGCTCGGCTTTGGCGCCGCCCATCGACGCGAGCATCACGACTCGGCCACCGGTCGCGAGCAGCTCGAGGTCGGCCTGAAGCGTGGTCGCCCCGACGGGGTCGAGCACGATGTCAATTGCGCTCGGTCCGAAACGCCCTTCGAGCTCTGCTTTCCAGGCGGCGTCGCTCGATACCAGTGCGAGATCCGCGCCCGCCCGCTCGAGCGCGTCGCGTTTGGCGGCCGTTCGCGTCGTCGCCGCAACCCGCGCGCCGCGCGCTTTCGCGAGCCCGATCGCGGCGAGGCCGACACCCGACGCGCCCGCGTGCACGAGCACGCTGGTGTTCGCTCCGCGCTCGAGCCCCGCTTCGATGACGAGGTTGACGAACGCCGTGAGATAGGCTTCGGGAATCGCGGCGGCATGAACCAGGTCGAGGTTGGGCGGCGCAGGGAACACCTGGCCGAGCGGAGCAGCCACGCGGTCGGCATGTCCTCCGCCGGCGAGCAACGCGCAGACGGGCGCGCCGCGTCCCTCGAGAATCCCCGAGACTTCAAGGCCGAGTCCCGGCGGCTCGCCCGGAGGCGACGGATAGCGGCCCGCGATCTGCGACAGGTCGGCGCGATTCACACCGGACCCGGCGACACGGATGATCACTTCATCGGGTCCCGCCACCACGTCGTCGGCCGTGGCGATCGTCGCGACATACCGGCCGTCTCGTTCCGCCACCTGCAACACGCGCACGGACACAATCTAGCGCCGCACCCCGGAGTGGATGCAGAATTCCGCACCATGCCAAGACTCGTGCTGTGGACGGCCGCGCTGCTTGTCGTGCACGGATCGCCGGACGACACGCTGCCGCGGCCCCCGGGCGTGGCGCTGGCACGCGTCACCGAGTCACTCCGCTGGACCGAGCCATCGGTCGCCGTCGATCCCAGCGCGCCCGCGCACGTGCTCGTGGCCTATCAGGACCCGGTCCACGTGGTGTATTCACGAGACTCGGGTCGCACGTGGACCGGCGCGACCGTAGCTCCGCCGGACTACCGCGTCTCGGGAGACGTGTCGGTCACCTTCGACAATGCCGGCCGCGCGTTCGTCTGCTACATCGCGTTCGATCGGCTCGGCACCACCGACTACTGGGCGCACGACGCCACGCGCAACGGCGTGTTCGTCCGGCGTTCGACGGACGGCGGCGCGAGCTGGGACTCGAGCGCCGCGATCGTCGCCGCCTCGCCCACCAAGCCCGGAATTCCGTTCGAGGACAAGCCCTACATCGTCGCGGACAATTCGCCCTCAGCGCACCGTGGCAATCTGTACGTCGGCTGGACGCGGTTCACGCTCGACAGCTCCTACATTCTGTTTGCCCGCTCCACCGATCACGGCGTGACCTGGTCGCCGCCGCTTCGCATCAGCACGCAGGGCGGTCTGCCCCGGGACGACAACGGCAGCGTGGAAGGATTCACCGGTGCCGTAGGGCCGGACGGAACATTGCACGTGGTGTGGGCCGACGGCTCGCACGTCGTGTTCGCGACGTCGTCCGACGGCGGCCTGCACTTCACCGCGTCGCGCCCGGCGATCTCCACTGCCGCCTCCTATTTCAAGGTCGCCGATGTCGACCGCGCCAACGGATTTCCGCAAATCGGCGTCGATCCGAAGCGCACTCGACTCTGGGTGAGCTGGGCCGACTACCGGAACGGCGATGCCGACGTGTTCGCCGCCACGTCGGTCGACCGTGGCCGGACGTGGAGCAAGGCGGTGCGCGTCAACACGGACTCGCTCCACAACGGCGCCGATCAATTCTTTCAGTGGCTCGCGGTCGACCCCACGGACGGCACGGGAAACCTCGTGTTCTATGATCGACGCCGGGACCCCGCCAATCGGCGACTCGACATCGTACTGGCGCGATCGACGGACGGCGGGCGCTCGTTCCCCAATTATGCCTGGACCGACTCGGCGTTCGAAGCCCGGGATGAGTTCATCGGGGACTACTCGGGCCTCGCCGCCCTGGGTGGCCGCGTGTACGGCGCGTGGACCGAAGTCGATACGACGGCGTCGGGGAAGCGCGCCCGGCACACGCGTATCCGCGTGGGAGTGGCGGACTTCGGCCACCCTGCTGCGAGGTGATGCAGCACCCACCATGGCCTTCCGGCCAATCCCTATATTGGGGCCGACCCTGGGTCCGGGAGATCCCAATGCGATCGAGCCTCTATTCATCTCTTGTCCTGGCGCTGGTGGCGTGCGGCAGCGGCGCGAAACCACAGGCGAAGACGGCTGACGTGAAGGCGGCTCCACCGCCCGCACATGCGTCCAAGACGACGACGGCGCACAAGACGACGACCCATAAGACCACCACGACAGCCAAGCCGAAAACCTCCACCGCCACGAAGCCCAAGAGCACCACGACCACGCCGACCAAGACCGCGTCTCGCGCGACGACGAAGCACAAGACCGAGGTCACCCCGCGCGACACGACGAGTGCCGGGAATCCGTTGATGCACGGGAATCCGTAAGGCGTATCCTGCTTGACGCCTTTGTGATTCTCATCACCGTCACGCGGGTGACCCCGACCGCATGTTCGCAGCGCGTAGAGCCAGGGGACCAGAACAGTCGAGGTCAGCCCGGCCGCCAGCGACTCGTGGACTCATACGAGTGCTGGCGGTCGTTTTTATTACGAGCGCTTCGAGCCCTCGGGATTCGACCCCGCAACCGATAATTACTACCTTGTGCGGCACGAATTCCCGCGCCCTGGACTCCTTAATGACTGAATGGAGGAATTCATGAGCGAACCGGAAGCGATGCCGCTCGAGCAACGGCTCGCGGCATTGGAACATCGCTATCGCCGCGCCCGAGCCGCGAGCATGGTGTTGATCGCCATTGCGGCGCTGCCGTATCTGGCCGGCGCGACCAACCGGGGTCGGGCCTTCGTGTCCGACGTGATGCGCACCGAGCGCATCGACCTGGTGCGAGGAGACTCGGTGATGGTGTCGCTTGTCGCCGCTCCAGCGCGGCTCGGGCGGGGGCTCGCGGTGCTCAATCGCGACGGCAAGCTCAACGCCAGCATTCTGCTCGACGCGGACGGCGGCAATCTGTACCTCTACAACAACGCCGAAAGCTCGCTGGCGGCGGTGTACGTCGATTCCGCCGGCGGGGGCCTCACGTTCCGCGAACGCTCCGGTAAGCCGGCCGCGCTCCTGTTCGCCCGGTCCGACGGCTCGGGCGGCGACTTCCAGATCATGAACAAGGATGGCAAGCTCGCGGCCGGCCTGTTCTCGCGGTCCGATTCCGCCGGCGGCTCGCTCCGCATTTACGATCGCGCGGGAACCGCTATCGCCGGCCTCTCCGCGCGCGGCGACGGTGCGGGCGGCGACCTCACGATCAACAGCGCCAGCGGAAAATTCGCCGCGGGACTGTTCGCGCGTTCCGACAGCGCGGGCGGCGAGATGCAGGTGTACAACCGGAGCGGCGATGGGATCGTGGAGATCTACGCGCGTCCCGACAACGCCGGCGGCGAATTCCAGCTCATGTCAAAAGGCGGGACCGTCATGGCTGATCTGTTCTCCCGTGCGGATAACGCCGGCGGGGACTTCCAGATCATGAACGGCCAGGGCAAGGTGCGCGCCGACCTGTTCGCCCGCTCGGACGGTGCCGGCGCCGATTTCCAGATCTTCAACGACGCTTCGACCCGCGTCGTGAGTCTGTTCGCCAGCAACGATCGCGAAGGACGGCTGCAGCTATACGATCAGGCGGGGACGTTGAAGCACGCGGTTCCGTAACGTAGAGAGGAAGGGGAAAGGGGGACGCTTTATCCCTTCCCCCTTCCTCTCCTAAATCAACTTCCGCCGCATCGCGTGGGTCACCGCCTCGAGCCGGTTGTGCGTCCCAAGCTTCTGATTGATGTGATGCAGATGATTGCGCAGCGTCTGGTCCGAGATGCCGAGCCGCTTGGCGACGTCGGTGGCCGCGGTGCCCGAAATGAGCGCCCGCAGAATCCGCTGCTCCTGCTCTGACAACGGCGCCACCGGAGCGAGCTGCCGCGCATCGTCCCGCACGGCCACGAACCGGCGCGCGGTTTCAACCAGCTCCTGCGCCAGCACTTCGCGCTGCTTCGTCAGCGTCACGTCGTGGCCGATGTGCACGATGAGGGCGGGACTGCCGCGCAGCGCCTCGAACACGAGCACGGTGACGCTCAACCACACGTCCTGTCCGCCTCGACTGACGACCTGCATGTCAAAACTGGGCACGCTGCCTTCGCGGACCGCGAGCCGGCAGTAGTCCCCGTCAATCGGCCGCCCGAGCACCCCGCGGGGCTGGAGCAGCTTGCTGAATGGCTGATTCAACGCCTCGACCGCCGAGTATCCGAGCAACTGTTCGGCGGCACGATTCCACGACCAGACCTCCCCGTCTCCCGTGAGCGTGAACGCGGGATCTTTGCTGCGGTCGAGGAGGTGGACGAGCCCGTCGCGCTGCATGACGGCACCTCTCTAGGTGAAAGCCCTTTGAACTAGTACAATCGTACTATAACTGTTGCAATGTGAAATTAGTCAGGGGTGGCATGACAGCCATACCATTGGAAGGTTCGTTGCGAGGCGCAACCTTCCCCATCCGTAGTCCCTCTTCGTTACAGCTCGTCGCTTGTCTTTACGCGTTTCTTCCCGCGCCGGCAACTGGGCGGCGCGGCCTGCACAAGGCTCCCCAGGAGAGTGGGAGCTAGAGAGGTCAACGGAGGAGCACCAATGCGCTGGCTAAGAGTGGTAGGAGCAGTCGGTGCGCTCGCGGTTGTGGCGTCGGTTGCCCAGGCCCGTGTTCCGTCGTTCGTGCGTATGACGGGATACACCTGCAACCAGTGTCACATGACGTGGACGCCCACCCCCGACTTCACGTTCACCGGCCAGA
>Ga0335080_10005516_pt1 | contig 13019 bp, 6 predicted proteins | sample Lox_Sample_34_FD_206720 | JGI IMG/M metagenome (GOLD analysis project Ga0335080, IMG submission 206720) | Soil microbial communities from Loxahatchee National Wildlife Refuge, Florida, United States - Lox_Sample_3.4 | ecosystem: Environmental > Terrestrial > Soil > Wetlands | place: USA: Florida... | reverse complement strand
CGCTCGAGATCGCCGGCGCGCTCCTAAAATTGGACCCGAAATCCGCGGAGTTCAACTTCATGGCGGGCGACAGTCTTCTTCGCCTGGAAGAGCCGGAGAAGGCCGTTCCGTACCTCGAGGCCGCACTCGCGGCCGACCCCAAGCTGGCGGCGGCTCGAGCCTCGCTCGGTCTTGCGCTCTCGCGCCTCGGCAAGTACGCGCCGGCAGTCCCTCTCCTGGAGAAGGCGCTGGATCTGGACGACGATGGCAGCCTTCACTACCAGCTTGCGCGGGCCTACCAGGCATCCGGCCAGGCGGAGAAGGCGCGGACCGCCATGGCACAATACCAGGAGATCCTCAAGAGGAACCAGGAGCAAAAAGACGAAGTCGCGCGCGAAGCCCAGATCGGCCCGCCCAAGTAACCGGTTCTTATCCGTGTCCTTCCGTGTCCATCCGTGGCTCTTGTTTGCTTTTGCGCTCGCCGCGGCTTCCCCTACACCGCCTCCGATCCGGTTCCGCGAGGTGGCCGCGCAGTCCGGCATCGACTTCAACCTCGAGAACAGCCCCACCGATCGCAAGCACCTGATCGAGACCATGCCCGGCGGCATCGCCATCTTCGACTTTGATGGTGACGGCCGTCCAGACATCTACTTCACCAACGGCGCGTCCGTTCCCTCCCTCGAAAAGGCATCGTCCAAATATTGGAACCGGCTGTACCGCAACGAAGGCAACCTGAAGTTCCGCGACGTCACGGAAGAGGCCGGAGTGGCAGGCGCGGGATATTCGATGGGCGCCGCAGCGGCCGACTACGACAACGACGGCCGCCCCGATCTCTTCGTCGCCGGCGTCAATCGCAACACGCTCTATCACAACCTAGGCAATGGGAGATTCGAGGACGTCACTGCAAGATCCGGCATCCGCAGCGGCGAATGGGCCGTGGCCGCCGGGTGGTTCGATTTCGACCGGGATGGCAAGCTGGACCTTTGGGTGGTGCATTACGCCAGGTGGTCGCCCGCCGACGACCGGTTCTGCGGCGACGCGGGGCGAGGCATCCGCATCTACTGCCACCCGAAATATTTCGAGGGGCTCGCCAGCACGCTCTACCGCAATCGCGGCGACGGCACGTTCGAGGACGTCAGCGTGCGCGCGGGCATCGACCGATATCCGGGCCGCGGGATGAGCGTCGCCTTCGCGGACTACGATCAGGACGGCCTGCCGGACGTGTTCGTCACCAACGACAACATGCCCAACTTCCTGTTTCACAACCTGGGCAACGGCAAGTTCGAGGAGGTAGGCCTGCTGAGCGGAACCGCGCTCCGCGACCACGGGAAGCCGGTGGCCAGCATGGGGGTCGAGTTCAAAGACTACGACAACGACGGCCTGCCGGACCTGTTCGTGACCGCGCTCGCGGGCGAGACATTTCCGGTGTTTCGCAACCTTGGCAAAGGGAACTTCCTCGACGCGACCTACTCAACCCGGGTCGGAGCCCTGGTCATCAAGCACAGTGGCTGGGGCCTGGGACTATTCGACTTCAACAACGACGGCTGGAAGGATCTTTTCACCGCCAACGCCCACGTCAACGACCGCGTGGAAGAGTTCGAGCCGGCCGTCTACCGGGAGCGGAACGCGGTCCTGGTGAACAACGGCGGCAAGTTCGAGGATGCCTCGGATGCCGCCGGGCTGGCGCTGGTCAAGGCCCATCGCGGCGCCGCGTTCGCCGACCTGAATGGCGATGGCCGGATCGACGCCGTGGTGTCCGCGCTTGGCGAGCCTGCCGAGCTATGGGAAAACGTCAGCCCGCAGGCACAGCACTGGATCGTGTTCCGGCTGGTGGGGACGAAGTCGAACCGGGATGGGATCGGGGCACGCATCCGCGTCGGCAACCAGTATGCCGAGATGACGACAACAGCGGGATACGCGTCCAGTGCCGATTGCGGGGTGCATTTCGGCCTGGGCAGCCTGGAGACGGTCAAACAGATCGAAATCCGCTGGCCGAGCGGCATCGTCCAGACGCTGCAAAACGTGAAGGCAGACCAGGTGCTGACGGTGACCGAACCTCAGTGAAACACGCGCGGCCCGTCCACGCACATCCTGCAATGCCTTGGCAGCACTTGAATTCCCGTGAGGCAGATGTCGGGCGCAAGGTAGCCGGGCCGCGCAGGTTCGTCCCGCAAGAGATCGGTGGTCAAGTATTTTTTGTTATCGTCGGCGAAAACCGTTACCACCACGGCGCGCGGTCCGAGTTCTTCCTGCAGACGAGCCGCCGCCAGGAAGTTGCACCCCGAGGAAATCCCCACACCGAGCCCGAGCTCGCGCGCCAGCTTCTGCGCCATCAGGATGGAATCGCCGTCGCTGACCGGGATGACGGCATCGAGCTCCGCGAGATCCACAATCGCCGGAATGAACTCGTCGGAGATGCCTTGAATCCGGTGGCGACCGACCTTCTGCCCGGCCGACAGCGTCGGCGATTCCGCCGGCTCCACGGGGTGGATCCGCACAGCCGGATGCTTTTCCCGCAAACACCGGCCGACGCCCATTACCGTGCCTCCGGTGCCTACACCTGCCGCGAACGCATCCGGGCGCAGACCTGCCTCGGCGAGCTGCAGCCAGATCTCCGGGCCGGTGGTGGAGGCGTGCGCCTCCACATTCGCATGGTTCGAAAATTGGCGCGGCAGGAAGGAATCCGGCCGGCTCGACGCAAACTGTTCCGACATCCGAATCGCCCCGAGGAAGCCGCCCTGCTCGCGGCTGACGCCGGCGATCTCCGCCCCGTAGCTGGCGATCAGTTGCCTGCGCTCCGCGCTCATCCAGTCCGGCATGAAGATCGTTACCGGGTGGCCCAGCGCGCGTCCAATGGCGGCGAACGAGATGCCGGTGTTGCCGCTGGTGGCCTCCACGATGCGGCCTCCCGGCAGGAGTTGTCCTTCACAGCAGGCTCTTCGCAAAATATGCAGAGCCATGCGGTCCTTGATGCTGCCGGTGAAGTTCAGGTGCTCGCACTTGGCGAACACCCGCCCCTCAAAGCCGCCTCGCCGGAAGCCGATCGCGAGCAGCGGCGTATTTCCGATCATCCTGGCCAGCGCATCGAGCTGCGGCGGCCGGAGCGATGCCGGTGTCAAAGTGGATGGCACACCCGGAATCTAACAGGTTGCACGGGCCGATGCCGGCCCGAGACCTTCTGGCCCCAAATGCGCTCGAATCTCGCGTACTAAATGCTGCGGAGGAAATGGGACGGGCGGGAAACCTTCCCAACTACCCCGCACATAGGATGGACCTCCCGTTTCTGTGGTGTTATCTTCGCGTTGGAGCGGATCGCGTATGACACGGCGCTTCGTCATCCTGATGGGCATCGCCACGGGCGCTTCCGCACAGTCGCTCGTCGAACCCGAGCGCGCGGCTGAAGTCCGGCAAGCGTTCGAACACGCGTCCGGAGACGCACCCCTGCGCTGCGAGATTGCTCCGGTACGCCCCGCGCTCACGTTCGGCTTCCATTTTCAGACCGGTTACCGCCTGGCTGTGCCGCTGGCACAGTTTACGGGACCCGGGCACCACATCACGGCCTACGTGCGCGTCACGCCCGAGAACCGGGCACCCGTATATTTGACCACCAACCTGTCTTTCCCGGATCTGCCCGGAGCCAAGGGCGATGCCGTCGCGGACGGCATGTTCGACGTGGGAGAAGGCGCGTACGAAGTCGCACTGCTGGCCACCGACGACCGGCAGCGCGCGTGCCGCAGCACCTGGCGGATCCAGGCGCGCCGGAGTGGTGTGGAGCGTCAGATCGTGCCGGCGGATCCGCCCGGCTCGGTCGCCGAACGCGGCTCCGCGGGCACGGCCGCGGCGCCGCCGAATCCGCCGGACATCGGCAGGCTCACGATCCTGCTTCATGCCGCGCCGCTTTCACCGAACCGCCCCAAGCTGCTGCCCGACGACGTCAGCCTGCTGACCGAGTCCGTCTCGGCGGTGATGCGCCAGTGGCCGGCCAGGTCCGTGAAGCTCATCGCGTTCAATCTCACCCAGCGGTCGGTACTCCTTAGCAAGGACCGGTTCGGGCCCGCCCAGCTCGAGGAACTCGCATCGCGGCTCGAGCAAACGGACTTGGGAACCGTCAATTACCGCGTTCTACAGGGCCGTGAAAATCCGCTTGCGCTGCTGAATGAGCTGATCCAGCAGGATCTGCAAGGCGCGCAACCGGCGGGCGCGATCCTGCTCCTGGGCCCAAAAGCCCCGTACCGCAACGAGGATTTCTCCGGTTTGGCGGAAAGAGGGCCGCGGGAGCTTCCGATTTTCTACCTGCAATTTCTCGCTCGCCAGACCTTGATTCCCAATACTCCGGGCCGGTCCGGCGGCAGCGGCCCACCGATGAACCGCGGTATGCGAGGGCAATACCCGGACGATCCCGACATTTTGCTCTGGCCTGCCGTAACCAGCGTTTCCGGGCCGGCTCTCTCCATGCCGGACGGCATTCAACGCCTCATCGCGCGATTCAAAGGAGACACCATCGCGATCCGCACACCGCACGATCTGGCCGATGCCATCCACCGCATCGACCCGCGCATCGTTCGGAGTGCCGCGCCCGTGGAGGACACCCTGCCCAGCCTCCCGCCACGGAAGGTCCCGGCCGCCGAGCCGCCGCCTCTGCCCGGGCCCGAACCGCACATCCCCGCGGACGCAGATCCGATCGACGTTCTGGCCATCCTGCGCGACCGGGTTTTGGAACACGGGCAACAGATCCCGAACCACACCTGCGTCGAGACCGTGGAGCGCAGCCGCTTCGATCACACGGGCCAGCCCCTCAAATCGTGCGACGCCATTCTTGCCGCCCACCGCCAGATGGGCGCGTCCGCGCGCTTGCGCCTGGCTACCAGCGACCGCCTGCGGCTCGACGTCGCCCTTTCCATGGAGCGCGAGATCTACTCCTGGGCAGGCGCCAACAGATTCGAGGATGGCGACATCGACGAGCTGATTCCCCGGGGAGCCATGGGCACCGGGCCATTCGCATCCTTCCTGTTGAGCGTCTTCGTCGGCCGGCCGCAGACGTTCGTCTTTGAAGGCGATACCGCCCCCGCCGGCCGCACGCTCTACGAATACTCGTTCACAGTTCCCCGCGAAGAGAGCCACTTCCGGTTCAAAACCCACGGGCAATGGATCATCACGGGATACAGCGGCAGCCTGCTCGTCGATCCGAAAAGCAGCGATCTCGCCCGCCTCACCGTTCGCACCGAAGAGCTGCCGTCCGAAACCGAAACCTGCGAGGTCGACACGGCGCTGGATTACAGCAAGGTCCAGTTAAGCGGCGGGATGGTCTTTCTGCCGTCGTCCACGAATCAACGCTTTGTTGGCCGCGATGGCGAGGAATCGGAGAACGTCTACACGTTTTCCTCGTGCCGCGATTTTCAGGCCGAGTCCAGCATCGACTATGGCGACCGCGCCCGCGAGCGCTCCGCTCAGGCAAAGCTCCCGCCGGACGAGCCGCGGTGGGCCTCGGGCCTGCCTGTGACGATCGAGGTGACCGACGCGATCGACTCCGCGACTGCCGCTGCGGGCGACACCATCCGCGGCCGGATCGCGCAGCCCGTCCGCGACCGCAACGGCAACACGCTCGCCCTGCAAGGCGCGTCCGTGGCGGGCCGGCTCATGCGCGTCGAGGTTCGCCATCCGTCTCCCCAGGTGACTATTGCACTCCGCTGGGAGACGGTGGAACTTGGAGGACTACCCACCCTTCTGCAACTGGCGCCGAACCGGGAGGTTAAGCAGAAGCCGCAGATTCAGTTCGGCGGGATCGCGGCCATTGCCAATCTGAAACGGCGCGGCGTCGAATTCGAGCTGCCCCTTCCCGGAGAAGAGCGCTACGGTGTGTATCACTTCCCGGGCACTCACTACGTTGTCGAGAGCGGACTTCGAACCGAATGGGTTACCGTCAAGCCCTGATTCTCGTGCTGGCCGCCACCGCGATTGCCGCGGACAGCGAATCCGAAGAAGTGCTGAAGCGCGCCGCCAAAAAAGTCTCCGAGAACTACAGTTCCATTCGCAGCTACACCTGCATGGAAACTATCGAGCGCGACTACTACCGGCCGCGAGCGGCGACGCTGCCGCGCGAATGCCCGGTCCTGATGAAACAGCGGCAGAATCCCACTCCCGACATGATTCTGTTGCTGTGGTCGCGGGACCGCCTGCGTCTGGAAGTGGCCACGTCGCGGCTCGGGGAAATCCAATCCTGGCCGGGCGCGAGCCGGTTCTCCGATGAGGGGATCGACGCCCTGGTTCGGGAGGGACCCATCGGCACCGGCGCTTTCGGCACTCTGCTGCGGGTCATCTTCGTCGAGGATGTGAAGAACTTCGGCTTGGCGGGCGAGACGATTCTCGATGGCCGCCGCCGGTTTGTCTACACCTTCGCCGTACCTGCGAGCGAGAGCCACTACCGCGTGAAAGCTGTGGACGACAGCTCGTGGCTGACGGTCGGCTACGAAGGCGTCTTATACCTGGACGCCGAAACCGCCGATCCCATTCAACTCAAGGTCGTGATGAATGATTTGCCCCTGGCGTCGGGGGCGTGCCAGGCAGGCTCCTCGCTGACCTTCAGCCGCACCGCCTCGAGCGGGCAGGATATCCTCATCCCCGCCGTGGCGAGGCAAACCTTCATCAGCCCTACCGGCAGGGAGACGCGGAACACGATGACGTTTTCCAACTGCCGCCAGTACTCCGTCGACTCGACAGTCTCATACTATTCCGCGTTCGACGATACCCCGGCCGGCAGGCGCGCCATGAAGCCACTCGAGCCGGGCATTCCCGATCTGCTTCCCTTCTCGATGGAGTTGCTGACGCCCCTGGACAGCGACACCGCCGCGGCCGGCGACCGTTTCGTCGCCAGGCTGGCGGCCCCGCTGCGCGAGGGCAAGCGCCTGATCGCCCCCAAAGGAGCGATCATCGAGGGCCGCGTGTCGGATGTGGATCTCGGCTTTCATCCGGCAAAGACGGTGGCCTTCGGTTTGATTCCCGAGTCGCTGGAGATTGGAGGGGCCAAGGTGCCGCTCGTTGCGCGCCTGGACTTCAGTCCCCGGATCGTGGCAAAGGAGCTGAGACGGCGCAAGGGACTCGAGTTCTTCCTTCCGCCGCCGGGCGAATACGCGCACGAATTTCGCTTCGACGGCGGCCACGTAGTGCTTCGCAAGGGATTCGTTTCCGAATGGCTGACCGCGGCTCCATGGCAGTCCCGGATGATCACATCGGCGGATCGGCGTCATTAGACTTGCGTGCGCCCTTTTCGTCCAGGTGCTTGATGAGAATGACCTCGTTCCCTTTTTCGGAGTAGATGACCTCGTCCACAAGATTCTGCGTCAGCAGAATGCCGAATCCACCCGGACGCAATCCCTGCGCTTCACGGTGTTCGAGATGACCGCACGGATCGTCCGGTGCGTTCGAAACTGCGGCGTGCGGAATCTCTTTGAGCGAAAACCCCTCGCCGGGGTCCCGAATCCGGCAAGAAACGGCGCGGCTCGAGCGAAGGTAGGAGATCTCGATGTACTCGTTGGGGTCGAAGTGGCCCCCGTGTTCCATCGCGTTGAGCAGCATCTCCCGAAACGCCGTGCTCAGATCCGTTCGGTCATCCAGCGCCAGCTCCTCGCCGATCTCGTTGACGAACTGAACCAGCCGCTCCGCGGTACTACGGTCGCATCGCGCGCGCAGGCGGATCCACGAGGGGGTCGCGGACTGCAGTTCGATGCCGTCGTCCCAAGGCGGCGCTTCGAGGGCATTTTGCAGCATGTTCTCGAGCTGCTCGAGGGCGAATGGCGCGGTGAAATAGCTGAAGGCGTTTTCGCGCATGGCCGCGATGACGCCGGCGGGGGTGCCGGCGGCCGCGAGGATGATGACCCTGGTGTGCGGGTGGACGCGCCGGATCTTTCGAAGGAGGCCCACATCCTCCGCGGCGGAGGTCTTTTCACTGGTGAGGACCACGTCGAAATGCCTGCGCTGTACGGCCTCCAGAGCCGCCTCATTGGTCGTTACGCTATCGGCGAGCCACTCCGCCGCGCCAGCGATTTTCCAGACCAGCGAGGCAATCTCGGGGTTGGCATCGACGATCAGCACGGCCTTGGGAGAGCTCATGGCGCATCCACGAAAAACTATGCTTGATGATTCGCGCTTCCGGCCGGCGATTTATTATTTTGCATCCGGCCTGCCGCCAACGGGTCCCGCGGATGCTGCGAGATGTTCAGGACGTTGCTAGTCCTGGCGCAAAGCGACGGCCGGCAGCAAGCGGGTCGCCCGGCGAGCCGGTATCAGGGTTGCCGCAGCCGCGACCAGACACATCAGGGCGGCAGCGGCCGCGATGGAAACGGGATCGCGCGGCGGCACGCCGTAGAGAACCGCCCGCAGCGATCCGGCGAGCACCAGCGTAGCGCCGCCCCCGGCCGCGATACCACACACGAGCATGACGGCGGTCTGGCGGCCGAGCAGCGCGCCGATCTGGCCGGGCCGGGCCCCCAGGGCCATGCGGATGCCGATCTCCCGACGCCGCAGTTCCACCGCAAACGCCAGCACGCCGTAGATTCCGGCTGCCGCGAGAAGGGCGGCGAACACGGCGAAACAGGCCGCCAGCACCGCTGTGAGCCGCTCCGGCGCCACGCTGGCTTCGACCTCCTCGGTCAGCGTGTGGATCTCGGTGAAGGGCAGCGCCGGATCCAGCGCCGCAAGCGCCGCGCGCACCGGCGCGATTACCCCCTCGGGCGGGCCGTTCGTCCGCACACAGAGCACGGAGAATCCCGTGTCCGACGCGGTATAGAACGTGGGAGTCATGGGCTCCCGTAAGCCGCGGTACTTGGCGTCTTTCACCACCCCGACGATCAGGCGGTTCGCCGGCGCAGGACCGCTCGCAGTCTGCCCGAACCGCTGCCCGACCGGCTCACGATTGGGAAAGAACCGCCGCACGAATGCCTCGTTGACGATCACCGGCGCCGGATTAGCGCCCCCGATATCGGCAGGCACGAATTCCCTGCCCCGCACGATGCGCATGCCCATGGCGTCGAAATAATCGGGCGTGACGCCGTTGGTGCTGGTGTTTAGAAAGTCGGATTGAGCGGGGCTCTCACCGGCCGGCGCCACCGTGGTTTTCATCCCGCTGCCGCGCATCAGCGGACGCGCCGCCGCTCCCGCCGCGGTCACACCCGGCAACTCCCGCACCCGCACACGCAGATTCAGCCACAGGGACCTTGCCTCCGCGGCGCCGTAGCCGGTCAAGCCCGGATCGGTGGTGAAGGTGGCGACGTGCGCGGCATCGAAGCCCGGATCGACCGCGCGCAGCTCCCGGAAGGTACGCACGAGCAGCCCGGCGCCCGCCAGCAGCACGGTGCAAAGCGCGACCTGAATCACCACCAGCGCCCTCCGCCCGCGCCATCCGTGGCTGGCCCGCACCCCGCGCAGCACCGCGTCCACGCTCATCCGCGAAGCCGCGATCGCGGGCGCCACGCCGACCAGAGCCGCGGTCAGCAGCGCCGCGGCCATCGCGGCCAGCATCACGCGGATGTCCGGGTGAAAGTCGATGGCGAGGTTTATCGGGGTGGTCGCGAGATCGCGCACCGGCGGCATCGCGTGCCCGAGAAGAGGAGCGCAGACCCAGGCCAGCAGCGCTCCGGCGGCCGCGCCGGCCGTCACCAGGAGCACGCTTTCCACGAGCATCTGCCGCGCCAGCCTCACGCGCGTGGCGCCCAGCGCCAGGCGGACCGCGATTTCCCCGCTCCGCGCCGCCGCCCCTGCCAGCAGCAGGCCGGCGACGTTGGCGCAAACCAGCAGCAGCAGGAATCCGCCCGCCACGGCGAGCAGGCGCACCACGGCGCCGTATTTGTCGCGGACAATCGATACCCCACGCTCGAGCGGATCGAGCTCCATGCCGCGCCGGAGCTCGGCTTCGACGGCCGAAGGCCCCAGGTCGGGCTGCCGCGCGTACCATTCCCGGATCGCCGGAACCCAAAGCGCGCGGCACTCGGCCAGCGCCTGTTCGCGCGTGACGCCGGGTTTGAGGCGTCCGGCGAGATCGAGCTGCACCAGCTCCAGCGACTCCTCCGGGTTGCGCCGGATGCGCTCCAGAGCCGCGAGCGGCGCGCGGACTTCGGGCGTGTTGTCCGCCGAGAGGCCGTTGAAGCCGCGCGGCATCACTCCGGCGACGGTGAATGTATGGCCGTGGAGCACGATGGAGCGGCCGATGGCGTTCGGATCGCCTTGGAGCCGCCGCTCCCAGAAGCCGTAGCTGAGGACGACCGCGTCCGTGTCGTCCGGCGCGAGCACGCGGCCCAGCACGGGCTGCGCTCCGAGCTCCTGGAAGAACCCGGGAGTAACCAGGCGCACGCGCACCTGCTCGGGAGGCGCCGGCTGGTTCATGGCGACAGTCCATTCCACTTCGCCAAACGCGGAGGCCAGCGTGGTCGAGTGTTCGCGGAGGGCGCGGTAATAGGGATACGGAAAGTAGCTGCGGGCGCCGAGCTGCGGCGTGTGCTGCACCATGCGCACGAGCTGTTCGGGATGCCGCACCGGCAGCGGCCGCAGCCAGACCGATTCGAACGCGCTGAACAGCAGCGTGCCGCCGCCGATGCCGATGACGAGCAGCGCGACGGCGCTGAGGGTCAAGCCCGGGGTTCTGGCCAGCATGCGGACGGCGATGCGGAGAGTTGCGACCACGCTCAGGCCTGTCGCAGCACGAAATAGGGCTGGTTGGAGAGGTTCCGGCCCAACCCGGGCCACATATCGTGATCCAGCGAAAAGTAATATTGCAGGGGGAATGGCGACTTCGTAAACTCGCCCGGAATCGGGGCAGTCCACGGGCTGCCAGTCATCGGTGTGGTGACGAATCGCTCCGCCTGGTTGACGTGGCGGTAGTGAAGCGTCACGGCTCTGGGAGTCCCTTGGATCGCCAGCACGATGCTCACGGCGTCGCCGGGACGGAAGCGCGGCGGAGGCGTGTGGCGGCAGGCCCACTCGTATCGGGCACGCGGGTTCAAGACGCTCGCGACGACGTCGGCCGCGGCGCCATTCGGCTTGGCGTCTGCCAGGCGCTGTTCCATGCGCGCGATGTCTTCGTCGATCTGGACCAGGCGGCCGGCCCAGTGTCCGCGAAGCTGGTAGTCGTAGCCGAACGGAATGTCGGGCCGGTAGATCGCTTTCGCGGGCTCGGCGAAGGCGGCCCAAGCGGTGCGGGCGGCACGGTACTGCTTCAGCGATTCCTCCAGCGCTGCGCGGTCACCGGTCTTTTCATAGATCGCCCACAGCACGCCGCTGCGGTACTTGGAGGCGAAAAAGCGTCCGATGCCCGCCTGGATCTCGATGTCTATTCCCCACACAACTGGCGCACCCTTGCCGGAAGCGTGCGCCGCCAGGGAGTCGAGCCAGCCAGCCACTTCCACGGGTGAATACTTCGGGCCGGCCTTGCCTGCCAGCAGCTCCTCGGCATAGTCATCGATGCGCGCGAACATCTCCGGGTCGAACGGGCTCACCGTGCCGAACCGCTTCGGAGCCGGCGAGTCGCTGTAAGGATGCTTCGCCTTCGCATCCACGATCGACATGTTGTAGTACATCTCGGGCCAGTAATTGTTGTTCGCCGCCGACGCCCCGTGCGACGACGTGATCAGCGGCAGAATCCGGCTGGCGTGCGCCAGCGCGATCTCGCCCGGCGTGGTGGCCTGGATCGGCGTAGCCGGATTGTAGAGCATCCGGCCCCATAGTTGATAGCTGTACTCGAACTTCTGCCAGTCCCACTTGGGCGCGAGCGACGCGTCGAGATAGGCGCAGCGTCCTCCCGGCAGCCCTCCGCCCTTCTTGCCTTTGAATGACAGCGGCTCGCACCACTCGACGCCCGCCGCGCCGCAGAACTGGAAGGCTTTCCCGTATGCCGATGCGAACTCGGGATCGCCCCAGAGGAGCAGATGCTGGGTTCCCGGCCAGATGCGGAACACGACCTGATATTTGCGCTTCTCGTCGAACAGGTCGCCGTAGCTATAGCGCATGAAGCGGCGCTCGCCGTCGGAGAGCGCGAAGAAGCCCTCGCGCTTTTCCTTGGGCGGCATCTCGAGGTCGCGGATGCCGGCCTGGTGATACGGCAGGCCCATGTGTTCGGCCATGAACTTCGGCGAGACGGTGACCGGAAGGCCCGTGGAGAGCGCGGTGTCGATCATCCTGCCGTCGATGCCCTTGGCGTGCAGGTCGAGTCCGATCTTGCGCCCGCTCTCGACCGCCGCGCCGAAAAGCGTCTTCCAGAAGTCGTAGCTGCCCTCGGCCACGCCGCTTTCGCCATGGACGCGGAAGGTCAGCCCGGAGATCTCCGGCACCTCGGCAAGGATGCGGGCCAGCGCGTCGTGGCAGTAGGCGGCGTGCTTCTCCGGCGTCAACCCCTCGATGATGTAGTTGGCATTCGGGCTGTTCTCCCACTTGTACGCGTGTGTCCAGATCGCAAGCTGAAAGTCGAGACCGTGGCGGACGGTCTCTTTGGCGATGTATTTCAACATCGCGAAATTCCGGTCGCGCTCATCGTCGGGCAGCGGCCGCGCTTTCACGTTGTAGCCCTTGACGTCCATGAGGAACGGATAGGGGAAGTGGAAGTAGCAGTCGCGGATGTCGCGGGCGAAGTCGTAGCCGATGCCGAAAGCGAGGCTGAAGCGGTTGAAACGGTTTGCGGCGAGCATGCCGAGATACTCGGGCCACATTTCGCTGTCGTTGTACCAGGGTTTGTCCTCGACATCGCTGACGAAACAGCGGGTGACGCTGCGGACAGGGTTGGCGGGCGATTCGGAAACGGGCTCCGAAAGATGCGTGTCGCGGCGCGACAGTTCGGTGATGGCGTAGACGAGCCCGCGGGAGTCGCCGGCCTTCAATACCAGCCCGTTTGCGGCTGGAGTGATGGTGTAGGACTCGGGCGCGCCGGCGGCATCACCGTTCACCGAAATTCGGACCGGTGCGTTCTCGCGCACCGTGACAACCTTCTTCAGTTCCCCAATCGCCCACGCGACGGGAGCCGATTGCGCGACCTTGTCCTTGCCGAGGTCGATCGCCACCTT